>Ga0208735_100066_pt1 | contig 63342 bp, 60 predicted proteins | sample Subbio12Aug_8Aab_FD_184829 | JGI IMG/M metagenome (GOLD analysis project Ga0208735, IMG submission 184829) | Serpentinite rock and fluid subsurface biosphere microbial communities from McLaughlin Reserve, California, USA - CR12Aug_8Aab (SPAdes) | ecosystem: Environmental > Terrestrial > Deep... | reverse complement strand
CCGGATCGAGGTGCGGGTGTTCGAGATCGAGCCGGTGAACGGTCTTGCCTCGCCCGACGGCCGCATCTACCTGACGCGCGGGTTCCTGGATCGGCGGGCAAAGGGCGACGTCACCGACGAAGAGCTGGCGAGCGTCATCGCGCATGAGCTGGGCCATGTGGCAATGGGCCACATGCGGCGGCGGATGATCGACTTTACCGGGCAGAACGCGGTCTTCGTGATGCTGTCGGCGCTGCTGAACCGCTTTCTGCCGATCATCGGGATCTGGATCGCCAACCTGATTTCCACCGCCCTGATGGCGCGGCTGTCGCGGCGTGATGAGTTCGAGGCGGATGCCTATGCCTCGGCGCTGCTGATCAAGGCCGGGATCGGGACGGGGCCGCAGAAGTCGCTTTTCCGCAAGCTGGGCGCGCTGACCCAGAACGCGGGTCAGGGGATTCCGGCCTGGCTGATGAGCCACCCCAAGACCGAAGAGCGGATCGCGGCGATCGAAGCCAACGAGGCGCGCTGGGTCGGCTGAGGCGCAAATCTTTTCGAAAAGATTTGCAAATTCCTGCGAAGGAATTTGGCCTAAGCTCCCAACGCCTTTCCCAGACGATAAAGCCGCGCGCGTTTCAGCAGTGGTTTCAGCTGCTGCGGCTGCCCCGAGACCGCCTCGGCCTTCGCGCGCACGGTTTCCACGATCCGGGCCATGACCTCGGGGTGGCGCGACTGGAGTTCCCAGAGAAAGCCGTCCGGGTCGCGGCGGGTGATCTTCTCGGCGGCCAGGATGTGGCCGGGGAAATCCTGGGCGTTGAAGGTGACGATGGCATCGGCCCCGCTGGCGATGGCACTGGCCAGGACGTGGCGGTCGTTGGTGTCGGGCAGGATCAGGCGGGCCTCGATCTCGGGATGGTCGCGGACAAGGGCACGGGGAAAGGCGGCGCGGAGTGTGGCCGCCTCGCCTTGCGCGATGACCGGCGCGGCGGGACCGAGTTTCGCCGTGGCCAGCACCCATTCGCGCAGGATGCGGTCCGAGAAGACGGGCTGGAAGAGCCCGGCTTCGGCCGCGCCTTGCAGGATCTCGCGCAGGATCGTGGGGTAAAGGACGCAGGCGTCAAGGACCGCCTTCGGCGCGCCTGACGCAGGCGTAGGGTGGGCAGTATTGCCCACCCTACCCGTCCAGCCGGAAGGCCAGCGCCTTGAGGTAGGACGACTCGGCCAGTTGCGGCAGGACCGGGTGGTCGGGTCCGGCAAAGCCGGTGTGGATGATCTGCCCCCGCCGCCCGCCGCGCCCGATGCCGCGGGCGCTTGCGTTGCGGAAGGCGTGCAGGTCGGCCGCATGCGAGCAGGAGCAGAGGATGAGGTATCCCCCCGGTGCCACCAGCGGCGCGGCCAGCCGGGCAATGCGCTCATAGGCGCGCAGGCCCGCCTCCAGCGCCGGTTTCGCCGGGGCAAAGGCCGGCGGGTCGCAGATCACCAGATCGAAACGCGCGCCCTCGGCCCCCAGCGCCTCCAGCACCTCGAAGGCATCGCCCTGCCGGGTCTCGAATCGGTCCGCAAAGCCCGAGGCCAGGGCCCCCTGCCCCGCCAGCGTCAGCGCCGTCGCCGAGGCATCGACAGCCAGCGCCCGGACAGCCCCACCGGCCAGCGCCGCAAGGGCAAAGCCGCCGACATGGCTGAACACGTCCAGCACAGTCGCCCCAGTGCCAAGCCGGACCGCGAAGCGGTGATTTTCGCGCTGGTCGAAGAAGAGGCCGGTCTTCTGACCGCCCAGAAGGTCGGCCATGTAGGTCGCACCGTTCATCGGCACCGGGATCGGACCCGCCGGCCCGGGTCCGTGGATCACCGCCATCTCCTCGGTCAGGCCTTCCAGTCCGCGCGACCGTCCCGAGCCGTTCTTGATGACCGTCGCAACCCCGGTCAGCGCAACCAGCGCCTGAACCAGGTCGGAGAGGTGGCCCTCGGCCCAGGCCGCGTTGGGCTGGACGACGGCCACCTCCCCGAAGCGGTCGATGACCACGCCGGGCAACCCGTCCGCTTCGGCATGGACAAGCCGGTAGAAGGGGTCTGCGTAAAGCCGCGCCCGGTGGGCCAGCGCCCGCGACAGCCGCGCCTCGAACCAGGCCTGATCCAGCACCGCATCGGGGTCGCGGTCCAGCATCCGGGCGATGATCTTCGATTTCACGTTGACCGTCACCAGCCCCAGGGGGCGCCGCTCGCCATCCTCGAGCACGGCGAGCGCGCCCGGCTCCAGGCCTTGCGTCCTCCGGTCGGTCACCAGCTCGTCGGCATAGACCCAGGGAAACCCGTGCCGGATCGCCCGCGCCTCGGCCTTGGGCTTCAGCCGCACGACCGGATAAGCCCGGCTCTGACCTTCATCTTCCGACATGGCTCTCCCCTTCGGACGGACGCCGCCTTGCGTCCGCATAGCCGCTTTCGCGCCCGCCCGGAAGGTGACTTCAGCGCCGCCTCGGGTGAAGCGTGCGTCAGGTGCCAACTCGTCCGGGGCCAGCACGTCCGGGGCGCGGATGGTGGTGGCGGGCGCATGGTTCGGGATCGGCTTCGACCGCTCCTTGTGCCACAAGGGGGCCAAGCGCGTCGCACCCCTGGTCGCGGTGTTGGCTTTTGGCCCCGGACCGGTCAGGATGCAACGGGCATCCCAGCCCGTGCCGAGCCCTGGCCCGGCCGGATGCTTCGCGCCCTCCGGCAAGATTGTCGGGCGGGTGGCGGCAATTCTTGGTTGTTAGCGCTAACAGGAACTGGTATATCCCTTCGTGACCGCCCTCTGCAGGACCTGACAATGACAGTGCATCCCAAGATCGCCCGCGTCACCGACCGCATCCGTGCCCGATCCGAGGCCAGCCGCGGGACCTATCTTGAACGCTTGGCAAAGGCCGTGTCGAACGGCCCGGTGCGCGCGCATCTCAGCTGCGGCAACCAGGCCCATGCCTATGCGGCGATGGGTCCGGCAAAGGACGCCCTGGTCGCGGCCCGGGTGCCGAATCTCGGCATCGTGACCGCCTACAACGACATGCTTTCGGCGCACCAGCCGTTCGAGCGCTATCCTGACCAGATCCGGGCCGCGGCTGCGAAGGCGGGGGTGACAGTGCAGGTCGCAGGCGGGGTCCCGGCGATGTGCGACGGGGTCACCCAGGGCCAGCCGGGGATGGAGCTGTCGCTCTTCTCACGCGATGTGATCGCGCTCTCGGCGGGGGTGGCGCTGAGCCACAACTGCTTTGACGCGGCGCTGTACCTTGGCGTCTGCGACAAGATCGTGCCCGGCCTGATCATGGCGGCGGCGACCTTCGGACATATCCCGGCGGTCTTCGTCCCCGCGGGCCCGATGACATCCGGCATCGCCAACGACGAGAAATCCCGGGTCAGGAACGCCTATGCCGAGGGCAAGGCCAGCCGCCAAGAGCTGATGGCGGCCGAGATGGCCAGCTACCACGGGCCGGGGACCTGCACCTTCTACGGCACGGCGAACACCAACCAGATGCTGATGGAGGTGATGGGCCTGCATCTGCCGGGCGCCAGCTTCGTGAACCCCGGCACTCCGCTGCGGGACGCGCTGACGACGGCGGCCGTGGAACGGGCGGCGGCGATCACGGCCCTGGGCAACGACTTCCGCCCGGCGGGCGAGATCCTGGACGAGCGGGCCTATGTCAACGGCATCGTCGGGCTGATGGCCACGGGCGGGTCGACGAATCTGGTGCTGCATCTGCCGGCGATGGCGCGGGCCTCGGGCGTGATCCTGGACCTGCAGGATTTCGCCGACCTGTCCGAAGCCGTGCCGCTGATGGCCAAGGTCTATCCCAACGGGCTGGCGGACGTGAACCACTTCCACGCGGCGGGGGGCCTGCAGTTCCTGATCGGAGAGCTTCTGGACGCGGGCCTGCTGCATCCCGATGCCAAGACAGTTGCCGGAGACGGTCTTGCGGCCTACCGGCAAGAGCCGGTGCTGTCCGGCGGCCGTCTTGCCTGGCGCGACGGGCCGAAGGCCAGCCTCAACGAAAAGGTGGTGCGGCCGGCGAACAATCCCTTCGCAGCCCAGGGCGGGCTGAAGCAGTTGACTGGCAATCTGGGGCGCGGCGTGATCAAGGTCTCGGCCGTGGCGCCAGAGCGGCAGGTGATCGAGGCTCCGGCGCGGGTGTTCCACAGCCAGGATGCGGTGAAGGCGGCGTTCAAGGCGGGAGAGTTCACCGGCGACACCGTGGTGGTGGTCCGCTTCCAGGGGCCGCAGGCAAACGGGATGCCCGAACTGCACTCGCTGACGCCGACGCTTTCGGTCCTGCAGGACCGCGGGCTGAAGGTGGCGCTGGTGACCGACGGGCGGATGTCGGGGGCCTCGGGCAAGGTCCCGGCGGCGATCCATGTCGCCCCCGAGGCCGCGGCCGGTGGTCCGCTGGCGAAACTGCGCGATGGCGACGTGGTGCGGCTTGACGCGGTGGCGGGAACGCTGACGGTCCTGGCGCCCGACTTCGATGCACGCGCGCCGGTGACAGTGGACCTGTCCGCAAACGAGTTCGGCATCGGCCGCGAGCTTTTCGCCGCCTTCCGACGTCATGCCGGTTCCGCCGACACCGGCGGCGCCCTCGTTCTTTGACCGCAGCGCCCGGTCGCAAACTCGCTGCCTCCGGCGGGGATATTTTAACCAGTATGAAAGGATTGGCAGTGCATCTTCCGGTTACGGTACAGGCGGGGACGCCGATGACCGTCCAGTGTGAAAGGCCCCCTGCCTCCCCCCGGAACCGGGCCCGAGGTGGGGGGTCAGCACCTGCCTTGCGCTTTCATGCTGGCGCAAATATCCCCGCCGGAGGCTTCCGCATCATCCACCTCCCCGACGCCGGGGCCTGAAGGAGCCGACCCGTGACCCCAGCCCAGCAATCCGCGAAAGCCGCTGAAATCTGTCGGCTTGCCCCTGTCGTTCCCGTTCTGGTGATCGACGATCTGGCCCATGCGGCACCCCTGGCCAAAGCGCTCGTTGCGGGCGGGTTGCCCGCGCTGGAGGTGACCTTGCGCACGCCCGTCGCGCTGGATGCGATCCAGGCGATGGCCGAAGTTCCCGGCGGGATCGTCGGCGCCGGGACGCTGCTGACCCCGGCGGACGTGAAGGCTGCCAAGGCGGCGGGGGCGCGGTTCGGGGTGTCTCCGGGGGCCACCGACCGGATCATCGCGGCCTGCGAGGATGAGGGGCTGCCGCTTCTTCCCGGTGCCGCGACGGCGACGGAGATCATGGCGCTGCTGGAACGGGGCTACACGGTGCAGAAGTTCTTCCCGGCCGAGCAGGCCGGAGGGGCTGCGTATCTCAGGTCGATCGGCTCGCCCATTCCACAGGTGAAGTTCTGCCCGACCGGCGGGATCAGCCTGAAGATCGCGCCGGGCTATCTGGCGCTGACCAACATCCTATGTGTCGGTGGCAGCTGGGTGGCCCCCAAGGAGGCGATGGCCAGGGGGGACTGGGCCACGATCACCACCCTGGCGCGGGAAGCCGCCGCCCTGCCCCGCGGCGCTTAAGAGCTCAGGCCCTGTCGCCCGATGCGGCCCCCCCGGCGACGGGGGCTGTCGGGGGCGGTCAGAGCCTGTTTCAGAACTTCGGACATCGGGTGATCCGGCTCGGCCAGCGCATAGGTCGCGATCAGGGTACGCACGGCATCCGTCACCTGCGCGCCGGCGGGGATCGACAGCGCCCAGTCCATGAAGATCGACCGGCATTCGCCAGCCGTGATCCCCTCGATCCGGTAGCTTTCCCGCACCAGCCCCTTCGGGTCAGCCTCGCCCAGGTCCATCGCCCGTCTCCCCATCTGTCGCCCCCAGCAGCCGCGTGACGGCGGCTTCTGCATCGCGCACCGCCTGCGCGAGGTCGCGCGACAATGCCGCTGCGTCCGCTGCACCCGTTTCCCGCAGGATGAAGGCGCGCCCGCCTTCGCCCAAGGACCCCCACTCAAGCTCCCGGTCGCCAAGCAGCCGCGCACCGGCATGAAGCCGCCAGAGCAGTCTGTAGCCGGTGGCCAGCGCCTGCGCGTCCGAATCCGTCACTATCCGGGTCGCCTCCGTCAGGGTCTGGCCCACCGCGATCTGGCCCGTAACGATCTGGCCCGTCACCTTCTGGCCCGCCGCGATCTGGCGCTCGACGCTGCGGGCGGGGCTGCCCGAGAGCAGCGCCAGGGTTTGCGCCGCAAGCTCGATGTCCATGATCCGGCCGGGGCCGTTCTTGGCGTCCCACTCTCCCTGTGCCGGTTTCGCGGCCCGCAACCGGGCGCGCATCTCTGCCACGTCCGACCTGACCCGTTCGCCCTGCCCCTTCCGCGCCAGCAGCGCGCGGCGGAAGGTCTCGACCTCGCCGGCCAGCGTCGGCTCGCCGGCCAGCACCCGGGCGCGGGTCAGGGCCAGGTGTTCCCAGGTCCAGGCCTCGGTCTCCTGATAGGTGGTGAAGCTGTGCAGGCTGGTCGCCACCGGGCCCGCGCGGCCCGAAGGGCGCAGGCGCATGTCCACCTCGTAAAGCCGGCCTTCGGGCATCTGGGCGGTCAGGGCGGTCACCAGGGCCTGGGTCAGGCGGGCGTAATAGGGGCGCGTCGCCAGGGGGCGCGGGCCGTCCGAGCCTTCAACCCCCTGGTCATCGTAGATCACGATCAGGTCAAGGTCCGAGCCCGCGTTCAGCCGCGCCGCGCCCATCGACCCCATGCCGATGACCACGGCCCCCCGCCCCGGCATCGCCCCATGCTTCCGGGTGAAGTCGGCGCTGACTTCGGCCCAGATCACCTGGACCACGGCCTCGGCAAGGTCGGCGTATTGCTTGCCCGCCTCGAACCCGTCGATCAGGCCGCGCAGGTGGTGGACGCCGATGCGGAAGTGCCATTCCTTCATCCAGCGCCGCGCCATGTCCAGCCGGCCCTCATAGTCCGGCGCGGGGGCAAGGCGCGACTGAAGCTCGGCGCGAAGTGCCGCGGTGCCGGGCCAGTCGCTCCAGAAGCTGCCGCCGATCACGCCGTCCAGCACCGAGGCGTTGCGCGCAAGGTATCGGGCCAGCGCGGGGGCCGATCCGGCGATGTCGATGATCAGGTCGATCAGCGTCGGGTTCGCCTCGAACAGCGCGAAAAGCTGCACTCCGGCGGGCAGTTTCGCCAGGAACGCGTCCAGCGCCGACAGCGCCTCGTCGGGGTTCGCGGCACGGGCCAGGCCCTTCAGGAAGCGGGGGCGCAGGCGGCGGAAGATGGCTTGCGCGCGGTCGGACCGCAGGGCGGGGTAGCTTTCCCAGCCCTTGGTGATCTCGCGCGCGGTGTCGGACAGCTCGGGGCCGTCCTCGACCGCGCCGGGGGAAAAGAAGCCCTCGGTCAGCCGGTCGGTGCGGGCCAGGCGGTCAAGCAGGTCGCGGCGGAAATCGGCCTCGGTCTGGCCGCAGAAGGCGGCGATGCGGGCGACGCCTGCCGCGGTCGCGGGCAGCGAATGGGTCTGGGCGTCGTTGACCATCTGCAGCCGGTGCTCCACCTCGCGGTGGGCGCGGTAGAGCGTGGTCAGGTCCTCGGCGACCTCGGGCGGAACCCAGCCCTTGGCGGCCAGCGCGGCAAGGCCGCCGACCGTGGTGCGGTCACGCAGCGAGGGGTCGCGGCCCCCGGCGATCAGCTGGCGGGTCTGGGTGAAGAACTCGATCTCGCGGATGCCGCCCGGCCCGAGCTTCATGTTGTGACCTTCGACCGTGATCGGCCCGTGCAGGCCGCGGTGATCGCGGATGCGCAGTCGCATGTCATGCGCGTCCTGGATCGCCACGAAGTCCAGGTGCTTGCGCCAGACGAAGGGGGTGAGGGTCTTGAGGAACCGGTCCCCGGCGGCAAGATCACCGCCGCAGGGCCGCGCCTTGATGTAGGCGGCGCGTTCCCAGGTGCGGCCCTCGGCCTCGTAATAGGCTTCTGCGGCGGCCATCGACAGGCAGACCGGCGTCACGCTGGCATCGGGGCGCAGGCGCAGGTCGCTGCGGAAGACGTAGCCGTCCGTTGGGTCCGACAGGATCGCGGTCATCCGGCGGGTGACCTTGATGAAGCTGGCACGCGCGTCCTGTTCCTCGCCAGGATAGCGGGTCTCGTCGAACAGGCAGATCAGGTCGATGTCGGAGGAATAGTTCAGCTCGCCCGCCCCCATCTTGCCCATCGCCAGCGCGACCATTCCGCCTGCGGTGGCGGCATCGTCCGGGGTGGCGCCAGGAAGGCGTCCGCGGCGGATTTCCTCGGCAACGAGGGTCGTGAGGCTGAGGTGGACCGCCCGGTCGGCCAGTCCGGTCAGGGCACCCGTGACCTGCTCCAGCGGCCAGACGCCGCCGACGTCGCAAAGGGCAGCCAGCAGGGCCACGCGGCGCTTGGCTTCGCGCAAGGCCAGCGGCAGCGCGTCGGCGGCCAGCGCATCCGCGGCAGACAGGGTGGCGTCCAGCGCGGCTTCGGGGGCCTCTACCGCATCGCGCAGCCAGTCCGCCTCGCGCAGCATCAGCCCGCGCAGGTAGGGGCTGCAGGCGGCGGTGGCCGACATCAGCTCCATCACCGGGGGCGCAAAGCCGGGCAGGTCGGCGCGCAGGTCGGCAGCGGCGGCAGGGTCGAAGGCGATGGGCAGGCGGGTGATGCGGGCGGCAAGGGTCATGCGCGGACCTTGCTGCGGCGGGGCGCAAGGGTCAACCGTTGACCGGGGGCAAGGGCAAGGCTTAGCTGTCGGAAAACCGGGAGGGCACGCATGTCGAAATCGCTGGCGCGGGTGGCGGCTGCCTTGCAGGCGGCGGGGCTTCAGTCCGGGCCCGTGGCAGCCAGGGCCGAGATCCGCACGGCCGAGGCGGCGGCGGCCGATGCGGGGGTGGCGCTCGACCAGATCGTCAAGTCGATCCTCTTGCAGGGGAGGACCGGGCTGTTTCTGTTCCTGACCGCCGGTGGAAACCGGGTGGACCTTGGGAAAGCCGCGGCGCTGGCCGGGGAACCCCTGTCGCCGGCCGAGGTCGAGGTGGTCCGCGCCGTCACCGGCTTTGCCATCGGCGGCGTGGCGCCGCTTGGGCATCTGACGCCCTCGCCCTGCTTTGCGGACCCGCGGCTGCTGGACTTTGCCGAAGTCTGGGCGGCTGCGGGGACCCCGCGCCACCTGTTCCGGGTGGCCCCGGACGCGCTGATCAGGGTCACGGGGGCGCGGGTGGCGGACTTTACCGGATAGGCGGAAAGAAGCCGATCCCGACCCCATGTGAACATTCTTCACATAACCACTTGCGCGGGCGACCGACCGGGTCCATCTTCCCTCATGTGAAAGACATTCACATGAACTGGAGACCCGCCGATGTACCTGAGTTCCGACACCGCCCGGCCTGGCGGGATCCGCAACGCCTTTCGTCGCGCCGAGGGCTGGCTTGACCAGCGCGGCAAATGGGCCTGGATCGTCGCCATGGTCCTGGCCTTCATCATCTTCTGGCCCGTGGGGCTTGCCCTTCTGGCCTACATGATCTGGGGAAGAAAGATGTTCGCACGGTCCTGCGGCCAGCGCCGCCACAGCAATGACCACAGCCAAGACCACTCCTGGGGTCGCCACGCGATGCGCGCGGGCCAGCCCACCGGCAACCACGCCTTCGACGACTACAAGGCCCAGGCGCTGCGTCGCCTGGAAGAGGAGCAGGAGGCGTTCGAAGCCTTCCTGCAACGGCTGCGGACCTCGAAGGACAAGTCCGAGTTCGACAGCTTCATGAGCGAACGTGCCCGGGCGACCGCTGCGGCGGACAGCGCGGAAGCCGCAGTGAAGCCGGAACCGGGGGCGCGGCCGGGCGAATACTGATCGCCTGACGCCATGACCCCTGCCCCGCCCGTGTCCCCGCCCGTTTCCCCGCCCGTTTCCCCGCACGGGCGGGTTTCCGATTTGCCGCACGGGGACGCTTGGCGGATGGCGTTTGGCTTGCTAGGCTCTGCCCCACTCCAGTCTTGGCCTGAGCCCGATGCGCCATTCCCTTCCCCTGACGCCCCAGTTCTACGTGACGGCGCCGCAGCCCTGCCCCTACCTGCCGGGGCGGATGGAGCGGAAGCTGTTCACCGCCTTGCAGGGGGAACATGCACAGAAGTTGAACGACACCCTGTCCAAGCAGGGCTTCCGGCGCAGCCAGAACGTGCTCTACCGGCCCTCTTGCGCGGAATGTTCGGCCTGCCTTTCGGCCCGCATCCGGGTGGCGGATTTCCAGCCGTCGCGGACGCAGAAGAAGGTCTGGAAACGGGCCGCGGGCCTGCGCCGCAATGCGACCTCTCCCTGGGCGACCGAAGATCAGTTCACGCTCTTTCGCCGCTATCTTGACCAGCGCCACGCCGATGGCGGCATGGCCGACATGGACATCTTCGAATTCGCCGCGATGATCGAAGAGACCCCGATCAAGAGCCGCGTCATCGAATACACCCGCCCCGCCACCGAGGGCGAGCGGGGTCGCCTGCTGTCCGCGGTCTGCCTGACCGATGTCTTCGACGACGGCCTTTCGATGGTCTACAGCTTCTACGACCCCGACCTGACGGACATGAGCCTGGGGACCTATGTCATCCTTGACCACATCGCCATCGCGCGCGAGGCAGGCCTGCCTTACGTCTACCTTGGCTACTGGGTGCCGGGCAGCCGCAAGATGGGCTACAAGGCCGGCTTTTCCGCGCTGGAGATCTACAAGGGCGGCGAATGGGTGCCGATGGGCGCGTCATCTGACCATGCCGCCGACCTGCATCCGCTGTCGGTCGACCCCATAGCCGAGCAGGTGGCCCGGATCAGCCTGCCCGATACCCGGCTGTGACCGCAGCCGTCCCGGCCCTGGCGCCGGTCGTGCCGGATTATGACGAAGCGCTCGTATTCTATGTGGGCAAGCTGGGCTTCCGACTGGTCGAGGACATCGATCATGGCCGCAAACGCTGGGTCACGGTCGAACCTTCGGGCGGTGGTGTGCGGCTGCTGCTGGCGCGGGCCGAAGGCAAGGTGCAGCAGGCTGCCATCGGCAACCAGGCCGGGGGCAGGGTGTTTTTGTACCTTGAAACCGACGACTTCGTCCGAGAGCATGCCGCCATGTTGGCCGCAGGGGTAGAGTTCGAGGAAGCGCCACGGCAGGAACCTTATGGTTCGGTCGCCGTTTGGCGTGATCCGTTCGGCAACCGCTGGGACCTGATCGGGCCGCACGCGGGGTGAAGTTCGAAAGGCTCCGGTTCGATCTCCTTGCAAACATCGGCTACCCCCGTTGGCTCAGGACGATGCCCACAGCCATTACCGCAAGGCCAAACAACCGCGCTCCGCTGACCGGCCGCGCGGCCAGTCCCATCAGTCCGGTGGCGTCGATCACGGTCGAGCTGACAATCTGCCCCAGAAGCACGAACAGGATCGCGTTCCCAAGCCCGAAGTGCGGCGCGACGAAGGTGATGGACAGAAGATAGAACACCATCAGCCCACCGGCCAGGAACAGGACGGGAGGCTGGCCGGGTGCCTTGGCAAGTGCAGACCCCTGCCCCGAGACCGCCAGAACCACCAGCGCCACGACGAAAGCGAGCGCGAACATGACCGCCCCGGCGGCGATGGGCGAGCCGATCCGCTGCCCGAGCGCCGAATTCAGCGCGGCGAGAAGCGGCACGCCCATCCCCGCCGCGAACATCAGGGCCGCATAGCGGATGCCGTCACCCATTGGTCCCGCTTTGCGCTTTCTGGCTGGCGCGGTATTCTTCGACCGGCAGGCCGCCTATGCCCCAGTCCTCCAGTGTGACCTCGTCGATGACGACGAAGGTCGTGGCCGGGGACTTGTTCAGGACCCGCTGCAAAAGGTCGGTGACCCCGGCAATGAGTTCGGCCTTTTGTGCGGGCGTGGCCCCCTCACGGGTGATCTTGATGTTGACGTAGGGCATCAGCTTTCCTCCTGATAGTGGAACACCTTGGAAATCACCTGCCAGCGCCCGTCCAGCCGGATCAGCGTCAGGAAGTCGGTGAACTGCCGGGGGCCGATGGCGCAACGGACGACGGCGCGGGCCGTGACCGGGCCGGCGAAGTCAATCGAGACGATCTCGTCGCGCCGCACCTCGCCGCGCGAGGCGGGGGATGGACGGGCATCGACGATCGGGAAGTACTCGGCCATGTCGCGGTAGAGAAGCGTCCCGTCCGTGACGCAGACATACTGCGCCCTGGGGTGGAAGACCTGCGCCAGGCGTCGGGTATCGCTGTGGTAAAGCCCGTCAAAATAGGTTGCGAGGACCCCCGCCACCCCGGTGTAGTCCCGCGCGCTCATGCCGCCAGCCCCTCGGCCTTCAGCACGCGCTGAACCGCCGGGCGGGCGGCGACGCGGGCCAGAAAGGCGCTCAGGTGCGGCCAGCGGGACAGCGCGATGCCCGTGAAGTTGGCCCAGTTCGTCACCACGAACGCGTAGGCGTCGGCGATGGTGAACGCCTCGCCCGTCAGATGCGCGCGACCGTCGGTCAGCCGCGCCTCGAGCCAGTCGAACTTGCCTGCCACCGCCTGCCGCGCGGCCTCTCTCTGCGCGTCGGTCGAGGCGGGGTTGAAGAGCGGTCCGAAGGCCACGTGCAGTTCGGTCCCGGTGAAATTCAGCACTTCGTTCACGCGCGCCCGTGCCATCGTGCCCCCGGCGGGGGCCAGGCCAAGGTTCGCGGCCCCGTCCATCACGGCCTTGTCGCCAAGGAACTGCAGGATCGCCGGACCCTCGGTCAGCACCTCGCCCTCGACTTCCAGCGCCGGGACCTTGCCCTTCGGGTTGATCTTACGGTAATTCGCGCCGCTTGCGGTTTCCCCGTTCGCGGTGTCGACCACCTCCACGGCATAGTCCCCGCCGATCTCGGCCAGGATGATATGCGAGGCCATCGAGCAGGCGCCGGGCTTGATGTAGAGTTTCATCTGTCGCTCCTTGGTTGCGGATGCTGCATGGCTAGCGCAGCCGATCACCTTTGGTAACGGGGTAACTTGCGGTAACGGGCCGAATGCGGTATCTGCCGGGTAACTGGATCCGAGGCCCGCGATGACGCTGAAGCGCCGCAAGAACCGCACTCCGCATCCGATGTGTCCCCTGTCGGACTGCATGGCCTTCATTGGCGGCGCCTGGACGCCGAACATCATCTGGTATCTGTCGTCAGGCCCCCGGCGCTTTTCGGAGTTGCGTGCTGACATCCCGCTTGTTTCGGCCAAGGTGCTGACCCAGCGTCTGCGCGAGCTGGAGGAACGCGGGATTCTGACGCGCGCGGTCATGGACACCTCTCCGCCGTCGGTGGAATATGCGCTGACCGAGCTTGGGCTGGAGTTCATGCCGGTAATCCAGGCCATCACCGCCGTCGGGCAGCGGTTGAAGGACAAGTCCAACGCGGTTTGACGCTACGGCAATTCCGACGCTGCCGCCGGTTGAGTTCTTGGCGGATACCGCAAGATCGCCTAAGGAAGGTAAAGGGCACGCCGAAGCAAGGGCGGCCGTGATGGGGAGGGATTGGGGATGCAGGCTTTGCTTGCGATCTCGCGTGGCATTGACCGCGTGAATGCGTTCATCGGAAAATCTGTTGTCTGGCTGATCCTGCTGGCCGTGCTGGTCAGTGCCGCGAATGCCGTCAGCCGCAAGTTGTTCGACCTGTCGTCGAACGCCTGGCTTGAACTGCAATGGTATCTCTTCGGCGCGGCCTTCATGGGTGCCGCCGCCTATACCCTGCAACAGAACGAACATATCCGGATCGACGTCTTCTACGGCTCGCGCAGCCGCAGGACGCAGCACTGGATCGACCTTCTGGGGCACATCTTCTTCCTGCTGCCCTTCGTGGTCCTGATGGCCTGGCTTCTCTGGCCCTACACGATCCAGGCCTTTGTCAGCGGGCAGGTCTCGTCCAATGCCGGCGGTCTGATCATCTGGCCGGCCCGCGCCATCCTGCTGATCGGCTTCATCATGCTGTCCTTCCAGGCCCTGGCCGAGATCGTGAAGAAGATCGCGGTGATGCGCGGGTTGATGGAGGACCCGCATCCCTTCGTCTCGGCCCAGGAGCAGGCCCTGAAGGAGGTCGAGGATCTGGCTGCCGAAGTCCAGGCCAAGGCTGACGCCGCCGCCGCCGCCGCCGCCGCCGAGGGGAAGAAATGATCGAGATCATCGCGCACAACATGGCTCCGATCATCTTCGTGAGCCTGGTCGTCTTTCTGCTGTACGGCTATCCGGTCAGCTTTGCCCTGGCGGCGAACGGGCTGATCTTCTTCGTCATCGGCGTCTGGCTTGCGCCCTATTCCAACGGCGAGATCACCCTGGACTGGCCACTTCTGGGCACCATGCCGCAACGGCTGTGGGGGGTCATGTCGAACGAGACCCTGCTGGCCATCCCCTTCTTCACCTTCATGGGGATCATCCTGGAACGCAGTGGCATGGCCGAGGACCTGCTCGACACGATCGGCCAGCTGTTCGGCCCGATCCGCGGCGGGCTGGCCTTTGCCGTGATCCTGGTCGGCGCGCTCTTGGCCGCCACCACGGGCGTCGTCGCGGCCTCGGTCATCGCGATGGGCCTGATCTCGCTGCCGATCATGCTGCGCTACGGCTATGACCGGCGCACGGCGACCGGGGTCATCGCGGCTTCGGGCACGCTGGCGCAGATCATCCCGCCCAGCCTTGTGCTGATCGTGCTGGCCGACCAGCTGGGCCGGTCGGTCGGCGACATGTACCAGGGCGCGATCATTCCGGGGCTGATCCTGACCGGCATGTATCTGGGCTATGTCTGCATGGTCGCGATCTTCCAGCCGCACAAGGTCCCTGCCCTGCCGCCCGAGGCGCGCACGCTGGGCGGGGGGGTGACCTCGCTTCTGGTGGCGCTGGCCGCAGGCATCGGCATCGGCTACGTCGCGCATTACCTGTGGTATGACGCCTGGGGAGCCAATGCCGACGTGCTGGGCGCAACCATCGCCACCCTGGTCATCTACTTCTACGCGCTGGCGGACCGCTACCTGGGCATCAACCTGCTGTCGCGCCTGGCGCAGCAGGTGATCATGGTGCTGATCCCGCCGCTGGCGCTGATCTTCCTGGTGCTGGGCACGATCTTCATCGGCCTTGCCACCCCGACCGAGGGCGGCGCGATGGGGGCCGTGGGGGCGATGATCCTGGCCTGGGCCAAGGGGCGCTTCAAGTTCCCGGTCCTGCAATCGGCGCTGATCGCCGCCACACGCCTGTCGGCCTTTGTCATGTTCGTGCTGATCGGCGCGCGGATGTTCAGCCTGACCTTCTACGGCGTGAACGGCCACATCTGGGTCGAGGAACTGCTGACCGCCGTGCCAGGGGGCCAGTACGGCTTTCTGCTGGTGGTGAACCTGATCATCTTCATCCTGGGCTTCTTCCTGGACTTCTTCGAGATCGCCTTCGTCCTGGTCCCGCTCTTGATCGCTCCGGCAGAAACGCTGGGAATCGACCTGATCTGGCTGGGAGTGATCATCGGGGTGAACCTGCAGACCAGCTTCCTGACCCCGCCCTTCGGCTTTGCGCTGTTCTACCTGCGCTCGGTCGCGGCCAAGGTGCCCTATCTGGACAAGGTCACCGGCAAGAAGATGGACGGGATCAAGACGGTCGAGATCTACAAGGGCGCGGTCCCCTTCATCATCATCCAGGTGTCGATGATCTTCGTGGTCATCTTCTTCCCGCAGATCGTGATGCACTACAAGGGACCGGTGATCGACCCGTCCACGGTCGAGATCAGGGTCCCCGCCCTGCAGACGCTGAACCCAGGGGCACCGGGCGGTCTGCCGCAACTTGGTGCGCCGAACCTGGGCGGCACCGCACCGGGAGGCACTGCACCGGGAGGCACTGCGCCGGGCGGCTTGCCCACCCTGCCCGGAGCTCCGCAGCTTGGCGCGCCGGTGGTGACCCCCTGACGCCGGCCGAAACCGCCCCCACAGGCGAAAAGGCCCCCACAGGCGAAAAGGCCCCCAAAAGCGAAAAGGCCCCGGAGCGATCCGGGGCCTTTCCTTCAGGTCGCGCCTTCTGGCGTCAGAGCTTGCCCGCCTGCTGCTGCGTCATCATGAAGATGTCGTAGTTGTATTCGGCGATCTGCGCCCAGAGATAGGCGTCGCGCTTGTAGGCCTGCTGGCTGTCGTAGATCTTCTTGAACGGCGCGTTGGTCGCGCTGATCTCGGCATAGGTCGAGACGGCCGCGTCATAGGCGGCGGCCAGCACGTCCTGCGGCAAGGGACGCAGCTGGGTGCCATTGGCCACCAGCGACTTCAGCGCCGTCGGGTTCTTCCAGTCATAGTTGGCCATCATGTTCGAGTTTGCGGCCTCGCTCGCGGCGCGCAGGATCGCCTGATAGCTGGGCGGCAGCTCGTTCCACTTGTCGAGGTTGATCATGTTCGACAGGGTCGGACCGCCCTCCCACCAGCCGGGATAGTAGTAGAACGGCGCGACCTTGTAGAAGCCCAGCTTTTCGTCGTCATAGGGACCGACGAATTCGGCCGCGTCGATGGTGCCCTTTTCCAGCGACGGATAGATGTCGCCGCCGGCGATCTGCTGCGGCACGACGCCCAGCTTGGCGATGATCGAGCCGCCGAAGCCGCCGATCCGCATCTTCAGGCCCTGAAGGTCGGCGACCGAGTTGATCTCCTTGCGGTACCAGCCGGCCATCTGCACGCCGGTGTTGCCGCAGGGCAGGTAATGCAGGTTGCGGCTGGCGTGAAAGAATTCGTTCAGCATGTCGATGCCGCCGCCGTGATAGAGCCAGCCGTTCATCTGCCGGTAGTTCAGACCGAAGGGCACCGTGGTTCCCAGAGCATTGGTCGGGTCCTTGCCCCAGTCGTAATAGGCCGCGGTATGCGCCATTTCGAACGAGCCGGCGGCCGCACCCTCGGCGGCTTCCAGCGCGGGCACCAGCTCGCCGCCCGGAAAGACCTGGATCTTGAACTTGCCGTCGGTCGCTTCCGACACGTAGTTGGCCATCGTCTCGGCAGCGCCGTAGATTGTGTCCAGCGACTTCGGAAAGCCCGAAGCGCAGCGCCAGGTCACGGTCGGGGCCTCCTGCGCGATGGCGGGGGCGGCCAGCGTTGCCACACCGGCGGCGGCGACCCCGCCGACGGAAGCCTTGGTCAGAAACGAACGTCGATCCATGCAGTTCTCCTCCACTGTTGGTTGCCCGGCTCAGGCCCTTTACCTGCGCGCGGGATTGCAGGGAGACGAATCCTATTGCCCGCCCTGCAAGATAGGAACCCCAAACCTCGCGTCATGCGCGAAAACCGCTGCTGCCTGTGCACGTAAAGGGCCAGAACATCCCCCGCCATGTCTCGCCGTGGCACCCGCGATCCTGGCCCCCGGCGGCCCGGACGCAGGCGCAGCGGGTCTGCCTTCCGGGGTGCGGGCCGCATGTCCATGCCGCCCATCGCCGCGACCCTGATGGCGACAAGCTGACCAAGGTGTGTTACCAGCCGGCCACAACACAGGCCGGACCATCGCCGCAGGTCCTGCTCCGCTGCGCTTTCTTTGGCCTGGCCCCTTCCTTTCCGGCGCGAACAACCCCACCTCCCCTCAAACGAAACAGAGGAAACCGTCTTGACCTATCTTCTCTTCACGCTTGGCCTTGTCATGCTGTTCGCCGGTGGCGAAAGCCTGGTGCGCGGGGCGTCCTCCGTCGCCCGGCATTTTCATCTGTCACCCATGGTCATCGGCCTGACCATCGTCGGTTTCGGCACCTCGGCGCCCGAACTTCTGGTTTCCCTGCAGGCCGCCCTGGACGGCCGCCCCGAGATTGCCATCGGCAATGTCGTCGGCTCGAACATCGCCAACATCCTGCTGATCCTCGGGGTCTCGGCGCTGATCGCCCCGCTGATCATTCCGGCGCGCCGGATGTGGCGCGACCTGGCCTTCATGCTGGCGGCTACCTTCATCATCTGGGGCATGCTGCTGGGGACCGAGATCACCCGCACCTACGGCGCGATCCTGTTCCTTGGCCTGCTGCTGTTCCTGGGCGTCACCTTCAAATACGGCAAGATCGAGCCCGACCTCGACCAGCCGGTCGAGAACCAGCTCAAGGCCTGGGCCTATACCATCGGCGGGCTGATCGTGCTGGTGCTCGGCGCGCGCTTCCTGGTCAACAGCGCGGTCGAGATCGCCACCACCTACGGCATCTCGCAGGCGGTGATCGGCCTGACCATCGTCGCCGTCGGCACCTCGCTGCCCGAACTTGCGACCAGCGTGATCGCCGCCTACCGCAAGCACACCGAGATTGCCGTGGGCAACATCGTCGGCTCGAACATCTTCAACATCTTCTCGATCCTCGGGATCACCGCGATGATCACGCCGATCCCGGTCGACCCGCGCTTTGCCGCGATCGACATGCCCTGGGCCGCAGTGGCCGCCGTGGGTCTGACGGTGCTGGCCTTCGCGCTGAACGGACTGCCGCGCATCGCGGGGCTGATCCTGCTGGGGGCCTATGCGGGCTACATCTACTTCATGGCCTGAGTCTGGCCTGAACCCGAGCCATCGGCCCGGCGCACCCCTGCGCCGGGCCTTGCCTTTGGGAAAATTGCGCCACACTGCGCCCTGTCGCAACAATAGTTCAAAAACACTGGTCGCCTGCGACACTTTCGTATTGCAAATCCCGTTGACGCCCTGCATACCGCCGCCATATGTTCCAACCGAACGTGAAGGGGATGCGCCAGTGGCCAGGCTTCTTGTCATCGTAGGAAGGACGCGCATGGGCCGGTGACGGTTGACCATAGTGGTTCCCATGCGCCCCCGAAGGAAACCTCGGGGGCTTCTTGTTGCGCGAAGGAGATCGAAGATGTCGAAGCAGATGACCGGTGCGAAGATGGTGGTCCAGGCCCTGAAGGATCAGGGTGTCGAGGTCATCTTCGGCTATCCCGGCGGCGCGGTGCTTCCGATCTATGACGAGCTTTTCCTGCAAAACGACATCCGCCACATCCTGGTGCGCCACGAACAGGGCGCGGTCCACATGGCCGAAGGCTATGCGCGCAGCACTGGCAAGCCCGGCGTGGCGCTGGTGACCTCGGGCCCCGGCGCCACGAATGCCGTGACGGGTCTGACCGACGCGCTGATGGATTCGATCCCGATCGTGGTGCTGACCGGCCAGGTCCCGACCTTCATGATCGGCACCGATGGCTTTCAGGAGGCCGACACCGTCGGCATCACCCGGCCCTGCACCAAGATGAACTGGCTGGTGAAGGACACGGCAAAGCTGTCCGACACCATCCACCAGGCCTTCCACGTCGCCACCCGCGGCCGCCCCGGTCCGGTGCTGATCGACATCCCCAAGGACGTGCAGTTCGCCACCGCCGATTATGTCCCGGCGGAAAAGGCCAAGGTCAGCCACTACCAGCCCCGCACCGAAGGCGACCCCGACCAGATCGCCCGCCTGGTCGAGATGATGGAAAGCGCGGAACGCCCGATCTTCTACACCGGCGGCGGCGTCATCAACTCTGGCCCCCGCGCCAGTGCGCTCTTGCGCGAGCTGGTGGCCGAGACGAACTTTCCCGTCACCTCGACCCTGATGGGCCTGGGCTGCTATCCGGCCTCGGGCAGGAACTGGCTTGGCATGCTGGGGATGCACGGGCTTTACGAGGCCAACCTTGCCATGCACGGCTGCGACCTGATGATCAACATCGGCGCGCGCTTCGACGACCGGATCACCGGCCGGATCAAGGACTTTTCGCCGCGCTCGAAGAAGGCCCACATCGACATCGACCCCTCCTCGATCAACAAGGTCATCCGGGTGGACGTGCCGATCGTCGGCGACGTGTCCCGCGTGCTGGAAGAGGTGCTGCGCCAGTGGCGGGCGCGGGGGTCGAAGACCAATCAGCGCGCGCTGTCGCAGTGGTGGGGCCAGATCGAGGAATGGCGGGCGGTGAAGTGCCTTTCGTACAAGAACTCCACCACCACGATCAAACCGCAATACGCGCTGGAACGGCTTGAGGCCCTGACCAAGGGCATGGACCGCTACATCACCACCGAGGTCGGCCAGCACCAGATGTGGGCCGCGCAGTTCCTGGGGTTCGAGGACCCCAACCGCTGGATGACAAGCGGGGGCCTGGGCACGATGGGCTATGGCCTGCCCGCCTCGATCGGCGTGCAGATCGCCCATCCCGAGGCGCTGGTGATCAACGTCGCGGGTGAGGCGTCCTGGCTGATGAACATGCAGGAAATGGGCACGGCGATGCAGTTCCGCGCCCCGGTCAAGCAGTTCATCCTGAACAACGAACGCTTAGGGATGGTGCGCCAGTGGCAGGAACTTCTGCATGGCGAGCGGTATTCCTCGTCCTGGAGCGAAAGCCTGCCCGATTTCGTGAAACTGGCCGAGGCCTTCGGCTGCAAGGGCATCAAGTGCGATGATCCCAGGGACCTGGACGACGCGATCATGCAGATGCTGCGCTATGACGGCCCGGTGATCTTCGACTGCCTGGTCGAAAAGCACGAGAACTGCTTTCCGATGATCCCGTCCGGCAAGCCGCACAACGAGATGCTGCTGGGCGACGCCGACACCCAGGGCGTGATCGGCGCCAAGGGCGCGGTCCTCGTCTGACCTGTCGCACCGGGGGGGCATCCCCCCCGGACCTCCGTGGGAATTTGAGAACAGAAGAAAGTCGGGACCATGTCCGCGCTGAACATCAAGAAAGGCTCGACGAGCCACTCTGCCTATGACCTGCGCTCGGCCCTGTCCGAGGTGGAAGAAAGCCACACTCTGGCGGTGATCGTCGAGAACGAGCCGGGCGTCCTGGCCCGCGTCATCGGCCTGTTCTCGGGGCGCGGCTACAACATCGACAGCCTGACCGTGGCCGAGGTGGACCACACCGGGCACCGCAGCCGGATCACCATCGTCACCCGCGGCACCCCCGCCGTGATCGACCAGATCGAGGCGCAGCTGAAGCGCATGGTTCCGGTGCACGAGGTCCAGGACCTGACCGCCGAAGGCCCCTCGGTCCAGCGCGAGCTGGCGCTGGTCAAGGTGCGCGGCCGCGGCGACCACCGGATCGAGGCGCTGCGCCTGGCCGAGATCTTCCGCGCGAACGTCGTCGACTCCACGCTGGAAAGCTTCGTCTTCGAGATGACCGGCACGCCCGACAAGATCGACGCCTTCGCCGACCTGATGCGGCCGCTGGGTCTGGTCGAGATCGCCCGCACCGGCGTCGCCGGGCTGAAGCGCGGGGTCTAGCGCCGCTAGCTGTTCCGCGCCTGGTAAAGGTAGTCGCGCGTCATCGGCACGGTGCCGCGCGCCTTGGCCAGTTGCAGCTGGTGGATCACCAGACGCCCCTCGGCAAAGCCCATCTCGGCCGATTGCAGGTAATAGCGCCACATCCGCACAAAGCGGTCGTCCTGCAGCTGCCGCACCCGGTCAAGATTGGCATCGAACCGCTTCAGCCATTCCTGCAGCGTCCGCTCGTAATGCCCGCGCCAGACCTCCAGGTCCGCCAGGATCAGCCCGGTCCTTTCCACCGCCCGCATCGCCTCGGAGATCGACGGGCAATAGGCGCCCGGAAAGATGTACTTGTTGAACCACGGCGAGATGGTGTCGGGTGGCGACCAGCGCCCGATGTAGTGGATCAGCGCCACCCCGTCCGGCGGCATCAGATCGGCGACCTTCTGGAAATAGGTGCGCAAGTGCGGCATTCCGACATGCTCCATCATGCCGACCGACACGACGCGGTCATAGCTTTCGGTCACGGTCCGGTAGTCCTGCAGGCGGAACCGGACCTGGCCCGCAAGACCCGCGTCCCGCGCCCGGGCCTGCGCCTCTTGAAGCTGGACCTCGGACAGGGTGATCCCCGTCACCTCGACCCCATGGTCACGCGCCAGGGCCAAGGCCAACGTCCCGAAGCCGCAGCCGATGTCCAGGACCCGCATTCCGGGACGCAGCAGAAGCTTGCCGCCGATATGCGCCATCTTGGCGGCCTGCGCCTCCTCCAGCGTCATCTCGGGACGCCGGAAATAGGCGCAGGTGTACTGCTTGGTCTCGCCGAGAAACAGGTCGTAAAGCTGGGGCGAAAGGTCGTAGTGATGCGCCACGTTGCGCCGCGCGATGCCGACGTGGTTCCAGAGCGCCCATGATTTCGCCCGCTTCCATGCCGCCGCGGCCTGCGACAGGAGCGGCGGCAGCTTGCGGCCACGGCCATTGCGCAAGGCAAAGGTCAGGAAACTGCGCAGATCGTTGTCGCGCAGGGTCATGCGGCCGTCCATATAGGCCTCGCCCATCGCCAGATCGGGGCGCAGCAGCAGCTTTCGCGGCAAGTCGGGGTCGTGCAGGGTGACGCAGGTTTCGGGCGGACCGCCCGGTCCGAAGACCTGAGTCGAGCCGTCGGCAAGGGTCAGCTCCATCCGACCCGTCCGCACGCCCAGGCGCAGAAGCGCCGCCAACACCCGGCTCCACATCGCCGCCACCCTCCTGTTGCAGAAACCCGAAGGCTCCAACGCGGAAGGTCGAGATCGGTTCCTAGCGGCCCTGAAACACTGCCGGACGCTTGCCAAGGAAGGCGGCGACACCCTCGCGGAAGTCGGCGCTGGCGCCGCACCGGCCCTGCAGGCTGGCCTCGATCGCAAGCTGCTGGTCCAGGCTCTGGTCGAAGGCGCCCCGCAGCGCCTGCTTCAGCGCGGCATAGGCCCCGGTCGGACCCTGCGCCAGCTTGGCCGCGCGGGCCGCGACGATCTCGGCAAAGCGGTCGTCCGGCACCGCCTCCCAGATCATCCCCCAGCTCTCGGCCTGCCGGGCCGAGACCGGCTCGGCCAGAAGTGCTGCCCCCATTGCGCGTTGCAACCCGACCCGACGCGGCAGGAAACTGGTGCCGCCCGCATCCGGGATCAGGCCGATCCGGGTGAACGCCTGCAGGAAGACCGCGCTTTCGCAGGCGATCACCAGATCGCAGGCCAGCGCAAGGTTTGCCCCCGCCCCCACGGCCGCCCCGTTGACCGCCGCGATGACCGGGACCGGAGCCTCGGTGATCGCCCGGATCATCGGCACATATTCGTCGTTCAGGATGGCCTCGAAGCCCGAGGCTTCCAGCCCCTCGGCATCGGTCAGGTCCTGGCCCGAGCAGAACCCGCGCCCCGCTCCGGTCAGCAAGATCACGCGCGCCTGGTGGCCGGCGCGCAGGGCCGCCAGCAGCTGAAGTCGCATCTCGCGGTTCAGCGCGTTCATCACGTCGGGCCGGTTCAGCGTGATGCGATGCACCCCGCCCTCGACCCTGACCGTCACCAGTTCCGTCATCCGCGCCTCCCTCGTTCGCGGCCAGAGTAGCGGGACCAGGCGCAAGGCCAAGCCGAACGCAGCGTCACAGGCTGCGAGCCAAGCGCAGGGTGGGGGCCAAAAGCGCAGGGTGGGCGGTATCGCCCACCCTACTCCTTGAGGATTTCCTTCAGCCGCGTCTCTTCCTCGGCCGACAGCGCCACCTCGGGAGCCGTGCGCCGCCGTCCCGCCGCCAGCGCCAGTGCGGACCCGACCAGGAAAAGCGCAGGCCCCGCCAGCCAGAGGACCAGGTTCGCCCCCTCGGCCGGGGGGTTGAACAGAACCCCCTCGCCGTAGCGCGCGACGATGTAGTCGAAGACCTCGGCGTCCGTATCGCCCGCGACCAGCCTTTCGCGGATGATCAGCCGCAGGTCCCGGCTGATCGGGGCATTGGAATCGTCGATGGACTCGCCCTGGCAGGTTGGGCAGCGGATATCGCGGCTGATTTCGCGAGCCCGCGATTCCAGCGTGCGATCGGCCAGGATTTCGTCCGGCTGCACCGCCCAGGCCGGGGTCACCGCCAGGAAGAGCGCCAGGATGTAGGGTGGGCAATTTGCCCACCGTCGCTTGGGAAAAGCGGTCATTCCGCCGGCACCCCGGCCGGGACTTTCCGCGCGCCGGCAGCCACGCGGTAGCGCCGGTCCGACAGGCTGAGCAAACCGCCAAGCGCCATCAGGATGCAGCCCGCCCAAAGCCAGTTGGCGAATGGCTCGATGTAGCTCCGCACCGCCCAGCCGCCGCTCTGCTGCCGGTCGCCCAGCACCAGGTAGACATCGCGCAGGAAGCCATAGTCGATCGCAGCCTCGGTCGTCGGCATCTGCGCCACCGGGTAGATCCGCTTCTCGGGGTTCAGGACCGCCACGACCTCGCCGTCGCGGGTGACGGTCATCCAGCCCATGGTGGAGGTATAGTTCGGCCCCTGCACATCCTCGACCTTGTCGAGCCGCACCTCATAGGCCCCCAGCGGGAAGCTCTCGCCCTCCTGCACGATGCGGATGTCCTCGATCTTCCAGGCCAGCATGGCCGAGACGGCAAAGATCGTGACCCCCAGCCCGAAATGCGCCGTGGCCTTGCCCCAGTCGGCCCGCGGCAGCCTGCCCAGGCGGGCGAAGCGCGCGCCGCCCTGCTCGCGCCCGGTGCGCGCCCAGAGGTCGGCCAGCGCGCCGAAGCCCACCCAGGCCCCAAGCATCAGTCCGATGGGTCCCAGCGCCGTCCGCCCGGTCTGCATCGCGAAGGCCAGCGCCCCCAGCGCCACGGCCAGCACCATCACCGGGATCAGCCCGCGCAAGGACCGCCCGATGTCGCCCCGCTTCCAGGCCAGCATCGCGCCCGGTGGCAGGATCAGCGCCAGCGCGACCACGAAAGGCGAGAAGGCTGCGTTGAAGAAAGGCTCCCCCACCGACAGGTCACGGCCCAGCAACATTGTTCCCACCAGCGGCCAGATTGTGCCGATAAAGACGACAAAGGTCGCCACCGCCAGCAGCACGTTGTTCGCCACCAGCGCGCTTTCGCGACTGACGAGGGCGAAGACACCCCGCGCCTCCATCGCTCCGGCCCGCAGCGCGAACAGGATCAGCGAGCCGCCGGTGAAGAAGCCCAAGATCATCAGGATGAAGACCCCGCGATCGGGATCGTTGGCGAAGGCATGCACGCTGGTGATCACGCCCGAGCGCACGATGAAGGTGCCGATGAGCGAGAAGCCGAAGGCCATGATCGCCAGCAGGATCGTCCAGGCCTTCAGGCTTTCGCGCTTCTCGACCACGATGGCGCTGTGCAGCAGCGCGATCGCCAGAAGCCAGGGCATGAAGCTTGCGTTCTCGACCGGGTCCCAGAACCAGAACCCGCCCCAGCCCAGCTCATAATAGGCCCACCAGGACCCCAGCGCGATGCCGATGGTCAGGAAGACCCAGGCCGCCAGCGTCCAGGGCCGGACCCAGCGGCCCCAGGCGGCATCGACCCGACCCTCGATCAGCGCGGCGACGGCAAAGCTGAACGCCATGCTCAGGCCGACATAGCCAAGGTAAAGGAACGGCGGATGCAAGGCCAACCCCGGGTCCTGCAGCAGCGGATTCAGGTCCTGCCCGTCCAGAGGCGGCAAGGCCAGCCGCCAGAACGGGTTCGAGGTGAGCAGCAGGAACAACAGGAACGCCACCCCGATCATCCCCTGCACCGCCAGCACCCGCGCCTTCAGCCGCGTCGGCAGGTTGCCCCCGAAGGCCGCCACCGCCGCCCCGTAGACCGCCAGGATCAGCACCCACAGCAGCAAGGAGCCCTCGTGGTTCCCCCAGACGCCCGAAACCTTGTAAAGCATCGGCTTCAGCGTATGCGAGTTCGAGACCACCACCGCCAGCGAGAAGTCCGACACCACGAAGGCCCAGGTCAGCGCCGCGAAGGACACCCCGACCAGCCCCATCTGCAAAAGCGCCGCCGGTCCCGCCAGCGCCATCAGCCGCGCGTCGCCGCGATGCGCGCCCCACAAGGGCAGCGTGGACTGCACCAGCGCCACCATGAGCGCAAGGATCAGCGCGAAATGCCCAAGCTCGACGATCATCAGCTTCTCCCTGTGGTTGGCTTCGTATCATAGGCGTTGCAGCCGTCCGGGGAAAGCCCTGCGCCCTTCCGCCGCGCCAGGTTGCACGCCGGGACGCCAGCCAGGGCGCCAATCTGCCCGCGCCGGCCTGCCGATCACGCCGAATTGTCCGTTGCCACCGACAGTCCGGCCCCGCTACACCGGGCCGAGGCGCCTGACCAGAACGGAGACCCCCATGCCCAAGACCATCCTGATCGGCGCCCCCATCGACACCGGACAGAAGCACCCCGGCTGCCTGATGGGCCCGGCCGCCTACCGCGTCGCCGGAATCGCCCGCGAGGTCAGCGCCGAAGGTCATGGGGTCGAGGATTGGGGCGACCTCGTGCTGCCTGCGCTGAAGCCCGTCACCTGCGCAAATCCTGTCGTGCACGATCTGCCCGAAACCGTCGCCTGGGCCGAGATCCTGATGGACCGCGTCGACGACGCCCTCAGCCAGGGCGGCTTTCCGATCATCATGGGGGGCGATCATTCACTGGCACTTGGCTCTGCCGCCGGGGCCGCAGCCTTCGCTGCCCGCCAGGACCGGCCCCTGTTCCTGCTGTGGCTGGATGCACATTCCGACTTCCACACGCCGCTGACCACCACATCCGGCAACCTGCACGGCACGCCCCTTGCCTATATCGCGGGCCGCGACGGCTTTGACGCCTTTCCGCCCTTCCCCTCGCCGGTGCCCGCCCGCCGGATCTGCATGTTCGGCATCCGCTCGGTCGATCCCGCCGAACAGGCCGCGATGCTGGAGCGGGACATCTTCATCAACGACATGCGGGTGATCGACGAGCGCGGCCTGGTCGCCCCGCTGCGAGAGTTCCTCGACCTGGTCCGGCGTGAGGGCGGGATGCTGCATGTCAGCCTTGATGTCGACTTTCTTGACCCTTCCATCGCCCCTGCGGTCGGCACCACCGTTCCCGGCGGCGCGACCTTCCGCGAGGCGCATCTGGTGATGGAACTGCTGCACGAAAGCGGCCTTGTCACCTCGCTTGACCTGGTCGAGCTGAACCCCTTCCTCGACGACCGCGGCATGACGGCGCGGCTGATGGTCGATCTGGTCGGCTCGCTGATGGGCAAGAAGGTCTTCGACCGCCCGACCAGGGCCAAGTAAACTGCCCCCGCGCATCCTGTTGACATCACAGCGAAAACCTGGGATTGGCGCAATGTATATACACCCCGTAGATGCATTGTGTCTATACCGACAACATCCCTGGTTGCCCGCCGCGGATTGTTTCAGCAACGCCGCGCGACACTTCGGCGCAGCGGCAACAATCCCCGGCCAAACCCCTGACTGTCGACCATTCAGTGGATCTTGAACTCACCCACGACATTGCGCCACTCGCCCGGAGAGATCAGCTTGCGATGCGTGAAGCGCACCGAATGCAGCGGACCCTCGATCTCTTCCTGCCAGAATTCGATGAACTGGAACAGCTTGGGGTAATCGGGGGCCAGATCATAGTCCTGCCAGATGAAGCTGTTGAGAACGCTGCGATAATCCGGCATCCGGTAGTAAAGCTCGGCCGTGGTCAGGCCATAGCCCCGCAGCATCAGTTCCGTCTCGCGTCCGACCATTGCAACCGTCCTTTCTGCTGGTCCATGACGGAATCATGACAGTCCATTGCTAAAAATCAATGAAAACAGGATGTTGGCACTCATCCGCATTGGCTGCCAGTCGCGTGCACCCCGCCATTGCACCCCATAGCTAGGATGGTGTATCCTTCGGCCTGCTAAATCTTGATCCCGCAAGGAAGGCGCGCGCCCTCATGGCCGATACCCCGGAAGACACTGACAAGAAAGAAGAAAGCCCGGAGCGTCCCATCTGGCACGGACCCCAGGTCGACATCGCCGCCGAGATGAAGACCGCCTACCTCGACTACGCGATGAGCGTGATCGTCTCCCGCGCGATCCCCGACCTGCGCGACGGGCTGAAACCCGTCCACCGCCGCATCCTCTTTGCGATGCAGGAATCGGGCAACACCCACGACAAGCCCTATCGCAAGTCGGCCCGTCCGGTTGGCGACACGATGGGGAAATACCACCCCCACGGCGACAGCGCGATCTATGATGCGCTGGTGCGGATGGCGCAGCCGTTTTCCATGTCGCTGCCGCTGCTGGACGGCCAGGGCAACTTCGGCAGCATGGACGGCGACAACGCGGCCGCCATGCGCTACACCGAAGTGCGGATGGACAAGCCCGCCGCCTTCCTCCTGGCCGACATCGACAAGGAAACCGTCGATTTCCAGGACAACTACGATGGCAAGGACCGCGAACCGACCGTCCTGCCCGCCCGATTTCCGAACATGCTGGTCAACGGCGCGGGCGGGATCGCGGTCGGCATGGCCACGAACATCCCGCCGCACAACCTGGGCGAGGTGATCGACGGCACGCTGGCGATGATCGAGAATCCCGACATCAGCACGGAAGCGCTGATGGAGATCATCCCCGCCCCCGACTTTCCCACCGGCGGCCAGATCCTCGGTCGGTCCGGCGCGCGCAAGGCCTATCTGGAGGGGCGTGGCAGCGTCATCATCCGCGCCAAGACCCATATCGAGGAACTGCGCAAGGATCGCTGGGCCATCGTCATCGACGAGATCCCCTATCAGGTCAACAAGGCCACGATGATCGAGAAGATCGCCGAGCTGGTCCGCGAAAAGCGGGTCGAGGGGATCTCCAACATCGCCGACGAATCCGACCGGATCGGCGTCCGCGTGGTGATCGAGCTGAAGCGCGACGCGACACCGGACGTGGTGTTGAACCAGCTGTTCCGCTTTTCGGCCATGCAGGTTTCGTTCGGCTGCAACATGCTGGCCCTGAACGGCGGCCGCCCCGAGCAACTGACGCTGCGCGATTTTCTAAGCTATTTCATCACCTTCCGCGAAGAAGTTGTTGCGCGCCGCACCGCATACGAACTGCGCCGCGCCCGCGAGCGCAGCCATGTTCTTTGCGGTCTGGCCGTGGCCGTGTCGAACGTGGACGAGGTGGTCGCCACCATCCGCGCCTCGGCCACCCCGGCGGACGCGCGCGAGCAGTTGATGACCCGGCGCTGGCCCGCCCACGAGATCGCGCCGTATATACGCCTGATCGACGACCCCTCGCATCCGATCAACGAGGACGGCACCTACAACCTCTCGGAAGTGCAGGCCCGCGCGATCCTGGACCTGCAACTGCAACGCCTGACCCAGCTTGGCGTCAAGACCATCACCGACGAGCTGGAACAGCTGGCCGCCAAGATCAAGGACTACCTCGACATCCTTGGCTCCCGCGACCGGATCATGGCGATCATCTCGGATGAACTCCGCGAGGTGAAGGCCCTGTTCGCCATCCCCCGCCGCACCGAGATCATGGACTGGTCCGGTGACATGGAGGACGAGGACCTGATCGAGCGCGAGGATATGGTCGTGACCATCACCTCGGGCGGCTACATCAAGCGCACCCCGCTGGCCGAATTCCGCGCCCAGAACCGCGGCGGCAAGGGCCTGTCGTCGATGCAGACCAAGGACGATGACGTCGTCACCACGCTTTTCGTCGCGAATACACATACTTGGCTCTTGTTCTTCACAACCGACGGCATGGTCTACAAGCTGAAGACCTGGCGCCTGCCGCTGGCTGGACGGACCGCCAAGGGCAAGGCGCTGGTCAACATCCTGCCGATCGAGACCGGCGTCTCCATCGCTGCCCTCATGCCCGTGGACGTGCCCGAGGAAGACTGGGCCAGCCTGCAGATCGTCTTCGCGACCAGCGACGGCGACGTGCGGCAGAACGACCTTTCGGACTTCACCAACGTCAAGCGCAACGGCAAGATCGCGATGAACCTGCCCGAGGGCATCACTCTGGTGAACGCCGCCATCGCCGACGATCAGGACGACATCATGCTGGTGACCGAAGCCGGGCGCGCCATCCGCTTCTCCACCACCGAAATCCGGGTCTTCAAGTCCCGAGGCTCGACCGGCGTGCGCGGCATCCGCCTGGCGGACGGCGACCACGTCGTCAGCATGTCGATCATCCGCCACTTCGAGGCCACGCCCGAGGAACGCGAAGCCTACCTGAAACAGCGCCGCCTGATGGCCGGCATCACCGAGGAAGACACCGACGACGAGGAAGACCACGTCCCCGCCGGCCAGCTTTCCCCCGACCGCTACGCCGAGATGTCGGCGGCCGAGGATCTGATCCTGACCATCACCAAGGGCGGCTCGGGCAAGCTGTCGTCCAGCCACGACTACCCGGTCCGCGGCCGTGGCGGCATGGGCGTCAAGGCGATCTCTCCGGGGCCGCGTGGCGGTCGGATCATCGCCTCGTTCCCGGTCGAAAGCTCGGACCAGATCATGCTGGCCACCTCGACCGGCCAGTCGATCCGGGTGCCGGTTGACCAGGTCAGCTTCCGCTCGCGCAGCGCTGGCGGGGTCAAGGTCTTCGCCGTGGCCGCCGATGAGGAAGTCGTCTCGGTCGCCCGCGTCGCCGACCAGGGCGATGAGGCTTGAGGACAGGCTCGCAGCCCTTGCGGCTGCGGGCGAAACCATCGCCTACGGCACCCTTGCGCGGGACCTCGGCCTGCGCCTGGGCGAGCTGACCGCGGCGCTTGAGACCCTGATGGAGGAAGACGCCGCCCTGGGCCGTCCCTTCCGCGCCGCGGTCATGCGCCAACGCCTGTCGCCCGACGGCCTGCCCGCCCCGGGCTTCTTCCAGAAGGCCGCCGATCTGGGGGCCGATGTCGCCGACCCCGCCGGCTTTGCGGCCGACCAGCGCCGCCGCCTTGTGGGCTGATTGCGCGTCAGCGCACAAGGTCCCTGCCCCGGCGCGGAATTTTCGCAATGCCGCCGGTGTGAAAGAACATCCGGGCCCGGCACCAGACCGGAACAAGCGTTCAAGGGATACTCATGGAACTGCTCAAGACCTACGCGCCGCTCGTCACGCGCCTCTTCCTCGCCGCCGTGTTCATCCCGGCCGGCCTGAGCAAGATGGGCGACGTCGCCGGCTTTGCCGGCTATATGACCTCGGGCGGCCTGCCCGGCTTTCTGGCCTGGCCCGCGATCATCTTCGAGGTGCTGCTTGGCCTGTCGATGCTGATCGGCTTCCAGGCCCGCTGGATGGCCCTGCTTGGCGCGGGCTTCTGCGTCGTGGCCGGGCTGCTGTATCATTTCGCGCCCGCCGACCAGATGCAGATGATCCTGTTCTTCAAGAACCTCGGGATCGCCGGTGCCTTCCTGATGATCTTCGCCCACGGACCCGGCAAGCTTGCCGTGGACAAGTCCTGACCAATGGCCGGGGGCGCCTGCCGCCCCCGGCTTTCCTTTTCCGGCAATCCGGCCTAAATCCGGGCCATGACTGAAACCTTGCACATCATCGGCGGCGGCATGGCAGGCTCCGAAGCCGCCTGGGCCGCGGCAAATCTGGGCGTCCCCGTCGTGCTGCACGAGATGCGGCCCAAGGTCGCCACTTTCGCGCACCGGACCGGCGACTTTGCCGAGATGGTCTGCTCGAACTCCTTCCGTTCGGATGACCATGAACAGAACGCCGTCGGGCTGATCCACTGGGAGATGCGCGCGGCGGGCAGTCTGGTGATGGAGATGGCCCACAAGCATCGCCTTCCGGCTGGGGGCGCCCTGGCCGTGGACCGCGATCCCTTCGCTGCCGCGGTGACGGAAAAGCTGAAGGCGCATCCGCTGATTTCAACATCCTATGAAGAGGTTACCGAGCTTCCTTCATCCGGGAACTGGATCATTGCAACCGGCCCCCTGACCAGCCCCGCCCTGGCCGAATCCATTCGCGCCGCGACCGGGGCCGAAGCGCTTGCCTTCTTCGACGCCATTGCCCCGATTGTATATACCGAAAGTATAGACATGTCGGTCGCCTGGCTGCAAAGCCGCTACGACAAGGGCGAGACCGAGGCTGAGCGACGCGCCTACATCAACTGCCCGATGACCCGCGAGCAGTACGAGGCCTTCATCGACGCCCTGCTGGCGGCCGAGAAGACCGAGTTCCACGCGGGCGAAGCTGCTGGTCTGTCCAACCCCACCCCATACTTCGACGGCTGCCTGCCGATCGAGGTGATGGCCGAACGCGGGCGTGAGACGCTGCGCCACGGCCCGATGAAGCCGGTCGGCCTGACCAATGCGCACAAGCCGGATGAAAAGGCCTATGCCGTGGTGCAGCTGCGCCGCGACAACAAGCTGGGCACGCTGCACAATATCGTCGGCTTCCAGACCAAGATGAAATACGGTGCGCAAACCGCTGTTTTCAAGATGATTCCGGGGCTGGAGAACGCCAGTTTCGCGCGCCTGGGCGGCATCCACCGCAACACCTTCATCAACTCTCCCACGCTGCTGGATGACCGGATGCGGCTGAAGTCGCGCCCGTATATACGCTTTGCCGGACAGATCACCGGGGTCGAGGGCTATGTCGAATCCGCCGCGATGGGCCTCTTGGCCGGTCGAATGGCCGCGCACGATCTTCTTGGGCGCGATCTTTCGCCGCCGCCCCCGGAAACCGCGATGGGCGCCCTGGTCAGCCACATCACCGGCGGGGCCGAGGCAAAGACCTTCCAGCCGATGAACGTGAACTTCGGCCTCTTCCCGCCCATCGACGCCAAGGGGGGCCGCCGGGGCCGCAAGGACCGCTACAAGGCCTATACCGATCGCGCCAAAGGTGCCTTTACGGCATGGCTTTCGTAACCCGCTTCGCGCCCAGCCCGACTGGCCCGCTGCATCTTGGCCACGCCTATTCCGCGATCCTTGCGCATGACATGGCGCGCGAGGCGGGCGGGCGGTTCCTGTTGCGGATGGAGGACACCGACCTTGAACGCTGCCGCGCCGAGTACGACCGCCTGATCCAGCAGGACCTTGTCTGGCTGGGTCTGGGGTGGGACGGGCCGATCCAGCGCCAGTCCGGGCATATCGCGACCTACAACACCCGTCTCGAAGCTCTTGCGGGCAAGGGCCTGCTTTACCCCTGTTCCTGCACCCGCTCGGACATCCGCGCGGCACTCGCCGCCCCGCAGGAGGGGGTTGCGTTCAGCGTCTACCCCGGCACCTGTCGCCATCGTGGCATCGAAACCCGCACAGCCTCGGACGCGCTTCGGCTGAACCTTGATGCCGCACTGGCGTCGCTTGCGGCGGCGGAGCTTTCCTTTGCCGAAACCGGGCCTGGCCACTTCGGCCTGCACCAGGTCGACCCCGAACAGGCACATCGGCAGATCGGCGACGTGGTCCTGTCCCGCAAGGGCGAGGATATCGTCGCCTATTTCCTGGCCTCGGCCTTCGACGACGCCGATCAGGGCGTGACCCATGTCATCCGGGGCGAGGACCTGTTCGACTTCACGCCGGTCCAGGTGATCCTGCAACACCTTTTCGGCCTGCCGACCCCCGTCTACCACCATCACCGGCTGATCCGGGACGACCACGGCAAGCGGCTGGCCAAGCGTGACGATGCACGGGCGATTGCGAAGTACCGGGCCGAGGGTGCAACCCCCGCCGACATCCGCCGGATGGTCGGACTGCCAGCTCCCTGACCTCCGCCAGGCCGTCGGGTGCCTTGCAGGCCTCAGCCGTGTCCGGCCTGGACAGGGGCCATGATCTCGACCTCCTCGCCACCCCGGACCGCCGTGTAAAAGCACGACCGACGGTTGGTGTGACAGGCCGGCCCCTCTTGCCGAACCAGCGCCAGCAGGCAGTCCCGGTCGCAATCGACCCGCAACTCGACCAGCCGCTGGTGGTGGCCCGAGCTTTCGCCCTTCACCCAGAACGCAGCCCTTGACCGCGACCAGTAAGTGACCTTCCCCGTCTCCAGCGTCGCCGCAACCGAGGCCGCGTTCATCCAGGCGACCATCAGCACCTCGCCCGACACGGCATCCTGCGCCACGCAGGGAACCAGCCCCGCCGCATCATACTTCAGTGTGGCCGGGTCGAACGTCATGGCTCTCTCCTTGGCAGGCGGGTTCGCGGGGTCTACATACGGTGTCAGCCGGGGACTTTCCATGCGCGAAGGCAAATCCACGTGAGCGACAGCGATCTGATCAAGCTTTACTCTGCCCGCATCCTGGGCCTTGCCGCCGAGATCCCGCATCTGGGCCGCCTGCCCGCCCCCCAGGGCACCGCGCGGCGACGCTCGCCCCTCTGCGGGTCTACCGTCACGGCGGACGTGGTGGTCAAGGATGGCCGCATCACCGATTTCGCGCAGGACGTGAAGGCCTGCGCTTTGGGCCAGGCCTCTGCCGCCGTGCTGGGGAGCGTGGTCATCGGGCGCTCGTTGCCCGAGTTGAAGGCCGCGCGCGACGCTCTTGCCGCGATGCTGAAAGCGGGGGGTCCGGTTCCGACAGCACCCTTCGACGGCTATGCGGTCCTGCTGCCCGCCCGCGACTACAAGAACCGCCACGCCTCGATCCTGCTGGCGCTGGAAGCCGTCTGCGAGGCGATGGAGACCGCCCAGGCGGCGGCATAGAAAAAACCGCCGCACATCCGGTCGGATGGCGGCGGCAGTGGCGCGTCTGGAAACGGCGGACGGTGGGCCAGGCGAGGCGGACCGCCACCCTTGGGGGACAGAGCGCGGGGCAGAAACCTTAGTGCAAGCCGGGCACGGACAGCACGGCGAACAGCAGAACGAACAGCGACGCGACGCCAACCAGATCTTCCATCGCGCCTTTGGGAGTGTGGCTCAGCAGGGTCTTCATGGCGTCTTTCATCGCGTTCTCCATGATGCGTTGCCAGATTGTTCTCATATCGGCACCGCCCTGTAAAGAACTTTTTAAGAACATTCGTGAACAGACCGGAACGAACCGCTCAGCCGACGCTCATCAGGCGAAGGGCCCGGTCCTGGTCCATCAGCCACAGCAGCGACCGGGCCGCCTGGCCACGCGGGCCCGACAGCTCGGGATCGTCCAGCAGCAGCTTGCGCGCATCCGACTGCGCCAGCGCCATAAGGCTGGCCTGGCGCTCCAGATCCGCCACCCGAAAGCGCGGCAGACCGGATTGCGCCGTGCCGATCAGGTCGCCTGCCCCCCGCATCGCAAGGTCTTCCTCGGCAATGCGGAATCCGTCTTCGGTGTCACGTATCGTGGTCAGCCGCCGGCGCCCGGTCTCGTTCAGCGGCGGCTGATAGATCAGCAGGCAGGTCGAGGCCGCATCGCCCCGCCCGACCCGACCGCGAAGCTGGTGCAGTTGCGCCAGGCCGAAGGTTTCCGCCTGCTCGATCACCATGATCGTCGCATTCGGCACGTTGACCCCGACCTCGATCACCGTGGTCGCCACCAGAACCGATGTCTCCCCCGCCACAAAGCGCGCCATCGCGGCGTCCTTTTCGGCGGGCGGCATCTGGCCATGCACAAGACCCACGCGGTCGCCCAGGCTGGCGCGCAGCGATCGGAAACGTTCCTCGGCGCTGGCATAGTCGACGACCTCGGATTCCTCGACCAGGGGGCAGACCCAATAGGCCTGCCGCCCCTCGGCCACGGCCTTGCGCAGGTGGTTCATCACCTCGTCCAGCCGCTCGGCCGAGACCATCGCGGTTCGAATCGGCTTCCGGCCTGCCGGTTTTTCGTCCAGCACCGAGACATCCATGTCGCCATGCGTCGCCAGCGCGAGGGAACGGGGGATCGGTGTCGCCGTCATCACCAGCACATCGACCGCAGCACCTTTCGCGCCCAGTTCCATGCGTTGCGCCACGCCGAAACGGTGCTGTTCGTCCACGACCGCAAGCCGCAAGTCCTTGAACTCCACGTCCTTCTGAACGACCGCATGGGTCCCGACCAGGATCGGGATGCGGCCCATCGCAAGGTCCTCCAGCTTCATCGCCCGGTCCGCCCCCCGGTCGCGGCCGGTCAGCAGCTCCAGCCGCACCCCGGCTGCACGGGCGAGCGGAGCCAGCCCCTCGAAGTGCTGACGCGCGAGGATCTCTGTCGGCGCCATCATGACGCCCTGGCCTCCGGCCTCGACCGCGGTGAGCAGGGCCTGAAAGGCGACCAGCGTCTTCCCGGACCCCACATCGCCCTGCAACAGGCGGTTCATCCGCAGCGGCAGCGCCATATCGGCAGCGATCTCGCCGACGGCGCGGACCTGGGCGGCCGTTGGCGCATAGGGAAGGCTTTTCAGTACCTTGTCACGCAAGACCCCGGTGCCTTCGGTCACCAGCCCCTTGGCACGGCGCAGGCGGGCGCGGGCAATGGACAGCGTCAGCTGATGGGCGAAGAGCTCGTCATAGGCCAGCCGCTGCCGTGCCGGATGGGTAAAGGCCAAAGCTGCCGCGCCCGAGGGCCCATGCCCGGCCCGCAGCGCCGAAGGCCAGTCGGGCCAGCCTTCGCGGGCCAGCAGGGCGGGGTCGATCCACTCTGCCAACAGCGGCAACCGGGTCAGCGCAGCCTGAACCGCCTTGCCGACCACCCGCTGCGTCAGTCCTGCGGCCAGCGGGTAGATCGGCTCGTAGGCCGGGATCTCGCGCGCATCCTCGACGCGAAGCACGTGGTCGGGGTGGACCATCTGGGCGATGCCGTCGAACAGCTCGACCTTGCCAGAGACCAGGCGGCGCTGTCCGGTCGGCAGCAATCTGGCCAAGGCCTCGGCCCTGGCGTGGAAATAGACCAGCAGAAACTCGACCCGCGCATCGCGGACATGCACGCGGTAGGGGCCGCCCTTGCGGCGCGCAGGGACGTGCTGGCCGATCTCGACTTCGACCGTCAGGGTGGCGGGGGGGACAACCTCGCGGACCGAAGTCCGCAGGGCGCGGTCCACACCGGAATGCGGCAGGAAATACAGCAGGTCCTTGGGTCGGGTCACACCCAGGCCCTCAAGGGCCTTTGCCGCCTTGGGGCCGACACCGGGAAGGGTTTCCAGGCCAGCAAACAGCGGGAAAAGCGTCTCGGGCCGGCTCATGCGGTGCCGATCAGCTGCAGCCAGGCGTCCTCGTCGATCATGCGGACCCCCAGGCGTTCGGCGTCCCTGGCCTTCGACCCGGCTCCGGGACCTGCGACCAGAAGGTCGGTCCTTGCGCTGACGCTGCCGGCAACCTTGGCCCCCAAGGCCTCGGCCCGCGCCTTGGCCTCGGCCCGGGTCATCTTTTCCAGCGTGCCGGTGAAGACGACCGTAAGGCCCGCCACGGGAGAGTCGACCCTTCCGCGCGCCTGCACCGGCTGCACCGTCAGCTGGGCGACCAGCGCGTCGATGGCCTGGCGCTCGCCCTGGTTCTGGAAGGCGTCGACAAGGCTTTGCGCCATGACCTCGCCCACCCCGTTGATCGACGTCAGTTCGGCCCAGTCCGGCGAGCCGGGGCTGGCATTGGCGAGCGCAGCCTCGAAGGCGTCCCAGGTGGAGTAGTGGCGGGCCAGAAGGCTGGCCGCGACTTCGCCCACATGACGGATTCCCAGCGAGAAGATCAGCCGATCAAGCGGGATCGTCCGGCGGGCTTCGATGGCGGCGAAAAGCTTGGCGGCGGAGATGTCGCCGAATCCCTCGCGGTTCTTCAGCTTCTGCAAGGGGTTGGCGGCGTCTCTTGCAGCAAGCGTGAAGATGTCGGCGGGGGTTCTGACCGGAAGGGTCGGGTCGTTGAAGAACATCTCGACCTGCTTGGCGCCCAGGCCTTCGATGTCGAAGGCACCGCGCGAGACGAAGTGCTTCAGCCGTTCCACCGCCTGCGCCGGGCAGATCAGACCGCCGGTGCAGCGACGGACCGAATCGCCCTCCTCGCGGTGGGCGGGGCTGCCACATTCCGGGCATCTGTCAGGGAAAACATAGGGTTGCGCGCCGTCCTTGCGGCGGGAAAGATCGACGTCGGCCAGCTTGGGGATCACGTCCCCGGCCCGGTAGACCTGAACCCAGTCGCCGACGCGGATGTCCTTGCCGCCGCGGATCGGCTGGCCGCGGCTGTCGCGCCCGGCGATGTAATCCTCGTTGTGCAGGGTGGCATTGCTGACCACGACCCCCCCGACCGTCACCGGCCTCAGCCGCGCCACCGGAGAGAGCGCCCCGGTACGGCCGACCTGGATGTCGATGCCCAGAAGCTCGGTCCAGGCCAGCTCGGCCGGGAACTTGTGCGCGATGGCCCAGCGGGGGGTCGAGGAGCGGAAGCCAAGCCGGGCTTGCAGCGCAAGGTCGTTCACCTTGTAGACGACGCCGTCGATGTCGTAGCCCAGGGTCGCCCGCTGAGCCTCGATCCCGAGGTAGTGCGCCAGCATCTCCTTGGGGCCGGAACACAGGATGGTCAGGGGATTGGTCTGGAATCCCAGCGCCTTGAGCCGCTGGATCGCCTCGAACTGGGTGGCGGCCAGGGGGGCGGAAAGCTCACCCCAGGAATAGGCGAAAAAGCGCAGCGGCCGGGCGGCGGTGATGCGGGCGTCAAGCTGGCGCAGCGATCCGGCAGCGGCATTGCGGGGGTTGGCAAAGGTCTTGTCGCCGCTGGCGGACTGCCGCGCGTTCAGGGCGGCGAAGTCGGCGTGGGCCATGTAGACCTCGCCCCGCACTTCCAGCACCGTGGGGGCACCGGTCAGGCGGTGCGGGATATCGGCGATGGTGCGGGCGTTTTCGGTGACGTTTTCGCCCACCTCGCCGTCCCCCCGGGTTGCGGCCTGGACCAGCACCCCGCTTTCATAGCGCAGGGACAAGGACAGCCCGTCGATCTTCGGTTCGGCGGTATAGTCCAATGCGCCCAGGTGCCCGAGGAACTTGCGCACGCGGTCGTCGAAATCGGTGATGTCCTCGGCGGCAAAGGCATTCTCCAGCGACAGCATCCGCAGCCGGTGCGCCACCTTGCCGAAACCCTCGGCCAGGGCGCCGCCCACCTGATCCGTTGGCGAATCGGCGCGCTTCAGAGCCGGAAATCGGGCCTCGATCGCAGCATTGCGCTGCTTCAGCGCATCATAGTCGGCGTCCGAGATCTGGGGCGCGTCAAGCGTGTGATAGGCGGTGTTCGCCGCGGAAATCGCCTGCGCCAGGCGCGCAAGTTCCTCGCGCGCCTCGGCCTCTGTCAGGAGATTGACCGCCTTTTGCACCATGCCCGCCCCCTGGATCCTGCCGTGCAGAGGTTAGGCGGCGGGCCCGCCAAGGTAAAGATCAGGCGGTGGCGGCCAGCCGCGCCTGACCGCCGGCCGGGTCACGCAGCACATAGCCGCGGCCCCAGACGGTTTCGATATGGTTGTCGCCGCCCGTCGCCTCGGCCAGTTTCTTGCGAAGCTTGCAGATGAAGACGTCGATGATCTTCAATTCCGGTTCGTCCATTCCGCCATAAAGATGGTTCAGGAACATCTCCTTGGTCAGCGTCGTGCCTTTGCGCAGCGACAGGAGTTCCAGCATCTGGTATTCCTTGCCGGTCAGATGGACGGCCTTGCCGTCGACATCCACGGTCTTTGCATCCAGATTGACGGCCACGCGCCCGGTCTTGATGACCGATTGGCTGTGGCCCTTGGACCGGCGGATGATGGCATGGATGCGCGCCACCAGTTCTTCGCGGTGGAACGGCTTGGTCAGGTAGTCGTCGGCGCCGAAACCGAAGCCCTTCAGCTTGCTTTCCGTGTCATCCGCGCCCGACAGGATCAGGATCGGCGTTTCCACCCGCGCCTGGCGCACCTGGCGCAGGACTTCATGCCCGCTCATGTCCGGCAGGTTCAGGTCCAGAAGGATCAGGTCGTAGTCGTAAAGTTTCGCCAGGTCGATCCCGTCTTCGCCCATGTCGGTGCAATAGACGTTCAGGTTGGCATGGGTCAGCATCAATTCGATGCTGCGCGAGGTGGTGGGGTCGTCCTCAACAAGCAGAATGCGCATTCGTTAAATCTCCGCTCCGGTGGTTCATCGTTAACGACCTTGCCCGTCAGTGGTTAACGTTGAGTTACTATGCCAGAGGGAGAGTCATATTCCATTTAAAGTTGTCTGTATTTCTGGATCGCTGTGACTTTAAGGCCATCATCGCCATGCTTCGCGACAGCCGTGCGCCAAAGGCCGAATTCCTCCTCCGACAGGGCATAGCGTTCCAGCGCCTCCTTCTCCGAGATCAGGCCATAGACCACGGCGCGCACCACCACGGCCTTGCGGCTGGCGACCCAGCGCCGGGTTTCCGCAGGCGGCAGATCCGCCCGGGTAAGGATGCTGCCATCCGGCAGGGTGACCTGCCGCGGCCCGTCGACACGCTTGAGAAACATGACCGTTCCCTCGTTGGTTTGACGCAGGATGCCGGATCAGGCTTAATCAATCCTGAAACTGGGGATTGAGACTGCACAGCATTTTCATATATTCCCCATCATTCCCTGAACCCGGACAATGATCATGCCGCGCGACCTGGCCCTCAACTCGCTTGGGTTTCCCAAGCCCCCGTCCGAAACGCGGGTCGTCGTCGCCATGTCGGGCGGTGTCGACAGCTCGGTCGTGGCAGCACTGCTGGCCGAGGAAGGCTATGACGTCGTGGGCGTCACGCTGCAGCTTTACGACCACGGCGCGGCGCTGGCCAAGAAGGGGGCCTGCTGCGCGGGCCGCGACATCCACGACGCGCGCCGCGTGGCCGAGACGATGGGCTTTCCCCACTACGTCCTCGACTACGAGAACACCTTCCGCGAGGCGGTGATCGAGGACTTCGCCGATGCCTATCTGGCGGGCGCGACGCCGGTGCCCTGCATCCGCTGCAACGAACGGGTGAAGTTCAAGGACCTTCTGGCCACTGCCAGGGATCTCGAGGCCGACTGCATGGCCACCGGGCACTACATCCAGCGCAAGGTCGGAGACCAGGGGGCCGAGCTGCACCAGGCCGCCGACCCTGCGCGCGACCAGTCCTATTTCCTGTTCTCGACCACGCCCGAGCAGCTGAGCTACCTGCGCTTCCCCCTGGGGCATCTGGCCTCGAAGGCGGAAACCCGGGCGCTGGCGGCGAAATACGGGCTGCCGGTGGCCGACAAGCCGGACAGCCAGGACATCTGCTTTGTCCCGAACGGCGACTATGCGGCGGTGATCGAGAAGCTGCGCCCCGGTGCGGCCGATCCGGGAGAGATCGTGGATCTTGACGGCACCGTCCTGGGTCAGCACCGGGGCGTGATCCATTACACCATCGGCCAGCGCAAGGGCCTGGGGATCGGCGGCCTGGGCGAGCCACTTTACGTCGTGAAGCTGGACCCGGCGACGCGCCGCGTCATCGTCGGGCCGAAGGCGGCGCTGTCGACCCGGATCATTCCGGTGCGCGAGATCAACTGGCTGGGCGATGCGGCCTTCGAGGCGCGGCCCGAGTGGCACCTGAAGGTCAAGGTCCGCTCGACCCGCCCCCCGCGCGAGGCGATCATTCGCCCGACCGGACCCACGACGGCCGAGGTCGAGCTGCTGTCGCCCGAAGACGGGGTAAGCGCGGGCCAGGCCTGCGTCTTCTACGCCCCCGAAGGCAGCCGGATCTTCGGTGGCGGCTGGATCTGGAAAGGACCTGCGTCGTGAAACCGTTCGCTCTGGCACTGCTGCTGGCCCTGCCCTTGCCCGCCCTTGCCGAAACCCGCGACGAGAGGGTGGCTGCCGCCGCCGAATATGTCGATCTGGCGCTGGACGGCTTCGACATGACCGCAATGATCGAGACGATGTATCAGCCGATCCTGCAACAGGTCGCAGCGGGCGGGCAAGACCTGACCGACGCGCAGGTGGCGCAGATCCGGCAGCTTTACCTTGATACCTTCACCGACCCGTTGACGACATTGATGCGCGACCAGGCCGGGATCATGGCGGACATGATGACCCTGGCCGAGATCACGGCCTTGCGCGACTTCTACGCCACGCCCGAGGGCAAGTCGGTGATGGCGAAGCTGCCGCAGCTGACCGCGGCGCAGCAGCCGGGGATCATCGCGCTGATCAACGCCAACATGGCAGCCTTGATGCCGCAGGTCCTGGGCATCATCAACGGCGAAGCGCCGCCAGCACCGACCGCGCAGCCCTGAGACCGGGGGGCTCTTCGCCCTTGCCAAGCCGGTCCATCGTCAGCGCCATTGCCGCCTTCTGTGGCGAGGCGTCGGAAAGCAGCGCCTCCAGCGCCGGGGCGATCCTGTCGGGCCTGCAGTCCGGTCCGATGAACTCGGGCACCACGCGGGTTTCACTGACCAGGTTGACCAGAGTCACGGTGTCGATCAGCGCGGCGCGGCGCATGAGCCACAGGGTCAGGGGGTGCATGTCGTAGGCGATGACCATAGGGCAGTCGTTCGCGGCCAGTTCCAGCGAGACCGTGCCCGAGGCCGCAAGTGCCACATCGGCTGCCGCGAAGGCCCCGCGCTTGGCCGAGGGCTGCTGAATGATCTGCGGCTGGACCGCCCAGCCTGCCGTGACGTCACGGACCAGACCCGCCACGCCCTGCACGGTGGGAAGTGCCACACGCAAGTCCGGGTGCCGCGCCTTGAGGCGGGCGACGACGTCTTGGAACACGGGGGCCAGCCGCGCAACCTCGCCCCGGCGCGACCCCGGCAGCGCCAGAAGCAGCGGCCCCGGCCCGGCAAATGCCGCCCGCTCGGCCGCAGAGGCCAGGGGCTCGGCCACCACCGGATGGCCGACGAAATCGCAGCTCATGCCGGCGGCGGTCATGTAGGGTGGCTCGAACGGCAGCAGCGCGAGGACGTGGTCCACCACCTTTGCCATCCTGGCCGCCCGACCTGGCCGCCAGGCCCAGACCGACGGTGCGACGTAGTGGATGGTGCGGAAATCCGGCCGCGCTGCCTTGACCAGCGCCGCCACCCGCAGTCCGAAATCCGGCGAGTCGATCGTCACCAGAGCATCGGCGCCAGAGGCAAGTGCCGCCGCCGCCGCCTCGCGGATGCGGCGTTTCAGGTGGAAATACTTCGGCAGGACCTCGGCGATCCCCATGACCGACAGCTCTTCCATCGGAAAGAGGCTGGCCATCCCTTCGGCCTGCATCAGGGGCCCGGCGATCCCGGCAAAGGTGACATCGGTCAGCGACTTCAGCCCGGCCATCAGTGCGGCCCCCAGACGGTCGCCCGAGGGTTCGCCCGCGATGAGGAACAGGTGCAACGGACCGCTCATCGGTGGACTGCGTCCCCTCTTCGCTGCGCCAGTGCGCCCTGCGAAGAGCGCCGCGCAGCAAGCGATGAGCCGCCGCGGATCATCCCCGTGCCCAGAGGAAAAGGCCCAGTTCCCCGGCCAGGCGCCGCATCTCGGCCAGATCGAGGCAGATCACCGAACCTGCCTGGAACGCAAGGCCGCCAAGCCCCGCCGCTGAGACCGCGCGCAGGGTGTCCGGGCCGATGGTCGGCAGGTCGATCCGGCGATCCTGGCCGGGCTTGGCCGCCTTGTAGAAGACCCCCCGCCCCCGCGCCGGATCGGGACGCAGGCCAGAGATCCCGGCGACCTGGGCCAGAAGCGCATCGGTGCCTGGCAAAGCCTCGACCCCCAGGCAAAGCCCCTGCGCCACCACGGCCCCCTGCCCCACATCCACCGCCCCCAGCGCCGCGACGATGTCGGCGGCCCGGGCGGCGTCGGCCTCATCCCTTGGCGTGACGGTCCCGGAAAGCACCCCCGTCTTGGGCAGCAGTGCCGGTGCCAACTCCTCGACCCCTAAGACGGAAAAGCCGAACTCCTCGAAAAGATCGATCACCACCCGCAGCGCGGCATCGTCACCGGCAGCCATCGCCTGCATCAGGCGCGGAAGCAGAGCCGCCGTGGCCTCGTCCAGCAGCGCCGGGTCCAGCCTTGGTCGCGTCACGGCACCGGCGAAGATCACCTGGCCGACGCCGTCCCGTTCCAATGCGCGCAGAAAGGGCACCAGCCGCTCGATCCGGAAGCGCAGGTCCACCGTCAGCCCGTCCGGCGTGAACCCGTCCAGGGCGGCGACCAGGGGCACATCCGTCATCGCCTCCGCCAGCGCCCGTGGCAAGCGGCCCTGCCCGGCAATGATCGCAGTGCGCATGCTGCTCACCGCCCACCCTTCGGGGTCAGGAAACTGCGGTCGGACTTCGACAGGATGAAATCGGCGATCTCGCGGACCAGGGGGTTGTCGCTTTCCTCGGCCAGCTTGCGCGCGCGGTCAAGGAAACTGCCGTCCTCCTGCGCAAGCGTCTGGTAGGCCGCCCGCAGCGCGGTGATCCCCGCCCGGTCGACGCCGCGGCGCTTGAGACCCACCAGGTTCAGCCCGTCCAGCTCGCCCCGGGGGGCCTGCACCAGGCCATATGGGATGACGTCGTTCGCCACCATCGTCACCGCCCCGATGATCGCGCCCTGACCGATCCGCACCCACTGATGGACACCGGACAGCCCGCCCACGATCACGTCGTCGCCAAGCACGCAGTGGCCCGCGATCGCGACGTGGTTGACCAGGATCACCCGATTGCCGATCTGCGCATCGTGGCCGACATGAGCGCCCGTCATGATCAGGCAGTCGTCGCCCACGCGCGTCACCCCGCCGCCCCCCTCGGTCCCGGTGTTCAGCGTGGCGGCCTCGCGGATGCGGCAGCGCTTGCCGACGACCAGCCGCGTCCGTTCGCCGTGATACTTCAGGTCCTGCGGCACCTCACCCACGGTGGCAAAGGGAAAGATCACGCTGTCGTCGCCGACCTCGGTCCAGCCAGTGACGACGGCATGGGATTTCAGCACCACATTCGCGCCAAGCACGACTTCCGGCCCGACATGGCAGAACGGGCCGATCCGGCATCCCGCGCCGACAACGGCACCGGGCTCGACGACGGCCGAGGGGTGAATGCGGGCGTCGGGATGGCTGCTCATGCCTTCGGCACGTCGAACATCGCCATGAAGCTGGCCTCGCAGGCAAGGTCGCCCTCGACATGGGCGCGGCCCTCGAACTTCCAGACCCGGCCACCACCGCGCACTGCCTTGACGTGCAGCTCCAGCACGTCGCCCGGCACGACCTTGCGGCGGAACTTGACCCCGTCCACCCCCATGAAGAAGACCTTGGCCTGCTTGTCCACCAGGTCCATCGACAGGCCGACCAGCACCCCGCTGGTCTGCGCCATCGCCTCGATGATCATCACGCCGGGGAAGATCGGCATGCCGGGAAAATGCCCCTGGAACTGCGGTTCGTTCAGAGTGACGCACTTGATGCCGACGCAGGACTCGTTGACGACGATGTCGCGCACCTTGTCGATCAGCAGAAAGGGATAGCGGTGCGGGATGATCCGCTGGATCAGGTCCAGATCGGCGGTGGTCACTGCGCTTGCATCCATGTCGTCGTTCCTTCGCGTCCCTCTGGCCCAAGGCCTTGGGGTCTGACTACCAATTCGGGCCGCCGCAGACAAGTTGCCGGGTGTCAGGGGGTCGCAGGGGGGGCTTCGGCCGGGTCGTCAGGCGCATCCGGCGGCAGATTGGCGGGCGGGCCGGCGGGCGGGTCGGCGGGCGGGCGGGCCAGAGCTGCGTTCAGTTTGGCGATGGCCGCGTCCGTGATGTCGATGGCCGAAAGCGCGACGATCACCAGCCCCTTGTCCAGGATCGCCATCGCCTTGCGTTCCCCCAGGAGCTCGCCCAGGACCGGACCGGCCAGCTGCAGGAATTCCTGACGCTCGGCATCGCGCCTTGCGACCAGCGCCTGCGCCTTGGCGTCCTGCTCCGCCCGGATGCGTTCGACCTTTTCGTCGAAGGCCGTGGCCCTTGCGGTGAACTCTTCGGGTGACAGCGCAGCGCGTTGCTCGGTCAGGGCCTGCTCTTCGGCGACAAGCCCTGCTTCGATCCGCTTGTTTTCCTGCTCCAGCGCGGCTGTATCGGCGCGCTCTCGGTCGATCGCGGCGCGACCGAAATCGGATTCCAGGAAGAACCGGTCCTGATCCAGGGTCAGGAGCGGGGCCGGAGCCTCTTGCGCCTGACTGGCTGCCGCCAGAAGCAAGAGCCCCGCTGCGGCAAGGCGCATGGGCCCAGGGCGCATCGCTTTGCGCCACCCCGCCATCGTCAGAACCGGGTCGAAACCGTCAGGTCGAAGGACTGTTCCCTGTCGAAGTCTTCCTTCTGGATCGCACGGCTGAAGTTGAAGCGCAGCGGACCGATCGGCGTGGTCCAGAACACCGAGACACCGACCGCCGCGCGCGGGGTGAAGCTGTCGTCCACAGTGCCACCGAGATCGTTGTCCAGGCTCCAGACCGAGCCCACGTCCATGAAGGCGCCGCCGGTGATGCCATATTCCTCGGGCAGGCCCAGCGGGAAATCGGCCTCGAAGCGCGCCACGGCAAACAGGTTGCCGCCAAGCGCATCGCCGCCATCGCGCGCGCCGATCCCGTTCGGCTCGAAGCCGCGGATCTTGCCGTTGCCGAAGAAGCGGTCGGTCACCCGGGTCGTGTTGTCCCCCAGCGAGGTGATCGCCCCGCCCTCGAAGATCGCGCGCAGGGTCACTTCCTCGTTCATCACGCGGGTCTCTGCCAGGGCAAGGCCCGTGGTCTTGATGTATTCGGTATCGCCACCCAGCCCCGCGAAGTCCTGACCGAACCGCAGCAGCACGCCGCCCTTGGGGTTCAGGCCGGTGATGCGGTTGTCGTATTCGTAGGTGTAGCCCAGCGAGACGGTGCTGAGCGCACCCTGCGTTGCTTCGGCAATGATGATCGCCGAGGTGCCAGTGTAGTTGCTGAGCTTGTCCTCGGCCACGCCGATCCGCAGGTCGAGGGTCGACTGTTCGCCCAGCGGAAAGCCGATGCCGGTGGTGAAGCCGATGTTGCGGGTGTCGTAAAGCGAGAAGTCCGATTCCGACGTCCGGTAGAAGCCGCCGATGTTGAAGCTGAGATCGCGGCCCAGAAGGGCCGGCTCGGTGAAGCTGAAGCTGGAATTCTGGTTCGACGACGCAGTCGACACCGACAGCGACAGCCGCTGGCCCCGGCCCAGGAAGTTGGTTTCCGAAAAGCCCACGTTGATGCCGGTGCCCGTGGCGACCGAATAGCTCAGGCCGAAGGACAGCGATCCGGTCGGCTGTTCCTCGACATCGACGTTGACGACGACCTGGTCGGGTGCCGAGCCCTGGTCGGCGTTGACCTGCGCGTCGGCAAAGAAGCCAAGCGCCCGGATGCGTTCGGCCGCCTGCCGGATTTCGCGCGGGTTGAAGGGGTCGCCTTCCACGGTGCGGAACTGACGCCGGATGACCTGGTCCAGAGTCGTGGTGTTGCCCTCGATGTCGATGCGTTCGACGAAGATCCGCTCGCCGCGGACGATGGCGAACTCGACATCCACGACCTGACCGGCCGGGTTGCGGGTGATGCGCGGCTCGACCCGGACGAAGTTCAGGCCCTTCTTCAGGGCAAGGGTTTCCATCCGGGTGATGTTGTTGTCGATCAGCAGCGGGCTGTAGGTCTGGCCGGCGCGGATCTTCTGCACCGCCTGGAACTCGGCCGCGTCCAGCCCTTCCACCTCGGAAACCGTGGTCACGGCGCCGATGTCATAGGCCACGCCTTCGCGCATGGTGAAGGTGATAAAGGTGGCGTCACGCTCGCGGGAAAGTTCGGCGCTGGCGTCCAGCACCTGAAAGTCGATGAAGCCGCGCGACAGGTAGAAGTCGGTCAGGACCTTCTTGTCCAGCTCCAGCCGCTCGGCGACAAAGGTGTCGCGCTGGATCAGGTTGCGCAGAAGACCGGCCTGCTTGGTCTCCAGCACCTGGCGCAGGCGGCGGTCGGTGAAGGCCTTGTTGCCGGTGAACGAGATCCGCTCGTTCTCGACGACCCGGCCTTCGGTGATCTCGAACACCAGGTCGACGCGGTTGTCGCCGCGGCGGATGATCTTCGGCGTGACCGATGCGGCCAGACGGCCCGACACGCGGTAGGCCTCGGCAATGGCGGCGGCGTCGGCTTCTGCCTGGGAGGGGGAATAGATCCGCCGCGGCTGCGACTGGATCAGTTCGGCCAGAGCTTCATCCTTCAGGCGCCTGTTGCCCTCGATGCTGATGACGTTGACGATCGGGTATTCCACGACCCGGATCACCAGGGTCGAGCCCTGCGGCACCAGCTCCACCGTCTCGAACAGACCCGAGTTCAGGATGCGCTGGTAGGCGTCGTTCAGGGCCCCCGCCGACACCTCGGCGCCGCGGCTGATTCCGGCATAGTTCAGGATCGTCGCGGTATCGACCTGCCTGTTGCCTTCGATGGTCACGTTCGAAAACGAAAAGACCTGCGCAAAGGCCGGGGTGAGCAAGGCAGCCGAAGCCGTTGCCGCACCGAGGAAAACCGCCGTGGCAAGCAGACGCGCCCTAGACGTGGCCCCGAACGACCGCCCTGTGGCCGTGCTTTGGGTCATCCGCATTTTGCATCCTCGCCGCAATTTTCTGTTTCCGGATAGCTATCGGGAAAGCCAAGCTTTGTCAAAAGCCTGCGGTCACTGTGGATAACTTTGCAAGATGTTGTGGCTTCGGACAAACACAGGACGGGCTGGGTTGGCCCGTCCCGGCGCCCGACAGCCCGCCCAGGCCCGTCACACGCACAGCAGATCGCGGCTCAGACCGAAGATCATGATGCTCAGCACCAGGGTTAGCCCGACCGTGGTCAGGATCCGCAACGCGCGGTCCGACGGCGACTTTCCGGTCACGGCCTCATAGGCGTGAAAGACCAGGTGGCCCCCGTCCAGCACGGGAATCGGGAACAGGTTCAGCAGCCCGACCCCGAAGGACAGGATCGCCAGCATTCCGATGAAACTTTCCAGCCCGTTGCGTGCCGCATCGCCCGCCGTTTCGGCGATGCCGATCGCACCCGACAGGTTGCAGCTGGAAATCGCGCCCATGATCATGTGCGACAGGCCCGAGAAGGTGGTGGTCGTCATCCGCCACATGTTGCTTGCCGCACCCGTCGTCGCCTCCCAAAGCCCGACGTTGCGCACGGCGGGTTCGAAGAACATGCCGGAGTAGAGCCCCAGAAGGTAGCGTTCGGTGAATCCGCCGCTGCCGTCGTCCACGGTCCGGATGCGCGGCGCAAGCGAAACCTCGAAGTTTTGGCCGTCGCGCCAGACGGTCAGCATGACGGGCTGGCCCTTGCTGGCAGCGACGATCTCGGGAAGCTGGTCGAAATAGCGCACGTCCTGGCCGCCCGCCTTCAGGATGATGTCACCCTCCTGGAGGCCGGCGTCCATCGCGGCCGAGCGGATCTGCACCCCGCCGACCACGGCGGCCCGCGGATGCGGCCCGTTGACCGTCAGCTCCTGATCGCCGCGCCGCACGGTATAGGCAAGGGTGGCCTGGCCCTTCAGCGCTTCGGTGACCGAACCGAAGGCTTCCCAATCCGCCGTTGCCTGCCCCTCGACCGCAAGAATCACGTCGTCAGGCTGCAGCGTCGGCCCCTCGAACGGAAAGTCGCGCAGGCTGCCGACCGCAGGCTCGTCGCGCGGAGCGCCAAGGGCCAGCGCCAGGCCGAGCAGCAGGAAGAAGGTCAGGATGAAGTTGAACACCGGCCCCGCCGCCACGGTCGCCGACCGCGCCCACAAGGGCGCTCCGGCCATCGTGTGCCGCCGTTCCTCGGCGCTCATCCCCGCCACGTCGCCCTGCCGGACGGAACTGGCATCGGCGTCGCCCAGAAACTTCACGTAGCCGCCGAAGGGAATCGCCGCGAACTGCCAGCGGGTGCCGCGCTTGTCGGTGCGGCTGAACAGCACCGGGCCGAAGCCCACCGAGAAGACCTCGGAGTGGATGCCGGACCAGCGGCCGACGATGTAGTGGCCGTATTCGTGGACGAAGACGATGACCGACAGCGCGATCACGAAGAACACCAGCGTCCAGGCCGTGCCGCCAAGCGCCGCCACAATCGCTTCCATCACCGCTCTCCTGCCTGTCGGCGGGCGATTGCGTCCGCCCGTTCGTTTGCCCGTATCCGTGCCAGATGGTCCACGGCCTGCACATCCTCAAGGGTCATGGCGTCATTTTCGTGGCCGAGATCGCCATCCAGCGCCGTCAGTGTCGCTTCGACGACGCCTGCCATGTCCATGAACCCGATACCCCCGGCCAGGAAATGATCCAGCGCCACTTCCTTTGCCGCGTTGAAGGCCGCACCGGCCAGCCCGCGCCGCGCCATCACCTCGCGCGCCAGCCGCAGCGCCGGATAGCGTGCAAGGTCCGGCCCCCGGAAGGTCAGGCTTGCGACCTGCGCCAGGTCCAGCCGCGCCACCGGCAGGTGCGACCGGTCCGGCCAGTTCAGCGCATAGCCGATGGAATGGCGCATGTCCGGCGCACCCATATGCGCCATGATCGCCCCGTCGCGGTAGCCGACCATCGCATGGATCAGCGATTCGGGGTGGATGATGACCTCGATCTGGTCAGGTGCCACCCCGAAATATTCGCGCGTTTCAATGACTTCCAGCGCCTTGTTGAACATGCTGGCCGAATCGATGGTGATCCGCTGCCCCATGGCCCAGTTCGGATGCGCCAGCGCCTCCTTGACTGTTGCCCGTGCCAGCGCGTCCAGCGGCCAGTCGCGCAGCGCGCCGCCACTTGCCGTCAGGATGATCCGCTCGACCGAGGCCATGTCCTCGCCCACCAGCGCCTGGAAGATCGCGGAATGTTCGCTGTCGACAGGCAGGATGCGTGCCTTGTGGCGCGCCGCCTCGGCCATCAGCAGCGGCCCGGCGGTCACCAGGCTTTCCTTGTTGGCCAGCGCCAGCGTCGCCCCGTGCCGCAGGGACCGGAATCCCGGCTCCAGCCCGGCGGCGCCGACGATCGCGCTCATGACCCAGTCGACCGGCCGCTCGGCCGCCTCGATGATGGCCAGGGTTCCCGCCGCCGCCTCGACGCCCGAGCCCGCCAGCCGCTCACGCAGTTCGGCCAGGCCGGAGGCATCGGCGCAGACCGCCACCTCGGCCCGCAGCTCGCGCGCCATGTCGGCCAGCCGGGCGATGTTCCGGCCGCCGGTCAGCGCGACGACACGGTAGGCATCGGCCCCGCCGGCGCGACGCAGCAGGTCCACCGTCTGCTCGCCGATCGACCCGGTCGCCCCGAAAATTGACAGGCTGCGCAACCCGTCAGCCCCCGAAAAGCCCGTGGACCGGGGCCAGCAGCCCCAGCGCCAGCACCGCGACCACCGCGCCGATCATTGCGTCGAAGCGGTCCAGCACCCCGCCGTGCCCCGGGATCAGGTTCGAGGCATCCTTGACCCCCGCCCGCCGCTTGACCCAGCTTTCCGCGATGTCGCCCAACTGCCCGGCAAGGGCCACCAGCGCCGACAGCGGCACCAGAAGCCAGCTTGCACCCGCCGCCAGCACCAGCACCAGCCCGACCGAAGCCGCTCCCACCCAGCCCGCCACGGTCCCCGACCAGGTCTTCTTCGGACTGACCCTTTCCCAGAACTTCGGGCCGCCGATCGTCCGGCCCACGAAATAGCCCAGCACATCCGAGGCCACGACCACCGCCACCAGCCAGAGGATCAGGGTCCCGCCGCCGCTTTGGCGCAGGTCGATCAGGCCATACCCCGCCAGCATGATCGCCAGGGCATAGGCACTGGCCAGTCGCCGGTCCCGCCGGGGTGTCAGAAGCAGCGCCACCGACGGCCCCGCAAGAAACAGCGCCGCGACATCGGATTTCAGGACCAGCGCCGCGACCAGGGCTGCCGAGGCCGCAACCGCCAGCAGCACCGGCGACCGCTGCCGGTGCGGTGCCGTCATCGTCGCCAGTTCCCAGATCATCACGCCCGTCAGCGCCACGACCAGCGTGGCAAAGGCCGCCCCGCCCAGCCAGATCTCGACCGCGCCCACGGCCACCATCACGATGGCCGACAGGATTCGGGTGCGCAGGTCGGCCCATTTGCCCGAGGGGGCTGGCGCCGGGTCCATCATCTGAGCACCCCGCCAAAGCGCCGCTCGCGGTTCGAGAAACGCTGGACGATGGCCGCCAGCTCGTCGGGACCGAAGTCGGGCCAGAGCGTCTCGGTGAATTCGTATTCGGAATAGGCCGCCTGCCAGGGCAGGAAGTTCGAGGTCCGCGTCTCGCCGCTGGTGCGGATCACCAGGTCGGGGTCGGGCATGCCGCCGGTGTCCAGCCGCTCGGCAAAGGCGGCTTCGGTGACGTGCTTCGGGTCAAGAAGGCCGGACGCAGCAGCATCCGCGATCTTGCGCACGGCGCGCAATATCTCGTCGCGGCCACCGTAGTTGATCGCCACGGTCAGGTTCAGCCGGTCAAGGCCCGCGGTCCGCGCCTCGATCCCGGCCATCATGCGTTGCAGCTTGGGGTCCAGCCGGCTGCGATCCCCGATGAAGCGCATCCGCACACCGGCCTTGGCCAGCCGGTCGGCCTCACGCTCGATATAGCGGGCAAAGATCGCCATCAGGCCAAGCACTTCCTCTGTGGACCGCTTCCAGTTCTCGGTCGAGAAGGCATAGAGCGTCAGCCAGTTGATCCCCAGGCCGGGAGCGGCCTTGACGATTTCGCGGACCCGCTCGGCGCCCTTGCGGTGACCGACAAGCCGGGCCCAGCCCCGGTTCGTGGCCCAGCGGCCATTGCCGTCCATGATGATTGCCAGGTGGTTCACCGGCCGCATCGCGACACCCACCTGCAGGTCCTTTGACACCTGCCGCCCCCCGTTTGCAGGTCAGACCTGCATGATCTCTGCCTGTTTGGCCTCAAGCGCCCGGTCGACGGCGGCAATCGCCGCGTCGGTCAGTTCCTGCACCGCATCCGACCAGAACTTCTGGTCATCCTCGCCCATGCCCTGCGCCTTTGCCTTCTTGATCTGGTCCATTCCATCACGCCGCACGTTGCGAATCGCAACTTTGGCGCTTTCGGCATATTGCGCAGCAACTTTGGTCAATTCGCGGCGACGCTCTTCGTTCAGCTCGGGGATCGGCAGGCGGATCAGCGGCCCGTCGGTGATCGGGTTGATGCCGATGCCGCTTTCGCGGATCGCCTTTTCCACCTTCGAGATCATCGCCTTGTCCCAGACGTTGATCACCACCATCCGCGGCTCGGGGACGTTCACCGTGCCCAGCTGGTTGATCGGCGTCATCTGGCCGTAAGCCTCGACCTGGATCGGCTCGACCAGGGCGGCCGAGGCGCGGCCCGTCCGCAGCGACGAGAATTCCGTCTTCAGGGCCGCCATCGCGCCATCCATCCGGCGCTGGATTGCATCGGTGTCGATCTCGAGATCTTCGTGTGCCATCGGACAGGTCCTTCACTTCGACTGCGGGCCTCACCCCGCGATTTTGCGCTCTATAGCAGAGCGTCTCGCGCCCGGTACAGGCCAAAGCTGCTGACCTGCGGGGCAGGTCCGGGCGCGGTGCAAGGGCGAGGCGGGCTAATCCTGGACCCTGGTATAGGTCCCCTCACCCGCCAGAATCCCCCGGAAGCCGCCCGGCTCGTCCAGGCTGAAGACGATGATCGGCAGGTTGTTGTCCCGGGCAAGGGCGATGGCGGTCGCGTCCATCACGCCCAGGTGCTTCTCCAGCACCTCGTCATAGGTCACATGGTCATAGCGCTTGGCATGGGCGTGCTTCTTGGGGTCCATGTCATAGACGCCGTCGACCTTGGTGCCCTTGAAGATCGCCTGGCAGGCCATTTCGCTGGCCCGCAGCGTGGCCGCCGTGTCGGTGGTGAAATAGGGGTTGCCGGTGCCGGCCGCGAAGATGCAGACCCGCTTCTTTTCCAGGTGCCGCACAGCGCGGCGGCGGATGTAGGGCTCGCAGACCTGGTCCATCGGGATCGCGCTGATGACCCGGGTGAAGACGCCGATCGCCTCGAGCGCGGACTGCATCGCCAGCGCGTTCATCACCGTCGCCAGCATCCCCATGTAGTCGGCCGTCGTCCGCTCCATCCCCTGGGCGCTGCCTTGCAACCCCCTGAAGATGTTGCCCCCGCCGATCACCATGCAGATCTCGACCCCCAGGTCGCGGACCGACTTCACCTCTTGCGCGATGCGGGCAACGGTGGGCGGATGCAGGCCATAGCCCTGGTCGCCCATCAGCGCCTCGCCCGAGATCTTCAGCATCACTCGGCTGTATTTGGTGGCCGGCTCGGACATGGGACCCCTGCATATCGTTTTCTGTTTGGACTGCGCCGCAAAATGTCGCAAAACCGCGGCGGGTTCAACTGCCGATCGGGTGGGGTTCGGATGCGGATCGACGGCATATCGCGTGACGCTCTGCTGTTGCTGGCCGGCCCCACGGCCAGCGGCAAGTCCGCACTTGCGATGGAACTGGCAGCGCGGGACGGGCGCCTGATCGTCAACGCCGACGCGCTGCAGGTCTATGAGAACTGGCGCATCCTGACGGCACGGCCCTCGGTCGAGGACGAGGCGGCCCTGCCCCATGCGCTTTACGGCCACGTTGCCCGTGATGCCCAGTATTCCGTTGGGCACTGGCTGCGGCAGGTGGCGCAACTGCTGGACCGTCCCCTGCTGATCGTCGGTGGAACGGGGCTGTATTTCAATGCCTTGACCCAGGGGCTGGCCGACGTGCCCGAGGTCCCGCTGTCGGTCCGCTCCGAAGCGGACGCCCGCCTGGCCATCGAGGGTCCGGCCGCCCTGCTGGCAGAGCTTGACCGCGCCACTGCCGCCCGGATCGACCCGCTGAACCCGGTTCGCGTCCAGCGCGCATGGGAGGTCTGGCGCGCGACCGGGCGGGGCCTTGCGGCCTGGCAGGACGACACCCCGCCGCCCCTTGTGCCGCTGTCGGATGCCGAGGCGCTGGTTCTGGTCCCGGATGTCGCCTGGCTGAACGCCCGGATCGACCGGCGCTTCACCCAGATGCTGGTCGCAGGGGCCCTGGACGAAGCGCGGGCGAACCTGACCGGCTGGGACCCCAGGCGGCCCTCGTCACGGGCCATTGGCGGTGCCGAACTGATCGCGCACCTGAACGGGGAAATGACCCTGGCCGAAGCGACCGATGCGGCCACTCTGGCCAGTCGGCGCTATGCCAAGCGGCAGCGGACCTGGTTCAGATCGAACATGAAGGCCTGGCGGCAGGTTTTGCTTCCCTGACAGAGGCTTGCCCGCCGCAGTTGCAGCGACTTTCCACTTATCCACAGGCTTTTGCACAAGATAATGGAACATCGGTGGACAACTCGGACCCGCACCGGCGGAAATCGCTTGGGTTGCCTCCTCGCGCCTGCTTTACTGGTCCGGCCAGCGCCTCGGCCACAGGACCTGCCCCGCCATGTTGAAACCCGCCCCTGCCTCGCAGCTTCGTCTCTTGGCGATCCCGCGCCTTGCCGCTGGCGGTCGCTGGCGTGTCGAAGCCATGCGCTCGCTGTCCGAACCTTGCCTGCTTTGGTTCACCAAGGGCCAGGGCCGGATCACGATCTCGGGGGTGACGCGCGGATATACGGCACATAATGCGGTCTACATCCCCGCCGGCGTCATGCACGGGTTCGAGGCCGGGCCGCAGGTCTTCGGCACGGCGGTCTTCTTCGGGCGCGATCCGAAGGTGATCCTGCCGAAATCCGCGCTGCATCTGCGCATCCGCGAAGTCCACGCCCAGCAGGAGGTCAACGTCCTGCTTGATTCGATCCTGCGCGAACTGGAAAGCGACACGCCCGCCCATGAACGCGCGACCGAGGCTTATGTCGGTCTGCTGGGTGTCTGGCTGGAACGCCAGGCACGGAAGGCGGACCCGCTGGAAAGCCCGCGCCAGGATGCGACGCGCCGCCTGGTCGCGCGCTACACCGCGCTGCTGGAGCGGAACTTCCGCACCGGGATGAACGTGGCGGATTTTGCGGCCGCGCTGGGTGTGACCCCCACGCATCTGACGCGCTGCTGCAACGCCGCCTGCGGCCGTCCGGCTTCCGCGCTGCTGCAGGACCGCCGGATCTTCGAGGCGCGCAAGCTGTTGTCCGAGACGAAGGTTCCGGTCGGCAAGATCGCCGAACAGCTGGGCTTCAACTCGCCGGCCTATTTCACCCGCGCCTTCCAGCACCTGACCGGGAAATCGCCCTCGGCCTTCCGCCGCGCCGGCTGACGGGTTTTTGTCCGGCGGGTAAAGGACCGGCGGGTAAAGAAATCGACAGGATGATGTCGTTTTCGGACGCCATCGGTCGAATCCAGTCGTTGACGCAAGCCGGGAAAAGATGCGCAATACAGCTGGGGGTGCGCTTATCGCAGGGGCTGTCCGCAGCGGCATGACCGCTCTGTCAGCCAGGGGTCTTGCGTCACCACAACCAATGAAAAAGAACCAGACCAGGGAGACGAGAATGAAAGACATGATTGACGAGGCCGGGGTCCACTCGGCCGCCAAGATGTACGTGGCGGAATATGCTGAAGGCAAGCTCAGCCGCCGCGAATTCCTGACCCGCACGACCGCCCTCGGGGTTTCGGCCGCAGCCGCATATGGCCTGATCGGCCTGCCTGCCCCGGCCCAGGCCCAGGACGCCAAGGTCGGCGGCAAGATCCGCATCGCCATGGAAGTGAGGGGCACCAAGGACCCGCGGCTGGCAGACTGGCCGCAGATCGCCAACGTCTACCGGGGCTGGCTGGAATACCTGATCCAGTACAACAACGATGGCACCTTCGAGGGCCGGCTGCTGGAAAGCTGGGAAGCCAACGAGGACGCCACCCAGTACACGCTGAAGGTCCGCCAGGGCGTGACCTGGAACAACGGCGAGCCCTTCACCGCCGATGACGTGGTGCGCAACTTTGCCCGCTGGACCGATGGCAACGTCGAGGGCAACGCGATGGCCTCGCGCTTCATCGGCCTGGTGGACGAAGCGACCAAGACGCTGCGCGAAGGCGCCGTGGTCAAGGTCGACGATGCGACCGTGCAACTGAACCTGTCGGCGTCGGACATCGCGATCGTCGCGAACCTGTCGGACTATCCGTCTGCCGTCGTGCACTCGTCCTTCCAGGACGGCCAGGACCCGTCCTCGAACCCGATCGGCACCGGCCCCTACATCCCGCAGGAAGTCGCGGTCGGCCAGCGCGCGATCCTTGTCCGCGCCCCGAACCACACCTGGTGGGGCGGCACCGCGCCGCTGGACGAGATCGAATACATCGACTTCGGCACCGACCCGGCTGCGATGGTCGCGCTGTTCTCCTCGGACGAGGTCGACGCGAACTATGAATCGGTCGGCGAATTCATCGACATCCTGGATGGCATGGGCCTGGTGAAAGAGGAACTCGTCACCGCCTCGACCATCGTGGTGCGGATGAACTCGTCCTCGGACCTTTACAAGGACCGCGCCGTGCGGTCGGCGGTCCAGCTGGCGGTCGATCCCAAGGTCGTGCTGGAACTGGGCTACAACAACCTGGGCAAGACCGGTGAGAACCACCACGCCTTCCCGATCCACCCGGAGTATCCGACCCTTCCGCCGCAGGTCATCAACCCGGCAGGCCTGGTGCCGGCGCTGGAGGCGGCTGGCCTGAAGGACACCGAGTTCGAGGTGATCTCGCTGGACGATGGCTGGGAAGCATCGACCACGGCTGCGGTGCAGGCCCAGCTGAGAGACGCGGGCATGAACATCAAGCACACGGTCATGCCGGGCTCGACGTTCTGGAACGACTGGCAGAAGTACCCCTTCTCGTCCACGACCTGGAACCACCGCCCGCTTGCGGTCCAGAACATGAGCCTGGCCTACACCTCGACCGGCTCGTGGAACGAAACCTCGATGGCGAACCCCGAGTTCGATGCGCTGATGGCCCAGGCGCTGGCCATCGCCGATGCCGACAAGCGGCGCGAGCTGATGGTGCAGATGTGCACGATCCTTCAGAACGAAGGCTACATCATCAACCCGTTCTCGCGCTCGCTGTTCAGCCACCACAAGGACGGCTTCGCGGGTATGGCCCATCACCCGGCCTTCGAGCATCACCACTACAAGTGGTCGGTGGCCTGATCGCCTAGACCTGGCTGAGAACGAAGAAGGGGCGCGCCTGCCGCGCCCCTTCCCAGCGGGCATTTGCCGAAATCGAGGGGACCGGCATGGGATTGTTCGTGCTGCGGCGACTTGGGGTCATGCTCTTGACCGCCATCGTCCTGACCTTTGTGGTCTTCTTTCTGACGAACCTGCAGCCCAACCTGGAAAAGCTGGCCCGGACCGAGGGCTCTGTCCGCATGACCGATGAGGCCGTGCAGGACTGGATCGCCCAGAACGGCCACTCCGGTTCGGTCTTCCTGCGCTACGGCCAGTGGCTGGGCGTGGTGCCGGGCTGGACCTTCACCGACGAAAAGGGCCAGATGCGCGGCCGCTGTTTCGAGATCGGCCAGGACGCCGCCGCGGCACCGACCTATTGCGGCCTGCTGCAGGGCAACTGGGGCTTTTCAACCTTTTTCAAGACGCCGGTGATGGACTCGCTGGGTGAAAAGCTGGCCGCGACCGGCTGGCTGATGCTGGCGGTGATGCTGGTCATGGTGCCCACCTCGCTGGTGCTGGGGGTGCTGTCGGGGATGCGGGAAGGCTCGGCGACCGACCGGACGCTGTCGACCTTTTCCATCGCCTCGACCGCGACGCCGGAATATGTGTCGGGGGTCGTGCTGGTCGCGGTCTTCGCCACGGCCGCGACAGGGGTCTCGCCGATCCTGGCGCAATACGGGCTGATCGAGCCGAACAAGACCCTGTTCCTTGCCTCGGCCACCTCGGCGATGGACGACATCACCTTCTGGAACTTCACCCTGCCGGTGATGACCATCGCGCTTTACGGCATCGGCTACATCGCCCGGATGACCCGCGCCTCGATGACCGAGGTGATGACCCAGCAATACATCCGCACCGCCCGGCTGAAGGGTGTCCCGTTCCGCACCGTGGTGATGCGCCACGCGCTGCGCAATGCGCTGATCGCACCCTTCACGGTGATCATGCTGCAGTTTCCCTGGCTCTTGAACGGGGTGGTGATCGTCGAAAGCCTGTTCAACTACAAGGGCTTCGGCTGGACGCTGGTGCAGGCCGCCTCGAACAACGACATCCCGCTCCTGCTGGCCTGTTCGGTCGTGGCCGTGGTCGTCGTCCTCTTGACGCAGCTGATTTCCGACATCGGCTATGTCTTCCTGAACCCCCGCATCCGGCTGGCCTGAGGGAGGGCGCGTCATGGACCATCTGACCTGGACGGGATCGGCGGGCACGGTTCTTCTGCCCGTGATGCAGATCGCGGTGCTGGCGCTGGCGCTGGCGCTGGTGGCCAAGCTGCTTTTCGTCCTGGCGGGCCTTGACGGCCCCCGCCTGCCGGGGCCCGACGGCACCATCGCGATGCGCTCGCCCGGGCTCTTTGCCGGCCTGGCCATCCGCTACAGCTTTCTTGCCGCCCTGGGGGCCTTCGTGCTGACCCTTGCCGCCGGCGCCGTGATGCCCTCGCCGGTCGAGGCCGGCATCCTGGGGTCGATGGCAGAGCGGTTCTGGCCGGTGTGGCTGGGTCTGGCGGCAACCTTCGTGCTGTCGCTTCGCTTTCGCCGCAGGCTTGGGCTTTACGGCAAGCTCTTCGATTCCACCGTGGGCATGATCGGCTTTGCGATCGTGATGTTCTGGGTCTTTGCCGCGATCTTCGCCGACGTGATCATCACCCACGACCCCTTCGGCCAGCTGTCCGGCCTGAAGAACAAGGCTCCCGGCATCCCCGCGCCCGAAAGCGCCTACGGCTGGTACCTGCTGGGCGGCGACCACCTGGCCCGCGACGTCTTCAGCCGCATGGTGATGGGCGCGCGCGAGGTTCTGAAGATCGCCCCCGCAGCGACCCTGTTTGCCTTCATGGTCGGCATCACCCTGGGCCTTCCGGCAGGCTATTTCGGCGGCAAGCTGGACACTTTCATCTCGTTCCTGGCCAACCTGGTCCTCGCCTTCCCGGTGATCTTGCTGTTCTACCTGCTGGTCACGCCCGAGATCCGCGACACCGGCATCCCGATCGTTCTGGCGGGGCTTCTGTTCCTGTTCCCGATCATCTTCCTCAGCGTTCTGTGGAACAGCCGCTACTACACCAATCCGCCGCAGCGGAACCTTTATGTCGGGATCACGCTTCTTCTTGGCCTCTGGGCCTACTCGGGCCTCGCGTTCAACATGGACCCCCTGGGCGTCTGGTCGATAGAGCCGAACATGCTGAACGTCTTCGTCTCGGTGGTGTTCGTGAACTCGCCCGGCGTGTTCCGCATCGTCCGGGGGCTGGTGATGGACATCAAGGCGCGCGACTACGTGGCGGCGGGCCAGACCCGCGGCGAAGGTCCCTGGTACATCATGCTGTGGGAGATCCTGCCCAACGCGCGCGGCCCGCTGATCGTCGATTTCTGCCTGCGGATCGGCTACACCACGATCCTTCTCGGGACGCTGGGCTTCTTCGGTCTTGGCGTGTCGCCCGACAGCGCGGACTGGGGGTCGACCATCGACGACGGGCGCAAGCTTCTGAACCTCTTCCCGCACGCAGCCCTGGCCCCTGCCCTTGCGCTCATGAGCCTTGTGCTTGGCCTGAACCTGCTTGCCGACGGTTTGCGCGAAGAAAGCCTGAGGGATTGATGCCATGACCGCACCCGCCAGCGTCACCGCCAGCGAAACCTGGGACCCCTCGCAGCCGATCCTGGAGATCGAGCATCTGTCGATCTCGTTCTTCACCCGGATGCGGGAAATCCCGGCGGTGATGGACTTTTCCTGCAGGGTCATGGCCGGTGAGGCGATGGGGCTTGTCGGCGAATCCGGCTGCGGCAAGTCGACCGTCGCGCTGGGTGTCATGCGCGAGTTGGGCAAGAACGGCCGCATCGTCTCAGGCTCGATCAGATTCAAGGGCCGCGACCTGGCGCAGATGAGCGACGAAGAGCTGCGCCACATCCGCGGCAGCGAAATCGCGATGATCTACCAGGAGCCGATGGCAAGCCTGAACCCGGCGATGAAGGTCGGCGCGCAGCTGGCCGAGGTGCCGATGCTGCATTCCGGGATGAACCGGGCCGAGGCCTGGGATCTGGCCCGGCAGATCGTCGCCGACGTGCGCCTGCCCGACCCCGAGCGGATCATCAATGCCTATCCGCACCAGCTGTCGGGCGGCCAGCAGCAGCGCATCGTGATCGCGATGGCGCTGATGGCCAAGCCTGCGCTGCTGATCCTGGACGAACCCACCACCGCGCTGGATGTCACTGTCGAGGCGGGGATCGTCGACCTCGTGAAGGAGCTGGGCGAGAAATACGGCACCTCGATGCTGTTCATCAGCCACAATCTCGGGCTGGTGATGGATGTCTGCGACCGCCTCTGCGTGATGTATTCCGGCGAGGCGGTAGAGACCGGCAACATCGAACAGGTCTTCGACGAGATGCGCCATCCCTATACCCAGGCGCTGTTCCGTTCGATCCCGCTGCCCGGCGCCGACAAGAACGCGCGCCCCCTGATCGCGATTCCCGGCAACTTCCCCCTGCCCCACGAGCGCCCGCCCGGCTGCAACTTCGGCCCGCGCTGCGACTATTTCCAGAAGGGCCGCTGCGACGCCGCAGAGGTGCCGATGGTCCTGGTCCCGGACAGCGACCGGCATGAGACCCGCTGCCTGCGCTGGCAGGAAATCGACTGGACCGCGCCCCCCGCCAAGCGCGAGGTGAAGCAGAAGGCCGAGATCGGCCGCGTTGTCCTGAAGATGGAGGACCTTCGGAAGTATTACTCCGTCTCCGGCGGGGCCTTCGGTGGCGGTGCCAAGAAGGTGGTGAAGGCGAACGAGACGCTCAGCTTCGAGGCCCGCGAAGGCGAGACTCTGGCCATCGTCGGCGAATCCGGCTGCGGCAAGTCGACCTTCGCCAAGGTTCTGATGGGGCTCGAGACGGCGACAAGCGGGTCGATCATGCTGTTCGACGAGAACGTCCAGTCGACCCCGATCCAGAAGCGCAACACCGACACTGTCAGCCAGGTGCAGATGGTGTTCCAGAACCCTTTCGACACGCTGAACCCGTCGATGAGCGTCGGACGCCAGATCATCCGCGCGCTGGAGATCTTCAAGTTCGGCAAGTCCGATGCGGAACGACGTGACCGGATGCTGGAGCTTCTGGACCTGGTCAAGCTGCCCCGCGCCTTCGCCGAGCGGATGCCCCGCCAGCTGTCGGGCGGCCAGAAGCAGCGCGTCGGCATCGCCCGGGCCTTCGCCGGGGGCGCGAAGGTGGTGGTGGCGGACGAGCCCGTCTCGGCGCTGGACGTCAGCGTCCAGGCGGCAGTCACCGATCTTCTGATGGACATCCAGCGCGAGAACCGGACGACGCTGCTGTTCATCAGCCACGACCTTTCCATCGTCCGCTACCTGTCGGACCGGGTCATGGTCATGTACCTGGGTCATGTCGTGGAGATGGGCACGACCGATCAGGTCTTTGCCCCGCCCTATCACCCCTACACCGAGGCGCTTCTCTCTGCCGTGCCGATTGCCGACACCAGGATCATCCGCAAGCGGATCGTGCTGGAAGGCGACATCCCCTCGGCGATGAACCCGCCGCCGGGCTGCCCGTTCCAGACCCGCTGCCGTTGGAAGTCCCAGGTGCCAGGCAACCTGTGCGAGATCGAGGTTCCGCCGGTGCAGGTGCTGGAAGGCGGGCATCAGCTCAAGTGCCACCTCAGCCGCGAAGTGCTGGCCCGGATGGAGCCGGTGATCAAGGTCGCCACCGAATAGGGGATGCGCAGGCGTAGGGTGGGCGATCCGCCCACCTTCCGTCAGCCGAGGATCGCCTTCACGTAATTCTCGGTCTCGGCATAGGGCGGGATGCCGTCATAGGCCTCGACCGCGCCGGGGCCGGCGTTATAGGCCGCCAGGGCCAGTTCCCAGGTCCCGAACTTGTCGAACATCATCCGCAGGTAGCGTGCGCCGCCTTCCAGGTTCGCCACGGGGTCCGAGATGTCCACGCCCAGGATCTCGGCCGTGCCGGGCATCAGCTGGGCCAGCCCGGTCGCGCCCTTGGACGACACCGCCACGACATTCCAGCCGCTTTCCTGCTGCACAAGCCGCAGGAACAGGTCTTCGGGCACGCCATGCTTGCGCGCTTTGGCCTTCGCAACCTCAAGATACTTGCCCCGGTAGCTGCCGCGATAGGCCGGGATCCCTGCGGCGACGTCCGTCTCCTGGCCCTTCTTGTACTTCGGCGTGTGCCGGATCGAGCCGGCGTATTGCTGCTTCAGCTTCCGGTCGATCAGGTCCGACTGTGCCTCGAAGATCGCCGAGCGCGACTTGGTCGAGCCGCTGAAGTTCAACCCTTCGGCGCCCGCAGGCACGGTGCCGCAGATGATCAGGGCCGATACCGCCAGCTGTCTTGCGATCTTCATGCCGACCTTCACCTGTCCCACGCACCCTTGCTGCATCGGCGGCGACTATAGCCGCTCCGCCCGGATTTTCCAGACCGCAATTCGGTGGCGATCCAGACCTTGCCGACGCTCTGGTTGCAGCCGCCCGGCAGGGCGGTATAGGTTTGTTAACCATCCGAGGCGAACCTGCCCGGGACATCTGCAAGGGAGATTCGCATGGCGGGGTCGGTCAACAAGGTCATTCTCATCGGTCGGCTTGGCGCAGACCCCGAGGTGCGCAGTTTCCAGAACGGCGGCAAGGTGGTGAACCTGCGCATCGCCACCTCGGAAACCTGGCGCGACAAGCAGTCGGGGGAACGCAAGGAGCGGACCGAATGGCATTCGGTCGCGATCTTCAGCGAACCCCTTGGCAAGATCGCCGAGCAGTACCTGAAGAAGGGCAGCTCGGTCTACATCGAGGGGTCGCTGGAAACCCGCAAATGGCAGGATCAGTCCGGCCAGGACCGCTACACCACCGAAGTCGTCCTGCGGCCCTTTTCCGGCAATCTCACGCTGCTGGGCGGACGCGAAGGCGGCGGTGTCAACGAGGATCGCGGTGGCTATGAAGATGGCGGCCAGGGC
>Ga0208735_100063_pt1 | contig 64879 bp, 67 predicted proteins | sample Subbio12Aug_8Aab_FD_184829 | JGI IMG/M metagenome (GOLD analysis project Ga0208735, IMG submission 184829) | Serpentinite rock and fluid subsurface biosphere microbial communities from McLaughlin Reserve, California, USA - CR12Aug_8Aab (SPAdes) | ecosystem: Environmental > Terrestrial > Deep... | reverse complement strand
CCCTTCGGGATGTTCTCAAAAAGCTTCCTTTGCTCAGTCAGGAAATGGCGAATCAAATAATGACTGCATTTTTGAATACGATACCGCTGCCATTAAAGCAGAAGTTGTTATTGTGCGCGTAACTTCTCGATTTTTAAAGGTTTGTACTCACTTTTAGGCTGGGAAAGTTGAGTAATTTAAAGGAGTGTGGAATTTAATGAAGAAGAAGTTCCGTATCGTGTCGTTGTTGCTGACGGTGGTTCTGTTGATGTCTGCCTTTGCGACTTCGGGTGCCGCCGGGTGGGAGAATGCTACGTCTGCGCAAATTAAGGTTAGTCAAGCCGCGCCTAGCGCAGATGTGTCAGCCGCTGATTTTCTTTCATTTGCAGACGAATTTATCGAGCGACGGACAGCGGCATTGACTGGGACAATGAAAATGATGCCTGAACTAGTAGTAGGTAATGGTACGCTTTACGAGTCCATGCGCGTGGTCGATGCCGAAAAGAATGCGCTAGCTGAGCTCAATGCGCGACGTGATGTATTACGAGAATGGGGTGAGGCATATTCTCACAGTTTCACAGAGGTAATGCTCCAACGTTACAACATAGAGGATGGTGTAGTAACTCTGGACGTTGAGGAGTTTACTAAGCTATATTACGAAAAAATACGCGGTGATGAGCCGGACTACACGGCTTGGGTTACCCATCGCCGGTTCGTGTTCTCCAAGGGTACAACGGGATGGGAATTGGTGTCGCAGGAATTGTTGAATAGCAATGGTCCGGCTCCTAAAAACGAGCCTGCAGGTGCGACACAGGATGCGATGCGTCAAACACTTGTTGAGATTGCGTCAGCACAAAACATGGACATAGATAGATTCACTTCAACAAGCAACCCGACAAGTAATGTAACAATTCAATCCACCTTCAATCGCACCGCTGCTAGAGATTACGCAATTAGGTGGTGGAATGTACGTAATCCGGCATACCGTTCTTTCGCGGAAAACTGCACAAATTTCATTAGTCAAGCAATGAGAGCGGGCGGATGGACAGATGTGCCCGGCTGGTACAGGGATGCTCGTCACTGGTGGTTCAACTGGTTAAACCAGACCTGGTCGTGGGTCGGTGTGAGACATTGGCATGAGTTCGCCCTTACACATAGCAGGCGAACTTGGTTGCTTAGCTTGCCTAGGAGTTTGTTTGAAGGCGAAGTACTGTTGGTTGACTTTCAAAATAATGGAACAAAAGATCACAGCATGATTGTAACGCGTAAAACCGCAACTGAAATATACCTTACCTATAACTCGGTGGACACCTTAAATCGGAGTTTTGCTTCACTTAGTCTTTCATTCCCGAACGCAAGATGGTTCCCACACATGGTTTTCTCACAGTTTTAACGAGAGGTGTATAGATTGAGAATACCAACATGGCAAATGCTGGCAACATCACTCGTCTTGATTTTAGTTGTGGTGGTCAGCGTGTCAATTTGGAGGGCGCGGTATGCGCTTGATCTTCCAAGTCCAGGACGAGATCCCGGGAAGGCCGCAGCCACAAGGTACGTTTTTGAGTATATAGCTGCGCTGAATGCCAATGATTCTGGACTATTAGGTGAAGTAGTGGGAAGATCGGCAAACGCACCAGATATTCAGGAAACACTTCGGCTCTTTGGCGGTCGCGACTTGATTGATGTCGAAGTGACTGTCGTTCATGATTTTCGATACCACTATCAAGTGTGGATCACGGCTCGAACCGGTGATGGTTCAATAGTTGAGATGTACCAAGTAGTCGGATGGACTGGGGAACACTTTAGGATATTGCAGCTACACACTGGTTCTATCCCACCGCGTTGACAAAGTGTAATTTAGCGCATTTTGCAAGGAGGCAGAGGCACTATAATTGACTTGACGTGAGCTTTGTTTTCAGCGTTAGGAGTCAATGAAACTGTTCTGCAAAATCTTTCTTAGATAAAAAAACATAAGTATAAATTTGCTTTAGAAAAGCATTGTCATGCAAACAGTTGCTTGTTGTTTTTCAACTATATATAAACGAAATAAATTATTTGTGCGGACAATATTTTACAGACCGTAAAACAAGAGGCGATATTAAAAAACAGATATCTAATGGCTCAATTGTTGGCAGAATACCACCAGTTGAGCCATTTTTAATTAACTTTCCCGTCGGGAAATCCACTCCCACTCAGGGAGTGGATGCTTCACACGACACATTGTAAAGCCCTAATTTTAGCAAGGCTACAGAGCTTAACCAAAATTCTTTAAGAACCGGATACTGCACTGTATCCGGGTAATATTCAAATCCGTCTCAAAATGCTAAGTTGGTATTCTAATGTTTATAAAAAAGGCTTAGCGGTAGTGGATGGCGTTTTTGTGGTAGACGTTATCGGAACAGATGATGACGGAACGGTCCACGTTTTAGCCGGTCGACAAACTGCTGGCCTTTCGATTGAGATGTGTCGTGCGACTATTAATATTAAAGCCAATGGGAGGGAAACGCTCTGTTGGTCGAGAAACACTTAAGCACTATTTGTAGTGCCCGATTGGTGCCCAAAAGTTGCCCTAACGTGCTAAAACCTGCATAAATCTGCATAACGCAAAACAGGAAAAACCTAATAACCATCGGAACTATCCCTATGTTTATTGGATTTGTCAAAAGCGATAAACAAAACTTAGGATCTAGTGGGTTTATCCCATTGGGGGTTCAAATCCCTCCGCCCGCACCAATAAAATCAAGGGTTCCGGGTGTTTTAAATCCTGGTAACAAACATAGACAGTATCAGCACTTCAATTGTACTGCAGTTCGAGAGCAAAAAAATAATAAGGGTTTTCTCTGCTATTCTTGGCCTTGCGTTTTCGCAGGGCTTTTTACTTCGTTTAAAAAATGTCATCCGTATCGATCGTATCGAGAGAATTATGATTTACTCTATGCTTTCTTTTGAGTTTTTACTTGTTGCCACAGACTTTATTTCTTTTTTTGTGCGCAATGTCCATTCTTCAATTAGTTCCTTTTCCCTGCCCTGCGGGGACGGACAGTAAAAGTCTTCTCTGCTTAATCCTTCCGGCAGGTATTTTTGCTCAATCCAATGATTCTCGTATTCATGGGGATATTTATAGCCCCGCCCATAACCTAGCCTGGCACCAGAACCTCCCCCGGCATCCCTTAAATGAGTCGGCACATTGGCTGCGGAACTTTGGATAACTTGCTCCATGGCGCGGCCGATAGCTAAATATGTAGAATTGCTTTTGGGCGCAAGAGCTAGATAGACGACTGCCTCCGCTAAAACAATTCTGGCTTCGGGCAGCCCAATTCGCTCTGCTGCCTGAGCAGCGGAAGTAGCTAACACTAAGGCAAAGGGGTCTGCCAAGGAAATATCTTCCGCCGCCAAGATAATCATCCGGCGAGAAATATAATTAATATCCTCTCCGGCATAGAGCATGCGAGCCAACCAGTAAACTGCTGCCTGGGGATCGGAGCCTCTGATTGATTTGATGAAGGCAGAAATGACATCAAAGTGCTCATCACCATTTTTAGTGTAATGCAATATCCTGCGCTGCACCGCGTCCTCGGCCGCAGCCACATCAACAGACCTGATCCCATCCGTATCTGGTTCAACCGAGAGAACTGCTAATTCCAAGGCATTTAAGGCTTGACGCACATCCCCATTGGTTGTCCTGACAATATGCTCCAGTGCTGCGGGGATTATTTCGGGATGTAACCCTCCCAGTCCTCGCTCACTGTCAACTAAGGCGCGCTGGCACAAATGCGTTGTCTCGGCAATGGACAAGTAATCAAGCTCAAAGAGCAGGCTGCGAGACAGTAAAGCCTTATTAAGTGCGAACATGGGGTTCTCCGTCGTCGCCCCCACCAATTTGATTAGCCCGCTTTCAACAAAAGGCAGGAGAGCATCCTGCTGGACAGCGTTGAAACGATGAATTTCATCAATAAACACTAGGGTATTGCGCTCATAATAAGCCTTCTGCTCTTTGGCTTCATGGACAAGTTCTTTAATGTCCTTTACACCGGCGTTGACTGCATTAAGTCGCCGGAAAAGAGCATTGGAATGATGAGCTATAATCAGTGCCAAAGTAGTCTTTCCTGTGCCAGGTGGACCAAATAAAATAACTGATTGGATAAGGTCGTTTTCAATGGTTCGGCGGAGAAGAGTGCCTTGACCGACAATTTTTTGCTGCCCTACAAACTCGGAAATATTCCGAGGTCTCATTCGGTCAGCCAAAGGAGCCGATTTGCTCCAATCCACCGCTTGGCTGAATAAATCCACTTTATTTGCCTCCCTACTCATTATTTCCGGTTACGCTTCTAGTCGTTCCATAAACCAGCGGTCTTCCTCATAAAACAAATATATCTGTCTGCCCTGCACTGTGCAGGTATAACGCATGCCGATACCACCAGCTTTAAGGCTTGCCGCCCGGCATATGTCCACAACGCGATCAATGGTATAGCGGCAACCGTTTTCCCACCATAATGCTACGGGGGTCAGCCTGCCGTCCGGATGGAAAAGCGCTTCAACCTTGACGTACACTTTGTTGTGATTTTGATACTTCTCTTCTCTCATTTTAGCATACCTTCTTTGAAAAAGTTTAGCGGATGGATAATATGGTCGCCCTTAGGGTTGATACCGCCTAACGGCCGGTCGGCCGACACAGAAGCGCGCTGTATGCAAAAATGTCCGAATCGTTTGCGCAGCAAATCAATAGTTTTATCTAACATCTCCTGCTTTGCTCTGGTCTCGCTGTCAAAGATAGACAACTGCAGCGGACCAGCGGCGGAAATCAGGTCGCTGCAGCGCACACCGATACTGCGAATTGGTTTAGGCCAACTATAGTTTTGGTGAAAAAGCTGCATGGCCGCATCAGCAATCTCGCCTGAGATGTGAGACGGCGTTTTAAGTTTTGTTTGTCTTTCAAAACAAAAAAGTGCATTGTCGCGAATAGTAATAGTCACAGTACGGCAGAAAAAGCCGTGTTCACGCATTCTTGCGCAGACGCTTTCGCAAAGCACAAATAAAATAATTTTCACATCTTCGTCGCAAAGCAAATCCCGCGGCGTTGTCGTGCTGTTGCCAATGGATTTTATCGGCGTTTCCTCGTCGAGGCACATTACCGGTGTTTGGTCCAAGCCGTTGGCAAACGTCGATAAAAGATCGCCGACCTTGCCGAAGATACGGCGTAAAAAAGAGGGAGGAGTGGCGGCTAGTTCGCCGATAGTGGTGATGTCGTACATATAAAGCTTTTTCTTTGTGGCAGAGCCCACATATAAAAGCTCCTCGACCGGCAACGGCCAGGCTACAGACTGATAATTCTCCCGGCTTATCAGCGTGGTGGCGTCCGGTTTTTTTAGATCCGAGCCGAGTTTTGCGAAAATCTTGTTGTAGCTGACACCCAGGGAAACGGTGACCCCCAATTCCCCTTTAATACGCTCTCGAATTCTGTCGGCCGCCAAAACACCGTCGCTGCCGCTCACATCTAGCCACGCTTCGTCCAAGCCGAAAGGCTCAATCTGATGGGTAAAATCGGCATAAATCTGCCGGGCAAACTTAGCGTAACGCAGATACAAAGGGTAATTGGGAGGCACGACAATCAGCCCCGGACATTTGCCGCGCGCCTGCCAAAGCGCTTCACCTGTGCGAATCCCGGTTGCTTTGGCTGCATAATTTTTGGCTAACACAATGCCATGACGCAGTTTCTCGTCGCCGCCAACGACTACCGGGTTATTCCTGATTTCAGGGCGGTGCAGGCATTCCACACTGGCATAAAAGTTATTCATATCGGCATGCAAGATAACGCGTTCTTTCATAATCATCACCCTTTAAAAGAACATATGTTCGTTTAAAGTATATCTGATTGGCCATTGAAATGCAACCGGCAAACATTGATTTGTGTGCAAACATTGATCTGCCGGCAGCCGGCAGTGTTTAGTCATTGGCTGTGACAATTGTCATAGTCTGGATAGCCACGCTTCCTGTAGATTAAATATAGAGGATGAGGGAGGGGAATATTTTGCGACTATTGTTATCGGTCGTCTTGTTTTGCAGTTTTTTCCTGTCTGCCGGCTGCGCAGACAAAGTGACAACTCCCCCCGCCGGGAATTGCGCCAACTGTCACAGCAGGGTGACGACTGCATTCAGCGCATCTGTGCACGGCAGGGTTGGGTTAGCTTGTGCCGATTGTCATGCAGGGGCAGATGAGCATTTGCGGGACAAGCAGAATCTGCCGGCTACAGACTGGCGCGGCGAAACCTGTGCCCGCTGTCATGAAACGGAATATATGGAATGGCAAACCTCGCCCCACAGCCAGATTCCGCTGGAACAGCTACCCCGGGATCCACGCATCGGGGAGTGCATGAAATGCCATCAGGCCCGTGGCTTTGCTGCTGTGATCGCTAGCGGCAGCAATTTCAAAGAAACTTGGGGACCACTGCCGCAGAGTGAGCCAGAGCCGGTTACTTGTGCCGCCTGTCATTCTCCGCACAACGGAGCGCATTCATACCTTTTGCGCCTGCCGCAGGGCGATATTTGCTCCACCTGTCACGGGGGCAAGTGGCAGAATTTGCTGTTGTCCGGCAGCGGCGGGCAGCATTACGCAGGCTTTGACTGGTCATCTTTCAGCAGCCACCCTCATAACACCGGCAACCGTTGTGTTTCCTGCCACATGGCGCGGACAGCGGGCGCTGTTTCTGCCGGTGGCCATACATTTAGGATGCGTGTCAGCAAAGGTGAGAACCCTAATACGGCGCCTTGTGTGTCCTGCCATGGTGAGAGTGACGGCTACAATATTAACGGCATGCAGCAGAATGTGGAGGCATTGCTTGGCGAACTCCGCTTGCTGCTGGAGCAGCATAACAACGGAAGACTTCCCGGCTTCCAGCCAGGCGCCTGCAACCAATGTCACCGCGGCGGCATGAAGCCTTTCGACAACGACCCCGACTTGATTCTGGGAAAGGCTTACGAGAATTACCTGCTTGTCGAGCGTGACAAATCGCTCGGCGTTCACAATCCCCCATATGTGCTGCAACTGCTGCAGAGCACGATTGAAAGCGTTCGCAAAGAGTACAGGCGTCAGCCATAACCTGACGCTTTGGTCTGGCGGTATGGACGAGTAGTAGGGTAATCCAAAGCGAACTAGAAAAGCACGGTTTTTTTCAGCAATTTATATATTTTTTCTAAACTTGCCTAATTGCTTTCATTTTACTTAAAATAATGGTAAAATACTTGGCAGGTCTGAAATTTTGTGGTAACGTGGGAAACAGGCTTGTTTGGCAGGCATAAACTAAAATAATGATATAAGGAGCATAGATGATGGTAAAATTGGAAAAAATAGACGGTGGAAAAATTTCGTTAGAAATTGAAGTGGCGGAGGACATACTAGAGGATGCTTTGGGTCAGGCGTATAAAAAAGTGGTGAAGAAGGTCAATCTGCCCGGGTTTCGCAAAGGGAAAGTGCCGCGCCCAATCTTAGAAAGCCGCTTTGGTTCGGAAGTGCTCTATGAAGATGCGTTGGAAATCCTCGTGCCCGACGCGTATGAAAAAGCGGTGGAGGAGACGAGCATCGAGCCCATCGCTCGGCCCGAAATAGATTTGTTGCAGATGGAGAGAGGGAAACCTTTGATTTTCAAGGCTATTGTGGAAGTAAAGCCGGAAATAGAGCTGCCTGAATACCGCGGAGTGGAAGTCAAGAGAGAAGTGCGGGAGATTACTGAGGCCGACGTTGAAAACAGACTTGCTCAGCTGCAAAAGCAGCATGTTAAGTTGCATGTGCTGGAGGACGCTACCTTGGCGAGCGGCGATTTGGCCTTGTTCGACTTTAACGGTTACGTGGACGGTGTGGCTTTTGACGGCGGCAGCGCCGAGAACTATTCCTTGGAAGTAGGGTCAGGCTCCTTTATCCCCGGCTTTGAGGAACAAATGGTGGGGATGAAGATTGGTGAGGAAAAAGAGATTGCTGTTTCCTTCCCCGAAAAGTACCACAGCGAAGATTTGGCTGGAAAACCGGCAGTTTTCAAGATAAAACTTAATGAAATCAAGCGTAAGGAACTGCCGGAGCTAAATGATGATTTTGCGGCGGAAGTATCTGAATTTGCTACGCTGGCAGAATTAAAAGCTGATCTTTTGAATAAGCTGAAAGAGGCGGAAGAAAAAAAGAGTAGCAATGAAGTGGCAAAAAAAGTGGTCGAAACGCTGGCGGATGGCATTGATGTTTTGCTGCCGGCTGCGATGGTCGATCGGGAAATTGACAGAATGATCGGTGAGATGGAGCAGTTCATGAAGATGCAGGGATTGAGCTTGGAGAAGTATCTCTCCCTTACCCAGCAAAGCGTCGAGGGGCTGCGTGTTGATAAGCGGACAGAAGCGGAAAAGCGCGTCAAGTCAGATTTGCTGCTAGAGGGCATCGTTAAAAAAGAAGGAATTACGGCTACAGATGAAGAAGTAGAAGAGCGGATTAGCAAGATGGCTGAGAGTTACGGTCAGCCCGTGGAAGTAATCGAAGAATATTTTGCGGCACAGGGGCAGGTGGAAATCTTGCTCCAAGAAATTAAAGTTCGTAAGGCGATTGACCTCTTGGTGGCTGAAGCAAAGATTACTAATGTTGTTGCTCCTGCGACTAAAGAAGAGGAGTAGGGGGAATCATGATGAATCTGGTACCAATGGTAGTAGAGCAGACTAATCGTGGCGAACGCGCCTACGACATTTACTCCAGGCTGTTAAAAGACCGCATTATTTTTATCGGCAGCCCCATTGATGATTCGGTGGCTAACTTGGTTATCGCCCAGCTTCTTTTTCTCGAGTCGGAAGACCCGGAAAAGGATATCAATATTTATATCAATTCGCCGGGCGGCGCCGTTTATTCCGGGTTAGCTATTTATGATACCATGCAGTATATTAAGCCGGATGTCTCCACTATTTGCGTGGGGCTGGCTGCTAGCATGGGGGCAGTGCTTTTGACTGCCGGCACGAAGGGCAAGCGCTTTTCATTGCCTAATTCCCGCATTATGGTGCACCAGCCGTTGGGTGGAGTTCAGGGGCAGGCAGTGGATATTGAAATCCACGCCAGGGAAATTTTGAGCATCCGGGAACGGTTAAACGAGATTCTGGGCAAACACACCGGCAAGACGGTGGAACAGATTGCCCAAGATACAGACCGGGATTATTTTATGTCGGCGGTGGCGGCGAAGGAATACGGGTTGATTGATGGCGTACTGGAAAAACGTTAGACAACTCCTCTAGGAGGGAAATTTATGTTTAAGTTCAACGATGAAAAAGGGCAATTGAAGTGTTCTTTTTGCGGCAAGACGCAAGAACAGGTGCGCAAACTGGTGGCAGGCCCGGGCGTCTATATCTGCGATGAATGCATTGAGCTTTGCAACGAAATTATTGAAGAAGAGCTGTCGGAGGATCTGGATCTGGATTTAATCGAGCTGCCCCGCCCTACTGAAATCAAAGATATTATGGATCAGTATGTCATTGGTCAGGATGAGGCAAAGAAGTCGCTCGCTGTGGCCGTTTACAATCATTATAAGCGGATTAACCTAGAACAGAAGCCTGACGATGTGGAAATTCAGAAAAGCAATATTTTGCTAATTGGTCCCACCGGCGTAGGAAAAACACTGCTCGCACAAACTTTGGCAAGAATTTTAAACGTGCCTTTTGCCATCGCCGATGCCACCTCACTGACAGAAGCCGGTTATGTGGGCGAAGATGTGGAAAACATTTTGCTGAAGCTAATCCAGTCTGCAGATTATGACCTGGAAAAAGCTGAAAAAGGGATTATCTATATTGACGAGATTGATAAAATTGCGCGCAAGACCGATAATCCTTCCATTACCCGGGATGTTTCCGGGGAAGGGGTGCAGCAGGCTCTCCTGAAAATCCTGGAGGGTACTGTGGCTAGTGTGCCGCCGCAAGGGGGCCGCAAACATCCTCATCAAGAGTTCATGCAGATTGATACTACCAATATTCTCTTTATTTGCGGCGGCGCTTTTGACGGCATTGACAAGCTGATTCATAACCGTATCGGGAAGAAGGGGATTGGCTTTGGTGCGGAGGTGTCTAAGAAGCAGGATAAAAATATTGGTGATATCCTGCGTCATGTCTTGCCCCAGGATTTAATTAAGTTTGGTTTGATTCCTGAGTTTGTGGGCCGTATTCCTGTGGTGGCTACGCTGGATGCGCTCGATAAGCCTGCCCTGATTCGGATTTTGACTGAACCGCGCAACGCGTTGACTAAGCAGTATCAGAAATTGTTTGAAATGGATGGCGTGTCGCTGGAGTTTAAGGACGGCACTTTAGAGATTATTGCTGAAGAAGCTATTCGCAGAAATACCGGTGCCCGCGGCTTGCGAGCCATCTTGGAAGGTGTTTTGCTCGACGTGATGTATGAATTGCCTGCTCGTGATGATATTGGCAAATGCATCATCACTAAGGAAGTGCTGCTTAACCATGAGAAGCCCATCCTTGTCACCGCCGATAAACGTAAGAAGAAAAAAGAAGAATCCGCATAACTTTGACTACAGTTTTTCTTTAAGGCTACTGCTAAGCGGTAGCCTTTTTAGATGGTCGCTTTAAGCGAGTTTTTTTTAAATAAACTTTGCGACGTTTTTCTTCTTTCCCTTAGGACATACTAAAGGTAGTTGATGCTTGCAGGGGGGAAAAAAATGTCAAACATAACGCCGCTAATCGGTGTGATTCAGATTTTCTTTGCCATAGTTATCGGACTCTATTTTTTGAACCTGCTCCGCTCCCAGCAGACCAGCAAAGTGGCCGTCGATAAGGAATCCCGCAAGGAAATGGAGCAACTGCGCAAAATGAGGGCAATATCGTTGACAGAGCCCCTAGCCGAAAAAACGAGACCCGCTTCTTTTGCAGAAATTATTGGCCAAGAGGAAGGTCTTAGGGCTTTGCGGGCTGCGCTCTGCGGGCCTAATCCTCAGCATGTGATTATCTATGGGCCGCCGGGGGTGGGAAAGACGGCGGCAGCCAGGTTAGTGCTGGAAGAGGCAAAACGAAACTCAATTTCTCCCTTTGGGCGGGAAGCAAAATTTGTGGAACTGGATGCTACTACGGCGCGCTTTGACGAGCGGGGGATTGCAGACCCGCTGATTGGCTCAGTTCATGACCCCATCTATCAGGGAGCGGGGCCTATGGGGATGGCAGGCATTCCGCAACCTAAGGCGGGTGCAGTCAGTAAAGCGCATGGTGGGATTTTGTTCATTGACGAAATCGGTGAGTTGCATTCCACCCAAATTAATAAGTTGTTAAAAGTGCTGGAAGACCGCAAGGTTTTTCTGGAGAGCGCTTACTATAATCAGGAAGATAAGAATATTCCTGCGCATATCCATGAAATTTTCCAGAAAGGCTTTCCGGCCGATTTTCGGATGATTGGCGCTACTACGCGACTGCCGGATGATATTCCTCCCGCCATCCGCTCCCGTTGCCTGGAAGTATTTTTCAGGGGGCTTTTGCCGGAAGAAACGGCGTTCATAGCTGCCAATGCAGCTAAAAGAATCAATTTTTTCATGGGCGAAGATGCGTTAGCTGTAATCAAAAAATTTGCGGCAAATGGGCGGGAGGCAGTTAATACCGTGCAGATTGCCGCAGGTTTGGCTCAGTGTGACAATGGGCGGAAGCAGTTGACGATGCAGGATATCGAATGGGTGGTAAATGCCAGTCAAATGTCGCCGCGACCGGAAAAGAAGATTCCACTCCGTCCGCAGGTAGGCTATGTGAACGGCTTGGCGGTTTACGGCCCAAGCATGGGAACTGTGATTGAAATAGAGGTGGCATCCCACCGCGCCGCACAGGGCAAAGGAGAAGTCCATGTCACCGGCGTGATGGAGGAAGAAGAAGTGGGCAGTGCTCGGCGTGTGCTGCGCCGCAAAAGCTCGGCCAAAAGTTCGGTCGAAAATGTTTTGACGGTGTTGCGCGATTATTTAGACGTGGATCCAAAAGATTATCATATTCACCTCAATTTTCCTGGCGGCACACCGATTGACGGGCCCTCAGCCGGCATTTCGATAGCTACAGCTATCTATTCATCGTTAACAGGTGTGGCGGTTGCTAATACGGTGGCAATGACTGGTGAAATTTCTGTGCGGGGCTATGTGCGTCCCATTGGCGGAGTAGCTTGTAAGGTGGAGGCTGCGCGGCAGGCCGGCGCCAAAAAGGTCCTCATTCCGCGAGATAATTGGCAACAAGCCTTCGATATGTCTTCTGAGTTGGTGGTGATTCCGGTGGATACTTTGCAGGAAGTATTCGATCACGCCTTGGTTAAAGGGCAGAGGGTAGCGGCTGGAGGGCCGAAAATGTTAACCGCAGCACCGCTATAAACTGGCAGCGCCCGTCTAGGCAGAGATATTTGTCTGATTTTCAGGAGAATTAAAGATTTTGAGCATAAAAAGGAAAATTATTGACGCTGGGCGAATAAGTAGCTAGGCTGGTGAATTGATTTGAGGAATGGAGGGGAGACGCGTGGCTGAAAAAACAAAAATTCTGCCATTATTGCCACTACGAGGAATACTGGTATTTCCCAATATGGTTCTGCATCTAGATGTGGGCCGGGAGCGCTCGGTTAACGCATTGGAACAGGCGATGGTGGATGATAATAAAGTCTTGCTGGTTACCCAGAAAGAGGCCAGAGTCGACGACCCGGCACCGGAGGATATTTATTCCATGGGAACCATTGCGCAAATTAAGCAGATGCTTAAATTGCCAGGGGGCACCATCAGGGTGTTGGTGGAAGGCTTGTCTCGCGCCTATGTGCGCGATTTTGTGGAAGCCGACCCTTTTTTTAAAGTGCACGCAGAAGAAGTTTTGGAGGATACTACAAAGAGTATTGAAGTCGAAGCATTGATGCGCAGTGTGACTTACCAGTTTGAGCAGTATATTAAGTTAAGCAAAAAAATCCCGCCGGAGACTTTGGTAATGGTGGGCGGCATTGAGGAACCGGGCAGAATGGCCGATATTATCGGCTCACATCTCACCTTGAAAGTTGAGCAGAAACAGCAGATTTTAGAGGCTACGTTACCTAAAGAACGCCTGAGCAAGCTCTTGGAGATTTTGGGTCATGAGATGGAAGTTCTGGAAATTGAACGTAAAATCAACCTGCGTGTGCGCAAGCAGATGGAGCGCACACAAAAAGAGTATTATCTGCGTGAGCAGATGAAGGCCATCCAGAAGGAACTGGGAGAAAAAGATGAGCGCATGGCTGAGGCCGATGAATACCGGGAAAAAATAACTGAAGCTAATTTGCCGGAGGAAGTATCGGAAAAGGCGCTGAAGGAAGTGGAGCGTCTGGAGAAAATGCCGCCGGCGGCGGCAGAAGCAGTAGTTATCCGTAATTATCTGGACTGGATTTTGGCGCTACCTTGGACACTTCAAACCGAGGACAGATTAGACTTGAAGATGGCGGAACAAATTCTGGATGAAGACCATTACGGTTTAACGAAAGTGAAAGAGCGTATCATTGAGTATTTGGCTGTGAGGCAATTGGCGCAGAAATTAAAAGGTCCGATTATTTGCTTGGTGGGGCCGCCAGGTGTGGGCAAAACATCGCTGGCGCGCTCTATTGCTCGAGCGCTGGAACGCAACTTTGTGCGCATTTCTCTTGGAGGAGTGCGGGATGAGGCGGAAGTCCGCGGGCATCGGCGTACTTACGTGGGAGCGATGCCTGGGCGGATTATCCAGGGTATGCGCCAGGCTAAGTCGCAAAACCCCGTTTTTCTGTTGGATGAAATCGATAAAATGTCCACCGATTTTCGGGGAGACCCCTCCGCAGCTCTCCTGGAAGTTTTAGACCCGGAACAAAACAATACTTTCTCAGACCATTATATTGAGATTCCCTTTAATCTTTCCAATGTGATGTTTATCACCACGGCTAATACGCTCTACAATATTCCCCAACCGTTATTGGACAGGATGGAAACCATTTATATCCCCGGGTATACCGAGGAAGAAAAAGTGCATATTGCGCAACACTTTTTGCTGCCAAAACAGCTGAAGGAGCATGGTTTAAGTAAAGAGATACTCACCGTATCAGAAAAAACATTGCGCAAAATTATCCGCCAATATACTCGTGAAGCGGGTGTGCGCAGCTTGGAACGGCAGATTGCTGCTTTCTGCCGCAAAACGGCTAAAGAAGTTGTGCGGGATAAAAAGGAACGGTCAGCCATCACAGTTCAGAATCTCCATAAATATCTGGGTATCCCTCGCTATCGCTTCGGGCTGGCAGAAAAGGAAGACGAGATAGGGGTAGCCACCGGTTTGGCTTGGACGGAAGCAGGGGGCGACACCCTGGTGATTGAAGTTACGCTGATGAAAGGGAAAGGCAAGCTGCAGCTGACGGGTAAGCTGGGGGAAGTAATGCGCGAATCGGCGCAGGCGGGTCTCTCTTACATTCGCACCAGAACGGGCCAATTGGGCATCAAAGAGGATTTCTACGAAACTTATGATATCCATATCCATATTCCCGAGGGTGCTATTCCCAAGGACGGTCCTTCTGCCGGGATTGCCATGGCTACAGCGCTTATCTCTGCGCTGACGCAACGTCCCTCCAGGCGCACCGTGGCGATGACGGGAGAAATTACGCTGCGCGGCAAAGTTCTGCCCATCGGCGGGGTAAAGGAAAAAGTGCTGGCTGCTCACCGTGCCGGAATTAAAAAAGTAATTCTCCCCGCCGACAACAAGAAAGATATTAGTGAAATTCCGGATAACGTTAGCCGCAAGCTGGAGTTTGTCTTCGTAGAGCATATGGATCAAGTGTTGGCACATGCGTTGGCGGAAAAAGACGATGAAAATTAAAACTGCAACTTTTGTGATTAGTGCGGCAAAAACGGAACAGTTTCTCTCCGGCGGCCTGGCGGAAATTGCTTTCGCCGGCCGTTCTAATGTGGGGAAGTCCTCTCTGCTTAATTCGCTGCTAAATCGGAAGCAGTTAGCCATGACGAGCGGAACCCCGGGCAAAACGCGCCTGATTAATTTCTTTTTAATCAATGAGGCGTTTCACTTCGTAGATTTGCCCGGATATGGCTTTGCTCGTGTTTCCAAGCAGATGAAGGAACAATGGGGACAGTTGATTGAAGCGTACTTGGCGCAGCGTCAGGAATTACGGTTGGTGGTGCAGTTAGTCGATTTGCGCCATCTGCCTACAGCAGACGACTTAGCTTTGTACAAGTGGCTGATTCATTTTAACCGGCCGACAGTGATTGTCGGTACAAAAGCAGATAAAATCTCCCGGGGCAACCGGGCCAAACACATTAACCAGATTCGGACCGGCCTGGGGCTTGGTCCGGACGGCCCTGTGATTCCTTATTCAGCCAAAACCGGCGAAGGCAAAGAAGCTCTCTGGAAAATGATTGCGCAGTATCTTGCTTAGCAGCGCAGCGATTAGGCAGAACCGCTCCCAGCTTAACAGGGGGCGGTTCTGCCGTTGTGCCCTCTCGCGGGAGAGCAACCGCGCGAACACGCAGGTTCGCCCCTACAGCTCCCTTCCCGGCTATTCCCCACTTCCATTGGTGTCTGTGAATCGGCTATTTCGCCGATTCAAACGAGTCCGACATCTGACCTCCGACCTCTAGTAAGGAGTGATGTGGGTCGGATTCTTGACAGGGGCAGGGCAGTCAGATATATTTATGAAAGAAATGCGACCCTGTAAGGAGGCTTTTTTGATGACAGAGAAAGAAATGGCGCCGGTCTATGCTCCCGCAGAGGTGGAAGACAGGCTTTATCAGGAGTGGTTGGCTCACAATTATTTTCAAGCGCTGGGGGATCCGGAAAAAGCGACATTTACTATCGTCATTCCCCCCCCTAATGTGACGGGCTCTTTACATATGGGCCATGCGCTTGATAACACCATCCAGGATATTTTAATCCGACGTAAACGCATGCAGGGTTTTGACACACTCTGGCTGCCCGGCACCGACCATGCGGGGATTGCTACCCAGATTAAAGTGGAAGAACATTTGGCTGAAGAAGGAGTATCCCGTTATGAATTAGGGCGGGAGAGATTCATCGAGCGGATTTGGGGCTGGAAGGAAGAGTATCACCGGCGGATTACAAAACAGCTGCAAAAGCTTGGAGTGTCCTGTGACTGGTCAAGAGAGCGCTTTACCATGGATGAGGGCTGTTCCCGGGCTGTGCGTGAAGTCTTTGTTTCTCTCTATGAGCGGGGGCTGATTTATCGGGGAGATTATATCATCAACTGGTGTCCCCGTTGTCACACCGCGCTCTCTGATATTGAAGTGGAGCACGAAGATAAAGAGGGAATTTTGACTTTTATTCGCTATCCGCTGGTGACTGGGGAAGGCCATCTTGTTGTAGCTACCACCCGCCCGGAAACTATGCTGGGCGATACGGCGGTGGCTGTTCACCCGCAAGATTCACGCTATGCCCATTTGATCGGTAAACAGGTGCTGCTGCCGCTGCTGGAGCGGCCCATTCCGGTAGTTGCCGATGAGTACGTCGATCCGGAGTTTGGCAGCGGGGCGGTGAAAATCACACCGGCACATGACGCCAATGATTTTGCCTTGGCTGCCCGCCATAGTTTGCCTGCGGTAGTAGTGATTGCTGCTGATGGCACGATGACGAAAGAGGCGGGAGTTTATGCCGGCCTTGACCGCTTTGCGGCAAGAGAGCAGGTGGTGGCTGACTTGGAAAAAGCGGGACTGCTGTTGGAGAAGGTAGGACATGCTCACTCGCTGGGCCATTGTCAGCGCTGTCAGACTGTGATTGAGCCGCTCCTATCCAAGCAGTGGTTCGTGCGGATGAAGCCGCTTGCGGAGCCGGCCATCGCCAAAGTGAAAAGCGGGGAAATCCGCTTTGTGCCGGAGCGCTTTACCAGGACTTATCTTAACTGGGTGGAGAATATCCGGGATTGGTGCATTTCCCGTCAAATTTGGTGGGGACACCGTATTCCCGCATGGTACTGCGCCTGCGGTGAGACGATTGTCTCGCGGGTAGAGGTAACATCCTGTCCTCATTGCTTTGGCCAAGAGCTGTTCCGGGACGAAGATGTGCTTGACACTTGGTTCTCCTCGGCGCTCTGGCCCTTTTCTACTTTGGGTTGGCCGGACAGAACGGAGGATTTGGCCCATTTTTATCCCACCAGCGTGCTGGTCACCGGGTATGATATTATCTATTTTTGGGTGGCGCGAATGATTTTTATGGGACTGCAGTTTATGGAGGAAATCCCCTTCCAGACCGTTTATATACATGGCCTAGTGCGGGACGAGCAGGGACGGAAAATGAGCAAATCCCTCGGTAATGGCGTTGACCCTCTGGAAATTATTGAACAATACGGCGCCGATACATTGCGTTTTACTTTAATTACAGGACAGGCGCCTGGTAATGACCAGCGCTTCCGACTGGAAAATGTGGAGAACAGCCGTAATTTTGCTAATAAGATTTGGAATGCGTCCCGTTTTGTATTGATGAATCTTGATCATTTGATGGCGGAGCAAGTGGTGATTACAGGCAGTATTACCGATGCGGATCGCTGGATTCTGCACCGTTTCAACGAGACTGCAGACCAGGTTAACCGGTTGATGGAGCGGTATGAGCTGGGGGAGGCAGCCAAGACTATTTATGAATTTTTGTGGAGCGATTACTGCGACTGGTATATTGAAATGGCTAAAATTCCGCTCTATGGGGCAGAAACGGTTGAGCAAAAACAGACGGCCAGGGCTGTTTTAACCTATGTGCTGGAGAGGACGCTAAGGCTGCTGCATCCATTTATGCCTTTTATCACGGAAGAAATTCGTCAAAAGCTTCCCCATGACGGCGGCAGCATTGTGCTGGCCTCCTGGCCGGAATACGACGACAAGCTGGTATTTTCGGAGGCTCACGACCGTATGAATACTGTCATGGCAGTAACGCGCACCATTCGTTATCTGCGCAGTGAAGTGCAGCTCTCGCCGGGCAAGAAGGTGCGGGTAGTTCTGCATGCCGGGAGCGAGAGCTCTGCTGTGGCGTTGACTGAAGGGATTGCCATGCTGCAAAAGCTGGCGGGACTGGAAGAGGCAGTGATTACGCTTGCCTTGCCTGAAAAACCCAGGCAGGCGGTAACTGCAGTAGTGGGAGATATTGATATTTACCTGCCCCTGAGTGGCTTGGTTGATTTGGCGCAGGAAATAGCGCGCTTGGAAAAAGAACTGCAAAAACTGGCTGGCGAACTGACCCGCTTGGAGGGAAAGCTAACTAATCCTGGTTTCTTGGCAAAAGCACCGCTTGAAGTGGTGGCGGAGGAAAGGGCTAAGGCAGAGGGCTATCGCTTAAAATGGGAGAAAGTCCATGCCCGTCTGGAAAGCTTACGTTAAGCGGGAACAGGAGGCGCGATTAGCATTATGAATTACGCAGAGGCACTAGCCTGGATTCACGGCCTTTACCGTTTCGGCATGAACCCGGGCTTGGAGCGAATTAAGGTACTGCTCCGGAGGCTTGGTGATCCGCAGCAGAGGCTGCGTTGCATCCATATTGCCGGCACAAACGGCAAAGGGTCAACAGCCGCGTTTCTTGCTTCGATGCTCGAGGCCGAGGGAAAAAGGGTGGCACTTTATACATCGCCTTATCTGGAAGCATTTACTAACCGGATGGCTATTAACGGTGCTGACATCGGCCGGGAGCGGCTGGCGGCACTGGCTACGGCAGTGAAGTTTCAAGTCGATGAAATGGTCCGCACCGGGGTAGGGCAGCCGACAGAATTTGAAGTTGTCACTGCGCTGGCGTTTATGTACTTTGCCGAGGAGCAGCCAGACTGGGTGGTGGTGGAAGTGGGCTTGGGCGGCCGTCTTGACGCCACTAATGTAATAGAGCCGGTGGTCTGCGCCATTACTAATATCGGACTGGAACATACCCAGGTGTTGGGCGACACTATTGAAGAAATTGCTTATGAAAAAGCCGGCATCATTAAATCCGGTGCCGCCACAGTTACTGCGGCGGAAAACCTGCAGGCGCTAAGTGTCTTTCGAAAGATTGCCCGGGAGCGAGGCGCGAGACTGTATGAACTGGACGGGGAATTTCGCTGTATTCCTGTCGGCGCGACTTTGGACGGGCAGACCTTTGATTATCAGAGCCCATGGCGTGAGCTAAAAGGCCTGCAGATTACCATGCTGGGGCAACATCAGGTGCGCAATGCAGCCCTGGCACTAGCCGCGCTGGAGTTGTTGCCGGAGCCCCTTATTGAAGATGCTGTGCGGCGAGGGCTTGCCGACACCTGCTGGCCAGGACGGCTGGAAGTGTTTTCTCGCAATCCCTTGGTGCTGGTGGACGGCGCGCATAATCCGGATGGGATTCGTGCTCTCTGCCAGGCGCTCCCAGGCATTCTGAGCGGGAAAAAACTGTGGTTAGTGGTGGGCATTTTAGGCGATAAGGCGGTAGATGAGATTTTGGCGGAGATAGTTCCGCTAGCCACCGCCGGCTTGATTATCACTAAGCCGGATAATCCCCGGGCGGCGGAACCAATGATGGTGGCAGAAATGGCCAGGCGTTATGCTTTGCCGGGGGTGAGTGTGGCTGTGGCAGAGACTGTCGCTGCCGCAGTCGGTAAAGGGCTTGCCAAGCTGAGTGCGGACGAGGCTCTCTGTGTCGCCGGCTCCCTCTATACTATTAGTGAAGCAAGAGAGATTCTGAAAGCACGGTTTAGCTGCTAAATATATTTTTGCGGATGGGGCAGGGATTTTCTCTGCCGCGTGGAATAACTTTGATGTTTGTGTAAGATTTTAGTCTGCGAGGATAGGTGGCGGAGCGTGACGAAAAAAAACGAAGCAGTGCAGGAGTTTTTGCAAATTTCTCGAATACTTCCGTGTTAAGCAAAAGTATTCTTAATATTTTTATTTTAAGGGGTGAATTGTGCAGATGAGCTTTAAGACGTTTAAGGGAGGCGTTCATCCCGGCGACTTTAAAAGTGCGACCGAGAAGAAGCCTGTCGTTCCCGCCAAGCCCCCTGCGGTGGCTATTATCCCACTGTCACAGCATATCGGAGCGCCTTGTGAGCCGCTCGTCGCTGTGGGGGATGAAGTGAAGATGGGGCAAAAGGTTGGTGACAGCAAAGGTTTTGTTTCCGCCCCGGTTCATTCCAGTGTTTCCGGGAAAGTGATAAAGATTGAAGCGTGTAATTCGGCGTTGGGTCGGCCTGTGCAAGCAGTCTACATTGAAAATGATTTCCAGGATACTTGGCACGAAGATGTGCAGCCCAATCCCAACTGGCAGCAGTTGTCGACAGATGAGTTAAAAAAGTTGATTAGAGAAGGCGGCATTGTCGGTATGGGAGGAGCCACATTTCCTACCCATGTAAAAGTTTCGCCGCCACCGGGTCAAGTCATCGAATATGTGCTGGTTAACGCGGCCGAATGCGAGCCTTACCTTACCGCCGATCATCGCGCGATGCTAGAGCGTCCGGAAGATATTATCACCGGACTACAGATTGTTATGAAAGTTGTCAATGCGCCCAAAGGGATGATTGGCATTGAGGATAATAAGCCGGATGCGGTGGAAATTCTCAAAAAAGCAGCCGCCAACTTTCCCGATATTGAAGTTCATGCCCTTCATACCAAGTACCCGCAGGGCGCGGAAAAACAGTTGATTAAAGTGTTTACCAATCGCGAAGTGCCTTCCGGCGGCTTGCCCTCCATGGTAGGGTGTGTGGTGCAAAACCCCGGCACGTGCATTGCCATCGCTGATATGGTGCGTTTCGGCAAGCCCTTGATTGAGCGCAACGTCACAATTACCGGCTCAGGAATTATGGAGCCAAAAAATATGCTGGTGAGAGTAGGCACGCCTTTAGAAGAAGTGATTGAGCAATGCGGCGGCTTCAAGTCTAATATCCGCAAAATGGTTCTTGGCGGTCCGATGATGGGTTTCTCGCAACCGGGGCCGGAAAACCAGCCTGTCACTAAAGGAACATCCGGTATTCTTTGCCTTACCGAGCAGGACGTGCAGATTTATGATATCCGCCAGTGTATTAAGTGCGCCAAATGTGTAGATGTCTGCCCGGTTAGCATTATGCCTCTTTTTATCGGCTCATCTGTCGAGCAGGGCATGTACGACAAAGCGGAAGCATATAACGCTATGGACTGCATTGAATGTGGTTGCTGCACATATATCTGTCCTTCCAAGCGTCCGCTGGTGCAGTGGATTCGGATGTCCAAGGGGGATATTGCGGCCAGACGTGCTGCCGCCGCAGCGAAAAAGTAAGCGCAAAGGTAAAGGAGGGATAACCGGATGGATAGAAAATTAGTCGTTTCTTCATCGCCGCACTTAAAGACGACGGAATCGGTTCGAAGTGTGATGATTGACGTGCTTGTGGCCTTATTTCCCGCCGCTTTGGCCGGCGTAATCTTCTTTGGCGCGCCAGCGCTCATAACCATGGTGCTAACTACAATTTCCGCCATGGTCACGGAAGCAATAATTTTGCGTCAGAAAAATATTTTTGGCGACGGCAGTGCGGCTGTGGCAGGATTACTGCTCGCCATGGTTCTGCCCCCCGCCGTGCCCTGGTGGCTCGCCGTTATCGGCGGTATTGCCGCCATAGCCATCGGCAAACAGGTTTTTGGCGGGATTGGCAACAACATTTTTAACCCGGCTCTGGTGGCTCGTGCCATTCTTATGGCATCCTGGGCGAGCCACATGACTACTTGGGTTCGCCCTGTTGACTTGGCCACAGCCGCTACGCCGCTGGCATTAGGTCAGAAAGCCTTTAGTTTTATTAATTTATTTGTGGGCGCCGTTCCCGGCAGTATTGGTGAAACCAGCACATTTGCCTTGATTCTGGGGGCTGGCTGGCTATTCTATAAAGGCCATATTACTTGGCGGATTCCCGGTGGTTTTATCGGTACTGTTTTTGTGATGGGCTTTTTATTTGGCGGTTACGGCGGTGTGTTGCCCATGATTTCAGCCGGCCTTTTCCATGTATTGGCCGGCGGCGTAATGCTGGGCGCGCTTTTTATGGCTACCGATATGGTGACTTCGCCGGTGACTGCCAAGGGGCAGTTGATTTTTGGGATTGGCTGCGGCATGCTGACGATGCTGATTCGCCTCTTCGGCGCGTTCCCTGAAGGCGTCATGTTCGCCATCCTGATGATGAACGCCCTGACGCCGTTAATTGATAATAAGACCTTGCCCAGGAAATACGGGGAGGTGGCGAAATAATGAAAGAAATGATGCGCACAGGGATAATTTTGATGCTTATCTGCGCGGTTGCAGCCGCAGCCTTGGCTTACACCAACCAAGTGACATCCGCGATCATCGCAACGCGCCTTCATCAGGAGAAAGTGGCACAGCTGGCGGAATTGTTCCCTACGCTGACCAACTTTGAGGAAAGAACGGTGGACGGCCGCAGCGCTACAGTCGCCTTTGATGCGGAGAATAAGTTTGTGGGCGTGTTGGCCGAAGGGCAGACTGAGGGTTATGGCGGCCCTATTAGTTTCAACCTGGGGATTAATGCGGCCGGGGAAATTGTCGGTTTGACGGTGGTGGCTCAGACGGAAACGCCGGGCTTGGGCGACATAATCAAAGAAACGTGGTTTACCGAACAGTTTCTCGGCAAAAAAAGCGGCGACGCCTTCACTGTGGATGCCGTCTCCGGCGCGACAGTTTCCGTCCGAGCCATGGAGCGCGGGGTAGAGAAAGAGTATAACGAAATCTGGCGCCGCTTCAGCGATGGAGGTGCAGCCGGTGCCGAGGGCACCAGCGCTCCGGCTTTTAGCCTGGAAGGCGTGACAGACGGCACTTATGCCGGCACAGCCCCTGGTTTTATAGGAGATATTACCCTGGAAGTGACTGTCGCCGGCGGCAAAATCACAGCCATTAATGTCACAGAGCAACAGGAAACAGCCGACCGCTGGGCAGACGCCCAAAAGGTGATCGAGGAAATAATCGCCAAGCAGACAGTACAAGTCGATACGGTTTCAGGGGCAACAGTATCTAGCGACGCCATTATCAAGGCCGTGCAAAACGCACTGGCACAATAGGCGGGAGGTGTGAAACGATGAGTGTGATGAGTGAATTCTCAAAAGGGATTGTTAAAGAAAATGCCATCTTCCGCTTGGTGCTTGGTATGTGCCCCGCACTGGCTGTTACAACCAAGGCTGAGTTTGGCCTTGGGATGGGTCTTGCTACCACAGCAGTGCTTGTTGGCTCCAACGTGGTGATTTCCCTAATGCGCAGTATTATTCCGGCAAAAGTCCGGATCCCTGCCTTCGTCATTGTTATTGCCACGTTTGTGACGATGGTCGATATGCTCTTAAATGCCTATCTGCCTGTACTTCATGGACAACTGGGTATTTTTGTGCCACTGATTGTGGTAAATTGTATTATCCTGGGGCGAGCCGAAGCATTTGCTTCCAAGGCTCCCGTTATCCACTCGCTGGCTGATGGTATCGGTATCGGTTTAGGATTTACGCTTTCCCTGGTGTTACTGGGTTCCGTGCGCGAGTTGCTGGGTGCCGGTACCATTTTTAACGTCAATCTGCTGGGAGCCGCCTATGAGCCGTTTAAGGTTTTTGGCTCCCCGCCGGGCGCTTTCCTGGCGCTTGGCTTGTTGTTGGCGCTGGTGAATATGCTCTCCAAGAAATACAAACTGGAGTAAAGGAGGCTAGACTGTGGGCGAGATCTTTGCAATTATTTTTGGTGCGATTTTCATTAATAATTTTGTGTTGTCCCGCTTTTTAGGTATTTGCCCGTTCATGGGCGTTTCTAAAAAAGTGGAAACTTCATTGGGCATGGGGATGGCCGTTACTTTTGTGATGGGCTTGGCTTCGTTTGTAACCTGGCTGCTCGAGTATTATGTGCTGGTACCAAATCAACTGGAATATCTGCGTACCATCGTGTTTATCTTGGTTATCGCCTCGCTAGTCCAGTTTGTGGAACTGGTGATCCGCAAAGCCAGCCCCACCCTTTACCAGTCGCTCGGTATTTTTTTGCCGCTGATTACAACCAACTGTGCTGTGCTGGGCGTGGCGATTTTGAATATTCAGCTAGAGTACAATCTGTTTGAGGCCGTCGTCTTTGGCGTAGCTGCTGCCGTAGGTTTCACCTTGGCCTTGGTAATTATGGCGGGAATCCGCGAGCGGCTGGAATTGGTGTTTATTCCGAAACATTTTCAGGGTGTATCTATCGCCATGATTATTGCCGGAATCCTGTCCCTAGCTTTCGGGGGATTCAAGGGCATGATGTAGGGGGAAATGACAATGAGTATAATTATACCGGCAATTCTTAGCCTAGGTGGGCTAGGGTTGTTATTTGGCGGCGTATTGGCCTTTGCCGCGCAAAAGTTCGCCGTTGAAGTCGATCCCAAGGTGGAAATGGTTCAGGAAGCACTTTTGGGTGCCAACTGCGGCGCTTGCGGCTATGCCGGCTGTGCCCAGTTTGCAGAAGAAGTAGTAGCAGGAAAAGCGCCGGTTAGCGGCTGTACGCCCGGTGGCGCTAAGACGGCAAGTAGAATCGCCGAAATTCTCGGGGCGGAAGCCCCGTCAGCAGAAGCACGCCTTGTGGCGCAAATTGTTTGCCTAGGCGACGGGGTTACCGCCAAAACTAAGCATATTTATGACGGTGCGCCTGATTGTAAAGCGGCGCTGATGTTTGGCGGCGGACCACTGGCTTGTAGCTTTGGCTGCGTAGGTCTTGGCAACTGTGTCCGCGCTTGCCCTGTTCATGCCATAGTCATGGGAGATAACGGCCTGCCCGTTATTGATACGGTTCTCTGTATCAGCTGCGGCAAATGCAAAAACATCTGCCCGCGACAGGTGATTGAAATGGTGAACGCTAATGGTCTGCACCACGTGCGCTGTAAGTCTCGTGACAAAGGCAAGCTTGTTCGGACAGTGTGCGAACGTGGATGTATCGCCTGTAATCTTTGTGTGAAAGCTTGCCCCGTGGAAGCCATTCGCATGGAAAACAACTTAGCTATCATTGACAGTTATATCTGTACGAACTGCGGCGAATGTGTCGAGGCTTGTCCGCGTACTACCATTGTTTAGGCTGCGGCGCGGAAGACTTCTCTTCCGCGCCAGCTTTTTTCGTTGACATTCCCGGGTTACGGGAGTAAACTTAGTTTGTCGTATAATGACTTTATTGTGAGTCGGTTATTTCGCCGATGTTAACAAGTCGGACATCTGACCCCTAATAATGGAGGAATTTATGGATAAGCTGACACACATAAATGAACAGGGACGCGCTAAAATGGTGGATGTTTCCGCAAAAGACGATACCCGCCGGCTGGCGGTGGCGCAAGCCTCTGTGCGGATGAAGTCGGCAACGCTGGAGTTAATCGCTGCCGGCGGCATCGCCAAGGGAGACGTGCTGGCCGTTGCTCAGGTGGCCGGCGTGCTGGCGGCAAAAGAGACGTCACGCTTGATCCCCATGTGTCACCCGCTGTTTATTACGGCGGTTGATATTTGCTTTACGCTTGATAATGTGAGACAGCTTGTGAAAATAAAAGCTACGGTTGGTACTACCGGCAAAACAGGCGTGGAAATGGAAGCGCTTACCGCCGTTTCAGTGGCTGCGCTGACAATTTATGATATGTGTAAGGCCATTGATAAGGAGATGGAAATCGGCGATGTCTGTTTGCTGGAAAAGCAGGGCGGCAAATCGGGTGATTATCGTCGTATTGAAGGCGGGGAGGAGGGTAGGCAGTGAAAAAAATCGAGAAAGACACCACTTTTTGGGCGACGGCAGGCGTATTGTTTCTCTTTTGGATTTTGATCACCTGGCGTCTGCACTGGCAGCACTTGCTGGTGGGTGCGATCTGCTCTTACGGAATCGCCGCTTTTAACCATGATTTATTGCTGAAGCCGGTAGAGCGTCCGCTGTATCATAAAAAAACGCTTTGGAAGTGGGTCGTCTACTTCTATATTCTGGTGGTTGCCATTTTTAAGTCCAACTGGGATGTGGCAAAGATTGTCTTGAAGCCCAAAATGGACATTTCTCCGGGATTTATTAAATATCGGGCAAGACTGAAAAAACCGCTAAATAGAGTAATTCTCGCCAACTCCATCACTTTAACCCCCGGAACTTTAACGGTGGAAATGGAAGGCGATATCTATGTGGTTCATGCCATTACCCGAGGCAATGCTGAGGATGTGGCTGAATGGGATATGATCGACAGGCTGGTTGAAATCGAGGAGGCAGAACAAAATGGGGCTTGAGTTTACCTTTCTTGAGAACATTTTTATCGGTGTGAGCGTAATCCTGATTATTGCCACCTTTTTTTGCCTTTATCGTGCTGTGGTAGGCCCAAGCGAGGCTGACCGAGTGGTGGCCATTAACATTATCGGCACTAAAACTGTAGTAATTATTTCGCTGATCGCCTTTGTACTGAAACAGGAATTTTTCTTGGATGTGGCCTTGGTTTATGCTCTGATTAGCTTTGTGGCCACCATCGGGATTGCAAAATATATGGAAAAAGGTGCCTTGGAGTAGGGGAGGATTACGATGACTGTCGTAACTAACACGCTTATTATTATTACTCTTGCCGCCGGCCTGTTTTTCTTTCTTGTTGGGGTGGTGGGCCTGATCAGATTGCCTGACGTTTATTCCCGTATGCATGCCACAACAAAATGTGACACGTTGGGCGCGGGCTTGATTCTGTTTGCGCTCGTCTTGTACGCCGGTTTTTCCAATGCCAGCGTAAAGCTCTTATTTATGATTCTCTTTCTTTGGATTACTAACCCAACTGCTGCCCATGTAATTGCCCGTGCCTCCTATCGAAATAAAGTCCGCTTTTGCGAAGGCACATACGAACTCGATAAAACCGGGGAGGCGCAGTGCAATGATTGATGTTCTGAAATACCTGATTCTTTTTTTTCTGGTTTTTTGCGCCGTCTTTGTGGCAAGGACAAAGGATATGCTCTCGGCAGTGATTATTTTCGCTGCATACAGTCTAATGATGGCTATTCTCTGGTTGCTTTTAGCGGCGCCGGATATTGCCATAACGGAAGCGGCTATCGGTGCCGGCGTAACAACCTTGCTGCTCGTGGCAGCCATTAGTAAGACGAGGAGGGAAGAATAGGTGAGAAAACTGCTGGTGCTTTTTTTTCTTGCGGTGATCATGGTGGTGCTGGTGGCAACTGTGATTGAAATGCCTACAATCGGCGACCCTGCCAATGTGACCAACAACGAAGTTCCACGCCGCTATGTGGAAGCTAGCCTGGAGGAAACGGGAGCGCTAAATGTGATCGCTAGTATCATTACAGACTACCGTGCCTTTGACACACTAGGTGAGGCCACTGTGCTTTTTGTGGCAATTGCCGCAGTATTATCCAATTTGAAAGCGCACTGATGTCGCATGCGAGGTGAATGACTTGGAAGATGTTATTGTCCGTTATGTCAGCCGTTTTATCCTGCCTTTTGTTCAGCTTTACGGGCTGTATGTCGTGCTGCACGGCCACCTTTCCCCCGGCGGCGGATTTTCCGGTGGTGCCGTTATCGGTGCGAGCATGATTTTATACGCGCTGTCTTTTAACTTGGCGGCAGGGTCAAAGAAATTATCACACGATGTTTCTTCCATCCTGGAAAGTAGCGGTGCGCTGATTTTTGCCGGGATGGGACTTCTCTCAATTTTGCTGGGAGGAAACTTTCTTGCCAACAGAGCTGCCGGCATTCCTTTAGGCACGCCGGGAAATCTTTTTAGCAGCGGCTCCATTGCGATCATTACTTTTGGCGTGGGAATCAAAGTGGCCAGCACCATGATTACGCTGTTTTACAGCCTGATTGAGGAGGAGGGACATAGTCATGACCATCACTGAAATTGTGCTGCGTTTGCATGCCAACAGTTATTATTTCTTTGCCATAATCCTCTTTATTATCGGCTTTCATACTATGTTGACTCATAATAATTTAATCAAAAAGGTGATCGGCATGAATATTATGGATATGGCCATCTTCTTGTTTTTTGTGGCCATCGGCTATGTCCGCGGCGGCCGTTCGCCGATTCTTGAACCGGGTGTTAACCACACTTTTATTAACCCGCTCCCTTCTGCCCTAATTCTGACCGGAATCGTTGTAGCCGTCAGCGTTACGGCGTACGCTCTGAGTCTGATTATCAAACTGTACAAGCACTATGGAACTATTGACGCGGAGGAAATTATGCGTATACGGGGAGGCGGCTCCCTGTGAATCTAAGTCAACACTTGCCTGCACTAATTGTGGTAGTGCCGCTTTTTTTTGCTTTTGTCATGCCTTTGCTGGCACGCTGGCGCAAACAGTGGTGTGTGCCGGTCACCTTGGGTGCAATTATTTTTTCTTTTGTTGCTGCGGTGAAGATGGCGTTTCAGGTGATGAACACCGGACCTTTCTCTTATTATATGGGAGACTGGCCGCCGCCTTGGGGGATTGAACTTGGCATTGATTATCTAGCAGCATTTGCCGCCCTGACAATTACCGGCGTAGGTTTGTTGATTATTTGGTACGGCAGCAAGGATCTGCTTCATGAACTTAAAGCGGAAGTCATCGGCTGGTATTACACGCTCTACCTGCTGCTGATCGCCTCCATGGTAGGGATTGTGATTACAAATGACATCTTTAATATGTTCGTCTTTCTTGAAATTTGTGCTATCGCCGCCTGTGGGATAATATCAATTAAAGAAAGCAGGGACTGCATAGAGGCAGCTTTTAAGTATTTGGTATTATCTGTATTGGGTTCCGGCGCTTTCCTGTTAGCCGTCGCCATGCTCTATATGGTAACAGGGCACTTAAACTTTACTTTTATGGCAGAAGCTCTGCCGGAAGCGATGGCTCTCTATCCCAATAATTTACTGGTGGCATTGGCACTGTTAATTGTCGGGCTAGGAGTGAAAGCGGCGCTCTTCCCGTTGCACGTTTGGTTGCCAGATGCCCATTCCTCGGCGCCTTCTCCCTCTTCTGCTGTACTATCTGCTCTCGTGATTAAAGTTTATGCGGTGGCAATGATTAGACTGCTTTACCTTGTTTTCCCGCGAGAACTGCTGGGGATGGCTCCCGTGATGGAGATAATCCTTTGGATGTCCTCCCTAGCCATTATTATCGGCTCAATGTTTGCCATTGTACAGGATGACATTAAAAAAATGCTCGCCTACTCTAGTATTGCCCAAATTGGTTACGTCTTTTTAGGTGTGGGTCTGATGAGCGAATCTGCGCTGGTCGGCGGTATCTTGCATATTTTCAACCATGCTTTGATGAAATCCATGCTCTTCTTGGCCGCAGGCGCCTTTATTTATGGCACGGGAGTGCGGAAGCTTAGTGAGCTGAAAGGAATCGGACACACCATGCCAATCCCAGCCATTGCTTTCTGTATCGGTGCGTTTTCCATGGTGGGAATCCCGATTACCAGTGGGTTTATTTCTAAATGGTACTTGGCTTTAGGTTCTCTTGACGTCGGGCGTCCGTTTTTTATGGGAGTGATTCTCATCAGCAGTCTGTTAAACGGGTTCTATTATTTGCCGATTGTGGTTAATGCCTTTTTCGGCGAGCCGGAAAAGGCTGTGGCTAAGCCCAAGCCGTTGCCGAAACAGATGCTTGTGCCACTCACAATTCTCAGTTTTGGCGTGATTTTCTTTGGCGTTTTTCCGTCGCTGATTTTAGGAATTGTTTACAGAGCGGCTCAGCTACTGCTGGGATTATAATAAAGCTGGGATGTTAGTTTAAACATTTTAGGGAGAGCTTTATTTAAAGAAGGGGAGATGAGGAAATGCCGCAGTTAGATTCATTTCTGCCTGTTTGGATCGTGATGTTCCCAATGGTGATGACTGTAGTGATTTTTTATGTGGAACAACGATCAGAGAAGATGCGCAATGCGCTGGCCGTAGCCACCTCTGTCGTCACGTTTCTTTCTGTTCTGGCGCTGTATCCGGGAGTTATGGCCGGCAAGATTATTGAGTTTGAGCTGTTTCAGATATTGCCCAACTTGGCTATTTCTTTCAGGGTGGACATCCTGAGCTTCTCTTTGGCTTTACTCTCATCATTTATCTGGATGTTGGTAGCAATTTACTCGATTGATTATATGTGTAAGGAGCATGGTTGCAATCGTTATTATCCGGTGTTGATTATCACCCTTGCCAGTTGTATGGGAATTTTTATGGCAGGAGACCTGTTCACTCTTTTTGTGTTCTTTGAGTTGATGTCACTGATTTCCTATGTATTAGTCGTCCACGAGGAAACGATTGAGGCGCTCCGCGCAGGGTATAAGTATCTGATTATGACCATCATTGGCGGACTTGCTCTCTTCTTTGGAATTATAATTACCTTTGAACTTGGCGGTTCAGTTTCGTTGAGCAATCCAGTGCCCCTAATCAGCGAACCGTCAAACCTGGCATTTTTCGCTTTTATATCTTTTCTAATTGGTTTTGGCATGAAAGCCGGGATGTTTCCGCTGCACGTCTGGTTGCCGGATGCCCATCCGGTTGCTCCGTCTCCCGCCAGTGCCCTGCTTTCAGGAATCATGTTAAAAACAGGCGCATACGGTTTACTGCGGGTTATCTTCCACGTCTATGGGATCGAATTCATGCAGGCAACGGGCTGGACGGTGATTCTTGCCGTGGTAGCCGTGATTACCATTCTGCTGGGTTCCGCGGTAGCCATTACCCAAGAGAATCTGAAGCGCCGTCTGGCATACTCTAGTGTTGGTCAGATGGGCTACATTCTGCTTGGGATCTCCATTCTTAACGAGCGCGCGCTGATGGGGAACATCTTTCATATTTTCAGCCATGCTTTTATGAAGAGCACCCTCTTTTTGGCGGCCGGCGCGATTATCCTCAAAACTGGCAAGAAAAATATTAAAGATTTAGGCGGTATTGGCCGCCAGATGCCGTTTACCATGTTTGCCTTTACGCTGGCAGCCTTATCGATGATTGGTATTCCGCCATTTAACGGTTTTTTAAGTAAGTGGACTCTATCGCTTGGGGCGATGGATGCCGGCGTTCCTTTCTACGTGTTGATTCTTTTGATTAGCAGTTTATTGAATGGGCTTTATTATCTGCCGATCATTATTTCCGCTTTTTTTGGTGAAGAGCACGGTGAAGGGCATCAGCATCAATCAATAAAAATCAACGAGGCTCCCTATAAAATGCTGATACCGATCGCTATCTTGGCGATTAGCTGCCTGCTTTTCGGGCTGCTCCCTTCCAACCTGCCCTTTGACTTATCCCGGGTGGCCGCAGAATATTTGCTTAGGGGAGGATTCTAGTCAACATGATCTTCACATCCTTTTTGCCGGTGCTGGCCATCTTAGTCCCCTGGCTTGGTGCGCTGGTGGTCTTTCTGGCAGGCTATCTCTCGGAGAAATTACGCAATCTGCTGGCGGTGCTGGTAGCTTTGGCTACATGCGGCATTGTCCTCTCGCTCTATCCCTATGTGCAGACAGGCACAGTCGTCTATCGCTTTGCCGATCTGATGAGCTTTGGGCTTTATTTTCGTGTTGATTTTCTCAGCTTTGTTTTCGCGGCGCTTTTCTCGCTAAGTTGGCTTTTTGCGACGATCTATGCTACCGTCTACATGAAGAAGGAGCACGCACAGAACCGCTTCTATCTCTTTCTCCTGTTAACTTTTGCGCATTGTCTGGGCGTCGTTCTGGCCGGTGATTTGTTTAGTCTTTTCTTATTTTTTGAGCTGATGACTTTCTCTTCCTACGTGCTCGTTATTCATCGGCAAACACCGGGGGCGATCAGAGCCGGTAATATCACAATATATATGGGTGTCGCCGGAGGGTTGGCGCTGCTGATGGGTATTTTTATCCTCTTTGCAGGGGTAGGTACGTTGGATCTTGTGCCTATGCTGGAAAGAATCCTGGCGGCCGGGATTAACCCGCTGCTTGTAATCCCCCTGTTTATGGTCGGCTTTGGCATCAAAATGGGGATGGCACCGCTGCATATTTGGATGCCCAGAGCCTATGAAGAAGGTCCCTCGCCGATAAACGCCATCTCATCGGCGGCCATGCTGAAAGCCGGTGCCTACGGGATGATTCGGATCATCGGCATGGTTTTCACTCCGGCAAATCCGGCAGTAGTGCCGGCTGGGGCGGAAGTGATTAAATATATTGGACTAGCCGTCATTTGGCTGGGGATTCTCACGATGGTCATGGGTGCTGCCTTGGCAATTTTGCAACATAACGCCAAGCGAATCCTGGCCTATAGCAGTGTCAGCCAGATGGGCTATATTCTGATGTGCATCGGCGTGGCCGCTTTTCTCGGCTTCGAAAAAGGAGCGGTGGGCTTTTCCGGTGCGATGTATCATATTATTAATCATTCCGTCTTTAAGGCGGCACTCTTTATGGTGGTGGGAGCAGTTTACCTGATTACCTTGGATGTGGATCTTAGCCGTGTGCGGGGAATGATGAAAAAGGTTCCTTTTCTGGCGTTCGTTTTTTTGATTTCCTATGTCGCCATTGCCGGTGTACCTGGTGGGAGCGGCTATGCTTCCAAGGCTATCATGCACAGAGCCATTGTTTACGCCTATAAATACGGCGGAGAGTTCACCAGTCTGTGGGTGGCAGAGAAGTTTTATGTTCTAGCCAGCGCGATGACTGTAGTTTATTTTGCTAAGTTGTTTATCGGGCTTTTTTTGGGTAATATGCGGAAGGAACACGCCAATTTGAATTTTAAGGTATCACCGCTGATTAAGGGCATTTTGTTAATTTACTCGGCGGCAATTTTGGCTGTGGGCTTCTTCCCGAACTTTGTTTTAAACCGCATCGTCATTCCAGCCGGTGCCGGTTTCTCCTTTGACGCTTATGGCTTCAAGGCTTTAAAGGAAATCAACTTTTTCCTTTGGTATGATTTGCAGGAACCGCTGTTGGTCTTTGCCTTGGCTGCGCTGATGTATCTGGTCTTAGACCATAAGCGAATCTTTGACTGGAAAGCACCGGAGTGGCTTAGTGTGGAACATAGTTTTTTTCTGCCGCTGTCCCGCTTTTTCTTTAAAACTTGTTGTAATTTCGGCACAGCTTTCGACTCTGCTATTAATCGGACATATTTGCAGTCCGGAAAAATTGCTTCGGAGATGTGCAAGTATGTCACTGTATTTGATTCTTCTGTTAATAAGGTCTATGAAAGCAGCGGAGGAGCTGCGCGCCGTCTAGTGGAACAGGCAGAAAAGTTTGACGGCGTGATCAATGACGCTTATGAAAAATCGGGTGGCGTGGCTCGGATGATCGCTGATGGAGCAGAGCAATTTGACGGCGTGATCAATGACGCTTATGAAAAATCGGGCGGCGTGGCGCGCAAGGTTGCGGCCGGAGCAGAACGATTAGACGGCGTGATAAACGACACTTATGAAAAATCCGGGCAGATGGCGCGGCAGTTGGCAGACAAGACGGCGGAGCTTGATAGTTCACTGGACGAGGCATATGAGCAATCAGGCGAACATACCCGCAGTCTGTGGGAGCGGATGCGGGGTAGTCAGTCAGACTGGAATATTAAAAACCTTAACTTCGATTCGCTCCTGATCGCTTTGACTCTAGGGCTCTTCCTCTTTTTGCTGTTTTACTATACCCGCTTTAACTGACAAACAGTTTTAATTGACATAAATTGATACAGAGGTTAAGCAAATGGCGCCTGTAGGCGTCATTTGCTTAACTTGTAGCATAGGAAATTATATCGTTCAGGGAAGCTACGATCCTATGCGTTGGGGTTTGTAAGGGGCGTGCCCCTTACTCTTGCGGGGTGCTCAGGGTCCACAGACCCGCCGAAGTGGCGGCAGCCCCTAGCGGAATAAAAAAGACGCGTCAGTTGATAGAAAACGCGAAGGGTCTTTTTTATTGCGCACCGTCTTCTTCCGTGATAAACTGAAACAGACAAATACATTGGAGCGATGCAGGGTGAAACTACCACACTGGCCCCGCCGGCTGATTATTGCGATTATTGTGTCACAGGTTCTGCTTGTTTTGTTTATACTCAGTATGGTCAGATCCGGCGGGCTGCTTGGCGGCCCTAAAAGGTTGATAAGGACAGAGTTCCTCATGAACACTGTGGTCGAAACGATAATCTATACCGCAAATACTAAAGCGGGAGAACAGGCATTGTCGGCGGCCTCTGAGGCGGCAGCTAGGCTGGCTGCCATCCTAGACAGGCACCGCGCAGGCTCTGAGGTTGCATTGATCAATGCGCAGGCCGGCAAAGGGCCGGTAAGCGTCTCTGCCGACACGTTCGCAAATATTAGCTTGGCGCTGGAAGTAGGCAGGCTAACAAGCGGCGCTTTTGATTTAACTGTGGCTCCCGTGCTCGAGCTATGGGGCTTTGGCACCGGAAATGCGGTCGTTCCCTCGGAGCAGCAATTGGCGAAAGTGTTGCCGCTCGTGGATTATCAGAGGGTGCGCTTGGTTGAGGAAGGGATGCAGGTCTTTCTGGAAGCCGAAGGGATGCGGCTGGACCTAGGTGGTATCGCCAAGGGCTATATCGTGGACAGGGCAGTGGAAGTGCTGCGGGCAGCGGGAGTTAGTTCCGGGACTGTGGACGCCGGCGGCGATATCCGTGCCATAGGCTCAAAGCCCGACGGTTCGCCTTGGCGAATTGGCATCCGCCATCCCCGTGAGCGGCGGGAACTAGTGGCAATATTGGAGCTCCGGGACAAGGCTATTGTAACTTCAGGTGACTACGAGCGCTTTTTTACCGTTGGCGAGCGGCGTTATCACCATCTGCTTGACCCGCAGACAGGGATGCCTGCCCGGGGTGTGACTAGCGTGACAGTTGTGGCGCCTGATGCTTTCACAGCCGATGCGTATTCGACCGCCGTCTTTGTGATGGGACGAGAACGGGGGATGGCTTTGGTGGAGTCGCTGCCGGAGGTGGAAGCGATTATTATTACAGAAGATGGGCAAATTCATCTTTCCTCCGGACTGGAAGGGCAGGTTGAAATTCTGTAGATGATGCGCACGAAAAAACTTACTCAGCTTGGCATCTTGCTTGCTTTTGCTTTGGTTATGCATACTGTGGAAGCCCTATTGCCTGTTTCCATGCTTGTTCCCGGTGCGAAACTTGGTTTGGCAAACGTGATCACTCTGTTGGCTTTTGTAATCTTCGGTTTTGGTTCTGCAATGTATCTCGCTGTCGTTCGCACACTGCTTGGTAGCATCTTCTTGGGAAATTTTCCCGGTTTTGGCTTTTATCTGAGTTTTAGCGGCGCTGTTATTTCCACCTTAGTGATGGCGCTGGGGATAGCGCTTTGGAAGCGCGGAAAAATATCATTAGTGGTAGTAAGCATCATGGGAGCCGTAGCTCATAACACGGCGCAGGTTGCGGTGGCCAGTCTTGTCATTGGCAATTTTAATCTGCTGAAGCTTTATTTGCCCTTATTATTGCTTTTGGCCATTCCTACCGGCTTTTTCACCGGCCTGGTAGTAGTTTATACTCAAAAAGCGCTTCGCAGAGTGCTGGCAGGCGTCTAGCCGCTACGATGGGGGAAGCTATGCGGAAATTAGTATTGGCTTCGGCTTCGCCGCGCCGCGCCGAATTATTAAGACAGCTTGGCCTGACTTTTGTTGTGTCGGCGAGCGGGGTAGCGGAAGAAGAGAAAGAACAGGACCCGGCGGCGCTCGTTAAACTTTTAGCAATCTCTAAAGCAAAGGCAGTGGCAGCCAAGTTTGCTGACGGCATAATTATCGCGGCAGACACTGTGGTTTGTCTCGACGGAGAGCTATTGGGAAAGCCGCAGGATGCTAAAGATGCTGCCAGAATGCTCGCGAGTCTTTCCGGCAGGCGGCATGAAGTGTTGACCGGCGTAGCCGTTCTCCGCCAACCTGACGGGCTGCTCTGCTGCCATGTGGAAAAAACAGCAGTGACCATGCGTGAAATCAGCGAGCCAGAAATTACGTGGTATTTGGCTAGTGGCGAACCTTATGATAAAGCCGGCGGCTACGGGATTCAGGGAAGAGCAGCAGTGTTTGTAGAAAAGCTGGAAGGATGTTACTTTAATGTGGTGGGGCTGCCGCTTATGGCACTCTGCAGGCTGCTGGCAGCTGTGGGAGTTCGAATCTGGGAAGGAGCTGAGAGCATTGACAGCACGGCGCCTGACCATCAAGGATTTACCGCCAAGTGAAAGGCCCAGGGAAAGATTGCTTGCGGGAGGAGCCGTCAAGTTATCTGACGCGGAACTTCTCGCCATTCTGATTCGCAGCGGCACACCGCAGGAGACGGCCATCCAATTGGCGGAGAGAATTTTGTTTGAGGCCGGTGGATTGCACCAGTTGCCTCGCTGCTGCTTGGAGGAGCTTTTGAGCCTTAAAGGTTTAGGCGTAGCCAAGGCTGTTACGATTTTGGCGGCGCTTGAGCTGTCACAAAGACTTAGTTCACGACTGCGGACAGAATTGCCTACCGTATCATCCCCCGGTGATGCGGCAGGACTTGTGATGGAGGAAATGCGTCATAACTTGCGCGAGCATTTTCGAGTGGTGCTGCTGGATAGCAAGCATAAAGTGCTGGGAATTGAAGAAATTTCTATCGGTAGTCTTAACACATCATTGGTGCACCCGCGCGAAGTTTTTAGGCCGGCCATCCGCAAGGCATGCGCCAGTATAATTTTGCTGCATAATCATCCTAGCGGAGACCCTACTCCTAGCCGGGAGGATTTGGATGTGACCAGGCGGCTCTCAGAGGCGGGACGGCTTATTGGTATTGAAATCTTGGACCATATTATTATTGGTGATGGTAAATTTGTCAGTTTTAGGGAAAAAGGATTGCTCAGCCATAGTTAATTCCTGCTAAATAGAACTTACATCTTGAGGTTGTGAACAAACCTGCTATAATGGACTATAGCAGGTTTGATGACGAAAGGAGACGCATCGATGCGCTTTTTGACGAATTTTTTTTCCCGTGATATCGGGATTGACCTCGGGACCGCCAACACGCTCGTTTTTGTAAAAGGAAAAGGAATTGTGCTCAGAGAACCTTCTGTGGTAGCTATCCGCAGAGATTCAGGTACTGTTCTTGCGGTTGGTGAAGAAGCTAAAAGAATGATCGGACGCACCCCCGGTAATATTGTGGCCATTCGGCCGATGAAGGATGGCGTAATCGCTGATTTTGACATAACACAGACTATGCTTCGTCATTTTATCGGCAAGGCATATAAACGGAGGGCTATCTTTAAAGCACATGTGGTCGTCTGTGTTCCTTCCGGTGTGACAGAGGTGGAAAAACGGGCGGTGATTGACGCTACCAAGCAAGCCGGTGCAAAAGAAGCTTTTTTGATTGAAGAACCGATGGCGGCAGCAATTGGCGCCGGGCTGCCAGTGGAAGAACCCACCGGCAGCATGATTGTGGACATAGGCGGTGGCACAACCGAAGTAGCCATTATTTCCCTGGGCGGCATTGTGACCAGCCGCTCCATTCGGGTAAGCGGCGACGAAATGGATGAAGCCATCACTCAATATATTAAGAAAAATTACAGCCTAATGATTGGTGAGCGGACGGCCGAAGATATTAAAATTACGATCGGGACAGCCTGCAGAGGTGAGCAAGTGCGTACTATGGAAATCCGCGGGCGGGATTTGATTAGTGGCTTGCCTAAAACACAAGAGATATCAGACCGGGAAATAGAGCAGGCACTTGCCGATCCTGTGGCAAGTATTTTGGATGCGATAAAAATTACGCTGGAAAAATCTCCGCCCGAACTGGCGGCTGATATTATGGATAAAGGAATTGTGATGACCGGCGGTGGCGCTCTTTTGCATGGACTCGACAAGCTGGTTGCCAGAGAAACGAGTATGCCTGTCTATATTGCGGAAAATCCGTTGGATTGTGTTGCCTTGGGCGCCGGAAAAGCGTTGACGGAAATTGAACTGTTGCGCAGAGTAACGCTTTCACCGCGCAGGTTAATGTAAGACTTGCAAAAGGTCGGCAGACAAGGGTGAAAAACCATGCTTGCTTTCTTAAAAAAAAGAAAAAGAATGCTAACGCTTTTTTTGGTGTTGACTATGCTCTTGGTCTTAACACAGAGAACCGTCGCCCGTCAGGGGATAACTGTGGCGGAAGAAGCGTTGCTGACTGTGGTGGCCCCTGTTCAAGGGGTCTTTGGGCGTTTTGCCCGTTCTGTTGAAGGGCTGCTGATTTCAGTAAAGGGCTACCAGTTCTTAGTTGCAGAGAACCGGCGGCTACAAGACGAGTTGGCCGCTACTCTGGTATTGGAAGCACGTTTGACCGAGTTTCGCCATGAAAATCATCGGCTGCGTCAGATGCTTAACTTCGAAGCACGCAGCGAACATCAGCTTATTGCCGCTGAAGTGGTTGCCCGGGATCCAAGCGGCTGGTTTCAGACTGTCAGCATCAATAAAGGTTCGTTGCATGGCGTGGCAGAGAACTTGGCGGTCGTAACTAGTGAAGGGCTGGTAGGCAGTGTTTTAGCCGTTTCGCCTGTTACATCGCAAGTCCTTTTGCTGACAGATAGCCGGCGGGCGGTGAGTGCCATGGTACAGCGTTCGCGAGAACCGGGGACGGTTGGCGTTGTGGAGGCGAATGCCGATTTGCCGGGTTATCTGCGCATGATCAACCTGCCGCGAGACGCTAATATCCAGCCGGGAGACACGATAATTTCTTCCGGTTTAGGCGGAATTTATCCGCAAGGACTGGTGCTTGGTTACGTCTTGGAGATGGTGGAGGAGGAGCTTGGGCTTTTGCGCTTTGCCTTGCTGCGCCCCGCAGCTAACTTTAATAGGCTTGAAGAAGTGTTTGTGGTGGTGCCCGGAGCAGCGCCCGCACAAGGCAGCGAGGGAGCATTTTAAGATGGGCTCAATTATTATTTTTCTGCTTATAACAGTAGGCTTGGCGCTGCAAGGTTCTTTTTTTGTGTTAATCAGTCCAGGTAGCGTACACCCTGACCTAATATTGGTTTTGGTGGTCGCACTGGCTTTGCTTTCCGACAGTAAACGCGGCGCCCTCATTGGTTTGGCGGCAGGGCTGATGCAGGATATTGTTTTTGGTGCGCCGCTAGGGTTTAATGCTTTTATTAAAGTGTTGGTGGGAGCGATGGCCGGCTTTCTGGCAGAGGAAATCAATCGAGATTTTGTGCTGGCACCCATGCTGCTTGTCATGTTTTTTTCGTCGGTTAACGATTTGCTGCCTTTTCTATTAAAGGAGTTTGCCGATATACGCCAGTCTTTTTCCCTCCTTCAATATTTACAACATTTTTCACCGGTCAGGCTGGTAATGCACTTTTTTATTATGGGTCTGATTTATCCTTATCTTTGCCGGGCGCAGAAGCGCCGGTTGCTGTTTCCCCAAGCAGAGAGCTCTGGCAAATAACGGAGGCTAAAATGAATAGGTCTTTGCAGAGAAGGTTGCGCGTGTTTAGCGGCCTGGTGGTTTTACTGGCATTATTGCTGACGGCTCGCTTGGCTTGGCTCCAAATCTATAATTTTGAATATTACCGCGCCAGTGCCGAAGACAACAGACAGCGCCAGTTGCCCATTGCGGCGCCGCGTGGTGAAATTTTTGCGGCAGACGGGGAATTGTTGGCTGCCAATCGACCGGGCTTTGCCGTGTCTTTGTTAGACTTTGACGTGCGAGACGGGGAGACTATCAGTTATCTCGCTGAGCTCTTAGCAATGGATGAGGAATATATCCGTGAGAGGGTACGGGGAGAGCGCTTCCGCAGTTTTGCCCCCATTCAGATTGCCGGTAACGTTTCGCCGGAAGTAGTGGCTAAATTGGAAGAGAGACGCCTCGATTTGCCGGGTGTCATTATTGAAACCCAGCTTGTGCGGGAGTATGTCCACGGTAGCCTGGCGGCACATGTCTTGGGATATGTCGGATCGATTTCAAGACGGCAAATCGAAGAAATGCAAGCACAAGGGATTTTTTATCGCGGAACAGATGCGATCGGCCAAGAAGGTGTGGAATTTGTCTGGGAACAGACACTGCGGGGCCAAGAAGGTACTTTGCTTGTGGAGAAAAACCGTTTCGGGCGTCGCACGCGCGTCTTGGCTAAGGAAGATCCGGTTCCCGGCAACAGTATCTATCTGACGCTCGATGCGAGACTGCAGAAAATTGCCGAGCAGGCGTTACGTGAAGTGATTGAAAATCTGGTGGAGAGTGGCAATACCCAGGCGGGCAGAGGTTCTGTCGTCATCATTGACCCGAGAAGCGGCGCTATCCGTGCCATGGTGAGTTACCCCGCTTACGACCCTAATACATTTGCGCAGAACTTTAAGGAATTGAAAGCAGACAGAAGAAACCAGCCCCTGAGGAATAAAACGATTCGGGATTTCCACCCGGTAGGCTCCACTTTTAAAATGTTGCCGGGGATTGCGGCCTTGGAGGAAGGTCTAATCAACGAGCAGAGTCGGGTAACCTGCCGGGGGGTGGCCACTTTTTTTAACGGCCGGCAGACGTCGCGTTGCCTTAAGGTGCACGGTGCGCTTAGCATTATTCCTGCCATAGCTCAATCTTGCAACATTTTTTTCTATGAGATAGGCTATCGTCTGGGGATAGACCGGCTTACCAGTTATGCTGAAAGTTTCGGATTTGGCAGTCCAACCGGCCTTAACGATTTGAGCGGCGAAGCCGCCGGTTCGCTAAATAGTAGAGCGCGCCTCGACTTTATGCCCGGCAACCTGATGGGTGCATCTATCGGTCAGGGCCATGAAATCACAGCATTGCAGATGGCTAACTTTGCGGCCATGCTGGCTAATGGGGGAACTCACTTCCGCCCTTATCTAGTGCAAACGGCAAAAAATCACCTGGGCGAAGTAATTTTTAGCGCGGAACCGGAAGTAATTCGGCAGCTGGAGTATAGCGAGAAAAACTGGGATATTATCCGGCAGGGGATGAAAAACGTTACCGACTTTGGCGGCACGGCTCCTAGTATGCGTCAACTGCCGGTGAAGGTTGCAGGCAAAACCGGGACGGTGGAAGTATCATCGCAGCGTTATTCGCACAGTACATTTGTGGGCTACGCTCCGGCAGAAGCGCCGGAATTGGCATTTTACGTCATTGTGGAAAATTCTCTGCACCGCCCCGGCAGCTCGGCAGTTCCCGTAGTCAGCCAGATTATCAGGGAATATTACTCGCCCGCGCCTAGTGCGGAACAGCAATAGTCTCGAGCGCTGCCTCTTTTTTATTATTAAGGAAGTGTCATGTAAGTGTGTCGTTTATTTTATGGCATAGGCAGGAATTTGCTGGTATTTGACGAAAATATTGCTGAGTGGGTGCCATTTGTGGAGGATAGTATGAGTAAATATACGGTTGAGTTTAAGGGGACAAAAGAGGGTGTTACGATCTACTGCCAGGAAAGCGCCGGGTTTGAGGAGATTTTGCTCGACTTGGCAGAGCGCCTCCGGCAGCGAGCCGTATTTTTTGGGCAGTCAAAGGTGCGCATTGACGTGGGCAGCAGACAGTTAACAGAAGCTGAGCAGGAGCAGCTCGCAGATGTGCTTGCCCAAAACAGCAAGCTGGTTTTGGCGGGAGTGCAAACGAGCGCCGCACGGCCTGCGGAGACGTCACTTGCCAGGCGGCGGGGAGAGACTGCTGATCTGAAGCTGGAAAACTGCAAAGAAGGCCGTTCCATCGTAATTAAGCGGACACTGCGCTCCGGACAAAGTGTTCACTATCCAGGGAATGTGATTGTGCTGGGGGATGTTAATCCGGGTGCCGAAATCGTGGCCGAAGGCGATATTTTCGTGTACGGAACGCTGAGGGGAATTGCTCATGCCGGGAGGAGCGGTGACCGAAGCGCCTCGGTGGTGGCTTTGCGTCTTGCCCCCACTCAGCTGCGAATCGCCAGCGTGATTTCGCGGGCACCGGATGAATCCTCGCTGCCAAATCAACCTGAATACGCCTATATTAGCGAAGACCGGATTATGATTGCCGCGGTTAATACAAAGTAGGGGCAGACCTGCGTGTCTGTCCAAACAGCAGACCTGCGTGTCTGTCCAAACAGCAGACCTGCGTGTCAAATAGGTAGGGGCAGACCTATGTGTCTGCCCAAAAAGGGGGCTGAGATTTATGGGTGCAGTAATCGTCATTACCTCCGGCAAGGGCGGTGTGGGCAAAACCACAACGACGGCTAATCTGGGGGTAGGCTTGGCTATGCTGGGCGAAAAAGTTGTGCTGATTGACGCAGATATCGGACTGCGCAATTTGGATGTGGTCATGGGGTTGGAGAATAGGATTGTCTATGATTTGGTGGACGTGGTGGAGGGGAATTGCCGCCCGAAGCAGGCGTTAATCCGGGACAAGCGTTATGACACGCTTTTTCTCTTGCCGGCGGCTCAGACTCGGGATAAAAATGCAGTGACGCCTGAGCAGATGAAGAAACTTTGCGCGGAATTGAAAGAGGAATACGATTATATTTTGGTGGACTGTCCCGCCGGCATTGAACAGGGCTTCCGCAACGCCATAGCCGGTGCTGAACGGGCGTTGATTGTGACTACGCCGGAAGTGTCTGCGGTTCGGGATGCTGACCGGATTATCGGCTTACTGGAAGCGGCAGACCTCTGTGACCCCAAGCTGATTATCAATCGCCTGCGGCCGGATATGGTTAAGCGCGGCGATATGATGGATATAGAAGATATTTTAGAAATCCTGGCAATTGATTTAATCGGCGTAATCCCCGATGATGAAAAAATTATTATCTCCACTAACCGCGGCGAACCGGTGGTAGCCAATGAGAACGGCTCTTTGTCTGGACAAGCCTACAGGAATATCGTGCGCAGGGTAAGGGGAGAAAGCGTGCCGTTCTTGCAGCTTTATAAGAACAGCTCTATCTTTAGCAGGCTGAAAAAAATTATGGGCCTTAGCGGCTAGGAGAGGTGTGAAAGATGAACCTGAGAGCATTGCTAAATGCCCTGGCGGGGAAACAGGACAGTAAAGATATCGCCAAAGAGCGTCTGCGCCTAGTGCTTGTCCATGATCGTACCAGTGTTTCGCCGGAGTTTATGGAACAAATCAAAGAGGAAATAATTAAGGTTATCTCAAAATATATGGAAATAGATACGGCAAATACTGTGATAAACTTACATAAAACCGAGGGCACCGCAGTTCTGGAAGCGAATTTGGCGATCAAAGCTATTCGCAGACCCGGTTAAGAGCTTTTCTTCCCGCTTTACGGTTTTATCGGTTTGGCTTATAATATAAGTGCTGGGGGTTGCCCGCACTTATTTTTTTCTTTTCATGGGGGAGGTAAAGGCTTGTTTGACCGTCGTCTGGTGCGGAGCTTTGATTTTCCGTTGCTTCTGACCGTGTTTGCCATTGTGTTGCTTAGTTTGCTGATTATCAGCAGTGCCACGATGGATAGCCTGTCTGGCGACCCCTTTTTTGTAAAGCGTCAGGCGATCTCGTTTTTAGTCAGCCTTGTCGCACTGCTCGTCATAATTAACATTGACTATACACAGTTTTACAGGGTGACACACTACCTATATGGGTTGAATCTGCTGTTGTTGCTTGCCGTTTTTTTTCTGGGCAGGGAAGGGGGCGGCGCGCAGCGCTGGATTGATTTGGGATTTTTTGATCTTCAACCGTCAGAGTTTGCCAAGCTTTTCATCATTATTTCGCTGGCAAGGCACCTTGCAGCTCGAGAGGGAAACTTTGCCAGTATTTTCAGCGTCATCCCCACATTTTTACACGTTAGCCTGCCTATGGGCATGATTTTTCTTCAGCCTGATTTAGGAACGGCGCTGGTGTTTATTGCTATTATGTTTGGCATGCTCTTTATGGCCGGTGCTAAAGCCAGGCATCTTTTGCTGTATGTGGTTGGCAGCCTGGTGGTGGGTCTTCCTTTGCTTTGGCAAGTGTTAAAAGATTATCAGAGGATGCGGTTGATTAGTTTCATTAACCCCGAGCGCGATGCGCTTGGCGGCGCCTTCCAGCAGATTCAGAGCGTCATTGCCGTAGGTTCCGGCGGTGTGTGGGGCAAGGGTTTGTTTGCAGAAGGGACGCAAAGCAGTCTTAGCTTTACGCCGGCACCTCATACTGATTTTATTTTTTCCGTGCTTGCAGAACAAATAGGTTTTGCCGGGGGCGCGTTTTTGATTCTGTTGTATGTTTTCCTGATGTTTCGTGTTATTCGTATTGCCGCTCAGGCTAAAGATACATTCGGGACGCTGATTTGCATCGGAGTAGCCTCGATGCTGCTTTTTCAGATCTTGATCAATATCGGTATGACCATCGGTGTAATGCCTGTGACCGGCCTGCCCCTGCCATTTATGTCATACGGTGGCAGCTCGCTCCTGATGAATATGCTGTCAATAGGGTTGGTGTTAAATATCGGTATGCGCCGCCACCGCCTGATGTTTTGAAATCGCGATGGCGGAAAATATTTTGGACAAACACGTAGGGGCGAACCTGCGTGTTCGCCCGGATTTGGGCAGACACATAGGTCTGCCCCTACATATTCGCCCGGTTTGTCACGTTGACCATTTGGACAAACACGTAGGGGCGAACCTACATATTCGCCCGGATTTGGGCAGACACATAGGTCTGCCCCTACATATTCGCCCGGATTTGGGCAGACACATAGGTCTGCCCCTACATATTCGCCCGGTTGTCACGTTGACCATTTGGACAAACACGTAGGGGCGAACCTGCGTGTTCGCCCGGATTTGGGCAGACACATAGGTCTGCCCCTACATATTCGCCCGGTTTGTCACGTTGACCATTTGGACAAACACGTAGGGGCGAACCTGCGTGTTCGCCCGGATTTGGGCAGACACATAGGTCTGCCCCTACATATTCGCCCGGATTTGGGCAGACACATAGGTCTGCCCCTGCATATTCGCCCGGATTTGGGCAGACACATAGGTCTGCCCCTGCATATTCGCCCGGATTTGGGCAGACACATAGGTCTGCCCCTACATATTCGCCCGGATTTGGGCAGACACATAGGTCTGCCCCTACATATTCGCCCGGATTTGGGCAGACACATAGGTCTGCCCCTACATATTCGCCCGGATTTGGGCAGACACACAGGTCTGCCCCTACATATTTGGGCATACACGTCGACCATTTGGGCCTTGCGGATAATTGGCATATCCTTACCCGGCTGCAAATATAATGGGGTAGGGACAAACCTGTCGGGGGTGATACTATTGAGAAAAAAAAGAAAATGGCAGACTTCCAAGCCTTCTTTGCGAGAGCGGGTGGAGAGCCAAGAGGAGAGGCGGCGGTACGGTCAGCTTTTTGCTGAGACGGATTCCGAATACAGGCAGATGCTTTGGGAAGAGCTGCCCGTCAAAATGCTTAAGCCATTGCAGGAGCATTTATTTCAGAAAACTGTGGCGGCAATTTTGGTGGTAATCTGTCTAGGTTTATTCAGTTTGCTGAATTTGCCTTTGACAAACCGTATTACTGCTGCTATTCACTACCTGACGGTTCATCAGGCAAACCCGGCCGAACTGGTGCAAACGGCAAAGCCGGTAATTCAATCTGTGCGTGACTTCAACTGGCGCCGGACGGCAGCTCCGCCGCCTGCGCCCGGCCCGGCAGATGAGCAGCCTCAAAATGAAACTATGGCGGCACCTGTAAACGGGGTGGTGAAAAGAGCGTATGGGCAGAGTTTAAATCTTGAATCTGGACAGATGGAAATGCATTATGGGATTGATGTTGCCGCAGCGGCTGGGTCTTCTGTCTTTGCCGCTTTTTCAGGCACAGTCTCGCTGATTAAGGGGCATCCCGAACATGGCCTGACCGTTTATCTGGAACATCCGGGAAATATTGTGACAATCTATGGGCGTGTGTCGGAGATTGCTGTGGCAGCAGGCGAGAGTGTCAGCCGCGGGCAGGTAATTGCCAAAGTGGCGCCGACCGGGGCCGGCGAGAGCCATCTCCATTTTGAAATCTGGGAAAACAAACAGCCTGTCGATCCAGAGAAATATTTGGCGGATCAAGAGTAAAAGAGGAGGCAGCCGTTGAAACTATTCAGGGCGGGCGGGATTGTATTCCGGTTTCATTGGACGTTTGTGCTGCTCCTCTTCTTTTTGGCATTCTACGGTTTTCTGGAAGAAGCCCTGATTTTATTTGGCCTTGTTTTTCTTCACGAGTTAGTCCATATGTTGGTTGCCAAGGCCAGCGGTCTGGCCGTGGGAGATGTGGAAATCTTCCCCTTTGGCGGCGTAGCCCGGATCGAGGATGCGCTCGAACTAGATCCGCAGGTGGAAAGCAATGTGTCGCTCGCCGGGCCGCTCTTTAATTTTTTTCTTGTGGCGGTGGCAATTGTGATCTATGCCAATCTGCCCTCCTGGCAGCAGAATGAAGCATTTCTGTTTTTTATCCGCTGTAATCTGGTCTTAGGCTTTTTTAATCTTTTGCCGGCGCTTCCCTTGGATGGCGGCAGAATACTCAGGGCACGTCTTGCGAGCACATTAGGTTTTCGACAGGCTACCGAGCTGGCCATCCGTGTCAGCCAGCTCATTTCACTGTTGCTTTTTGCTTTGGGGCTTTATCTGTTTTATCTGGGACATTTCCATCTTACGCTGTTTGCCGCCGCCTGTTTTCTATATTACGGGGCGGAGAAAGAGCGGACTGTCGCGCTTTACGCATTTATTCGCGGACTTTCACGGAAGAAAAAAGTGTTTTATGAACAGGGGGTCATGCCGCTGACGACACTGATGGCGCTGGAGGATGCTCTGCTAAAAGATTTATTGCGTCAGTTTGCCATGAAAAAATATCACCGGGTAGTGGTAGTCAGTCGTGACGGCAGAGTATTAGGTGAAGCCATGGAGAGCGATGTGCTCGACACCATTATGCAAAAAGGAATTAAAACGGCTGTGAAAAGTGTCTTGCCACGCTAGAGAGCTCAGTTTGCGCTTAGTATATTTCCGGTTTTGCTATGGAGGATTTAGCAAGACGAAAGCGAAGTAATGTTAGCTGGGTCATTGTGGTAAACTAGCAGAAAATCTCGACATACGGAGGCCTCATGGTCAACTATAAAGTGAAATTTTGGGATATGATTCTGCCCCGGGTGCAAAAACCGACGCGTTATCTTGGCAACGAAGTGAATGCGGTGGTCAAAGAACATTCCCGCTGTTCAGTCAAAGTGGCGCTTGCCTTCCCTGATCTGTATGAAGTAGGGATGTCTCACTTGGGCTTGAAAATTCTCTATTCACTGATTAATAACCATGAGCAGTGGGTGGCTGAGCGAGTATTTATGCCGGATACCGACCTGGAGGCAATTCTGCGGAATGAAGCATTTCCGCTTTGCTCGCTGGAAACGGTAACGCCTTTAGCCGACTTCGATCTTTTGGGTTTCACCCTCCAGTATGAACTTTCTTACGCCACTATCTTGCAGATGCTCCGGCTTGGCGGAATTTCTCTCCTAGCTTTGTCCCGCGGTGAGCAGGAGCCTTTGGTGGTTGGAGGAGGCCCCGGAGCGTTTAACCCGGAACCTTTGGCTGATTTTTTCGATTTCTTTATTCTTGGGGATGCGGAAGAAGCTCTGCCGCAAGTTTTGTTATTTTTAGAGCAAAGCAGACAATTATCCCGGGCGGAAAAGTTATTCTCCCTATCCCGGATAGCCGGAGTTTATGTGCCGTCACTCTACATTCCGGAGTTTGATCAGCATGGTTGTTTTCTCGGTACGTCGCCGCTTCACGCCAATCTCCCCAAGCAGGTTCAGCGGGCTGTAGTCGTAGATTTGAATGCGGCAGTCTATCCCGTAAAATTTGTAGTCCCCTACGGAGGGATTGTTCATGACCGTTTAGTACTGGAGTTGTTTCGTGGCTGCACGAGAGGCTGCCGTTTCTGTCAGGCCGGTATTATTTACCGCCCGCTGCGGGAGCGAACACCGGCTAAACTAAAAGAGTTGGCTAGAGAATTGGTCAGGACAAGCGGTTACGATGAATTGGCTCTCAGCTCACTGAGCAGCGGAGATTACAGCGCTATTGGGCAGCTTGTGACGGAACTGGGTATGGAACTTGCGCAAGAAGGAGTCGCTCTTTCCTTGCCCTCCCTGCGGTTGGATTCTTTTTCCAGCCAGTTGGCAGAGCAAGTGAAGCAGGTCCGTAAGAGCGGGCTTACTTTTGCTCCCGAGGCTGGTACGCAGCGCCTGCGCGATGTAATCAACAAAAATATTTCGGAAGCTGACCTGATTAGCGCGGTGACAGAAGCGTTTGCTGCCGGTTGGACCGGAATAAAGTTGTATTTTATGATTGGCTTGCCGACTGAAACAGATGATGACTTGGCAGGCATTGCTGCTTTAGTACGTAAGGTGATGTCCGCATACAAACAGGCAGGTTGCCGGGGCAAACCGCGGGTAACTGTTTCCGTATCAGTCTTTGTGCCGAAAGCGCATACGCCCTTTCAATGGGCAGGGTTAATTCAGCGGGATGAAATCCTGCGCAGGCAGAATATTTTGCGCCATAGCCTGCGTATCACAGGAGCACTATTTAAATGGCACGGAGTCGAGCCTAGTTTGCTGGAGGCAGCTTTGGCACGCGGCGGGCGGGAATTATCTGCCGTGATTTCCCGTGCCGCTGAATTAGGCTGTAAACTGGACGGCTGGGATGAACATTTTTCTTTTGAGAATTGGCAGCAAGCCTTTAGAGACAATGGTCTGGAGTTGGCGGAATTGGCAGCCAGGCAATATAGTTTGGACGACCCGTTGCCTTGGGACCATTTGGATTCCGGGGTGACTAAGGCATTTCTAAAAAAAGAATATGGACTGGCTTTGGCTGGCAAGGTTTCCCAGGACTGCAGAGAGAATTGCCTCGGCTGCGGAATGAGCCTGCTGCTGGAAGGTAAAGATGGTAAAGGAGCCTGCCATGATGCGCGTCTGGATTAAGTTTGCTAAAGAAAGCCCAATGCGGTTCCTTTCCCATTTGGATTTGCTGCGTGTTTGGCAACGCGCCATTCGCCGGGCTGCTCTGCCGGTAGCATACAGTGCCGGGTTCAATCCTCACCCCAAAATTTCATTTGCTTCAGCGCTGGCAGTAGGTGTTACTAGTGATGGCGAGTATCTGGATATTCAGTTTGCCAAACGGCTGGACGGAGCAGCTTTTGAGCGCCTTGCCGAAACTTTGCCCCAGGGATTGAAGCTGCTTGACTGGCGTCAGATTCCGGAAGCTACCCCCGCATTGATGTCCCTTGTCTGTGCCGCGCAATGGAGACTGACACTTCAAGCCGAGGAAAGCAGTCACTTGCAGGAGGCTGTGCAAAACTTGCTGGCAGCATCGTCCCTCCCCGTGGAGCGGGAAGGGAAAAAAGGGATAAAAACTGTGGATATCCGGCCATTGATTTACGGGTTGGAAGTGGACGAAAAAGAGGCTTGCCTGCGCATGCGATTAGCTTCTGGGGGGGAGGCTGTCGTTAGGCCCGGGGAAGTTCTGAAGCTTTTGAGCCTGCCTGCTGCTGAAGGCAGGTTGCACAGAACAGAGCTGTATCTAGCTTCGGGGGGCTGCTTCCAAGAACCGATGGCTGTTCTTCTCAATTAATAAAGAGGTGTCCGAAAATGCAGAAGAAAATTGTGATCAACTGTGATAACAGACAAACTCGCGTGGCAGTGCTGGAAGAAGGCAAGCCGGTAGAGATTTATCTTGAACGGCCGATGCATCAGCGAGTTGTGGGGAATATTTATAAAGGCGTGGTGTCCAATGTTCTGCCTGGCATGCAGGCGGCTTTTGTTGATATCGGCCTGGAAAGAAACGCTTTTTTGTATGTGGACGATGCTTTGCTGCCTGATGAAAACAATGGCAGGCATCAGCTCAAAAAGAAGATTGAACAGTTGCTGCGCCCCGGTGATGTACTGATGGTTCAGGTTATTAAGGAACCGTTTGGCAGCAAAGGAGCCCGCCTAACCAGGCAAATTACCTTTCCGGGAAGGCATTTGGTGTTGATGCCCGCCGCTGAATATGCCGGCGTTTCGCGGCGGATAGAAGAACCGGAGGAGCGCGAGCGCCTGCGTCAGATAGCGTCCGAATTGCGCCCTGCGGGAATGGGGCTGATAGTACGCACGGTGGCGGAAAAACAGGACCACGAAGCTTTCCGGCAGGATCTCAACTTTTTGCTTTCTCTCTGGGAGCGAATCCAGGCACGTTATGACAGACAGTCGGCCCCCAGTCTGGTCTATCAGGATTTGGACCTGGTTTATCGGATAATCAGGGATTTATTTACGGAGCAGATTAACGAGCTGCTCGTCGACAAACGCTATGAATACGATAAAATCATGGAAGCGCTCGATATATTGGGGCCGGCACTTAAAGGACGTGTAAAGCTCTATCATGGAGAACTGCCGATCTTTGACGCTTATGGGGTAGAAGCTGAAATTGAAAAAGCCCTTTCCCGAATTGTCTGGCTTAATTGCGGCGGCTATTTGGTGTTTGATTATACAGAGGCGCTGACAGTAATTGATGTAAATACGGGAAAATATATTGGTAAGACGAACTTGGCCGATACAGTGTTGAAAACTAACAAGGAAGCAGCGGCAGAAATCAGCCGTCAGGTAAGGCTTCGTGATATCGGGGGCATTATTATTATCGATTTTATAGATATGGAGAGCGAAGAGCACCGCAAACAGGTCTTGGAAGTGCTGACGGAAAAAGCCAAGGAAGATAGAACAAAATCGCATATTTTAGGGTTAACAGCCTTGGGGTTGGTTGAAATAACTCGCAAAAAAGCAAGGCAGGGTTTGGATGCGGTGCTGCAACAGACATGTTTCTATTGCGGAGGGCGCGGAAAAGTTTTGACGGCTGATGTGGTTAGTGCTCGGACGGAACGGCAGCTTAAAGATTTTCTGGCAGGCCTTGATGCCGAGGCCGTGTTGCTCGAGGCTCATCAAAGCGTGGCAGGACTGTTGATTGGCCCGGGAGGGTCTTGTTTGCGTAAACTGGAAGAAGAAACGGGCAAAGCGATTTTTATCCGCGGTAGTGAAACAATCCACGTGGAAAAATACCGTATTCTTGCCACAGGCATGCTGGCTGATGTGCAGGCGGCTGCCTTCCCGGTTGAAGTGGGCGGGCATTACGAAATAAAAGTGGAAGAACCTCATGCTAATAACCCATACGACGGCATTAGCCGAATCAGTGGCCTTGTGATTGATGTGCAGGGCGGGGGAGCTTACGTCGGCGAAAAAGTTACGGTGCAAATCATGGAAGTTGCCCGTACCTTTGCCAGGGCGAAGATTGTTTGAGTGTCAAGATTGTTTGATTGACAAAGCTTTTATCCTTGTGCTAGAATACTATAGTGACTGATGGTAACCGCTCGGCAGCAGGTTTTAAACCAAAGGGTACCTCTTGCCGGCGAGTCTTGACAGGAAGGTGAAAAGTTTTCATGTACGCAATTATTGAAACTGGTGGTAAACAATACCGCGTGGAGGAAGGTTCTATCCTTGATGTGGAAATGTTGGCTGCCGAGGTTGGCACAGAAGTCGGGTTTGACCGTGTTTTGGCCGTTAAAAAAGAAGCTCGCCTGGAAGTAGGGCAACCTTATCTAAGCGGCGTTCTCGTTCGTGGGAAGGTACTTGACCATGGTAAAGCAAAAAAGATTATTGTTTTTAAGTTCAAAGCAAAAAAGAACTATCGTCGCAAGCAGGGGCATCGCCAGCCGTTCACCCGGGTTCTGATTGAAAAGATCGAGGTGTAACTCAAGTGATCCGCGTTCGCGTGATGCGCGAGGCGGGCTGCGTCTCAGAAATTACTGTCAGCGGCCATGCCGGCAGCGCGCCTAAGGGAGAAGATCTGATCTGTTCGGCTGTTTCGGTGCTGGTGCAGACATACTTTTTCAGCCTGCAGCGCCTGCTGCGGTTGGCTGTGGCAGCAGATATGCGTGATGGTTATTTTTTTCTGCGGATACCTGCCGGGCTGCAGCCGGAGTTACGGGAGAAAGCAGCATTGCTTGCCGAAAGCATGTTGGTTGGCCTAGATGAAATTAACCGGGGTTACCCCGGCTTTCTGAAAGTGACAGAGGAAGAATAGGAGGTGAACTCTCATGATGCTGATGAATCTTCAGTTGTTTGCTCATAAAAAAGGCGTGGGAAGCTCACGCAACGGTCGTGACAGCAACCCTCAATATTTGGGTGTGAAAAGAGCTGACGGGCAGCCGGTGTCTGCCGGCAGTATTCTTGTGCGTCAACGTGGCACAAAAATTCACCCCGGCAATAATGTCGGCCGCGGCAAAGATGATACCCTTTATGCCTTGGTTGACGGCGTAGTTTCTTTTGAGCGCAAAGGCCGCGATAAAAAGCAGGTTAGTGTCTATCTGGCGACAGAAGCCGTTTAAAGAGGAAACCTACACAACACGATAAACCGGAGGTTGCTCCGGTTTGTTTTTTTAATCCAAGAATACCCATATATTTCTAGGCAAGGAGAAATGAGTAAAATGTACGCTCTAGGTGATGCCATGGCGGAATTGGTAGATATCTACCGCCATGACTTTTTGAATGTGTTGCAAGTGGTGGGGGGGTTGGCTCAGCTTAATCGCACAGACAGGTTAATGGCATATATCCGCAGCGCTAGCGATGAAGCCCTGCAGTTTGGTAAATTAATCAACTGCGGCGATCCAAGGCTGGCCTTGCTGATCTATAAAGAACTGCTGCAGGCTTTGGGCGGCAACTACCTTCTTGATGTCAGAGGAGTTATGCCGCTTCTGCCGGTTGAAACACTGGAGGGGTTGGAAAAAACGCTGCAAATTCTCCGGCAGCAGTTGCGAGAGAGTGAGCAAGGCCAGGTTGCAGTGTGCATTAACGCGATAGAGTTCCCCAGGTTGACTATAAGTGTTTCTTTCGAAAAGGAACAAAACTCATTTTGGGAGGCTGTAATAGCTGCTTCCTCAGAAAATGGCATGACTGCGTCTGTACGCGATGGAGTAGATCTCTTGTTAAACCTGGATAACTGCATTGCCGCGGGCGAACAATAAGACTGACTTTAAAGCAGGAGTGGTTTTATGTTTGTGGATCGCGCAAAAATATTTATTAAGGCTGGAGACGGTGGTAACGGCATGGTTGCCTTCCGCCGCGAGAAGTATGTGCCCTTAGGCGGCCCGGATGGCGGAGACGGTGGCCGCGGCGGGGATGTGATTTTGCAAGCTGACTCCAATCTGCGAACGTTGCTGGACTTTCGCTATCAGCAGCACTTGCGGGCAGACCGCGGCGAACACGGCTTGGGTGGCAATAAAAACGGGCGGAGCGCTAAAGACTTTGTGGTCAAGCTCCCCCCCGGCACACAGGTCAGAGATTTTGAGTCAGGCAGACTGTTGGCTGATCTAACTGTAGAAGGGCAGACCTTTATTGTGGCAAAAGGCGGCCGTGGTGGACGAGGAAACGCCCGCTTTGCTAGTCCGGCAGATAAAGCGCCTAAGTACGCGGAAAAAGGCGAGCCGGGGGCAGAAATTTGGGTTTTACTTGAGCTGAAAGTGATTGCCGATGTAGGCTTGGTAGGCTTTCCTAATGCGGGGAAGTCCACTTTCTTGAGCAGTGTAAGCGCAGCCCGTCCCAAAGTTGCCGACTATCCTTTTACTACCCTCTCACCCAATCTGGGCGTGGTAGATATAGCCGGAATTGAGCCGTTTGTCATTGCGGATATCCCGGGGCTAATCGGCGGTGCTCATGAAGGGGTAGGACTTGGTCATGAATTTTTGCGCCATGTGGAACGTACGCGCCTGCTCATTCATCTTGTTGATGCGGCCAGCGTGGATGGCAGGAATCCGCTTGCTGATTACCGGCAAATCAATGAGGAATTGCGTTTGTATGATCAGAAGCTGGCAAACCTTGTGCAGGTCGTGGCCGCTAATAAGATCGACTTGCCTCAGGCTGCGGAAGGGCTCGCGCTGTTGCGGCAGGAGTTGGGCGCTGAGCATGTTATGCCCATCTCGGCGGTAACAGGGGAAGGGGTGCGGGAGTTGCTCCGCAACGTCGCTAAGTTGCTGCTTGAACTGCCTGAGCCCATACTGACGGAAGAGGAGCCGCCTGTGCTTACCCCTTCACCCGAGGATGCGGAAATCATCACAATTACGCGCGAAAATGAGGCATTTGTTTTGCATGGGCCAAAACTCGAAAAGCTGGTGGCGATGACCGATTTTAATAATGAAGACGGCGTCAAGCGCTTCCAGCGTATTTTTCGTTTGCGGGGACATGAGGATGCCTTGCGGGCCGCCGGAGTGAAAAATGGGGACACAGTTAAAATCCGCAATTTAGAGTTTACCTTCTGGCTGGGAGAGGACTAGCAAACGGGGTGAAGTGATGAAATTGCTCTTGACAAATACAAATAGCGAGGGGAAACAGTCGATCGGCCTGATGGGTGGAACATTTGATCCAATTCACTTAGGCCACTTGGTGACTGCGGAAGAAGTGCGGATAAAGTTTGGCCTAGATGAAGTGATTTTTGTCCCAAGCGGGCAACCTCCGCATAAAGAAGCCCGCGATGTAACCACGCCGGAGCATCGTTACTTAATGACTGTCTTAGCGACAATCACAAATCCATATTTTAATGTTTCCCGGGTAGAAATTGATAGAACGCAGGCAGAGCGGACATACACTATTGAGACAATCCGCTTCTTTCACCGCTATTATGCCGGGAAGGCAAATCTGTATTTTATCACAGGAGCGGATGCGATTCTGGAAATTCTTACCTGGAAAGACTATCACGAGCTGTTGTCCATCTGCTCATTCATTGCTGCTACCAGGCCAGGGTATAGTCTTAGTAAACTTGAAGAAACAATAGGTGCGGTTTGTCCTGAAGCGTTGTGCAACATCTATGTTGTCGAAATACCTGCCATGGCGATTTCGTCCACTTTTATTCGCAGCCGTGTTTCTGAGGGGAAGTCAATTAAGTATTTGACGCCGGAAGCGGTAACCCAGTATATCTTAAAAAACGGCCTGTACTGTGACCTGCAAATTCCCTCTCCCCCACTGGGAGAGGGTTAGGGTGAGGGCAAGGTGAAGGCGTATTTTCATCCTTCCGGTGATACAGCCGCCAAAGGCGGGGTCATGGGGTCTACTGAGGATTATCGGTATAAAACACCTCTTTCTTCAGATACTAAAAATAGAATCTTGAAGTGAGGTGTGCGGGACGTGTCGAAAACTATTTACATCGGAAATATTCCATGGTCATTAAGCGAGGATCAATTAAAAGAATATTTTAGTAAACACGGACAAGTGCTCAGCGCTAGAATCATTACGGAACGCGCCACAGGCCGCTCTAAGGGATATGGCTTCATTGAGGTTTCGGCAGAGTCTGCCGAGAAAATTATCGAGCTGAACGGAACCGAAATGGACGGCAGGAAACTGGTTATAAACGAAGCAAAACCAAGAGTCGGATAAGGCAACGGACGAGGCAACGTAAGTTGCCTTCTTTGTTTAAGTAGGAAATTATGAGCAGCAGTAAGGGGCGATCAGGAGCGAATGGTTGCCGATATGCGGCAGCCCGTAGGGGCGGGTTTCAAACCCGCCCGCGAGTCGTTTTTCTTGTGTTTGCTGCGGCAGGAAAATCGTGCCTCTTTGTCGAAGGGTAACGTGGTGATGCCTATGTTGGATAAAAGTATATTCGAGCAACTGCGGAAAGACTTATCAGAGGAATTGTACCGCCATTGCCAAGGGGTGGAGGAGACTGCCGCCAAGCTGGCTCTTTCTCTGGGATACTGCGAAAGCAAAGCAAGGCTGGCAGGTTTGTTGCATGACTGTGCGCGGGAGTGGCCTCACGAGAAGTTGCTTGATTTTGCCGGACAGCACGCGATTGAAACAGACAGGTTTGCTTTGCGCAGCCCTGTTTTGCTGCACGCGCCTGTAGGCGCGGCGCAGGCGCATGCCTGGGGGATAAGCGACGGTGAAATTCTTGCGGCCATCCGAAACCACACCTTGGGTTTTCCCGGCATGTCGGTACTTGAGCAAATTGTCTATGTTGCAGATAAGATAGAGCCCGGCCGCAGATATTCCGGAGTGGAAGAACTACGCGTACTGGTGGCTAAAGATTTCAAGCTGGGGCTGAAGCAGGCGGCAGCCCAAAGCATTGCCCACGTTTTAGATAAAAATCAACTGCTGCATCCGTTAACAGCTAGTTTTTGGAATTGGCTAATCGAAATGCATTAAGAGAGGTGGATGCCATGGCGAAGGCCCGTTATTTCACAGTGAGAACAAAGCGGCATAGGCTAAGAACAGGACGCCTGTTGTTCTTGTTGGCGCTTTGCGCCCTGCTCTTGTCCATTTTGCTTAGCGTCAGGTTGCTAGGTTCATTAAACGCAATTCAAGACCGGTCCGCCTGGATTGAAGCTCTCCCTGCCCCGACTGCCGCCGGGCCGGAACATCTGCTGCTCTATTCTGTTTCTGACAGCAATAACAGGGGAGCCGTAACCGCCCTTGTACTGCTCGCCTATCACCCGGCCGAAGAAAGATTTCGGGCTATCGCCGTGCCGCCGGATACTTTGCTTGGCGTACAGGAACATGGTTTCATGCGGGTTGCCGAGATATTCGGCACAGGTGGCCGGGAGTTGCTAATCTCTGCAGTCTCAGAATTTTTTGCGCTGCCGATTCACACCTATCTTGAAGTAGATGAAACCTTTCTGCCAACAGCGCTGGATCTGCTTCAGGCAGACTCAGTTCGGGAAAAGCTGCAAATCACGACCGGCGGAGATATCCTTGCAGTGATTCATGCCGAAGGGTTAACAGTCGCTGAGCAGCTTGAGCGGCGGCAAAGCGTACTGGCAGCCATCTCCGCCGAAGTATTGAATGCCGGCACTTTGGGAAGAGTCAGAAATTTGCTGGAGGTCTCCCCGTTAATCCGCACAAATATGTCTTGGCGAGAACTGCTGACTGCGATGGGCAAGTATAAAGATACGTATTTTGCGGAAGCGGTAAGCATGACCGAGCTTCCCGGTGAGGAACAGGTGCAGGCTGACGGCAGGTTTTGGTTGGTCGATACGGAAGCAATACCGGATTTGGCAAATTGGCTGACAGATCAACAAGCGACCATCCCGCGCAGGCAAATAACTGTGGAAATTCTCAACGGCAGTGGTCTGCCCGGAGTCGCAACTGCCGTGGCCGGCAAACTGAAGGCTGAAGGGTTTAATGTGTTGCGAGTGGGAAATGCGGATTCGTCCGATTTTGAGTCTTCAAAGGTAATCAGCCGGATTGAAAATATGGATGCGGCTAAGGCTGTAGCCATCATGCTGCCGGGCGCCCAACTGTTAAAGGAGGAAAACCCGGAAAAAGGCGTTCATGTGACGGTTATCGTTGGGAAAAACTATCTTGCCGAATGATTTGCAGAAGGAGGAGTATTGTTGGCAGAAGAAGCACAAAAACTGGCATATTTAATAGAAAAGCTCGCTGAAGAAAAGAAAGCAGGCGCCTTGGTTGTCCTGGAAGTGGGCAAAGTATCACTTATTGCCGATCACTTTGTGATTGCCACAGGCGCTAACAAAGCGCAGGTGCAGGCCATTGCCGACCAGGTCATGGCTGGAGCTAAAGAAGCAGGCTATACACTGTTGCACCGGGAGGGTTACGCTGAAGCGCTTTGGGTACTGCTCGATTATGGTTCCGTCGTTATGCACATTTTCCAGCCTGCAGCGCGGGATTTTTATAATCTCGAGCGCCTCTGGAGCCATGCGCCTAGGGCTGGAATGACTAGTGCTCAACAGGAATGACAAAATTGAAGCGAGCTTGCGACTATAAGGGAAACTGCCTGTGCAAATGGGGGGAAGCGCAGTGGGGAAAAGGGTTCTGGTTGTTGAGGATGATGCGAATATCAGCGAGGTATTAAAGCTGTACCTGGCTTTTGAGGGTTTTGAGGTTTCTTTGACGGCGGATGGAGACAGTGCGTTAGCTATTTTTCACCGGGACAAGCCTGACGTGATTATTCTTGATCTGATGTTGCTTGGAAAAAACGGGCTTGAAGTTTGCCAGGCTTTGCGCAAGGAAAGCAATGTGCCGGTGTTGATGCTGACGGCTAAAGATGCCATGGAAGATAAACTGGCCGGTTTTAGGGTTGGTGCTGACGATTATGTGGTAAAGCCGTTTGATCCGCTGGAGGTGGTGGCTAGGGTCAGGGCGTTGCTGCGCAGAACTGCGGAGAACCAGGATCAGGAATTGACGACTGATAAAACCGGGGCACTTGAGGTCTGCATAGATGGATATGAGGTTCGTCTTGATGGCAAAGCGGTTGAGCTGAAACCCAGAGAGTTGCAGCTTCTATTTTTTTTCTGGCAAAATCAAAACAAGGTTTTCGACCGCGAGCAGTTGCTTGAAAAGGTTTGGGGGTATGACTATGCCGGGGAAACACGGACGGTTGATGTGCATATCCAGAGACTGCGCGAAAAACTGGAATATGAAGGCTGCGGGTATCGATTTAAAACTGTCCGCGGCGTGGGCTATAAATTTGAGGCTAAGCCATGAAGAGCATTTTTAGCCGTCTATTCATGACTTATGTGCTGATTATTGCTTTGGCCATCACTTTGCTTTCAGGCTTGCTCTCCGTTGTGCTGAGAGAACATCTTTTCTTAGTTAAACAGGACTCGTTGCTGGAGACGGGTTACTATCTGAACACTTTGCTGGGCAGAGTGCAGCGGGGAACTTTAACTGAAAAGGAGTTGGCCTTAGCCGTAAACGTTGCGGGGGAAACAGCAAACGCCAGAGTTGTCTTGTTGGCTGCGCCGGGGGAGGGACTGCCGGCACATCCAATTCTCAGCGATACGGGCAACGAGTGGCTGGGCGAACTTCTCACTAGGATTTGGCAGGGCGAAACCGTGGTCATCAGGCGTCAATTTGCTGCGGCTCTAGGTACGGAAGTGGTGGCGGCAGGCATACCCTTCCGAACAGGCGAACAAGTCACGGGAGCTGTGATCCTTTTTTCACCGTTAAACGAGTTAGAGGGAGTTTTGGCGCAGGCCCGCAATGTTGTTTGGCTCAGCGGTTCTTTACTGCTGCTGCTCGCTTTTGTTGTCGTTTATTTTGTTTCTCACCGCCTTACCCGGCCTGTTGTCCGGGTGAGCAGAGCGGCAGAGGCTTTGGCCCGCGGCGAGGATGTAGCAGATTTGCAAGCGGGCGGCAGCGATGAATTGGGGATGCTGGTAGAATCTTTTAACCAGTTGAAAAACAAACTGAAAAAGGCGGAAAAAATGCGCAGGGAGCTGATCGCAGGTGTGTCCCATGAGCTAAGGTCGCCTCTGGCGGCGATCAGGGGTTTTGTTCAAGGGATGCTCGACGACGTTATCCCTCCCCGTGAGCGGCCGAGGTATCTGAGCCTGGTATTGCAGGAAACGAACCGCCTCACCGCCATGACTAATGATTTGCTGGAAATGGCAAGGCTGGAATCGGGCAGTATAACTTTAAAAAAGGATGAATTTGACTTCTGCGGCGTAGTCAGGGAAACAGCCGAACTTTTTTCGGCGCAGGCGCACGCTAAAAATCTAGAAATAAAGCTGCGCGGCTGCGACGAGGAGCTGTTGCTCTCCGGCGATAGCGACAGAATCAGGCAGGTTGTCGGCAACCTGCTGTCTAATGCGGTAGAATTTACTCCTGCCGGCGGCAGCGTGGGGATTAACGTGTTTGGAGGGCAAGACACGATTACGTTTGAAGTATGGGACACAGGAGTAGGGATTTCCGCTCAGGACCTGCCGTTTGTTTTTGAGAAATTTTACCGTATAGAAAAGTGTAGGGATACGCTCACAGGTGGCACAGGGCTTGGTCTTGCCATTGTCAAAAGTATTGTAGAATTGCATGGTGGACAGGTTGTTTTGGAGAGCGACTGTAAAGGTACTGTGGCTCGTGTCACCTTGCCGGGGGATTAATGTTTACACAATGGTTACAATTGGGTTATTCTCCTGTTACATCTGGTGCTTATAATCGAAGCATGGCAGTGAGAAAATTTTACCTGTGAGGTGATGGTACTGTTGGAGGGCTTTAGGAAGATGGTTCTGGTCCTGTTTTTGCTTGCCACAGCGCTGACTGTGGGTTGCGCAGCGGGGCAGCCGCCCTTAGTGGCGCCGGTCAATACGTCGAGCGAGCAGGAAACGAGCGCGGAGCAGCCACCTTTGGCGCTGCCTGAAAGTGAGTCGGGTGAGCAGGAAACGACTGCAGAGCAACCGCCTTCCGTTCCCGAGCAATCAAGTGGTACGGCAACAGAGCAGTCCCCGGCTGAGCAAGATAAACCCTTGGTAATTGTTTCAGAAAATTTTGTCCTTAACGATAGCGGACAATTGTTGCAAGCATTGGACAAAGAAATGGAAACGCTACTAGAATTGTTGGAAAAAATGGATGATATCCAAGATGAAGATTTTAATTATTAGCGAAGGAGGCTGAAACTATGTTGAAGAGAAAGATTCAAGTAGTTTTGCTGGTTATGCTGCTACTTGTCGCCAATCTGTCTTTGGCGGGGTATGCGGAGGCCAGAGGTCAGGGGCGAAAGATGCAGGAAAGGGTTAGCGAACAGGTATATGGGCAAGTGTATAATCAGAAGACTGGCAGAGAACGTGTAGCCGAGCAGGTGTATAGCAACAGAGCCATCGCCCAGGCGAGAGCAGCGCAAATTAAACAAAACAGGCAGATCATCAAAGAGCTTAACCGGACGCTAAAGGAGAAGATGGCACAAGTTCGGGAAGAGCTCAAAGAAGTGCGAAAAAATCCGGAGTTGCTCCCTGAAGGAAAAGAAGCCGCCATTAAAGAACAACTGCGCCTGATTAGGGAAAACAGGGCGAACTTTGCGGAAACGCTGGGGGAAATCCGCGAGGAGCGCGAGCTGTTGAAAGAAAATAGGCGGCAGAAAAATGCTCCTGGGATGCGCGGAAACTCAGACAATATTTTCGCGGTGCAGGAGGCTAGGCGGCGGATTTTAAACAGCATGATCGCCGACGTTGATGAGCTACTGGCGCTTTTGCGCAGTTAGCCTGAATTAGACTTAGTTAGTTATCGTTAATGTATGGCTAAAACCGGTGCCAATATGGCTGCAAAGTGGCTTCAGTAATCTTGACAATGTTATTTAGATTCGGTATAATAGCTATTGCACTGCCAAAACAATGTGGGGATGTAGCTCAGTTGGGAGAGCGCTTGAATGGCATTCAAGAGGTCAGGGGTTCGATTCCCCTCATCTCCACCAATTAAAAACACAGAAACCACGGGAGTTATTTGCTCCGGTGGTTTTTCTGATATTACTGATTATTCATGGTTAGTGTGCGGATTGTGTGCCAAAGTTAGATGGATAATGGAAATCGACAACATATCCTAGCGGTCTAGTTCCAAACATGTACGACAATAGGTTCCCATTGCAGTAACAGAAGGGGCGGCCCGTCAGTTGTGGAATGATATCGACAACACAAAGAGCGAGTATGCTAAATCTGATGATTTTTTTTAATGCGTGAGAATATATGGTGGTGAAACTTAAAGTGAAATAAAACAGCATATTGTCTGCATATTATGGTAATAATGAAATAAACGCACCACAACATTAACAGTTATTTCATTATTATTGACAAAGCAAAACAATGATGCTATTATGGTGCTGCAAATTCATTTTGATAGGTGATTTTCATGAAGAACCGAGCAGGAGAATTTAGGATAAATTTAACAGGAGAGTTCCAATATAAGTCTTTTTTGCCAAGACCGTTGCCGCCAAGTCCGACCGCCGAACTTGATGAGGAAGCGATTAATTTGCTTGGCAAGGCGAACCGTAGCATTGGAATTCTAGAGGGTGTTTCCAAACAAGTTCCCAACATTGAGCTATTTGTATCCATGTATGTCCGTAAGGAAGCGCTTTTATCTTCTCAAATAGAAGGCACGCAAGCAACACTTGATGATATACTCGACCCGAATATTGAAGAAAACACTAATCAAAATGTTGCGGATGTTATTAATTATATCAAAGCATCGCAATATGCATCAGAAAGGCTTAAAGAGTTGCCTATCTGCAACCGTCTTCTTCAAGAAACTCATGCTATTTTAATGGAGGGGCTTCGGGGTGGCGAAAAAAATCCCGGTGAGTTTAGGCGCAGTCAGAACTGGATCGGTCCAGTCGGGAGTAATTTGAAGAACGCCAGGTTCATCCCGCCTAATCCCGAAGATATGCTTGAGGCGATGTCTGATTTAGAAAAATTCATCAATGCAGAGAATGGACTGGATGCTTTAATCAAAATTGCCTTGACCCATTACCAATTTGAAACCATCCATCCGTTTTTAGATGGAAACGGACGAATTGGAAGGTTATTGATTGCGCTGTTTCTTATTGAAAAGAAACTTCTAAGCCATGAAACCTTATACATCTCATATTTTTTAAAGAGAAACAGAATTGAATACTATGACCGCTTGACAGAGGTCAGAACAAAAGGCAACTTTGAACAGTGGATTAAGTTTTTTCTGCTGGCAGTCCATGAATCGGCAGAGGATGCCGTCGCTACAATTGATGAGTTGATCGAGCTTCATCAAAGAAACTATGAGGCTGTCAAAAACACAGGGAAAGCATCGAAGACGATTATAAAGGTGTTCAACTACCTTGAGGGCAGCCCAATCATCGACATTAAAAAGACGAGTATTGCGTTAAAGCTCTCTTTTAATGCTACGTCTAATGCTGTAAATGCACTGATGGATTTAAAAATACTCAAACAGACTGAAAATGTCCGCAGGAGTCGTGTTTTTGCCTATGAGGAATATCTCGTAATCTTACGCAAGAATACCTGAGCCTCCCCGTGGCTAAGACCAGGGGGAGGTTCTGACTGTAGCCAAGTTGCCCTAACGTGCTAAAATCTGCATAAACTTATAGAACGCAAAGCAGAAAAAACCTTTAATCATCAGAACTTTCTCTTAAAGTTGCCGTCTTTTGCGGCGTTAGCAGCCTAAGAGGCGGGCGATGACGATGCGCTGGACTTCTGAGGTGCCTTCGCCGATTTCCATCAGTTTGGCGTCACGGAAGTAACGCTCCACCGGGTATTCCTTCATGTAGCCATAACCACCGTGAATTTGAATGGCTTCAGAGGCATTCTGCATGCAGGTTTCCGAAGCGTACAGTTTCGCTATCGCTGCTTCCATGGAGAACGGTTTGCCCTGATCTTTCAGCGCAGCCGCCTTGTGAACCATCAGGCGAGCCAGTTCCGTCTTCATTTTCATGTCAGCCAGTTTAAACTGGATAGCCTGAAACTTGGCAATAGGCTGACCAAACTGTACACGCTCCTTGGCATATTTCAGCGCTGCATCTAAGCAAGCCTGGGCAATCCCGACGGAGAGGGCGCCGATACTGATACGGCCGCCATCAAGCGCCACGAGGAACTGCTTGAAGCCTTCCCCTGTTTTCCCTAAAATATTTTCTTTGGGAATGCGCGCATTTTCCAAAATAATTTCGCGTGTGTCTGAGGCCTTCAGCCCCAGTTTATGATAGGGCTGGCCAACGGTAAAGCCCGGTGTATCGGTGGGGACGATAAACGAGGAGATGCCTCTTGTGCCTTGGCTTCTGTCGGTGACGGCGGTGATCACGGCCACTTTGCTTACGCCCACATTGGTGATGAAGCACTTGCTGCCGTTTAACACCCATTCGTCCCCGTCAAGGACAGCAGTGGTCTGCGTGCCGCCTGCGTCAGAACCGGCGTTGGGTTCTGTCAGGCCGAATGAGGCAAACATTTTGCCTTGGGCGCACGGCACCACCCATTTCTTTTTCTGTTCCTCAGTGCCGAACAGATAAATCGGGCCTGTACCAATGGAACAATGAGCGGCATATGTGATGCCTGTGGAAGCGCAAGCGCGTGAAATTTCTTCCACCGCGATGGCGTAAGCTAAATAGCCGGCGCCGGAACCACCGTATGCCTCGGGAAACGGCAGGCCGAACAGCCCCATTTCACCCATTTTTTTGGTAATCTCATGGGGGAATTCTTCCTTTTCGTCCAGTTCTGCCGCCATCGGCATCAGTTCCTTGTCCGCGAAGTCACGCACAATTTTTTGAATCATTGCTTGTTCTTCCGTCAGCTGGAAATTCATTTTTTCTTCCTCCTATATAAATTGTTATTTTTTAGTTCACGCAGAACCGGCCCCTTGCCAGCGCCAATTGTCTGCTTCCCAGTTCCCGGCCGATGATTTTCTCTGCGAGTAAAGCGGCTGCCAACAGTTTTGGCCAATCCAGTCCTGTTTGCACTCCCATGGCTTCCAGCAAATAAACAACGTCCTCCGTTGCAATATTGCCTGTGGCATGCGGAATAAAGGGGCAACCGCCAAGACCGCCGATTGAACTTTCTATTACACGTATGCCGCTCCATACACCAGCAGTGACGCAAGCCAGTCCCATCCCGCGTGTATCGTGGATGTGCAGAGAAAAGTCACCCTCGGGAAAGCGTGTCAATATGCCGTGGCAGATTTCCGAGACATGCAGCGGGTTACCGAGCCCGGCAGTGTCTGACAGAGCCACCCTTGCCATCCCTAGAGCCAGCAGCCGCTCAACCAGAGCATAGACACGGTCATAAGGGATTTTCCCTTCGTAAGGACAGCCGAACACCGTTGACAGCGCCACCCGCATAATCACCCCGTGCTCCCCTGCCAGACCGGCAATTGCTTCAATCTCGGCCAGCGCTTGCTCCACAGTCATGCGGACGTTTTTTGCACTGTGAGTCTCACTGCAGGTTGCAACCACCTGCAATTCACGGACGCCGGCAGCAATGGCGTCTTCTGCGCCGCGCGTGTTTACAACAAGAGCTGAGAAGCTGACCCCAGCCGGATTCCCCAGCGCTTTTACCACCTGCAGCGCATCCCGCATCTGCGGCACCGCTTGTGGGCTTACAAACGAAGTGGCTTCTATTTCTTTTAGACCCGCTTCCGTCAGTGCCCAAGCCAGAGCTATTTTGTCTTCTGTGGCAATAAAGCTTTTTTCATTCTGCAGGCCGTCCCGCAGGCCCACTTCCCGGATCAAAACGCTGCGCGGTAATGAGATCATCTTCTCACCCTTTCCTAGAGACACATTGGGCAGACACACAGGTCTGCCCCTACACCGGGCAGACACACAGGTCTGCCCCTACACCGGGCAGACACACAGGTCTGCCCCTACACCGGGCAGACACACAGGTCTGCCCCTACACCGGGCAGACACACAGGTCTGCCCCTACACCGGGCAGACACA
>Ga0208735_100060_pt1 | contig 69958 bp, 64 predicted proteins | sample Subbio12Aug_8Aab_FD_184829 | JGI IMG/M metagenome (GOLD analysis project Ga0208735, IMG submission 184829) | Serpentinite rock and fluid subsurface biosphere microbial communities from McLaughlin Reserve, California, USA - CR12Aug_8Aab (SPAdes) | ecosystem: Environmental > Terrestrial > Deep... | reverse complement strand
TTCGTCTTTCTCCGCGTGCGTCAGGCCAGCAAGATCGGGCAGTGTCTCCATGCCTTCATTTATCGGCTTCCCCGCTGCTATCTCAAACCCGGAACAGATGCCCTTTCATGGGGTACCTGAACAGTTACTTAACAAGCGCTATAAGAAAAACAATATGTAAAGCCCGTCGACACCGGGCCGTAAAAAAGCCGGTTCAGGCACGCCTCGTCTGTGTTTCGATTTTCGGGCGATCTTCTGAAACTCCGTCAGCCACGGTGAGGCGCTGGGCTTCGCGTTGGAGAACACTGCCTACGCGCTGGACTCGACGACCATCGACCTGTGCTTGTTCTCGAAAAACGCCTCGACCTCGGCGATCTCGCGCGTGCGCCGCAGCGGCGGCAGGCTCTGCCAGATGCGCCGGCCATAGGGCTTGTCGACCAGGCGCGGGTCGCAGACCATCAGCACGCCGCGGTCGGTCTCGGCGCGGATCAGCCGTCCCGCGCCCTGCTTCATGCTGATCACCGCGCGCGGCAGCTGCACTTCGAAGAAGGCGTTGCGGCCCTGGCGCTTCAGCGTGTCGATGCGCGCCGCCAGCACCGGGTCGTCGGGCGGCGCGAAGGGCAGCTTGTCGATGACCACCAGCGAGAGCGCCTCGCCGCGCACATCGACGCCTTCCCAGAAGCTCTGGCTCGCCACCAGCACGGCATTGCCGAGGCGACGGAAGCGGTCGAGCAGCTCGGACTTCGAGCGTTGCCCCTGCAGCAGCAGCGGCAGGTCGAGTGAGGCATCTGCAATCCGTACCTCCAGCAGTTCGTGGATGCGCCGCATCGCGCGCAACGAAGTGCACAGCACGAAGGCCCGGCCGTGCGATGCCTTGATTACTGGCCAGCAAGCTTCGACGACCGCTTCGGCATAGTCGGGATGGTTCGGGTCGGGCATGCCGGTCGGGCAATAGAGCAGCGCGTTGGCCGGGTAGTCGAAGGGACTGTCCCAGCGGCCGGTGGCGGCTTCCGTCAGTCCCAATGCGTTGCGGTAATGCGAAAAATCTTCGCCGACCGCGAGCGTCGCCGAGGTGAAGATCCAGGCACGCGGGTGGCCTTCGAGCTGCTTGCGGAAGATCGGCGCGACGGATAGCGGCGTGAGGTTGAAGCTGACGCCGTAGGCCGTGACCTCGACCCAGCGGACACTCCCCTCCTCCCCCAACCCCTCCTTCTCAGGAGGGGAGACTGTCAGTGCCGTCCCGCCAGCGCCGACTTTCGCGTTCTGCCAATGGCGCAACAGCAGAACCAATTCGCCGCAGCGGCGCAGGCAGTTCGCCAGGCCTTCCGAGCGTCCGGCCTGGCTTTCGAGATGCTTGCCGAGTTCGTCGAGCATCGCCTGTACATGCTTGAGCGCATCGATCGCCTGCGGGTGCTGGAGCCATTGCGCGGTGGCGAGGCGGCCCTCGTGGCGGAAGGCGAGGCGCAGGTCCTTCGCGGCTTTTTCGAGTGCCTTCACGGCTTCCTGCAGCGGCTTGTAGTCCTTGGCGGCGGCGATGCCTTCGAGCTTCGCGTCGCGCGCGAGGTCGAGGATCTGGCCGGTGCCGACCGATTCGCCGAAGAACAGCCCGGCGACCTCGGGCAGCTGGTGCGCCTCGTCGAAGACCACCGTGTTGCAGCTGGGCAGCAGCTCGCCCATGCCGTCGTCCTTGAGCATGACGTCGGCGAAGAACAGGTGGTGGTTCACCACGACGATGTCGGCGAGCAGCGCCGCGCGCCGCGCGGCGAGCACGAAGCATTCCTTGACGTGGGCGCACTCCTGGCCGAGGCAGTTCTCGCGCGTCGAGGTGGCGAGGTACCAGGCGCCGGAATCCTCGGGCACGTCGGCGCATTCGGCCTTGTCGCCGCTCGCGGTGAGCTTGGCGAAGCGTGCGATGGCATGCAGGTGCATGACCTCCGCGCGCGAGTTGAGCTTGCCGCCGGCGAGCGCGCGGTCGAGATGATGCGGGCAGACGTAGTTGGCGCGCCCCTTGAGCAGCGCAATCGTCGCCGGCATGCCGAGCGCGTCGCGCACCGTCGGCAGGTCGCGGTTGAAGAGCTGGTCCTGCAGGGTCTTGGTGCCGGTCGAGATGATCACCTTGCCGCCCGAGAGCAGCGCGGGCGCGAGGTAGGCGAAGGTCTTGCCGGTGCCCGTGCCGGCCTCGGCGACGAGCAGGCGATTGGCCTCGATGGCTGCCTGCACCGCGCGCGCCATGGCGATCTGCTGTTCGCGCAGCCGGTAGCCGGGAATGGCCCGCGCGAGCGGGCCGTCGGCGGCGAAGAGGTGTTCTAAATCCTTGGCGGGCATGGCGGGCGCGGCATGGTAGCACGCGCCCAGCCTGCTTCTTACACTTCTAAATGTTGATACAAGACCGTCGACAAATAACGTTCGCCGAAGGACGGAATCACGACGACGATCAGCTTGCCGGCATTCTCGGGACGCTTGGCGACTTCGAGCGCCGACCATACTGCGGCGCCCGAGGAGATGCCGACCATCAGGCCTTCCTCGGTCGCCAGGCGGCGCGCGGTGGCGAGCGCATCGTCGTTCTTGACGCGCACGACCTCGTCGTAGACCCGCGTGTTGAGGATCGCCGGCACGAAGCCGGCGCCGATGCCCTGGATCGGGTGCGGGCCGCGCTGGCCGCCCGACAGCACCGGGCTGGCGTCGGGTTCGACCGCGACGATCTGCACGCCCGGCTTCCTCGCCTTGAGCACCTCGCCCACGCCGGTGATCGTGCCGCCCGTGCCGATGCCCGAGACGAAGATGTCGACCTTGCCGTCGGTGTCGTTCCAGACCTCTTCGGCGGTGGTCTTGCGGTGGATCTCGGGGTTGGCCGGGTTGTCGAACTGCTGCGGAATGAAGTAGCGCGGATCGGCCGCAGCGAGTTCATTCGCCTTCTTGATCGCGCCGGGCATGCCTTCCGGACCGGGCGTGAGGATCAACTCGGCACCGAAGGCCTTGAGCATCAGCTTGCGCTCGCGGCTCATCGTCTCGGGCATCACGAAGGCCGCCTTGTAGCCGCGCGCCGCGCAGACCATCGCGAGGCCGATGCCGGTGTTGCCGGAGGTCGGTTCGAGGATGATGGTGTCGGGCTTGATCTTGCCGGCCTGCTCGGCGGCGTCGATCATTGAGGCGGCAATGCGGTCCTTGACGCTATGGACCGGATTGAAGTATTCCAGCTTCAGCGCGATCGTCGCGCCGGTGGTGTTGAGGCGGTTGAGCCGGACCAGCGGGGTGTTGCCGATCAGTGCGGTGATGTCGTTGGCGATTTTCATGCGAGCTCTCTCCAGATACTTGATTGGTTTTATCGGAATTAAATCCTATCAATTGCCACCTTCGGCGTGTGCCGAAAATATCGATTGATCCATATAATCGGAGGAGAAGTTTAGCTTATCAACAACAAAACCACGCAGGGGAATCCAATGAAAATCGAGACGCTGGCCGTACACGGCGGCTACAGCCCGGATCCGACCACCAAGGCGGTGGCGGTGCCGATCTACCAGACCACCTCGTATGCGTTCGACGATACGCAGCATGGCGCCGACCTCTTCGACCTGAAGGTTGCCGGCAACATCTACACGCGCATCATGAATCCGACGACCGACGTGCTGGAAAAGCGCATGGCCGCGCTGGAAGGCGCGAATTGCTGTCCAAATGCGGGCGCGCTGGGCCTGGCCTCCGGCCAGGCTGCGATCACCTACGCGATCCAGACCATCGCCGAGGCCGGCGACAACATCGTTTCGGTCGGCACGCTCTACGGCGGCACCTACAACCTGTTCGCCCATACCCTGCCCCAGTACGGCATCGAGGTGCGCTTCGCCGACTACCGCGATCCCGCGAGCTTTAAACCTCTCATCGACGCGCGCACCAAGGCGGTGTATTGCGAGTCGATCGGCAACCCGCTCGGCAACGTCGTCGACCTCGCCGCCATCGCACAAGTCGCGCATGCGGCTGGCGTTCCCCTCATTGTCGACAACACCGTGCCGACGCCCTATCTGTGCCGTCCGTTCGAGCATGGCGCCGATATCGTCGTGCATTCGCTGACCAAGTATCTGGGCGGCCACGGCAACAGCATCGGCGGCGTGTTGATCGACTCCGGCAAATTCCCGTGGGCGGAGCACAAGGAACGCTTCAAGCGCCTCAACACGCCGGACGTGTCCTACCACGGCGTGGTCTATACCGAAGCGCTCGGCCCGGCCGCCTTCATCGGCCGCGCGCGCGTCGTGCCCCTGCGCAACATGGGCGCCGCGATTTCGCCCTTCAACAGCTTCCTGATCCTGCAGGGCATCGAGACGCTGGCCGTGCGCATGGACCGCATCTGCGCCAACACGCAGGCCGTCGCCGAATACCTCAAGAGCCACCCGAAGGTGGGTTGGGTCAACTACGCCGGCCTGCCCGACCATCGCGAGCATGCACTGGCGCAGAAATACATGGGCGGCCGCCCCTCGGGCATCCTCACCTTCGGCGTCAGGGACGGTTCGGCGGGCGGCGCGCGCTTCCAGGACGCGCTCAAGCTCATCACCCGCCTCGTCAACATCGGCGACGCCAAGTCGCTGGCCTGCCATCCGGCCAGCACCACGCACCGCCAGTTGGGCCCGGAGGAACTCAAGAAGGCCGGCGTGTCGGAGGACATGGTGCGGCTGTCGATCGGCATCGAGCACATCGACGACCTCAAGACCGACCTGGAGCAGGCGCTCGCCGCCGTCTGAGTGCCGTCCCGCCAGCGCCGATTTTCATCGGCGCTGAAAAAGCCGCCCCGGAATCCGGGGCGGCTTTTTCATGTCTGGTAGGCGGTATTGGAATCGAACCAACGACCTCCACGATGTCAACGTGGCGCTCTAACCAGCTGAGCTAACCGCCTGCAACGAGGCGCGAATTCTAGACGAATCGGGGAATGCGCGCAACGAACAGGCAAATCTGCTGGCCTTGCGGGCGATGCTCTGGCCGACTGCGACGTCCTCGCCGCGGCCTGCCCCGGCGCCTGGCGGACTATAATTCCCTCGCACCGGAAGCGTGGCAGAGCGGTTGAATGCACCGGTCTTGAAAACCGGCGACGCCGCAGGGCGTTCGTGAGTTCGAATCTCACCGCTTCCGCCAGGAGATCGTTATGAGTCACAAGCACCAGCACCTGCTGCGCAGTCTGTTCCAGGATCCGCCCAGCGCCAACATCCACTGGCGCGAGATCGAGTCTCTGCTCCACCACCTCGGCGCCGCGATCGAGCCCGTGCATGGCGCGCGTTTCCGAGTCGTCCTCAACCGCCACGAGTTTTTCCTGCACCACCCGCATCAGAGCAACGTCTTCGGGCGCCAGGACATCAAGCACCTGCGCGAGTTCCTGGCCCGGGCCGGCGTCAGCCCGTCGCTCTACGAAGCCCGGCGGGAAGCGGAAAGGAACAGCCGACCGTAGCTACCGCTGCGCCGCTGCCCGCAGCGGATCGCGCAGGCGGGCGAAATCGCGCGGCGCGACGTATTGCAGCACCTCCTTGCCTTTGGCGTCAAGACGCAGGTCGAGACCCTTTTCCGGGTAGAGGAAATGCTCGATGTGCTCGCCGGAACGGATGCGTTCGGCCGGCGGGCCGAAGCGCTGCAAGACGATCTCCTCGCTCAGATGCGCCGCCGGGATGAAAGCAATCGCCGTCACCCGCGCCTTGTTCAGCGCTTGCAGGTCGGTTGCCGCCAGTTCGACGCGCCGGGTCGCGCTTTCCATGTAATTGACCCGCACGGCGCGCTTGAGCATGGCCTCGCGCTGGGCGAGGGTTGACTCCAGCGCGAGGATCATCCTGCCCGCGACGATGCCGGCGGTCACGCTCTCGTAGTAGGCCTCGACCGACCCGGATTCGCCCGGCGCGACGATCATCGCCACCTGGACCTCCGGCCCGAAGCGGGCGCGGGCGTCGTCGAGCGTGCTGATGCCTGGCGACAGACCGAAGACGCGTGAATTTCCCTCCGATAGCCGCTCGATCAGCCAGGGCAGCCCTTCGGCCGGCATTTCGCTCTGCCCGGCCTCGCGCTCGACGAACAACAGCGGCGCCGCCAACAGGACGGCGAGGATGGCGAGAAACAGGGCAAGCGACCTGAGGAAACGCATGCGCGCGCAGGCAGATCAGGCGCTACGACCTACAGCGAGCGCAGCACGGCGTAGGTGCATAACGAAACGAGCGCATCCGGGAAGATGCCGAACAGCACCACGGCCGCGCCATTTACCGACAGCAGGAAGCGCATGTCGAGGCTGGCCCGGATCGGCGCGGCATCGACGGGGGCATCGAAATACATGAACTTGACGATGCGCAGGTAATAAAAGGCGCCAATCAGCGAGAACATCACGGCAAACACGGCGACCCAGATGTAGCCGGCATCGACGACCGCCAGCAGGACGGAGAACTTGGCGAAGAAGCCGACGAAGAAAGGCACGCCGGCCATCGAGAACATCACCGCCATCATCACCGCGGCGAACCACGGGCTGCGCTGGTTGAGCCCCTTGAAATCTTCGAGATGCTCGACTTCGTAGCCGGGGCGCGACATCAGGAGAATCGTGCCGAAGGCGCCGAGCGACATCAGCACGTAGGCGACGACGAAATACAGCGCCGAACTGTAGGCGTTCAGGGCAAAGTGCTTGTCGGGCCCGACCACCCCGCTCATCAGCGCCAGCAGCAGGAAGCCCATGTGCGAAATGGTGGAATAAGCCAGCATGCGCTTGATGTTGGTCTGGGCAATCGCGGCGAGATTGCCCAGCGCGATCGACAAGACGGCGAGAATCATCAGCATCGACTGCCAGTGTTCGGCCAGCTCGAACAGGCCATACACCAGCATGCGCATCGCCATCGCGAAGGCGGCCAGTTTCGGGGCGGAGGCGATCAGCAGAGCGATCGGCGTCGGCGCGCCCTGGTACACGTCGGGCACCCACATGTGGAAGGGCACGGCGCCGAGCTTGAAGGCAATGCCGGAGACGATGAAGACGAGGCCGAACACCAGAACGGTTTCGTTGGCGACGCCCAGATGCAGGGCCTGCGCCACTCCGCCGATCTCGAGGGTGCCGGTCGCCCCGTAGACCATCGACATGCCGTAGAGCAGCAGACCGGAGGCCAGCGAGCCGAGGATGAAATACTTCATCGCCGCCTCGGTGGCGCGGGGCGAGTCGCGATCGAGGGCGACCAGCGCGTAGAGCGACAGGGAGAGGAGTTCGAGGCCGAGATAGATCGTGAGGAAGCTGGCTGCCGAAACCATCACCATCATGCCCAGCGTGGCAAACAGCACCAGCAGGTAGTACTCGCCTTTGTCGAGGCCCCGCGCGGCGAGGTAATCGCGGCTGTAGATGATGGCGACGATCACCGCCAGATAGATCAGCAGCTTGAGGAAATCGGAGAGCAGATCATCGACGAACAGGTTGTTGAAAGTCAGCACCACCTGAGCATCCATGGTCAGATAGGTGATCAGCGCGCAGCCCACCAGCGTCAGCAGGGTGAGCGACGAGGTCAGCCAGCGGCGCTGGGCGCCGAAGAAGGCATCGATGAGCAGGATGGCGCAGGCCATCGCCACCAGGAAGATTTCTGCGGAGGCCGGGTAGAGGTCGGGCGGGACGAAATCGTTGAGCATCGCTAGGCGCCGTTAGAGCTTGCTCACCGCGACATGCTTGAGCAGGTTGTCCACCGAAGCGTGCATCACCTCGGTGAAGGGGAAGGGGTAGACGCCCATGGCCAGCACGCACAGCGCCAGCGTCGCCAAGAACAGGAATTCGCGGCCATTGATGTCGGTCATCGCAGCGACATGGCGGTTGCCGAGCGGACCGAACATCACGCGTTTGATCATCCACAGGGTGTAGGCGGCGCCCAGGATCAGGGTGGTGGCGGCAAGCAGGCCGATCCAGAAGTTGTATTTGACCGCCCCGAGAATCACCATGAACTCGCCGACGAATCCCGAGGTGGCCGGCAAGCCCGCATTGGCCATGGCAAACAGCACCATGAAGCCGGCGAATCTGGGCATGACATGGACGACGCCGCCGTAATCGGCGATCTGGCGCGAATGGACGCGGTCGTACATGACCCCGACGCACAGGAACATCGCCGCCGAGATGAAGCCGTGCGAAATCATCTGCACCAGAGCGCCCTCGACGCCGATCTGATTGAAGATGAAAAAGCCGAGCGTGACGAAACCCATGTGCGAAATCGACGAGTAGGCGATCAGTTTCTTCATGTCGAGCTGCACCAGCGCGACGAAGCCGATGTAGATCACGGCGATCAGCGACAGCGCAATCATCATGGGCGCCAGATACTGGCTGGCATCCGGCGCGATCGGCAGCGAAAAGCGCAGGAAGCCGTAAGCGCCGAGCTTCAGCATGATCGCGGCCAGCACCACCGACCCGCCGGTCGGCGCCTCGACGTGGGCGTCGGGCAACCAGGTATGCACCGGCCACATCGGCACCTTGACGGCAAAGGCGGCCAGGAAGGCGAGGAACAGCAGGATCTGCGGCGTCATCTCGATCCTGAGCTGATGCCACTCGAGCAGGTTGAAGCTGCCGCCGGAAGAGAGGAACAGCCAGATCAGCGCAACCAGCATCAGGAGCGAACCGAGCAGGGTGTAGAGGAAAAACTTGAAGGCCGCATAGACCCGGTTCGGGCCGCCCCAGGCGCCGATGATGATGTACATCGGGATCAGCGACGCCTCGAAGAAGACATAGAACAGCATCGCGTCGAGCGAGCTGAAGATCCCGTTCATCAGGCCGGACATGATCAGGAAGGCGCCCATGTACTGGGCGACCTTTTCCTTGATCACCTCCCAGCCGGCGATCACCACGAGGACGGTGATGAAGCTGTTGAGAAGAATGAACAGGACGGAAATGCCATCGACGCCGAGGAAATACTCGATATTGAAGCGCGGAACCCACGAGCGTCGTTCGACGAACTGCATGCCGGCTTCGGCGACGTCGAAGTTGAGGTAGAGCGGCAGCGTGACGAGAAAACCGAGAATGGCGACGCACAGCGCCATCCAGCGCGCCAGCCGGTGGGCGTTCCCGACGGCGAATACCGCCAGCGCGCCCAGAATGGGCACCCAGATCGCGAGGCTGAGAAGGTACGAGCTCATCGGTACTTTTCTGTGTCAGTTCGTCAGGCGCGATTCATCCAGAGGGCCAGCAGCACGAACAGGCCGATGATCATGGAGAAGGCATATTGATAGATGTGGCCTGACTGGATCAGGCGCACCACACCGGCAAACCAGCCCACCAGCCTGGCGGAACCATTGACCGCCACGCCGTCGATGACCGCCTGGTCGCCGCCCTGCCACAGGCCGCGACCGACCAGCCGCGCACCGCCGGCAAAAAACCACTCGTTGAACTGGTCGAGACCGTATTTGTTTTCGAGAATCCTGACCGGCAGGGCCATCTTCCGGCGGATCACGGCGGGCAGGTCGGGCCGCTTGATGTAGAGGAACCACGCGGTGGCCGCGCCGGCGAGCGCCAGCCAGAAGGGCAGCGTGACGAAGCCGTGGGCGATCATGCCGAACACCCCGGTATAGATGGCCTGCAACTGGGCCATCGCGGGATGCGCCGGATCGACATGGATGGCGCCGGCGAAGAAATCGCCGAAGAGGAACGAGCCGATCAACCAGCCCGATCCGATCGCCGGAATCGACAGCAGGATGAGCGGCACGGTGACGACCCTGGGGGATTCATGGGGCTCATGGCCGCCATGGTCGTCGTGATGGCCGTGGCCGGTTTCGCGGAAGCGTTCCTTGCCGTGGAAGGCGAAAAAGACGAGGCGGAAGGAATACAGGCCGCCGACGAACACCGCCGCCAGTGCGCACAGGTAGGCAAAAGTCGCGCCGGGCACCTGGGCCGCCTGCACCGCCATGATGATGCTGTCCTTGGAGAAGAAGCCGGCGAAGGGCGGCAGGCCGGCATTGGCGATGGCGCCGATCAGCACGGTCGCGTAGGTGATCGGCAGATACTTGCGCAGACCGCCCATCCTGCGCATGTCCTGCTGGTGGTGCAAGGCGATGATCACCGAGCCGGCGCCGAGGAACAGCACCGCCTTGAAGAAGGCGTGGGTCATGAGGTGGAAGATGGCCACCGAGTAGGCCGAGGCGCCCAGGGCCATCGTCATGTAACCGAGTTGCGAGAGCGTCGAATAGGCGACGACGCGCTTGATGTCGGTCTGGACGATGGCGATCAGGGCCATGAAGAGCGTGGTGATCGCCCCGACCACGATGACCAGCGAGAGCGCGGTGTCGGACAGCTCGAACAGCGGCGACATGCGCGAGACCATGAAGATGCCGGCCGTGACCATGGTCGCGGCGTGGATCAGGGCGGAGATCGGCGTCGGGCCTTCCATCGAGTCGGGCAGCCAGACATGCAGCGGGAATTGCGCCGACTTGCCCATCGCGCCGATGAACAGCAGGATGCAGATGGCCGTGACGAGCGGCCAGCCGGTCGCCGCCTCGGTCATGCCGGCCAGCTCCTGGGCCTTGGCGAAGACGGTGGCGTAGTCGAGACTGCCGGCGTAGGCGGCGATCAGGCCGATGCCCAGCAGGAAGCCGAAATCGCCGACGCGGTTGACCAAGAAGGCTTTGAGATTGGCGTGGATGGCCGTCTCGCGGTTCGACCAGAAGCCGATCAGGAGGTAGGACACCAGGCCCACGGCCTCCCAGGCGAAAAAGAGCTGGAGGAAGTTGTTGCTCATCACCAGCATCAGCATCGAGAAGGTGAACAGCGAGATATAGCTGAAGAAGCGCTGGTAACTGTTGGCCCCGGCGCGGCTGCCCGCCGGCCAGTTGTCCTCGTCGTGCGCCATGTAGCCGATGGTGTAGATATGCACCATCAGCGAGACGAAGGTCACCACCACCATCATCACTGCGGTGAGCGGATCGACGAGAAGGCCGATGGCGAGTTTGAGGTCGCCCGATTCGAGCCAGGTGTAGATGTTGCCGTTGAAGGTATTGCCGGCCATCACGTCGCGCAGGATCACGAGCGAGACGACGAAGGAGACCGCCACCCCGAGAGTCGTGACCCAGTGCGCGCCGGCGCGGCCGATGATCCGGCCAAACAGGCCGGCGATGATGGCGCCGATCAACGGCGCGAGCGGGACGATGAGGTAGAGCGTCTTCATTGCGGCCTCATCCCTTCAGGCTGTCGAGGTCATCGACGTGGATGGTGGCAAGGTTGCGGAACAGCACCACGAGGATGGCCAGGCCGATCGCCGCCTCGGCGGCAGCGACGGTCATGATGAACAGGACCATCAGCTGGCCTTCCAGGTCGTTGAGGTAGTGGGAGAATGCAATGAAATTGAGATTGACCGACAGCAGCATCAGTTCGATCGCCATCAGCAGGACGATCAGGTTCTTGCGGTTGAGGAAGATCCCGACGACGCTGATCGAAAACAGGATGGCGGAGAGGATCAGGTAGTGGGACAGCGAAAGGGTCGTCAGAGTCATTGGCTGCCCCGCTCGGTCGGCGTCTCGGTCTCTTCCTTTTCCGCCGGCATGCTGACCAAGCGCACGGACTCCTCGCGCTTGCGCGCAACCTGCCTGGACGGATCGAGATATTTGGTGTCTTTACGCTTGCGCAGCGTCAGCATGACCGCGGCGATGATGCCGACCAGGAGGATGACCGAGGCCAGTTCGAAGGGATAGACGTATTCGGTATACAGCAGGCGGCCGAGTTCCTTGGTGTTGCTGTGGCCGGGCGGCAAGGTCTGGCCCGGCAGGGCATCGACGCCGAAATACCTGCCGCCGAGCACCATCGCCATCATCACCACCATCAGGATGCCGATCGTCGCGCCGAGAGGCAGGTAGCTCCAGAAGCGACTGCGCAGGCGGGCCAGGTCGATGTCGAGCATCATCACCACAAACAGGAACAAGACCATGACGGCGCCGACGTAAACCATCACGAGCATGATCGCCAGAAACTCGGCCTGCAGCAGCATCCACAGGCCGGCGCCGGCGAAAAACGCGAGCACGAGATAGAGCGCCGCGTGCACGGGATTCTTCGCCGTGATCACGCGCAGGGCGGCGAACAGAAGGATCGCGCCGAAGACGTAGAAGGTGAAGGTGGTGAATTCCATCATGCCTCCGCCGGACCGCCCCAAGGGGGCATGAGCCCCCCCGGGGGGGGCAGCGAGATGTTTTTGCGAGCGTGGGGGGCCATGAATATGGGCTTACCGATAGGGCGCATCCAGGGCGCGGCACCGGGCGATTTCTTCCTCGTAGCGATCGCCGTTGGCCAGCAGCATCTGCTTGGTGTAGTGCAAATCGCCGCGGGTTTCGCCGTGGTATTCGAAAATGTGGGTTTCGACGATCGCGTCGACCGGGCAGGCCTCCTCGCAGAAGCCGCAAAAAATGCACTTGGTCAGATCGATGTCGTAACGCGTGGTACGGCGCGTGCCGTCCGAGCGTTCCGCCGACTCGATGGTGATCGCCAGCGCGGGACAGACCGCCTCGCACAGCTTGCAGGCGATGCAGCGCTCTTCCCCGTTCGGATAGCGACGCAGCGCGTGCAACCCGCGGAAGCGGAAGCCCATCGGCGTCTTCTCGTCCGGATACTGGACCGTGATCTTGCGGGCGAAGAAATAACGCCCGGTCACCGCCATGCCCTTCAGGAAGTCCTTGAGCAACAGGCTGCCGACAAAATCCTTGAGCGCTCCCATGCGTTCAGTCCCAGACGTTGAAGGGCGACATCATCCAGATGCCGACGACCAGAATCCAGACCATGCACAGCGGAATGAAGACTTTCCAGCCCAGTCGCATGATCTGGTCGTAGCGATAACGCGGAAAGCTGGCGCGGAACCAGAGAAACAGGAACAGCACAAACGAAATCTTGAGCAGCAGCCAGACGATGCCGTCCGGGAGGAAGCCGACGGGCGAAAGCCAGCCGCCGAGGAAGAAAATGGCGACCAGCGCGGAGATCAGGATCATGTTCGCGTATTCGGCCAGGAAAAACAGCGCGAACGACATGCCGGAATACTCGACCATGTGGCCGGCGACGATCTCCGACTCGCCTTCGACCACGTCGAAGGGGGCGCGGTTGGTCTCGGCGACCCCCGCGATGAGATAGACCAGGAACATCGGCAGCAGCGGCAGCCAGTTCCAGGAAAGGAAGGCGAGACCCATGTCGGCGAATCGGCCCTGCCCCTGTGACTCGACGATATCGCCCAGATTGAGGCTGCCGGAAATCATCAGCACGGTAACCAGAGCCATACCCATCGCAATCTCGTAGGAGATCATCTGCGCCCCGGCGCGCATGGCGCCGAGGAAGGCATACTTCGAGTTCGAGGCCCAGCCGGCGATGATGATGCCGTAGATGCCGAGCGAACTGGCCGCCAGCAGGAACAACACCCCGGCATCGATGTCGGCGATCACGAGGCCGTCGTCGAACGGCACCACCGCCCAGGCGAGCAGCGCCGGCGCCAGCGCCAGGATCGGGCCGGTGAAGTAAAGCGCCTTGTTCGCCCGGCTCGGCGTGATGACTTCCTTGAAGACCAGTTTGAGCGCGTCCGCGATCGGCTGCAGCAGACCGGCCGGGCCGACGCGGTTCGGGCCGATGCGCACGTGCATGTAGGCGATCACCTTGCGCTCGAAGTAGGGCAGATAGGCGACGGCGACGACGACCGGCACCAGCACGCAGACGATCTTGAGCAACGCCCAGATCGCGGGCCAGACCGGCGCGACCACCGGCCACGACGACCCAAGCGAGGATTGCAGGAACTGCAGGATCTGGGCTTCCATCATGCGCGCTCCACTTGCAGGCAGCCGGACAGCGGGCCGAGCGCCACGGTCGAGGCATGGGCAGCGGCAATGCGCACGCAGTCGTCCGGCACGCCGGCATCCAGCTGGGCAATGAGTGCCGTCCCGCCAGCGCCGACTTTTACCGACTGGCCGTCGCCGATGCCGAGCTTGGCCAGCAGCGCGGCATTCATGCGCACGGTCGGCGCGGCCGCATCCTGGGTCGCCTGCAGGCTTGGCGCACGCCGCGCGAGCGGGTCGGCGAAATGGATCGGCACCTCGGCAATGCGCTGGATTCCGGAAGAACTGGACGACAGATCGAGTGCGCCCGCCTTGACCGCGTTGTCCAAACCAGCGACGAATTCCGGCTTGCCGCCCAATACCTCATCGCGCACCTGCTCGGAGGTTTCGTAGTCGAAGCCGGCCTGTTCGAGCAGGTTGCCCAACACGCGCAGCACCTTCCAGGCCGGACGGGTTTCGCCCAGCGGTTGCGCGGCCGCATAGAAGCTCTGGACGCGGCCCTCGGTATTGACGAAGGTTCCGGAAGTCTCGGTGAAGGGCGACACCGGCAGCAGGCAGTCGGCGTATTCGAGCGCCGCAGCCGACTTGAAAGGCGACAGCACGATCACGCTGGCCGCCTGCTTCAGTGCAGCGAGCGCTGCGGCGCCATCGGCACAATCGAGTTCGGGCTCGGCGCCGAGGACCAGATAAGCCTTGCGCGGTTCGGCGACGAGTCGCGCCGCATTGCGGCCGCCCTGCTGCGGGCAAGCCCTGGCGACATGGCCGCCGACGCTGTTGGCCGCTTCGCCGATGAAGCCGTACTTCGCGCCGAGCAAGATCGCCAGCTGCTGCGCCAGGCGCTGCAGCGTCGCGGCCTGCGGATGCTGCTGGGCGAAGTTGCCGAGCAGGATGCCGGCGTTTTGCCCCGCGACGAGGCTGGCGGCAATCTTCCGTGCCGTCTCCATGTTGGCGGTGGATACGGCCGATGCCGTACCACCAGCGCCGACTTTCTCGAATTCGGCACCGAGTGGCGCATTCCTGGCTTGAGCTACCGCCTTGACCACTTCGGCCAGCAGCCCGGGCAGTTGCGCCGGCGCGGCGATCGCCTGGGCGAACAGCTTGATGTACAAATCGTCGGCGGCCGCATGCAGCACCGAGATCTGCGCGCCCTTCTTGGCGCTCTGGCGCAGGCGCTGGGCGATCAGCGGATGATCCTTGCGCAGGAAGCTGCCCACCACCAGCACGCGGTCGAGCGCGCCGATGTCGGCGATCTTCATGCCCAGCCAGGGTGTCCCGTTGCGCTGGCCGTCGAGGCTGAAATCGTTCTGGCGCAGGCGGAAATCGATGTTGTCGGAGCCGAGGCCGCGCAGCAGCTTGCCGGCCAGCGCCATTTCCTCGAGCGTCGCATGCGGGCTGACGAGCGCACCGAGCGCGTCGGCGCCCTGGTTCTTCGCGACATCGCGCAGCGCATGGGCCGCATAGTCGAGCGCGACGTTCCAGTCGACCTCCTTCCACGCCCCGCCCTGCTTCACCATCGGCTTCACGAGGCGCCCATCGTCACCTTGGCTGTTCAGGCCTTCGTAGGAGAAACGCTCCTTGTCGGAGAGCCAGCACTCGTTGATGGCTTCGTTTTCGAGCGGCAGGACACGCTTGACCTGGTTGTGCAGCACCTGGACGACCAGGTTGCTGCCGAGGGCGTCATGCGGGCTCACCGACTTGCGGCGCGAAAGTTCCCAGGTGCGCGCCGCGAAGCGGAACGGCTTCGAGGTCAGCGCGCCGACCGGGCAGAGATCGATGATGTTGCCGGAAATTTCGGAATCGATCGTGCGCTCGACGAAGGTCATGATCTCGGCACGATCGCCGCGGAAAGCCTGGCCCAGTTCCATCAGGCCGGCGATTTCCTGCGTGAAGCGCACGCAGCGGGTGCAGTTGATGCACCGGGTCATGTCGCTGGACACCAGCGGCCCGAAGTTCTTGTTCGGCACGACGCGCTTCTCTTCCTGGAAGCGCGCGGCCGTCCCGCCGTAGCCGACCGCCAGATCCTGCAGCTGGCATTCGCCGCCCTGGTCGCAGATCGGGCAATCGAGCGGATGGTTGATCAGCAGGAATTCCATCACGTCCCTCTGCGCTTTCGCGGCCAGTTCGGAATGCGTGAACACCTTCATGCCGTTGGCGACGGGTGTGGCGCAGGCCGGCATCGGCTTCGACACCTTCTCGACCTGCACCAGGCACATGCGGCAGTTGGCCGCGATCGAGAGCTTCTTGTGGTAGCAGAAGTGCGGGATGGTGATGCCGGCGGCGTGCGCGGCCTCGATCACCGTGCTGCCCTCGGCCACTTGCAGCGGCTTGCCGTCGATTTCAAGTTCTAACATGTCGCACCAGCCATCAAACGCGTATGGAAGGTGCTGCCGGCCTTTTGCACATCGAGCGGCACCAGGCATTTCTTGTGTTCGACGTGATATTCGAACTCGCTGCGGAAATGCTTGACGAAGCTGATCACCGGCAGGGCGGCCGCGTCCCCGAGCGCGCAGATCGTGCGGCCCATGATCTTCTTCGCCACATCGTCGAGCAGTTCGAGATCCTCGGGGCGTCCCCGGCCGTGTTCGATGCGGTGGATTACCTTGTAGAGCCAGCCCGTGCCTTCGCGGCAGGGCGTGCATTGGCCGCAGGATTCTTCGTAGTAGAACCAGGACAGGCGTTCGAGCGCCTTGACCATGCAGACCGTCTCGTCCATCACGATCACCGCGCCGGAGCCGAGCATCGAGCCCGCCTGGGCGATCGAATCGTAGTCGAGGGTGCACTCCATCATCACGTCGCCCGGCAACACCGGCGCCGACGAACCGCCGGGAATGACGGCCTTCAGCTTCCTGCCGCCGCGCATGCCGCCGCACATTTCGAGCAGCTTCGCGAACGGCGTGCCCATCGGGACTTCGTAGTTGCCCGGCTTGTTGACATGACCGGAGACGGAAAACAGCTTGGTGCCGCCGTTGTTGGGCTTGCCGAGATCGAGGAAGGCCTGGCCGCCCCGACGCAGGATGTAGGGAATCGAGGCCAGCGACTCGGTGTTGTTGATCGTGGTCGGACGACCATAGAGGCCGACGTTGGCCGGGAACGGCGGCTTGTAGCGCGGCTGCCCCTTCTTGCCTTCGATCGATTCGAGCAGTGCGGTTTCCTCGCCGCAGATGTAGGCGCCCCAGCCCTGGTGGGCGAACAGATCGAAATCGAAACCGGAGCCGAGAATGTTTTTACCGAGGTATCCGGCGGCGCGCGCTTCCTCGATGGCTTCCTCGAAGCGCTGGTAGAGCTCGAACACCTCGCCATGGATATAGTTGTAGCCTCGCGTCGCGCCCATGGCGAAACCGGCAATGATCATGCCCTCGATCACGGCATGCGGATCGAGCCGGATCAGGTCGCGATCCTTGAACGTGCCGGGCTCCCCCTCGTCGGTGTTGCAGACAATGTATTTGTCCCCGGAGCAGTTCTTCGGCATGAAGCTCCACTTCAGACCGGTCGGGAAGCCCGCGCCGCCGCGGCCGCGCAAGGCCGAGGCCTTAACTTCCGCGATCACCTGGTCCTGGGTCAGCTTGTCGCCGAACAACCGCCTCAGCGCCTGGTAGCCGTCGCGCGCTTCGTAGTCCTTCAGCCGCCAGCCGGTGTCCCTGGTCAGATCGCGCGCATCGGGCCGATGCCAGCCGGCGGTCAGGGTCGGATTGATCGCTTGGAGGATGGCCATTACTTGCATTCCTCCAGCAGCCGGTCGATTTCTTCGGGTGTCATGAAGCACCGCATATGCACGCTGTTGACCAGCATCACCGGGGCGTCGCCGCAGGCGCCCATGCACTCGCCTTCCTTCAGGGTGAACCTGCCGTCCGGCGTCGTCTCGTTGAAGTCGATGCCAAGCTTCTGCTTGAGGTAATCCGCGGCATGCACGCCGCCCGACAGGGCGCAGGGAAGATTGGTGCAGACGGTGATCTTGTGCTTGCCGACCGGCGCCCGGTCATACATATTGTAGAAACTCGCCACCTCGTAGGCGGCCATCTCGGGCATGCCGAGATACTTCGCCACGAAGGCGATGGTTTCGTCGGCAAGCCAGCCCCGCTCGGCCTGGGCCAGCCGCAACGCCGCCATCACGGCCGACTGGCTCTGGTCCGCCGGATACTTGGCGACCTCGCGATCGATGCTTTGAAGAGTGGCTTCGCTCAGCATGGCCTTATCTATCCACTTCGCCGAACACGATGTCCATCGTGCCGATGATGGTTACCACGTCGGCAATCATGTGCCCCCGCGCCATCTCGTCCATTGCCGCAAGATTCTGGAATGCGCCTGAACGCAGTTTGACGCGGTAGGGTTTGTTGGCGCCATCCGAAATCATGTAGACACCGAATTCGCCCTTGGCGTGCTCGATGGCGGCATAGACCTCGCCCGGCGGCACGTGGATGCCCTCGCTGAAGAGCTTGAAGTGATGAATCAGCTCTTCCATGTTGGCCTTCATCTTCTCGCGCTGCGGCGGCGCGACCTTCAGATTGTCGGTCATCACCGGACCGGGGTTTTTGCGCAGCCAGTCGATGCACTGCCTGATGATGCGGTTCGACTGGCGCATCTCTTCCATGCGCACGAGATAGCGGTCATAACAGTCGCCGTTGACGCCAACCGGAATGTCGAAATCGAGCCGGTCATAGACCAGGTAGGGCTGCTTCTTGCGCAGGTCCCAGGCAACGCCGGAGCCGCGCAGCATCGGGCCGCTGAAACCGAGTTGCAGGGCGCGCTCGGGCGACACGGCGCCTACCCCGACCAGACGCTGCTTCCAGATGCGATTGCCGGTCAGCAGGGTCTCGTATTCGTCGAGATAACCCGGGAAGCGGTCGGTGAAGTCCTCGATGAAGTCGAGCAGCGAGCCTGCGCGCGCCTGGTTCAGCGCCTTGACGGTTTTCTCGTTCTTGAACCGGTTGACCGAGTACTGCGGCATGCTGTCGGGCAGGTCGCGATAAACGCCGCCAGGACGATAGTAGCCGCCGTGCATGCGCGCGCCGGAGACCGCCTCGAGGATGTCGCAAATGTCTTCGCGCTCGCGGAAGGTATAGAGCACCATCGCCATGGCGCCGACGTCCAGCGCATGCGTTCCGAGGTTGAACAGGTGATGGAAGATGCGCGTGATCTCGTCAAACATCACGCGCACGTATTGACCGCGGATCGGCACCTCGATGCCGAGCAGTCGCTCGACGGCAAGGCAGAACGGATGTTCGTTGATGAACATGGAGGTGTAGTCGAGCCGGTCCATGTAGGGCAGCGACTGCACCCAGGTGCGGTGCTCCATGAGCTTTTCCGTGGCCCGATGCAACAGGCCGATGTGCGGATCGGCGCGCACCACGACCTCGCCGTCCAGCTCCAGCACGAGACGCAGGACACCGTGCGTGGCCGGGTGCTGCGGGCCGAAATTGACCGTATAGTTCTTGATCTCAGCCACGGCCGTAATTTTCCTCGCGGATGATGCGCGGCGTGACCTCGCGCGGCTCGATGGTGACCGGCTGGTAGACGACGCGCCTTTGCTCGGCGTCGTAACTCATCTCGACATAACCCGAGAGCGGAAAATCCTTGCGGAACGGATGGCCGACGAAGCCGTAGTCGGTCAGGATGCGCCGCAGGTCGTCATGGCCCTCGAACAGGATGCCGAAAAGGTCGAAAGCCTCGCGCTCGAACCAGTTGGCGCCGTTCCAGACCGGCGTCACGGAAGCGACGACGGGAAAATCATCGTCCGGCGCGAACACGCGCACACGTAGCCGCCAGTTGTGCGTCAGGGAGAGCAGATGGCTGACCACGGCGAAGCGGGGCGAGCGGCCGGCAGCGACCCGATCGGTCGTGCCGTAGGACACATAGTCGACGCCGCAGAGGTCCATCAACTGCTCGAAACGCAGATCGGGATGATCGCGCAGCGTCTGCGCGATCTCGAAATAGTCCGCCGCCGCAACCTCCAACGTCACCTCGCCGCCGACCAGGGCGAGATTCCGCGCCCGCATGCCGAGGATTTCGGTCAGATTCCTGCGCAGCCGTTGCAACTTGACGCTCATGATCAATTGGAGGACGGACTAGCGGGCAATGGTGCAGGTACGGATTATCTTGTTCTGCAACTGGATGATGCCGTAGAGCAACGCCTCCGCCGTGGGCGGACAGCCCGGAACATAGATGTCAACGGGAATGATGCGATCGCAACCGCGCACGACCGAGTAGGAGTAATGATAGTAACCGCCGCCGTTGGCGCACGAACCCATCGAGATGACCCAGCGCGGTTCCGGCATCTGGTCATAGACGCGCCGCATCGCAGGCGCCATTTTATTGGTCACGGTTCCGGCGACGATCATCACATCGGCCTGGCGCGGACTCGGACGAAAAACCACGCCGAACCGGTCGAGATCGTAGCGCGACACGCCGGCGTGGATCATCTCGATCGCGCAGCAGGCCAATCCGAACGTCACCGGCCAGAGGGAGCCCGTGCGCGTCCAGTTGATGACCTTGTCGAGGGTGGTCGTAACGAACCCTTCGCGCAGGACGCCTTCGATGCTCATTCCCAGTCCAGGGCCCCCTTGACCCATGCGTAAATGAACCCGACGACGAGAATCCCCATGAAAACGAACATGGTCATGAAACCGAACAGCCACAAGGATTCCGACGCGACGAACTCGTTGAAGACGATAGCCCAGGGAAACATGTAGGCGACTTCCAGGTCGAAGATGATGAAGGAAATCGCGACGAGGTAGTAGCGCACGTCGAACTTCATGCGCGCATCCTCGAAGGCGCTGAAGCCGCATTCGTAGGCGGAGAGCTTTTCCGGATCGGGGCGATGGGGGCCGACGAGGCGTCCGACGATGATCGGAACGCAGCCAAAGACCAAGGCGACGACGACGAAAATCAGAATGGGGAAATAGCCTTCCAGCATTCAGATCATCCGTCCCTTCCCTACCTCATGCCCCATCATCAATACTGCTCCCTATGGCCCATCTCTTTTATTTTTTGGTGCCGACGGCGAGACTCGAACTCGCACAGCTTTCGCCACTACCCCCTCAAGATAGCGTGTCTACCAATTCCACCACGTCGGCTCTGCGATACGTCCCGATACCGTCCAACTGGCCAGCATTCGAGCATACACATCAGACAATTTAATCGAATTATTCACTTCCGGGCACTACTCTTTTTATATAGTCACTTTGGAATATTCCTGGCTTTCGATTCGTCTTGCCCCTCTTGGGCGGGCGGCGGAGCGACCGTCTCGGTACTGACCGCATCCATGACGCTGCCGGCCTTTTCGGTCGGCTGCTGGCTCGCCATGTAAGCCAGCGCCATGCTGGTGATAAAGAAGGTGGTAGCAAGCGCTGCCGTCATGCGGGAGAGAAAGTTGGCGGAGCCGGCCGCTCCGAACAGGCTGCCCGACGTGCCGCTGCCGAAAGCGGCCCCCATGTCGGCGCCCTTGCCGTGCTGGATGAGAACCAGGCCGACCACCGTCAGACCCACGAGGATATGCACAGTCAGTGTGATTGTATAGAGCATGTCCATGCCGCCCTTCCCGTCCTCAGCCTTGTTGGGCCGCCACGCAAATCGCCACGAAATCGCCGACCACCAAAGCCGCGCCGCCGATCAACCCGCCGTCGATGTCGGGTTGCGCCATCAATTCCCCGGCGTTGCCCGGCTTCATGCTGCCGCCGTAAAGAATGCGCAGGCCGGCAGCCACCTCGGCGTTCGCCCGCGCGACGCGCGCGCGAATCAGCGCATGCACCTCCTGCGCCTGCTCGGGAGTGGCGGTGCGCCCGGTTCCGATGGCCCAGACGGGCTCGTAAGCGACGACCGAATGGGCCAGCGCAGCCACGCCGCAGCGCGCGATGAACGCATCCAGCTGGCGCGTGACCACTTCCGCCGTGACGTTGCGCTCCCGTTCGTCGAGCGTCTCGCCGACGCAAAGGATCGGCATCAGACCGGCTTTCAGCGCTGCTTCGCACTTGGCCGCAACGACGGCATCCGTATCCCCGTAGTAGGTGCGGCGCTCGGAGTGACCGACGATGGCATACTTGCAACCGAACTCGACGAGCATCGGTGCGCTCACCTCGCCGGTATAGGCGCCCTGCGCATGCTCGGCAACATCCTGCGCGCCCCAGGCCACGTTGCCGCCCCGGAGAGCCTCTTTCGCCTGCGCCAGATAGGGGTAGGGCACGCATACCGCGATATCGATGGGCAGGGCGGCGACGCCCGCGCGTACGCCCAGGAGCAGTTCGGCATTGCTTTTCAGGTTGCCATGCATCTTCCAGTTACCGGCAACGAATTTCTTGCGCATGATCGGACCCGTCGGTTCTTGAATCCGCGGATTATAGTGACTGCCGCAACGGACCGTCAATTTCCTTCCCGCCGTTAGACTGGAGAACCTGATGACTGAAATCGTAATTGCGGAAACCCACGGCAAGGTCGGCCTGATCCGCATCAACCGCCCGGAAGCCCTCAATGCCCTCAACAACGAAGTCATCGACGGAATCGGCAACGCACTGGCCGGCTTCGAAGAAGACGATGCGATCGGCTGCATCGTCCTGACCGGCAGCGACAAGGCGTTCGCCGCCGGGGCCGACATCGCCTTCATGAAGGACTTCGGCTACATGGATGCCTACAAGCCGGACTTCATCACCCGCAACTGGGAACGCATCAGGACCTGCCGCAAGCCCGTCATCGCGGCGGTTGCCGGCTACGCGCTCGGCGGCGGCTGCGAGATCGCGATGATGTGCGACATGATCTACGCCGCGGAAAACGCGAAGTTCGGCCAGCCGGAAATCAAGCTCGGCACCCTGCCGGGCGCCGGGGGCACGCAGCGACTGCCGCGCGCCGTCGGCAAGGCCAAGGCGATGGATCTTTGCCTGACCGGACGCATGATGGATGCCGCCGAAGCAGAACGCAGCGGGCTGGTTGCGCGCGTCTTCCCCACCGACAAGCTGGTCGAGGAAACCCTTGCGGCTGCACAGACGATCGCTTCCCATTCGCTCCCGGTCGCGATGATGGTCAAGGAATCCGTGAATCGCGCCTACGAGTCATCCCTGGCGGAAGGCTTGCTGTTCGAGCGCCGCGCTTTCCATGCCGCTTTCGCCCTCGACGACCAGAAGGAAGGCATGGCGGCTTTTCTCGAGAAACGCAAGCCGATGTTCAGGCACCGCTGAACATCGGCCGTTGCACGGGCGACTACCTGAGAACGGACCTGATCTGCTCCAGCGTCGAGGGATCGTCGATGGTCGTCAGGTCGCCCGGATCGCGGCCTTCGGCCAACGCCTGGATCGAGCGGCGCAGCATCTTGCCCGAGCGCGTCTTCGGCAATCCCGTGACGAAATGGACATGCTTCGGTCGCCCGATCGCGCCGAGAATGCCATCGACGGTCTTCTTGACCTCGGCTTCCAGCGCGGCCCGCAGTTCCGGCGTGGCGATCTTAGCGGCATCCTTGACGACGGCGAAGGCCATCGGCTCCTGACCCTTGAGCGGGTCGCTCACGCCGACGACGGCGACCTCGGCAATGGCGGCATGCGCCTGTACCGCTTCCTCGATCTCGCGCGTGCCAAGGCGGTGGCCGGCCACATTGATGACGTCGTCGGTACGTCCCAGGATGAAGTGGTAGCCCTCATCGTCCTTGATGCCCCAGTCGAAGGAGGAATAGACCAGCGGCGTCTTGAACAGGCTGAAATAGGTCTTGACGAAGCGCTCGTCGTCGCCCCAGACGGTGGACAGGCAGCCGGGCGGCAACGGCGGCACGACGCCGACGATGCCCTTTTCGTTCGGGCCGCATTCCGTGCCGTCCTCGCGGAAGATCTTGAGGTCGTAGCCATAGACCGGGAAGCTCGGCGTGCCGAACTTGATCCTGGTGTCCTCGATGCCGCGCACCGTCGACAGCATCGGCCAGCCGGTCTCGGTCTGCCAGTAGTTGTCGATGACGGGCAGCTTGAGTTCGCCCATGATCCACTCGTGGGTCGGCTGGTCGAGCGGTTCGCCGGCGAGGAACAGGTGCTTGAGTGACGACAGGTCGTATTTCTTCAGATAGGCCGGATCCTGCTTCTTGAGCACGCGGATCGCCGTCGGTGCGGAAAACATCACATTGACCTTGTACTTCTCGACGAGGCTCCACCAGATGCCCGCATCCGGGCGAATCGGCGTGCCTTCGTACATGAGGGTCGCCATCCCGGCGATCAGCGGGCCGTAGATGATGTAACTGTGGCCGACCACCCAGCCGATGTCCGAAGTCGCGAAATAGGTCTCGCCCGCAAAACCCTGGTAGATGTGCTTCATCGAGGCCGCCAGCGCGACGGCATAGCCGCCGGTGTCGCGCTGCACGCCCTTGGGCTTGCCGGTGGTTCCCGAGGTGTAGAGGATGTAGGATGGCTCGGACGACTCCAGCCACTCGCACGGAACGTCCGCGTTCATGTGCTGCGTGCGCAAGGCGGCATAGTCGACGTCGCGGCCGGCCACCTTGTTGAAGCCCTGGTCGAGACCGCGGTCGATCATCAGCACCTTCTCGGGCTTCGACCGGGCGAGGTTGATCGCCTCGTCAAGGAGGTGCTTGTAGGGCACCGACTTGCCGCCGCGCATGCCGGCGTCGCTCGATACGATCAGCTTCGGCTTGGCATCGTCGATGCGCGTCGCCAGCGAGCCGGAGGCAAAGCCGCCGAACACCACGGAATGGATCGCGCCGATGCGCGCGCAGGCGAGGATGGCGAAGGTCGCCTCGGCGATCATCGGCAGGTAGATCAGCACGCGGTCGCCCTTCTTCACGCCGAGCGACTGCATGATCGCCGCCATGCGCATCACTTCGGATTTCAGCTCGGCGAAGCTGTAGATCCTCTCCTCGTTGGTTTCGGTCGAGACGTAGATCAGCGCACGGTCATTGGGGCGCTTCGCCGCATGACGATCAACCGCGTTGTGGCAAAGATTCGTCCGCCCGCCCGAGAACCATTTGACGAACGGCGGCTTGCCGTAGTCGCAGATCGTCTGCGGCTGGGTCTGCCAGTCGATCAGTTGGGACTGCTCGGCCCAGAAACCGTCGCGATCCTCGATCGAACGGCGATGGAACTCCGCATACTTCGTCATTGCCTCTTTCCCTCTGGTTTTTCTGCGATTATGGGTTCCGGATGCGCACGATCGTGCGCCCGGTGATGCGCGCCTGAAGAAAATTGTCGAAAGCGCCCGGCAGGTCATCGAAGGCGATTTCGCGCGCCTGGGCAATCACCCGTTCCGGCTTCCATTCGCCACCCAGACGCCGCCAGACCTCGCCGCGCAGCGGGTCGCCGATGTAGCCGGAGTCGATGCCCAGCAGCGACACGCCACGCAGGATGAAAGGCATCACGGTCGTCTTGAATTCAATACTCGCCGCGAGACCGATGCTCGCGATCGTGCCGGCCTGCTTCATGGTGCTCGCCATCCAGGCCAGCACCTCGCCGCCGAGGTTGTCGACGGCCCCGGCCCAGAGCGCCTTGTCGAGCGGCTTGATCTTGGCCAGGTCGAGGCTGGAGCGCAGGATCGCTTCCTTGGCGCCGAGCTGCCTCAGGTAATCGGCCGAATCGGCCTTGCCGGTCAGCGCATGCACTTCATAGCCGGCCCTGGCGAGGATCTCGACGGCGATGCTGCCGACGCCGCCGGTCGCCCCCGAAACGACCACCGGGCCATTCCCGGGCTGCAGGCCATTGTGTTCCATGCGTGCCACCGCGAGCCCGGCGGTGAAGCCGGCCGTGCCGAGCGCCATCGCTGCGCGCAGGTCCAGGCCGGCGGGCAGCCGGTAAACCCAGGCGGCCGGAATGCGCGCCCGCTCGGCATATCCGCCGTGATGGGCGACGCCGATATCGTAGCTGGTCGCCAGCACCTGGTCGCCCGGCCGGAACTTCGGGCTGTCGCTCTTCACCACCGTGCCGGCCAGGTCGATGCCGCCGATGCAGGGAAAACGGCGGATGATTTTCCCCGCCCCGGTCGCGGCCAGGGCGTCCTTGTAGTTGATCCCGGAATACGCGACATCGATCGTCACTTCGCCCGCATCCAGGTCGGCGTCGGACATTTCGGCAAATCCCGGAACCACCCTGCCTGCTTCCTGCCGGATCAGATAGGCCTTGAAACCCATGACGCCTCCCTTTGCGTTATTCGCGCCGGATTATAGCGAGCCGATCGGAATCGACGCCCCGCGCTGAGGCTCGACGAAAATAGTTCGAAAAAACGGTTGATGATAACTATTCTCGTTCGTGTATGATGCAACCACTTTCAACCCATGGAGCTCGTCATGAAACATCTCGTCTCATCCCTGCTGTTCGTTGCCTTGCTGGGCGGGGGGCACGCGACCGCCCAAGAGAAGGTATTGAATCTCTACAACGCCCGCCACTATCAGACCGACGAAGCCCTCTACGCGAGCTTCACCAAGGCGACGGGAATCCGGATCAACCGCATCGACGGCAAGGAGGACGAAATGTTCGAGCGCATCCGGCGCGAGGGCGCGGCCAGCCCGGCGGACGTGTTCCTCACCGTGGACGCCGCCCGCCTGCAACTGGCCGACGAAGCCGGCCTCTTTGCTCCGGTCAAATCGAAAGTGCTCGAATCGCGCATTCCGGCCGAATTCCGCGACACCCTGGGCAACCACTGGTTCGGCTTTTCCTTCCGCGCCCGCGTGGTGGCCTACCACAAGGGCAAGGTGAAACCCGAGGACGTCGACAGCTTCATGAAGCTCGCCGACCCGAAGCTCAAGGGCAAGCTCTGCGTGCGTTCCGGCGGCCATGTCTATAACCGCACGCTGATGGCGGCCATGATCCACCATCACGGCGACGAGAAGGCCGAAGCCTGGGCGCGCGGCATCGTCGGCAACCTCGCGCGGGAACCCAAGGGCGGCGACACCGACCAGATCCGCGCCGTGGCGGCCGGCGAGTGCGACATTGGCATCACCAACCACTACTACTACGCCCGCCTGATGGCCTCCACCAAGCCCGAGGATCAGGAAGTCGTGCGGCGCGTGGCGCTCGTCTTCCCCGACCAGAAGACCGTCGGCACCCACCTCAACATCTCGGGCGGCGGCATGCTCAAGCACGCGCCCAACAAGGAGGCGGCCGTGAAATTCCTGGAATACCTGGCGAGCGACGAGGCCCAGGCCTACTTCGCCAACGGCAACAACGAATGGCCGGTGGTGCCGGGAGCCAAATTCGACAATCCCCATCTGGCCGCGATGGGCAAGTTCAAGGTGGACAGGCTCTCGGCCGCCACCCTGGCCCGCGACACCCCGAAGGCGCAGCGCATGATCGACCGCGCCGGCTGGAAGTGATCCGCCGGATCTGATTTTCCCGGAACCCCGCTGCGGCGGGGTTTTTTTACGTCCCTATCTGTTGAGGGTGCGCGAGAGCATCATCACCGGAATCAGGCCGACGGCGACGATGATCAGCGAAGGTGTCGCGGCCTCGGCCAGGCGTTCGTCGGCGGCCAGGATATAGACCTGGGTGGCCAGGGTTTCGAAGTTGAAGGGACGCAACACGATGGTGGCGGGCAGTTCCTTCATCACGTCGACGAACACCAACAGGGTTCCCGCAACGATGCCGCCCGACAGCATCGGCGCATGCACCCTCGCCAGCAGCGTTCCGCGGGACGCGCCCAGGCTGCGGGCCGCCTCGTCGAGACTGGGGCGGATGCGCGCGAGGCTGGCTTCGACCGCATTCAGGGCGACGGCCAGAAAGCGCGCCACATAGGCGAATACCAGCGCCAGCGCGCTGCCGGTGATGAGCAGGCCGGGGTTGTAGTCGAAGTGCGCGCGCATCCAGAAAACCAGGGCCTGATCCAGCTGCGTGAGCGGAATCAGCGCGCCGACCGCGATGACCGTGCCCGGCACGGCGTAGCCCAGACCGGCCAGGCGTTTCACCGCCGCCATCCAGCGACCGGGATGGAGCCTGCCGGCATAGGCCAGCAGCAAGGCCGCCAGCACCGCCGCCAGACTCGCCAGCACGGCGAGCTTCAGACTGTTGCCCGCGAGCGTCAGATACTTGACGCCAAACTGGGCGTCGCCCGTCTCGAGCGCCATCGACAGCAGGAGACCGCCCGGCAGCAGGAAGCCGCCGACGAGGGGAACCAGGCAGGCTCCCCAGGCGAGCATCAGCCGCCCCCCGCTCAAGCGGGATTGAACGAGGGGCCGCCCGCCGCTGTCGTGAAAGCGGGCCCGGCCGCGGCTCGTTTTTTCGACCATCAGCACCAGGGCCACCACCGCCAGGAGGCTCACGCTCAGCTGGGCCGCCGCCACCGGACTGCCGAAGGCATACCAGGCGCGGTAGATGCCGGTGGTGAACACGGGCACGCCGAAATAGGACACGGCGCCGAACTCGGCGAGCGTCTCCATGACGACCAGCGCCACGCCGCCCGCTACCGCCGGGCGGGACAGGGGCAGGGCGACGCGAAAAAACGCCGCGCCCTGCGACAGCCCCAGGCTCCTGGCCGCCTCCATCAGGCTGCCGGAGCGTTCCAGCAAGGCCGCGCGCACCAGCACATAGACATAGGGATAGAACACCAGGCTGAAAATGACGATCGCGCCGCCCAGCGAACGAATCTCGGGCAGCCGGTAGTCCTCGCGGGTCCAGCCGGTCAGCTCGCGCAGGGCCGATTGCAGCGGCCCGGCAAACTGAAAGAAATCGGTATAGACATAGGCGATCACGTAGGTCGGCATCGCCAGCGGCAACAGCAGCGCCCACTCCAGCAGGTGTCGGCCGGGAAAGCGGTGCATGGCGACGATCCAGGCTGCGCCCGTCCCCAGGAAAGCCGCCCCCAGACCGACGCCGAGGGCGAGGATCAGGGTGTTCGACACGTATTCGCCCAGCACCGTCTGCATCAGGTGCGTCCAGACGCCCTGCTCGTCCGGCAGGAAGACCTGGACGATGAGGCTGCCCACCGGCAGGGAAACCAGCGCGGCCACCAGCACGGCGCACACCAGCAGGAAGGAGAATCGGGAGGTCATCGACGGCGGGATGCGCGGCGGCACGGCTTTTGCGGGGATCGACATTATAATGAATCTCATTTGTTCACCCCGAACATCTGCCCCGGAACTCGTCATGGCCCTAGTCCTGGAAACCAGCGCCCTCTCCCACCGTTATCCCGCCAAGCAGGTGCTCGACGGCGTGACGTTCCGGCTCGAAGCCGGGCAGATCGGCTGTCTGCTCGGCCCGTCGGGCTGCGGCAAGACCACCGTGCTGCGCCTGATCGCCGGCTTCGAAACGCCGCAGGACGGCGAGATCCGCATCGGCGGCGAGACGATCAGCCGCGCCGGCTTCGCCACCCCGCCCGAGACGCGGCGCATCGGCATGGTGTTCCAGGATTACGCCCTGTTTCCGCACCTCTGCGTGGCCGACAACATCGGCTTCGGCCTCGAGAGAAAGTCGGCGCTGGCGCGACGGCTGCGTTCCGGTTCCCGCCCCGAAATCGCCGCGCGCGTCGAGGAACTGCTCGAACTGGTCGGGCTGTCCGGCCAGGCGGGCAAGTATCCGCACGAGCTTTCCGGCGGTCAGCAGCAGCGCGTCGCCCTGGCCCGCGCCCTGGCCCCGCGCCCGCAGCTCCTGCTGCTGGACGAACCCTTCTCCAACCTCGACGTCACGCTGCGGGAGCGCCTGTCGCTCGAGGTGCGCGACATCCTGAAGCGCACCGACACTACCGCCATCCTGGTCACGCACGACCAGCACGAAGCCTTCGCCGTCGCCGACGCGATCGGCATCATGCACGCCGGCCGCATCGAGCAGTGGGGGGAACCGTACGACATCTATCACAACCCCGCCTCGCGCCGGGTGGCGGATTTCATCGGCCACGGCGTCTTCGTCGCAGGCCGGGTCATCGACCGCGCCACGGTGCGGATCGAACTGGGCCTGCTCAAAAGCCGCCTGCCGCTCGAATGCGAGGACAGCTGCGATCGCTGCGGCCGGGGCTGTTCGCTCGACATCCTGCTGCGCCCCGACGACATCCAGCACGACGACGCGGCGGCGCTGAGGGCCCGGGTCGTGGCCAAGACCTTCCGCGGCGCCGAATTCCTCTATACGCTGCAATTGCCGTCCGGCGCGCGCGTACTCTCGCTCGTGCCCTCGCACCACGACCACGCCATCGGCGAGATGATCGGCATCCGCCTCGATGTCGACCATGTGGTAGCGTTCCGGCATGATCCCGTGGCTTGCCCCTGACGCCCCCTTCCCGCCCGCCTCGCTCGCCCTCGCCGAGCCGAACGGCCTCTTGGCCGCCGGCGGCGACCTGTCGCCGCAGCGCCTGCTGGCGGCCTACCGGCACGGCATCTTCCCCTGGTTCTCCGCCGGCGAGCCGATCCTGTGGTGGAGCCCCGACCCGCGCATGGCACTGTTTCCCGCACAGCTGCGCATCTCGCGCTCGCTGGCCAAAACGCTCAGGAACGCCGATTACGCGGTGAGTCTCGACAGCGCCTTCGACCGGGTCATCGCCGCCTGCGCCGCGACGCCGCGGCCGGGACAGAACGGCACGTGGATCGACGCCGGGATGCAGGCCGCCTATCGGCGCCTCCATGATCTCGGCCACGCGCACAGCGTCGAGACCTGGTGCGCCGGCCGGCTGGTCGGCGGCCTCTACGGCGTCGCCATCGGCCGGGTCTTTTGCGGCGAATCGATGTTTTCGCACACCACCGATGCCTCGAAGATCGCCCTGGCCCATTTGTGCGTTTGGCTTGAGGGGCGCAAATTCGGCATAATCGACTGCCAGATGGAAACCGCACACCTCCACTCCCTGGGCGCCCGACCGATTTCCCGCGACGACTATCTCGCGCATCTGGTCAGGCTCGTCGATGCCGGCGATCCGCCGGGACGCTGGCCGGCCGCCGGCATCGATGGCGTATTCAGGCGGGCGCCATGACGCATCTGCGCGACCTGCCGCCGTTTCCGCTGCTGCAGTTCTATGCCACTTCGCCCCATGGCTGCTCCTACCTGCCCGGCCGGGTGGCGCGCTCGCAGGTGGCGGCCCCGAGCCACCTGATCGATACCGCCACCTATGGCGACCTGGTACGCATCGGCTTCCGCCGCAGCGGCATGTTCACCTACCGACCCTGGTGCGACCATTGCCGCGAATGCGTGCCGGTGCGCATCCCGATTGCCGACTTCCAGCCCAATCGCAGCCAGCGCCGCGCCCTCGCGCGCCACGGGCGCCTGATTCCGCGCGAGCAGCCCCTGCTGTTCCGCGAGGAGCACTACGCGCTCTACCAGCGCTATCAGCAGGCGCGCCACTGGGGCTGCGGCATGGACGACGACAGCCGCGAGCAGTATGCCCATTTCCTGCTGGAGACGCAGGTCGACAGCCATCTCGTCGAATTCCGGGAGGGCGATCTGCTGCGCGCGGTCTGCATCATCGACCGGCTCAGAACCGGCCTGTCGTCGGTCTACAGCTTCTACGAGCCCGACGTGCCCGGCGCGGGTTACGGCAACTACGCGATCCTCTGGCAGATCGCCCGCTGCCGCGACCTCGGCCTGCCCCATCTTTACCTCGGTTACTGGATTCGCGACAGCCGCAAGATGACCTACAAATCGCTGTTCCGCCCGCTCGAGGCGCTGCGCAACGGCCGCTGGGCCGCGCTCGAAGGCTGAATGCCGGCCATGCTGCCCTACTGCCTCGTCAAACCCTTCGTCCTCGCGCTCGACCCCGAAACCGCGCATGAACTGACCATTGCCGGCCTGCGCGTCACCGGCGCGCTCACCGGCCCCGGCCGGCCGTTGCCCGACACGCCGGTCACGGTCATGGGTCTCGAGTTCCCCAACCGCATCGGCCTCGCCGCCGGCCTCGACAAGAACGGCGAGGCGATCGACGCGCTGGCCGGCTGGGGTTTCGGCCACCTCGAGATCGGCACCGTCACGCCGCGCCCGCAGCCGGGCAACCCCAGGCCGCGCATGTTCCGCCTGCCGCAGGTCGAGGGCATCATCAACCGCATGGGTTTCAACAACCGCGGCATCGATGCGCTGGTCGCCAACGTCCGGCGTGCACGCTTCAAGGGCATCCTCGGCATCAACATCGGCAAGAACGCCGACACGCCGATCGGGCGCGCGGCGGACGACTACCTGATCGGCCTCGAAAAGGCCTACCCGCACGCCAGCTACATCACGGTCAACATCTCCTCGCCGAACACCCGGAACCTGCGCGCCCTGCAGGGTGAAGCGGAACTCGACGCGCTGCTCGGCGCGCTCAAGGCCAAGCAGGCCGCGCTCGCCCGGCAGCACGGCAAATACGTGCCGCTGGCGCTGAAGATCGCGCCCGACCTCGACGACGCGCAGCTGGCCAACATCGCCGACGCCTTGAAGCGCCACCGCATCGACGCCGTGATCGCCACCAACACGACGCTCGACCGCAGCCAGGTCGCCGGCCAGCCCAACGCCGAAGAAGCCGGCGGGCTTTCCGGCGCGCCGCTGTTCGAGGGGGCCACGCTCGTCGTGAAGAAGCTCGCCGCCGCGCTGGCGGGCGAAGTGCCGATCATCGCCGTCGGCGGTGTCACCGACGGCGCGAAAGCCCGAGCCAAACTGGCCGCCGGCGCGACGCTGGTGCAGATTTATTCCGGCCTCGTCTATCGCGGGCCGGGACTGGTCCGGGACTGCGTCAGCGCGACCCGACGCTGACCGCCGTCAGCAGCGGCCGGACGATTTCCCCGAGCCAGGCCAGCCCCGCGCGCGCCGCGCTGCCCGCGCGGGGCGCACACGCCCACCCCGCCGCGCGCTCGACCAAGCCGCGGGCCGCCAGGCGGGCCAGCGCGGCATCCACCGCCTGCGGCAGCTCCTGCGGCTCGCAGCGCAGGAACAGGCTGTCGCGCAGCAGACCGAACAACCCGGCCACCATGTCGTCCAGGCGGGCCTCGGTCAGCGCCTCGTGCTGGACCAGCAGGCTCGCGACCAGCGCCGGCAGCGCATAGAGGTGCAGCACGTTGTTGCGGAAATAGGCGAGCATGGCCGCCTCGCGCGCATCGGCCACGATCCGTACCCCGTCATCGGACTCGACCCGTCGCACCGAACCCAGCCGGAGCGCGGCGGCCACACAGTCCGCGCCTTCTTCCGGAGCGGCCCTTTGTCCGGCATCCACCAATGCGCGCAAATGTTCGATCTGGCGCCCCAGGGCGACAGCGTCGGCCGAGACCTTCGGCGTCGCCAGCAGGGCCAGGGCGACCAGATTCACCGCATTGACCAGCGCCGCGGCGTTGATGCGCCGCGCCAGCTCGGCGGCGATGGCGGCGGATGCGCCACGGAACAAATCCCCTGCGTCCGACTCCCGCCAGCCGGGCTGGCGCCCGTCGAGCCACTCGGCCAGCGCCAGCGGCGCGCCGAAGTTGACATGGACCTTGCCGAAATGCCGGCGCAGCACGCGGGCCGCGGAGAACAGCCCGAGCAGCGATTCGCGCTGCTTGGGCCGTCCGGACAACTCCTCGACGAAGCTTGCCCCTTCCGGCAGCTTTTCATAGCCTAGATAGATCGGCACGAACACCAGCGGCCGCTCGTGCCGGCGCAGGAAACTTTGCACGGTCATCCCGAGCAGACCGGTCTTGGGCGGCAGCAGGCGGCCGCTGCGGCTGCGCCCGCCTTCGATGAAATATTCGAGCGGGAAGCCCTGCGCCAGCATGCGGTGCAGGTACTCGCCGAACACCGTGGCGTAAAGCGGATCGCCCTTGAAGCTGCGGCGCAGGAAAAACGCGCCGCCGCCGCGCAGGATGCGCCCGAGGACGGGCAGGGCCAGGTTCTCGCCGGCGGCGATGTGGGGCGGCGACATGCCCGCACGGTAGAGGATGTAGGAAACCAGCAGATAGTCGGTGTGGCTGCGATGGCACGGCAGATACACGATGCTCTGACCGGGCGCGACGCCTCGAAGCACATCGAGATTGCGCACTTCGACGCCGTCGAACAGGCGCGTCCACACCCAGGTGAGGAAGAGTTCGGCGGCGCGCATCACGCTGTAGGAGTAGTCGGAGGCGATCGCCAGCGCATGGCGGCGCGCCCGCTCGCGCGCCTGCTCCGGGGAGATGCGGCAACGCTCGGCTTCGACGCCGATCGCCGCCTGCACTGCGGGCGTCGCCAGCAGCGCCTCGACCTGGGTGTGGCGATGCGAGACGTCCGGCCCGATCGCCAGTTCGCGCTGACGGCGGAAATGCCCGCGCAGCAGGCGCGCCGCCTTTTTGGTCGCATGCAGCGGATCGGCCGCGTCCTGCAGCAGGGCGCGCAGCGAGTAGGGTGCGCCGAAATGCACATGGGTCTGCCGGCCGTGGATCAGCACCGCCAGCCAGTGGCCGAACGGATGGCGGCGCTGCCACGATTCGGCCAGCAGCGCGCGCAGGATGCCATCCTGCTGCTTCGGCGCACGCCCCCACAATACCGTCACGGGCACGATCTGCACATCCGCGGCCGGATCGTCCGCCAGCGCCTGGATCAGGCGCTGCAGGCGCGGCGGGATGCCGTGAATGTCGCGCGCCCGGCCGAACAGGCGCCAACCGCGCGCCAGGGCGAAGTCGGCGCTGGCGAGACGGCGCTTGCCGAGCCTGAACGGTCGGTCCGCCCCCGGCAGGCCGGCACGGGCGACCGCCTCGCGCAGTACCAGACGGTCGCTGAGCCAGTTCTCGCGCAGGGCATAGCACACGGGCCGCGCCGGATCGACCGCCACCGGCGTCTCCGGAAAGATGCGCAGCCGCACCCACAGGTGCAGCAGGCGCCGCGCCAGGTTCATCAAGCCGCCGGAAGTCATCGCCCTCCACCGGGAAAGCCGAAAGAGCCGCCAGTATATTTCCCCTCGCGCGCCCGTTGCTGCCGGGCGCACGATGAAAAAACCCGCAAAGCCTTTAGCAGTGCGGGTTTTGAGGTGTTTCTGCTGGGGTGGCTGATGGGACTCGAACCCACGACAACCGGAATCACAATCCGGGACTCTACCAACTGAGCTACAGCCACCACCTTTAAAAACTGGCCCGCCCGGCGGGACTCGAACCCACAACCCCCGGCTTAGAAGGCCGGTGCTCTATCCGGTTGAGCTACGGGCGGTCACTCAGCGGATGCAGGCGGTCGGGAATGCAGGCGCCTGGTCGGGGTGGAGGGATTCGAACCCCCGACATCTTGCTCCCAAAGCAAGCGCGCTACCGGGCTGCGCTACACCCCGAGGAAGGCGCATTCTACCGGCGCCACATGCCTGGGGTCAATCGACTTCCACTTCCACTTCCACGTCGCCAGACGTCGTCTCTGCCGGGCGTCGCCTCAAACCGCGCCGGCGCGGCCCTGTCATTCGCGTGGCGGACAAAGCTGTTATCTTCGGCGCATGAAACCCGACGAAGACGCTCCGGCCGCCGAGAGTCCGTTCAAGGGCAAGACCGGCCTGACCCGCCTGATCAACGCCTTGCGCTATTCTCTCGCCGGTTTCGCTGCCGCTTATCGTCACGAAGACGCTTTTCGCCAGGAGAGCTGGCTGGCGCTGGTGCTGATTCCTACGGCATTCTTCCTGCCGGCCAGCGGCTTCGGCAAGGCCCTGATGATCGGCAGCGTGCTGCTGGTGATGATCGTCGAACTGCTCAACTCGGCGGTCGAGGCCGTGGTCGATCGCGTCTCGCTCGAGCATCACCATCTGGCCAAGCGCGCCAAGGATATCGGCAGCGCCGCGGTGCTGCTCGCGCTGGTCAATGTCGTCGTGACCTGGGGACTGGTGCTGTTCGGCTGAGCAGCGAAAGTCGGCGCCGGCGGGACGGCATTTTCAGCGCCGGGCCTGCGCCGCCGCGTTCCGCACCGCCGCGGCGATGCTCTCGGCCTGGGCCAGCACCAGGGTTTCGTCCTCGCCCTCGACCATCACGCGCAGCAGGGGCTCGGTGCCCGAGGGGCGCAGCAGCACGCGGCCCTTGTCGTCGAGGATCCGCTCCGCCTGCGCCGAAGCCGCCCGGATACCGGCGTCGGCGCGCCAGTCGAAGGCCGCGGCGAATTTCACGTTGATCAGCTTCTGCGGATACATCTTCAGGTCGGCGCAGGCCTGTGCCAGCGTTTCCCCGCGCTGGCGCAGGGCCGCGAGCACCTGCAGCGCGGCGACGATGCCGTCGCCGGTGGTGTGGCGGTCGAGGCAGATGATGTGGCCGGAGTTTTCGCCGCCGAGCGTCCAGCCCTTTTCCTGCATCAGTTCGAGCACGTAGCGGTCGCCCACCCGGGCGCGCGCGAAGCCGATGCCGATACGGCCCAGCGCCTGCTCGAAGCCGAGGTTGCTCATCAGCGTGCCGACGATGCCCGGCAGTCCCGCACGGTTGCGCGCGATCACATAGAGCAGCTGGTCGCCGTCGAACAGGCGACCGCCGGCATCGGCCATCGCCAGTCGGTCGGCATCGCCGTCGAGCGCGATGCCGAGATCGGCCCGGTGCAGCAGCACTTGTTCTTGGAGAAATTCGGGCTGGGTCGCGCCGACGCCGGCATTGATGTTCAGCCCGTCCGGCGCGGCGCCCACCGCGATCACCTCGGCGCCGAGTTCGTGGAACACCTTGGGCGCGACGCCGTAGGCCGCGCCGTGCGCGCAATCGACCACCAGCCTGAGCCCGCGCAGGTCGAGATCGTTGGGGAAGGCGCTCTTGCAGAATTCGATGTAGCGGCCGGCGGCGTCATCGACGCGGCGCGCCTTGCCGAGCTGGGCCGAGTCACGGCAGCCTATCGGCGCGTTGAGGCGGCTTTCGATCTCCTCCTCGACCGCGTCGGGCAGCTTGTAGCCGCCGGCGGCGAAGAACTTGATGCCGTTGTCGTCATAGGGGTTGTGCGAGGCCGAGATCACCACGCCGGCGGCGAGCCGCAACGCGCGCGTGAGATAGGCCACGGCGGGGGTCGGCAGCGGCCCGCACAGCATCACGTCGACGCCGGCGGCGGCGAAGCCCGCTTCCAGCGCCGCCTCGAGCATGTAGCCGGAGATGCGGGTGTCCTTGCCGATCAGCACCGCCGGCCGCTCGCCGTCCCTGCTGAGACCCTGCGCCCGGGCATGCGCGACGAGCGTCTTGCCGGCGGCGAAGCCGAGCCGCAGCGCGAAATCTGGCGTGATCGGCAGCTGGCCGACCCGGCCGCGCACGCCGTCGGTGCCGAAATAGTGTCGTGGCATTACTCGGTTCCCCTTTCCATGGCATTCCACACCGCCAGCGCATCCCGCGTCGCCGCGACATCGTGGACGCGCACGATGCGCGCGCCGCGCTCGACGGCCAGCACCGCCGCCGCCACGCTCGCCGGCATGCGCGCGAGACCGTTTTCCCGTCCGGTCACCGCGCCGAGCATCGACTTGCGCGACAGGCCGGCCAGCACCGGGACACCGATCTGCGCGATCCGATCCAGCTCGCGCAGCAGCGCATAGTTGTGCTGCAGCGTCTTGCCGAAACCGAAACCCGGGTCGATCAGCAGCCGCGACTGGGCAATACCCGCCGCCACGCAAGCCAGCACGCGTCCGACCAGAAATGCATGCACCTCGGCGACGACATCGTCGTATTGCGGGGCATCCTGCATGGTGCGCGGCTCGCCCTGCATGTGCATCAGGCAGACGCCGGCCTCGCCGCGCGCCACCACTTCCAGCGCGCCCGGCGCGCGCAGCGCCGCGATGTCGTTGATGAGGGCCGCGCCCGCATCGATCGCCGCGCGCATCACCTTCGGTTTGGTCGTGTCGACCGAGACCGGCACCCCCCAGTCGCGTACCGCCCCAAGCACCGGCAGCAGGCGGCGGATTTCCTCCTCTGCCCGCGCCGGCGGCGCGCCGGGACGCGAGGATTCCGCACCGAGATCGAGAATGTCCGCACCCGCCGCTCGTTGCGCCTCGGCGTGCGCGATCGCCGCGCGCACATCGCTGCCCACCCCGTCGCCCGAGAACGAATCGGACGTGAGGTTGACGACGCCCATGATGAGCGGGCGGTCGAGCGTCAGCGCGTAGGGGCCGCAATACAGCGTCGTCATGCGGCCGGATTCTACCGGCAGACGCAAGTTAGAGCCTATTTCAGGCGCGCCCCGCTGCCGTCTTGCACTGTCACGCCGACCGGGAAACCGGCCTGCACGCTCTGGGTCACCACGCAGTAGTCTTCGAAGGTGGCAAGGATGCGCTCGAGTTGCGCCATCTGCGCCGCCGGCGCGCCGAAGCGCAAAGCGACGTCCATGCGCGCGATGCGCAGGCGCTTTTGCTCGTTGCGTCCCATCTGCACGGTCACCGTCGCAACGATCCGGCCCGGCTCGTTCCTGAACTTGCGCAGGGCGAAGAGCAAGCTGGCGCCGAGACAGTTCGCCACGCCCGCGGCGAGCAGGCGCGCGGGATTCGGCCCGGCGTTGCCACCCAGCGGCGGCGGCTCGTCGGTCAGCAACGCCGGCAGATCGTTGTCGAAACGCACCAGGAAGGCGTAGTCGTCCTGCTGTTCGAGGCTGAAGGTGAATTGCGGATCGTTCATGGATGGAATTCCCGAAATCGGTTCTGACGCGACGGCGAGCCGCAGCATAGCAGTTCGATGGCGGGAAACTGGCATACTGGCCCCCGTCGAAAGGATTGCCCATGCCCACCGGACCGCGCGTGATCGCCACCCCCTACCGTCCCATCCCGCTGGTCGTGCCGGACGGCATGAAGCCGAACGAGTTTTTCAACAGCGCCGAGAACCTCGCCGACCTGATGCACAACAACGGCCTGCTGCGCAATCCCGAGGGGCTGCTGCTCTACCGCAAGGCGCTCGGCCACAGCAACCTGTTCGACTGCTCGATCATCTACAACACCTCGACCAGCATTCTGGACCCGCTCGGCCGACCGGTGCGCCGTACCCAGGTACCCGAGCCGGTGCGCAACGTCTGGAACCGCATGAACCAGATCGTCATCGCCTTCATGCTGGAACGCTACCCCGACCCCGCCGCCCATCTGGTCCTGGCGGGCGAGGCCAGCCTCGACGCGACATGGCCGCTCTCCTCGCCGGGGGTGCCGTCGATCCGCATGCTGCACAACCACTTCATCGTCTTCGACAAGGCGGCGCTCGCCGCCGCGCCGCTGGCCGACCCGAACAACCCGAACCTGACCGACGGCGGCCAGCATTCGCTGTTCCAGGCCTACATGCACGATGTCTATCAGGCCTTCTTCGACGCTTTCGACTTCGATCTGCTCATCCCCTGCCCGGCGCAGGCTTCGCGCGTCGGGCTCACCAGTTATCCGCAGGGACTGCCGAGCTGGGAAATCAGAAACGGCGCAGCGGCGCTCAAGGAAGTCCGGTTCTGGCAGGAATACGACACCATCCTCAAAGGCTTCCTCGACTTCTACCGCACCTTCTTCGGCCAGGTGTCGACGCGCAACTCGCCGCCGCCTCACGACATCCATTTCCCCCGACTCGTCGAGGAGAAGCTGCTTTTCGACAACGACTTTCTCAAGGCCGCGAAGATGGTGCGCGATCAGTGCATCAGGGAGGCCAAATACGCGAACCTGATCCGCTGGCAGCCGGCCTTCAAACAGCTGATCTACCGCAACGACGACGGCAAGCTGATCGTGACGATCAGCCAGAACTCGATCGGCAACGCCATCACCGAACTGCTCGGCGTGGTGGTCAACCGCCAGCCCGATGCGGAGGCTTATGCCCGGGACGAACCCGCGCTGCTCGAACAGTTGCTGGAAGTGCGCCGTCGGCTTGCGGCAGCCGATCTCGGCGACGGGATCGCCACCGCCCATTGGAGCGCGGGCTAGCGGTCGGGAACCCCCTTCGATCCTGCGACGGCGCCGATGTGTTGCGGGGCGGGAGGCAGCAACCAGGCGAACAGCAGCGTCGCGGCTGCCGCGCCTGCGAGCTGGGCGACGATGAAGCCCGGCGTGTCCGCCGGGCGGATGCCCGCAAAGGTGTCGGAGGCCGCGCGGGCCAGGGTGACGGCCGGATTGGCGAACGATGTCGAGGCGGTGAACCAGTAGGCCGAAGCGATATAGGCGCCGACGGCATACGGCATCGCTCCGGGATGCCGTCGGATGCAAGCCCAGATCACCGCCAGCAAGCCGAAGGTTGCGACGAACTCGCTGAACCACTGGGGCATCCCCGTGCGGACCTGGGTCGAGGCGAGGAAGACAGGCAGGTCGAACATCCCGTGCGCGGCCGCAACCCCGAGGAAGGCCCCCGCCACCTGGGCCGCGATATACCCAGGCACCGCCCGCCAGGAAAGGCCTCCCTGCCAGGCGACCGCCAGGGTCACGGCCGGATTGAAATGGGCGCCGGATACCGGGCCGAACGTCAGGATCAGCACGGCCAGACCGGTGCCCGTGGCCAGGGTGTTGGCCAGCAGGGCGATGGCGACGTTGCCGCCGGCCAATCGCTCGCCCATGATGCCGGAACCCACCACCACGGCAAGCAGCAGCGCCGTGCCCAGGACTTCCGCCACCAGTTTTCTTGCCAGGCCGTTCATGCGGATCCCCGCCTCATGGACGACGCCCTTCATGGATCCGACGCGCCGCGGCGAGAGCCTCGGTGCGCGTCATGGTTTCCAGCGGCAGGGCAAGAAAAGCCTCGACGCGCGCCCGGAGTTCCTGGTAGGCCTTTTCGAAGGCTTCCCGGCGGGCATCGAGCGGTTCGACGTGGGCCGGGTCGTCGATGCCCCAATGCGCGGCGGCCGGATGGCCGGGCCACACCGGGCAACTCTCCTGCGCCGCATTGCCGCAGACCGTGAAGATGAAATCGAAAGTCGGCCCGGGCGGGACGGCGCCCGCGTCGAGTTCGTCCCACGACCTGCTGCGCGCGCCCGCACAGGGCACGCCATGCTTCTCCAGGGTTTCGAGCGCGACGGGATTTACCCGTCCCGCCGGCCGGCTGCCAGCCGAATGGGCCACCACGCGGCCCTTGCCGAGATGGTTGAACAGCATCTCGCCGAGGATGGAACGGGCTGAATTGCCGGTGCACAGCACGAGGATGTTCATGGGCATGTCGTTTTCCTTGTCAGGCAGGGTTCGCCCTGGCAGCAGTTTTCGGTCAGGAAGGCGATCAGGTTGTCCATCGCCGGGTAGTGGGCGGCGTAGTAGATGAAGCGGCCTTCCTGCCGCGCTTCGAGCAGGCCGGCCTGCGTCAGCGTCTTGAGATGAAAGGACAGCGTGTTGGCTGGAATTCCCAGCCGCGCGCCGATCTCGCCGGCGGCCCGTCCCGCCGGGCCAGTTTCGACGAGCAGACGGAACAGCGCAAGACGGGTTTCCTGCGCCAGGGCGGAAAGAGCGATGACGGCGTCGACGTGGTTCATTTCTTTATTTCCGGAACAGTGGAAATGATAAGCAAAAAAATCGGGAAGGCAAGCTTCCCGATGGATTGTTGCCGTCAGGCCGGCGCCGGGGCGTTTGGCGTGGCGCCGGCCGTACCGTCGTCGGCCGCCGGCTTGGATGACGGGGAGGGCGACTTGGGCGGACGCGGTTCCCTGCCCGCCATGATGTCGTTGATCTGGTCGGCGTCGATGGTCTCCAGCTCCAGCAGCGCCTTGGTCATGGCCTCGACCTTGTCGCGGTTCTCATCGAGCAGGCGGCGCGCCAGGGCATACTGTTCGTCGATGATGCGCCGCACCTCGGCATCCACCTTCTGCATCGTGGCTTCGGACACATTCTTGTGCGTCGTGATCGAGCGGCCGAGGAAGATCTCGGCCTCTTCCTCGCCATAGACCATCGGCCCGAGCGCTTCGGACATGCCCCACTGCGTCACCATGCGCCGCGCCAGGTCGGTGGCGCGCTGGAAATCGTTCGAGGCGCCGGTGGTCATCTGGTGCATGAAAATTTCCTCGGCCAGCCGGCCGCCGAACAGCACGCAGATGGTGTTGAGCAGGCGTTCCCGGTCCTGGCTGTAGCGATCCTCGGTCGGCAGCTGCATGGTCACGCCGAGCGCGCGGCCGCGCGGGATGATGGTGACCTTGTGCACCGGGTCGGTTTTCGGCAGCAGCTTGGCGACCACGGCATGACCGGACTCATGGTAGGCGGTGTTACGGCGCTCCTCCTCGGGCATGACCATCGAGCGGCGCTCGGCGCCCATCATGATCTTGTCCTTGGCACGCTCGAAGTCGTCCATGTCCACCAGACGCTTGTTGGCGCGCGCGGCAAACAGCGCCGCCTCATTCACCAGGTTGGCCAGGTCGGCGCCCGAGAAGCCGGGACAGCCGCGCGCCAATATCGAAGCATCGACATCCGTCGACAACGGCACCTTGCGCATGTGCACCTTGAGGATCTGCTCGCGGCCGCGGATGTCCGGCAGCGGCACCACCACCTGGCGGTCGAAGCGGCCGGGGCGCAGCAGCGCCGGATCGAGCACGTCCGGACGGTTGGTCGCGGCGATGACGATCACGCCGGCGGAAGCCTCGAAGCCATCCATCTCGACCAGCAACTGATTCAGCGTTTGCTCGCGCTCGTCGTTGCCGCCGCCGAGGCCGGCGCCGCGCTGACGGCCGACGGCGTCGATTTCGTCGATGAAGATGATGCAGGGCGCGGCCTTCTTGGCCTGCTCAAACATGTCGCGCACACGCGCCGCGCCGACGCCGACGAACATCTCGACAAAGTCTGAGCCGGAAATCGAATAGAACGGCACTTTTGCCTCGCCGGCAATCGCGCGCGCCAGCAGCGTCTTGCCGGTGCCGGGGCTGCCCACCATCAGCACGCCGCGCGGGATGCGGCCACCCAGCTTCTGGAATTTGGACGGATCGCGCAGGAAGTCGACGAGTTCGGAAACTTCTTCCTTGGCCTCTTCGCAGCCCGCCACGTCGGCGAAGGTGACCTGGTTGCTGTTTTCGTCGAGCATGCGCGCCTTGCTCTTGCCGAAGGAGAACGCGCCGCCGCGTCCCCCGCCCTGCATCTGGCGCATGAAGAAGATCCAGACGCCGATCAGCAGCAGCATCGGGAACCACGAGACGAAGATGTTCATCAGGAAGGACTGCTCCTCCTCGGGTTTGGCCACGATCTTCACGTTGTACCTGAGCAGGTCGGACACCATCCACAGGTCGGCCGGCGCGTAGGTGGTGAGCTTCTTCCCCTCGACCGTCGTCGCCTCGAGCGTGCGCCCCTGGATCACCACCTGGGTGATCTTGCCCTGCCTCACCTCGTCGAGGAAGGCGGAATACTCCAGAGTGTTCTGCGGCGCCTGCCGCGTGTTGAACTGGTTGAACACCGTCATCAGGATGACGCCGATGACCAGCCAGATCGCCATGTTTTTGAACAGATTGTTATTCAAGCTCAAACTCCTCTTTTCATCGTCAACGCATTACGTCACGCGTCCGATTCTAACGCCGCATCGGCGCCCTAAATCAGCCGCTTCTTCCTCGCCAGCAGGTAAAGTTCCGCGCTCCGATCCCGCGAGGCCGCCGGCTTGCGTGTCGCCAAGGTCGCGAAAACCGCCTGCATCTCCTCGCGCAACGCCATGAAGCCGGCGCCCTGAAAAACTTTGACCAGCAAGTCGCCGCCAGGTTTCAAATGCCGCCGGGCAAAATCGAGCGTCAGCTCGGCGAGATACAACACCCGCGCACTGTCGGTGGCCGCGATACCCGTCATATTGGGTGCCATGTCCGACAAAACAAGGTCGACCGGCCGCTCATTTCGCCCGCTTCCCAGCGCCGACTTCAGCTTTTCGAGTACCGTATCCTCGCGGAAATCGCCCTGGATGAACTCGACGCCCGGCAGCGGCTCGAAATCCAGCAGGTCGAGCGCGATCAGCCGCCCGCCGGGCTGGATGCGCCTCACCGCATACTGGCACCAACTGCCCGGCGTTGCGCCGAGGTCGACCACGGTCATGCCGGGCTTGAGCAGCCGGTCCTTCTCGTCGATCTCCTTCAGCTTGAACGCCGCGCGCGAGCGCCAGCCCTCCTTCTGCGCCTGCTGCACATAGGGGTCGTTGACATGCGCCTGCATCCATTGCTTGCTCTTTTTCTTCTGTCTGGTCGTCCAGCTCATCTAGAATCCGTCCATGAGTCCATTACCCCCCTCATTGTCCCCCATTCAGCGCCGCGCCCTGCGTGCCGCCGCGCATCCTCTCAACCCGACCGTCGCCATCGCCGGCAACGGACTGACGCCCAACGTCCTCAAGGAAATCGATGTCTCGCTCAAGGCTCACGAGCTGATCAAGGTCAAACTCCACGGCATCGAGCGCGCGGAGCGCGCCGCCCTGCTCGACCAGGTTTGCGCCGAGCTCGATTGCGCGCCCGTGCAGAGCATCGGCAATATCCTCGTCCTCTGGCGGCCGAAGCCGGAAGGCGCAGGAGAAGCCCCGAAGCCGCGCCGCCGCAGGGCCGCCGCGCCGAAAACCAAGAAACAGGCTGCCGCCGCGCTCGAAAGAAAATCCCGCAAGTGATCAGGCCGGCGGCGCGTCGTGGCCTGAATCGCCGAAGGCGAGCTTCTTCAATCTGAACAGTTCATCGCGCGCCGCGGCAGCCTGCTCGAATTCGAGGTTCTTCGCGTGGTCCTGCATGGCCTTCTCGAGGCGCTTGATCTCGCGCGCCAGCGCCTTTTCGCTCATCGCCTCGTATTTTGCCGTCTCCTGCGCGACCTTGAGTTCGCGCTGCAGGTTCTCGGTGTCATAGACGCCATCGATGATGTCCTTGATGCGCTTCTTCACGCCCACCGGCGTGATGCCGTGCGCCACGTTGTAGGCGAGCTGCTTGTTGCGGCGCCGCTCGGTCTCGGCCATTGCGCGCTTCATCGAATCGGTCATCTTGTCGGCGTAGAGGATCGCCGTGCCGTTGAGGTGGCGCGCCGCGCGGCCGATGGTCTGGATCAACGAGCGCTCCGAGCGCAGGAAGCCTTCCTTGTCGGCGTCGAGGATCGCCACCAGTGACACCTCGGGGATGTCGAGGCCCTCGCGCAGCAGGTTGATGCCGACCAGCACATCGAAGATGCCCAACCGCAGGTCGCGGATGATCTCGACGCGCTCGACGGTGTCGATGTCGGAGTGCAGATAGCGCACCCTGACGCCGTTGTCGGCGAGGAATTCGGTGAGCTGCTCGGACAGCCGCTTGGTCAGCGTGGTGACCAGCACGCGCTCGCCCTCCCCCGTGCGCTTCTTGATTTCCGACAGCAGGTCATCGACCTGCGTGCTGGCCGGACGCACATCGATCAGAGGGTCGACGAGGCCGGTCGGGCGCACCACCTGCTCGACCACCTGGCCCTGATGTTCCTGTTCGTAGTTGGCGGGCGTGGCCGAGACGAACACCGTCTGCGGCATCAACCCCTCGAATTCCTCGAACTTGAGCGGCCGGTTGTCGAGCGCCGAGGGCAGGCGGAAGCCGTAATTGACGAGGTTTTCCTTGCGCGAGCGGTCGCCCTTGTACATCGCGCCGACCTGCGGGATCGTCACGTGCGACTCGTCGATGAACATAATCGCGTCGGGCGGCAGGTAGTCGTAGAGGGTCGGCGGCGGCTCGCCGGCCTGGCGGCCGGACAGGTGGCGCGAGTAATTCTCGATACCCTTGCAGAAGCCGATCTGGTCGAGCATCTCGAGGTCGAAGCGCGTGCGCTGCTCGATGCGCTGCGCCTCGACGAGCTTTTGCTCCTGATAAAAGAATTCGGTGCGCTCGCGCAGTTCCTGCTTGATCTTCTCGATGGCCTGCACCACCGTGCCGCGCGGCGTAACGTAATGGCTGGACGGGAACACCGTGAAACGTCCCAAGCGCTGCTTGGTGTGACCGGTGAGCGGGTCGAACAGCGTCAGCGTCTCGATCTCGTCGTCGAACAGGGCCACGCGCAGCGCGCTCTCGGCGTTCTCGGCCGGAAAGATGTCGATCACGTCGCCGCGCACGCGGAAGCTGCCGCGATGGAAGTCCATCTCGTTGCGCTCATACTGCATCTCGGACAGGCGCCGGATGATCTCGCGCTGGCCGGTCTTCTCGCCCTCGCGCAGGTGCAGGATCATCGCGTGGTAATCGACCGGATCGCCGATGCCGTAGATCGCCGAGACGGTGCAGACGATCACCACGTCGCGCCGCTCGAGCAGCGACTTGGTGGCCGAGAGGCGCATCTGCTCGATGTGCTCGTTGATCGCCGAATCCTTCTCGATGAACAGGTCGCGCGACGGGACGTAGGCCTCGGGCTGGTAGTAGTCGTAGTAGGAAACGAAATACTCGACGGCGTTCTCGGGAAAGAACTCGCGGAATTCCGAATAGAGCTGGGCCGCCAGCGTCTTGTTGTGCGCCAGCACCAGCGCCGGCCGGCCAAGCCGGGCGATGACGTTGGCCATCGTATAGGTCTTGCCCGAGCCGGTGACGCCGAGCAGGGTCTGGAAGCTCAGGCCGTCCTGCACGCCATCGATCAGCCGGCGGATCGCCTCGGGCTGGTCGCCGGCCGGCGCAAAGGGCTCGTGCAGCCGGAAGGGGCTGCCGGGAAAGATAACTACTTCTTCATTCACAAGAAACTTCGATCAAAAGTCGGCGCTGGCGGGACGGCGCTTGAGTCGTCGGTACAGCGTGTTGCGGCTGATGCCGAGGCGGCGCGCCGCCTCGGACATGTTACCCCGGCAGGCCGAAATAACGCGTTCCATCGCGGTCTGCGACAACTGCTCGAGGTTATCTCCAGAGGGCGGCGGTATTGTCGCGACAGGAAGTCGCGCGACAGGCTGCCGGATATCTTCAACCAGATCGTCGGGCAGGTGTTGCCAGTCGATGCGCGTTTCGGCGGCATCGAGGAGCGCACAGGCGGTGCGCAGGGCGTTGGCGAGCTGGCGCAGGTTGCCGGGCCAGGGATAGGCGGCAAAGGCGGCGGCCAGGGCGGGCGCGAGGCCGACATCGCGGCCCGGCGCCATGTCGGCGAGCATGCACGCGACGAGGGCGGCGAAGTCGGCGCGCTCACGCAGGGCCGGCAGCATCAGCGTCAGACCGTTGATGCGGTAATAAAGGTCGGCGCGGAAACGGCCGGCGGCCATCTCGGCCTTGAGGTCGCGGTGCGTCGCGCAGATCAGCACGAAGTCCACGGCCACCGGCCGGTCGCCGCCGACGGGCACCACCTCGCGCTCCTGCAGGGCGCGCAACAGCCGCGCCTGCTGGGCGAGCGGCATGTCGCCGATCTCGTCGAGGAACAGCGTGCCGCCGTGAGCGGCGCGCAGGCGGCCGGGGCTGCCGCCCTTGCGCGCGCCGGTGAAGGCGCCGGGCGCGTGGCCGAACAGTTCGGCCTCGACGAGGCTTTCCGGCAGCGTCGCGCAATTCACGGCGACGAAGGCTTTGTCGCGGCGCGGCCCGGATGCGTGGCAGGCCTTGGCGAAGAGTTCCTTGCCGGCGCCCGACTCGCCCTGCAGCAAGAGCGCGATGGGTTTGCCGAGCACGCGGCGCGCCTTGTCGATGGCGGCCTGGAGCCGCGCATCGCCGCTGTCGAGCGCGGCCAGCGCGTCGGGTTTCACGACCGAGGCGGGCGGTACGTAGAGCCGGCGCGCGGCGCGGCCGGGTTCGACGCGCACATGCAGGCGGGCGCCGTCGCGCCGCGCCGTGGGCAGCGCCTCGCTGCCGTGGCGCCGCCCCCAGTCGACGAGGTCGGCCGGACGCAGTTGCAGCACGCGGGCGATGGGCGTGGCGCCGAGGTCGGCGGGGGAAAGGCCCAGGAGCGCCAAACCGGCGGGATTGGCGCCGACGATCCAGCCGTCGTCGGAGAGGGCGACGACGCCCTCGGCGACGGTGCCGATGCCTTCGGCGAGCGGGTGGAAGCGCAGGCGCAGCGCCTCGCCGTGGCGCGCGTCGAACAGGCGGTTCTCGATCATCTGCGCCGCCGCGCGCACCAGGCCGAAGGTGTGCGGATGGCGCCCGCGCTGGTCGCCGGAAATGTCGAGCACGCCGAGCAGCCGCCCATCCGGCGCCGTCACGGTGGCGGCGGCGCAAGTGAGGAAGCCGTTGCGGTCGAGGTAGTGCTCGGCGCCATGCACCGCCACCGGGCCAGCCTCGGCGAGCGCCGTGCCGATGGCGTTGGTGCCGCGATGGCGCTCGAGCCACGAGGCGCCCGGCGCCAGGGCGACGCGCTCGGCGCGGCCGACGAAATCGGCGTCGCCGAGCGCCTGGAGCAGCACGCCGCGATCGTCGGCGAGGATCACCATGCTGCCGGAATCGCGCGTCTGGGCATGCAGGTATTCCATCACCGGCCGGGCGTGGGCGACCAGTTCGCGCTGGCGTTCGGCGGCGCGCAGCACGGCCGGGGCGTCGAGTTGCGGCGCGTCGGGCAGACGGCCGACGGGGGCGAGGCCGGCGTCGAGACAGCGGCGCCAGGAGCGCGCGACGGCGGGGCCGACCAGCGCGGCGGGCGGCGTCTCGCCGCGTTCGACCAGCAGATGGCGCGCCTGGCGCAAGGCCGCGCCCGTGGGCGTGGGCAGCATCTTCTTCTCCTCCAATATGGGCCTGCCCACTTGGGGCGGCCTTGTTATGTGCGCCACCATACGCTGCGGCGCGGGCGCGCGCAAGACATCGGCGGCATTGCGCCGGCCACTGTGTCAAATCGTGACAGTGTGCCGAATCGGGACGTGCCACGGCGGCGGCGACACAGCGGCGTATCCGATAACAAACGTCGACGAATCAATAGCTTGGGAATTACCCCGCCCCCAGGCACGTTCCCTGCGGAACGAGCCCAGGCCCGGCAGTCCGCCGGCCGCACAAAACAGGAGGAGAGCCCCATGATTTACGCCGCACCCGGCGCCGCTGGCGCCAAGATCCAGTACCAGACCCGTTACGACAACTTCATCGGCGGCAAGTGGACGCCGCCGGTCAAGGGCCAATACTTCGACGTCATCACGCCGATCAACGGCAGGCCCTATACCCAGGCCGCGCGCTCCGGCGCGGCGGACATCGAGTTGGCGCTCGACGCCGCCCACGCCGCCGCCGACGCCTGGGGCAAGACCTCGCCCACCGAGCGTTCCAACCTGCTGCTGAAGATCGCCGACCGCATCGAGGCCAATCTCGAACTGCTGGCCTACGCCGAGACGGTGGACAACGGCAAGCCGATCCGCGAGACGCTCAACGCCGACATCCCGCTGACCGTCGACCACTTCCGCTACTTCGCCGGCTGCGTGCGCGCCCAGGAAGGCGGCATCAGCGACCTCGACGAGAACACCGTCGCCTACCATTTTCAGGAGCCGCTCGGCGTCGTCGGCCAGATCATCCCGTGGAACTTCCCGATCCTGATGGCCGCCTGGAAGCTCGCGCCCGCGCTGGGCGCCGGCAACTGCGTGGTGCTGAAGCCGGCCGAGTCGACGCCGATCTCGATCCTGATCCTCGCCGGACTGATCGCCGACCTGCTGCCGCCCGGCGTGCTGAACATCGTGAACGGCTACGGGCGCGAAGCCGGCATGCCGCTGGCGACCAGCAAACGCATCGCGAAAATCGCCTTCACCGGCTCGACCACCACCGGCCGCGTCATCGCCCAGGCCGCCGCCAACAGCCTGATCCCGGCGACGCTGGAACTCGGCGGCAAGTCGCCCAACATCTTCTTCGCCGATGTGATGGACAAGGACGACGGCTTCCTCGACAAGGCTATCGAAGGCCTGGTGCTGTTCGCCTTCAACCAGGGCGAGGTGTGCACCTGCCCAAGCCGCGCGCTGATCCAGGAATCCATCTACGACAAGTTCATGGAGCACTGCCTGGCCCGCGTCAAGGCGATCAAGCAGGGCAACCCGCTCGACACCGACACCATGCTCGGCGCCCAGGCCTCGAAGGAACAACTGACCAAGATTCTTTCCTACCTCGATCTCGGCAAGCAGGAAGGCGCGCAGGTGCTGACCGGCGGCGCCCAGGCCCAGGTCGGCGGCGACCTCGATGGCGGCTATTACGTGCAGCCGACCCTGTTCAAGGGCCACAACAAGATGCGCATCTTCCAGGAAGAAATCTTCGGCCCGGTGCTGGCGGTGACCACCTTTAAGGACGAGGCCGAAGCCCTGGCGATCGCCAACGACACACTCTACGGCCTCGGCGCCGGCGTCTGGAGCCGCAACGGCAATGTCGCCTACCGCATGGGCCGCGCCATCAAGGCCGGCCGCGTGTGGACCAACTGCTACCACGCCTACCCGGCCCACGCCGCCTTCGGCGGCTACAAGGAATCCGGCATCGGCCGCGAGACGCACAAGGTCATGCTCGACCACTACCAGCAGACCAAGAACCTGCTGGTCAGCTACGCCGAACAGAAACTCGGTTTCTTCTGATTCCTCCCCCTCGCGCAATGCGAGTTGCGGGGGCGGGCCGCCGGTCCGCCCCCGTTTTTCCAGGAGACGTCCATGGTCGAAAAAGTCGTCGCCACCCCCGCCGCACTCGAACTGATCGAGCGGCTCAAGCAGCAACACGGCGGCAGCCCGATGTTCCACCAGTCCGGCGGCTGCTGCGACAACAGCGCCGCCAACTGCCTGCTCCCCGGCGAAATCATGATCGGTCCGGGCGACGTTTATCTCGGCGACATCGGCGGCTGCCCCTTCTACATCGGCAAGGCGCAGTACGAATATTGGAAGCACACCCAGCTCATCATCGACGTGATCGAGGGCACCGGCGGCACCTTCTCGCTCGAAGGGCCGGAAGGCAAGGCCTTCCATACCCGCTCGCGCGTATTTACCCCGGAGGAATTGGCGGAAATGGCGCGAGAGCAGACTGCGACCTAGAAAAGTCGGCGCCAGCGGGACGGCGCAAGTTGGTATCATCATGCGCTTGTATCCATTTTCACTTTCCAGAGCCTAGCCCCCATGAGCACTTCCCTCTTCGCCCACGTCGAAATGGCCCCCCGCGATCCGATCCTGGGCCTCAACGAAGCTTTCAACGCCGAAACCAACCCGAACAAGGTGAACCTCGGCGTCGGCGTCTACTTCGGCGACGACGGCAAGATTCCGCTCCTGGCCGCCGTCAAGCAGGCCGAAAAAACCCGCCTCGAAACCCAGCCGCCGCGCGGCTACCAGCCGATCGAGGGCACGCCCGCCTACAACGGCGCCGTGCAGAACCTGCTGTTCGGCAGGGATTCGGAACTTCTCGCCGCCGGCCGCGCCATCACCTGCCAGTGCCTCGGCGGCACGGGCGCCCTCAAGGTCGGCGCCGACTACCTCAAGCGCCTGCTGCCCGACGCCGGCGTCTACCTCTCCGACCCGAGCTGGGAAAACCACCGCGCCCTGTTCGAGGGCGCCGGCTTCCCGGTCAAGGACTACGCCTATTACGACACGGCCACCCGCGGCGTCGACTTCGCCGGCATGAAGGCCGCGCTGGCCGCGATGCCCGCCAAGAGCATCGTCGTGCTGCACGCCTGCTGCCACAACCCGACCGGCGCCGACCTGACCGCCGCCCAGTGGCAGGAAGTCGTGGCCGCCGTGAAGGAAAAGAGTCTCGTCGCCTTCATCGATATGGCCTACCAGGGCTTCGCCGACGGGATCCAGCAGGATGCCGTCGCGCTCGACCTGTTCGCCGCCTCCGGCCTGCAGTTCTTCGTCTCCAGCTCCTTCTCCAAGTCCTTCTCGCTCTACGGCGAGCGCGTCGGCGCGCTGACCATCGTCACCGCCGGCAAGGACGAGTCGGCCCGCGTGCTCTCGCAAGTGAAGCGCGTGATCCGCACCAACTATTCCAACCCGCCCACCCACGGCGGCGCCGTGGTCGCGGCCGTGCTGGCCAGCCCCGAGCTGCGCCAGATGTGGGAAGACGATCTGGCCGGCATGCGCGACCGCATCCGCGCCATGCGCACCAGCCTGGTCGACAAGCTCGCTGCCAACGGCGCCGCCGGCTTCGAGTTCATCAGCGTGCAGCGCGGCATGTTCTCCTACACCGGCCTGACCGCCGCGCAGGTGGAGAAACTGCGCGCCGAGTACGGCATCTACGCCGTCTCCACCGGCCGCATCTGCGTGGCCGCGCTCAACACCCGCAACATCGACTACGTGGCCAAGGCCATCGCCGCCGTCATCGGGTAAGTCTATAATCCGCACACTCACCGGGCGGTTAGCTCAGCGGTAGAGCACTGCCTTCACACGGCAGGGGTCACTGGTTCGATCCCAGTACCGCCCACCAGGACACGAGGCCCCGCGCGCGGGGCCTTTGTCGTTCCATCAGGGCCGACGACACGACATGGCATTGAACCCCGCATTCCGCTCAGGCGCCGCAGCCGGCTTGCGCGCCTTTGTTCCGGTGTCGGTCGGTTTCATCCCCTGGGCGATCGTCACCGGCATCGCCATGCGCTCGTCCGGCCTGGACGCGCCCGAATCGATCGGCATGAGCCTACTCGTCTATGCCGCCACGGCCCAGCTCGGCGCGCTGCCGCTGATCGCCAGCGGCGCGCCGCTGTGGCTGATCTTCGTCACGGGCATGGTGCTCAATCTGCGCTTCGTCATCTTCAGCGCGGCGATCGCCCCCTCCCTCAGGGAACAATCCCTGCCGCGCCGTATCGTCGGCGGTTTCCTGCTTACCGACAACGCCTTCGCGGTGCTGGGCCCCAGGCTCGCGGAAACGCGCGATCCGGTCTGGCGCTGGGGTTACTACATCGCGCCCTCGCTCTACGGCTGGACGCTCTGGCAAGGCGGGGTGCTGGTCGGAGTTTTCGGGGCGGGCTTCGTGCCGGCCGACTGGTCGCTCGAATTCATGGGCACGATCGCGCTGATGGCCATGGTCGTGCCGATGGTGCGCTCGCGCCCCATGCTGCTGGCCGCGCTGGTCGGCGGACTGGGCGCCGTGCTGCTGCGCGGCCTGCCGCTGCGCCTCGGTCTTTTTGTCGCCATCTTGCTGGGCATCGTTGCGGGATTTCTCGCCGAACGCTGGAACGAAAAGCGGGCCGCCCCATGATCGAAGGGGTCTGGCTATGGATCGCCTTCCTGCTGCTGGCGGCAACCACGCTGCTCACGCGCGGCAGTTTCATCGTGATCGGCGAACGCGGCCAATTGCCAGCGGTGATCCTGCGCGCGCTGCGCTACGCGCCGGCCGCCGCCCTGTCGGCCCTTGTGATGCCGGACCTGCTGCTGGCGCAGGGGGAGGTCGATCCGTTCAATCCCCGCCTGTTTGCCGGCCTGGCGGTGATCGCCGTCGCGCTGCGCTGGCGCAATCCCTGGCTGCCCTTCATCATCGGCATGGGCGTGCTGTGGGCGGTGCAATACCTGCTGCCCGGCCCCTGAAACCGCGCGCGACACCCGTGCCGTCGCGCCAGCGCCGACTCCCGCGCAGGATGCTATATTGGGGGCGTGCGAAGCGCCGACTCCCGTCCCTCCCTGTATCGCGACATCGAATACCTTGGCGGCGCCTGCGCCTTCGCCGGCGAGGTGCGCGTCGCCATCAACCACGAAGCGCTGTTCGACGAGTTCTACCATTACGAGGTCGAGGAATTCTGCCAGTTCATGCACTGCTTCGGCGCCCCTGCCGGCACGGTGCTGCTGCAGGAGGGCGAGGAAGGCGACCATCTGATCGTGTTGCTGTCGGGTCAGGTTGTCGTGCGCAAGACCGACCTCGGCGGCGCGGTGCATAGCCTGGCGATGGTCGGGCCGGGCAGCATCCTCGGCGAAATGTCGATGATCGACGGCGAGCGCCGCTTCGCCAGCTGCGTCGCTGCCGAGCCGACACGCTTCGCGGTCATGTCGAAGGCGGATCTCAACGAAATCGTCGCCCTTCACCCGCGCCTGGCGAACAAGTTCCTCCTCATGCTGGTCAGGATCATGGTCGGCCGCCTGCGCGACATGGGCGCGCGCGCGATTTCCCCCCTTTCCAAGCCGCTCGTCTAGCGGTCTAATGCGGTTCGACCGGCAGAGCCCCCTGCCCGAGGATCGCCAATCACCGCCATGACCTCCCTTCAGACCCTTTCCAGCAAGCTCAGCGACCTCGACCTCCATCTTTTCCACGAGGGCAGCCACACCCGCCTGCACGACTGCCTCGGCGCGCACCCGGAAGTCCGCGCCGGCGTCGCCGGCTGCCATTTCGCGGTCTGGGCGCCGAACGCCCACGCCGTTTCCGTCATGGGCGATTTCAACGGCTGGCACCGCCACCGCCATTGGCTGAAGCAGATTCACGCCGGTTCCGGCATCTGGGAAGGCTTCGTGCCCGGCGTCCACGCCGGCCAGCGCTACAAGTTCCATATCGAATCCGCCCTGCACGGCTACAAGGTGGACAAGGCCGACCCCTTCGCCTTTGCCGCCGAAGTCGCGCCCGCCACCGGCTCAGTCATCGCGGAACTCGATTACGCCTGGAACGATGCGGACTGGATGGCGCGGCGCAAGCGGGCCAATGCCCTCGACGCACCGATGGCGGTGTATGAAGTTCATCTCGGCTCCTGGCGCCGCTCGCCCGACGACCCGGGTCGACCGCTCGGCTACCGCGAACTCGCGCCGCAACTGGCCGACTACTGCGTCGACATGGGCTTCACGCATGTCGAACTGATGCCGGTGATGGAACACCCGTTCTACGGTTCCTGGGGCTACCAGGTCACCGGCTTCTTCGCGCCCACCGCGCGCTACGGCTCGCCGCAGGATTTCATGTTCCTCGTCGACCATCTGCACCAGCACGGGATCGGCGTCATCCTCGACTGGGTGCCCTCGCACTTTCCCAACGACCAGCACGGCCTGGCCTACTTCGACGGCACGGCCCTCTACGAGCACGCCGACCCGCGCCAGGGCTACCATCCGGAGTGGAGCAGCCAGATCTTCAACTACGGCCGCCACGAGGTGCGTTCCTTCCTGCTGTCGAGCGCGCTGTTCTGGCTCGACCGGTACCACATCGACGGCCTGCGCGTCGATGCGGTCGCCTCGATGCTCTATCTCGACTATGCGCGCAAGGAAGGCGAGTGGATTCCCAACGCACATGGCGGCCGGGAAAACCTCGCCGCGATCCAGTTCCTGCGCCAACTCAACGAGGCGGTCTATCGCGACTTTCCCGACACGCAGACCATCGCGGAGGAATCCACCGCCTGGCCGATGGTTTCGCGCCCGACCTGGCTGGGCGGACTCGGCTTCGGCATGAAGTGGAACATGGGTTGGATGCACGACACGCTCGACTATTTCGCGCACGAAGCGATCCATCGCAAGTATCACCACGACCAGATCACCTTCAGCATCTGGTATGCCTTCCACGAAAACTTCATGCTGCCGATCTCCCACGACGAGGTGGTGCACGGCAAGGGCTCGCTTGCGGCCAAGCTGCCCGGCGACGAATGGCAGCGCTTCGCCAACCTGCGCCTGCTGCTCGGCGCCATGTGGGCGCATCCCGGCAAGAAGCTGCTGTTCATGGGCAGCGAATTCGGCCAGACGAGCGAATGGAACCACGACAAGAGCCTCGACTGGCACCTGCTGCAATACTGGCCGCACGCCGGCGCGCAGGCCTGGCTGCGCGACCTCAACCGGATTTACAAAAGCCGCCCCGCCCTCTTCGCCCGCGATTTCGGCAACGACGGCTTCGAGTGGGTCGATTGCCACGACAGCGACGAGAGCGTGATCAGCTTCCTGCGCAAGGGCGCGCACGGCGAAACGATGCTCGTCGTGCTCAACGCCACGCCGGTGCCGCGCGAAGGCTACCGCGTCGGCGTTCCCGATGTTGGCGGGGGCGGTCGCTGGCGCGAACTGCTCAACAGCGACGCGCCCTGCTACGGCGGCGGCGGCATCGGCAACGCCGGCGAAGTCACGGCGGACGACCGGGCGCACCACGGCCGCCCGCATTCGCTGCTGCTCCGGCTGCCGCCCCTCGGCGCGCTGTTCTTCGAACCGGCCGGCTGAACCGCCGTCCCGCCGGGGCCGACAACGCGGCGACGGTGGTCGCCCTATTCTTCTGCGCAGTCTGACTCGTTGGACGCCGAGGGCGGCGCTTTCAGGCCGTCAGCGCCCGCCAGAGGGTCTTGCCGCCGCTTGCCTTGTCGATCTCGGCCAGTACGCGCTCGTGCTCGGCCAACTCCTCGGCCGAGGCGACCAGCAGGCGGATCGCCGGCCGCTCGCCATGCGCGAAGGCGGCGGCCTCGGGGTCGCCCGCCTCCAGGTCCATCATCAGGCTTTCCTGTCCTCGGGTCATGGCCAGATAAACCTCGGCGAGCAGCTCCGCGTCGAGCAACGCGCCATGCAGCTGGCGACCGGCGTTGTCGACGCCAAACTCGACACACAGGGCATCGAGGTTGTTCTTCTTGCCGGGCCGCAGGTCACGCGCCATCTTCAGCGTGTCGGTAACCGTCCGGCACAGAGCCTTCAGCTCGGGACGGTCGATCAGGCCCAGCTCGTGGTCGAGGAAACCGGTGTCGAACGGCGCGTTGTGGATGATCACCTCGGCTCCGGCAACGAACTCGATCAGCTCGTCGGCGATCTCGGCGAACTTCGGCTTGTCGGCGAGAAACTCATCGGTCAGCCCATGCACCACCTGCGCGCCCGCCGCGACCGGACGCTCCGGATTGAGGTAGCGCTGGAAGCGGTTGCCGGTCAGCTTGCGGTTGAGCAACTCGACACAGCCGATCTCGATGATCCGGTCGCCCTGGCGCCACTCGAGGCCCGTCGTTTCGGTGTCCAGCACCACCCGTCTCAACTCGCTCATCGATTGTCCTCGATGGCCTTGCGCGCCAGCGCGTCCGCCCTCTCGTTCTCTGCATGACCCGCATGACCGCGCACCCACAGCCATTCGATCGCGTGGCCGGCGGCCAGCGCGTCGAGCGCCTGCCACAGGTCGGCGTTCTTCACCGGCCGGCGGTCGGCGGTCTTCCAGCCGCGCCGCTTCCAGCCGTGAATCCACTCGCTGATGCCCTTCTGCACGTATTGCGAGTCGGTATGCACGCGCGCCGCCACCGGCCGCTTGAGGGCGCGCAGCGCCTCGATCACCGCCATTAGCTCCATGCGGTTGTTGGTCGTCGCCGGGTCGTAACCCGACAGTTCCTTTTCCTTGCCGCCGCTGCGCAGCAGCGCGCCCCAGCCGCCGGGGCCGGGATTGCCGCTGCAGGCGCCATCGGTGAAAATCTCGACGACCCGCTTCATTGCGCGTCCGCGGCCTTCCCGTGCTTTTGCGTCGCCGGCTTCTGCGGCGCCAGGGCCAGCGCCTTCGCGCGCGCCAGACGGTCTTTCCATTTGGGCGTGATCAGGCGCATGCCGGGCTGGCGCTTGATCGCCTGGACCACGTAGGCGCCGCCCAGGAAGGGCCACCAGCGGTCTCCGGCCGTTTCGAGGAAACGCCAGCGTTGCAGCCATTTTTCCTGCGTCACCGGCGGCACGTAACAGCCGAAGGCGCCGGCGCGCGACTCGTGGCCGAGCAGGGCGAACCAGTCGCGCAGGCGCGGCACGCTGATGTAGCGGCCCTGCCAGGGCGGCTCGCCGCGCTTGCCCGCGAGCAGCCGGCGCAGCCCCCAGAGACTGAAGGGATTGAAGCCGGTGACCACCGCGCTGCCCTCGGGCGCCAGCGCGCGATCGACCTCGCGCAGTATCTGGTGCGGGTTCGCGGCGAACTCGAGGACGTGCGGCAGCACAACGAGATCGAGGCTGCTGGTCGCGAATGGCAGGTGATGCGGATCGCCCTGCACCGCCACGCCGGCACGATCGCAACAGTAGAAACGGAAGGGCATGCGGTTGGCGCGCAGGAAATCGACCTGCGGAAAACCGACCTGCACCGCGTTGTAGCCGAAGATGTCGGCCACCAGGTTGTCGAGCCGGGCCTGCTCCCAGTCGAGCAGGTGGCGACCCGGCGGGGTGGCCAGCCAGTCGGCGAAACTTGCCGGCGCCATTACAATCGGCCTCCATGCAGATCGACGCCATCCCCGCCTTCGAGGACAACTACATCTGGGCGCTCCGGCACGCCGGCCAGGTCGCCGCGGTCGACCCCGGCGCAGCTGCTCCCGTCCTGGCTTACCTGCAGCGCACGGGCAACCGGCTGGCCGCGATCCTGGTCACGCACCATCACGGCGACCACATCGGCGGGATTCGCGAACTGGTGGCGGAATTCCCCGTGCCGGTGTTCGGCCCGGCGCGCGAGGCCGGCGACGTGGTCACCCGCCCGCTGCGCGATGGCGAGCGGGCGACGGTGCTGGGCGTCGATTTCGAAGTGCTCGAGGTGCCGGGACACACGCGGGGACATGTCGCCTATTATGCCCGCGATGCCGGACTGTTCTGCGGCGACACCTTGTTCGGCGCCGGCTGCGGCCGCGTCTTCGAGGGCACCCTGGCCGAAATGCACGCCTCGCTCGCCCGCCTCGCCGCCCTGCCGCCCGCCACGCCCGTCTATTGCGCCCACGAATACACGCAATCCTGCCTGCGCTTCGCCAAGACCGTCGAGCCCGGCAACTGCGCCATCGACGCCCGCAGCGCAGTCGTCGCGGCCCGGCGCGCCGCCGGCCTGCCCTCCGTGCCATCGACGCTGGCCGATGAACTGGCCACCAATCCCTTCCTGCGCTGGAGCGCCCCCGGCGTGATCGCCGCCGCCACGGCCCGGCTCGGCCGGCGGCCCGCGAACGACGCCGAAACCTTCGGCGCGATCCGCCTCTGGCGCGACAGCCTCTGACCATGCCAGCCCTTGAAACCTGGGAACTGCTTTCCTACGTCGTCACGGTGATCGGCCTGCCGCTCGCCATCGGCGTGTTTCTCTTCGAACAACGCAAGGAGCGCGAAAATGAAGAGGAAGCGGCCTGGCAGCAGCTGGCGGACGCCTACAACGATTTTCTCGAAGTCGTGCTCGCCCATCCCGACCTCAGGCTGCGCAGCCAGGCGCCGACGCCCGACCTGAACGAGGAGCAACGCGAACGGATGCTGGTCATCTTCGACATGCTGATCTCGCTGTTCGAACGCGCCTACCTGCTGCTCTACGAGGAGGACATGAATGAAAAGGAGCGGCGCCGCTGGCATTCCTGGGAAGACTACATGCGCGAATGGTGCGGCCGCGCCGACTTCAAGGCGCGCCTGCCGGAACTGCTGCGCGGCGAGGATCCGGACTTTTCCGCCTACATCCTGCGCCTGGCCGAGGAAACGAGACAGGCGTAAGTCGGCGCCGGCGGGACGGCAGGGACGCATCACGACCCGAGCAGTTCGCGCGCGTGACGGCGCGTGGTTTCGGTGATCTGCATGCCGCCGAGCATGCGCGCGATCTCCTCGACACGCCCGGCCGCGTCCAGCACGCTGACGCGACTGACGACAGCCTGTTCGCCCTGCGTTTCCTTGCGGATCGACCACTGCCAGTCGGCGCAGGCCGCCACCTGCGGCAGATGGGTGACGCACAGCACCTGGCGGTCCGCGCCGAGCTGTTTCAGCATGCGCCCGACGATCTCCGCGACGCGCCCGCCGATGCCGACATCCACCTCGTCGAAAATCAGCGTGCCGGCGGTATGCGCCTGGCTGGCGATCACCTGCAGCGCGAGGCCGATACGCGACAGTTCGCCGCCCGAGACCACTTTCGCGAGCGGGCGCGGCGGCTGGCCGGCGTTCGCGGCAACGAGGAATTCGACGCTCTCGAGACCGTGAGACGAGGACTCGGCCAGGGTCTCGATGCGGACTTCGAAGCGACCGCCGGGCATCGCCAGTTCCTGCATCGCAAAAGTCACCCGCTCGGCCAGCTTTGCCGCCGCGTTCTGCCGTTCCTTGCTCAGACGTTTCGCCACCCGATGGTAAGCCGTGGCCGCCTCCGCCTCGCGCGCCGCCAGCGCCGCGGGATCCGCAGCCAGCGTCAGTTCGGCCAGCCGCGCCCGCAGGCGCTCCAGCGCCTCGGGCAGTTCCGCGGGTGCGACCCGATGCTTGCGCGCCAACTGCGTCACTGCGGCGATGCGCGCGTCCAGTTCGCCCAGCCGCGCCGGATCGAGGTCGAGCCGATCGCGGTAGCGCCGCAGCGCGTGGCCCGCCTCCTCAAGCTGGATCAGGGCTCCTTCGAACAGCTGCGCCGCCTCATCCAGCGCGGCATCGCAGAAAGTCAGCTCGGCCAGCCGGCCGCCCGCGCGCTGCAGCCCCGTCAGCGCGCCGGCATCCTCGTCGTCCAGCAAGGCCAGCGCCGCGTCGCTCGCTGCCAGCAGGCTGGCGGCATGGGCGAGCCGGCGCTGCTCGGCTTCGGTTGCGCGCCAGGCCTCTGCATCGAGACCGAGGGCGTCGATCTCCTTGACCTGCCAGTCGAGCAACTCCCTCTCCCGCGCGGTCGCCGCAACATCCCGCTCGGCGGCCTGGCGCGCCGCGCGCAGTTTCTTCCAGGCGGCGAAGCGCTCGGCCGTTTCGCCTGCCAGCGCCAGTGCGTTGGCATGCGCATCGAGGAGCGCGCGCTGGGCGTCGGCGCGCAGCAGCGAGTGGTGGGCATGCTGGCCGTGGATGTCGCAGAGGAAATCCGCCGCCGCGCGCAACTGGCCGAGCGTCGCGGCCGCGCCGTTGAGCCAGGCGCGCGACTTGCCGCCGGCATCGACGACGCGGCGCAGGATGCAGCAATCGGGATCAAAGTCGTTGGCGGCCAGCCAGTGCGCCAGCGCCGCAGCGGGCGCGACCTCGAACTCGGCGGACACTTCGGCCTTCTCGCTCCCCGCCCGCACCACGCCGGCGTCCGCGCGCGCGCCGAGCGCCAGCGAGAGGGCATCGACCAGGATCGACTTGCCGGCGCCGGTCTCGCCGGTAAGCGCGCCGAAACCGGCGGAAAACTCGAGCTCGAGCCGGTCGACGATGACGAAGTCGCGGATGTTCAGCTGGCGCAGCATCGGCTACCGGTGAGGTGTGGCGCTCCAGTGCAGCTTCTCGCGCAGCATGGCGAAATAGCTGTAGCCGGGCGGATGGAGCAGGGTCACGACGTGGGACGAACGCGCCAGGCGCACGCAGTCGCCGGCCCGGACGTCGAAATGGCTCTGGCCGTCGCAATGGACGCGACCGCCGTAGGACTGCACCAGCCTGAGCTCGACGCAACTGCTGTCGGCGATGGTGATCGGCCGGTGGGTCAGCGCGTGCGCGCACAGCGGCACCAGGGCGATGCCCGGCACGGCCGGATGCAGGATCGGCCCGTTGGCCGCCAGCGCGTAGGCGGTCGAGCCGGTGGGCGTGGCGACGATCATGCCGTCGGCGCGCAGCACGTAGAGGAATTCGCCATCGACATGCACCTCGAGCTCGATCATGCGGCCGAGGTCGCCCTTGTTGACCACCACCTCGTTGAGCGCGTGGGTGCGGAACACTTCCTGGCCGTCGCGCAGCACGCGGGCGTCGAGCAGCATGCGCCGGTCGGCAGTGAATTCGCCGGCGAGCAGGCGGTCGACCGCATCGACCATATCGGCGCGGGCGATGTCGGTCATGAAACCGAGCCGGCCCAGATTGACGCCGACCAGCGGCACGTTCCGGGCGGCGAGCCGGCGCGCGACGGAAAGCAGGGTGCCGTCGCCGCCCACGACGATCGCCATGTCGGCGGCGCCGGCGTCCGCCCCGTCGATCGCGGCGACGCCGCGCGCGTGCAGATGGGAACGCAGCAGTTCGACCGCCGCGACGGCTTCGGCACTGTCGCTCTTGGCGAACAGGGCGACGGCGCGCAGCCCGCTCACGCCACCCACCTGCTTGCCTGCGCCCGCGCCAGCTGCGCCAGCTTGTCGAACACCGGCGGCAGCAGACAACTTTGCAGCGTGCGCTGGGTGAACAGGAAACGGCCGTCGCAGATGAAGCCGAGCTCGGCCCAGTCGACCTGGTCGTTGAGCAGGTCGGCCGCCAGCGCGAGATCCATGCCGGGCAGGCGCGGGAACAGCGCGAGCACCGAGCCGTCGTAATTCGGACAGTCGTGCAGGAAGAAGGGGCGCGGCCGGCGCGTCTTGCCATTGACGTAGATGCGCGGCGCGGCGGAGACATGGTGCAGCCGCCCCCACTGCCACCAGTTCGATTCGTCGAAGGGCCGCACGCGCCGCGCCAGCAGCTTGTCCTTGTGGGCCTCGAGGTGGGGATGCGGGACGCCGAAGATCATGCGCCGCGTGCGGCCGTCGTCGATGGTCTTCGAGCAGACGAATTCGGCGTTGCCCTCGGGATGCTCGAAGATCTCGTCGGCGCCGGAGACCGCGCCGACCCTGACGTCGAACAGGTCGGCCAGCGGCACGCGGTAATCGCCGCGCAGGAACATCAACTGGCCATCGACCAGCACGAAGCGGCGACCGTCGTGCAGACGGCGCTCGCGGCGCCCGCGTTCAAAACGAAAAATCGCGCAGTTCGGGTTGTGCGCGCCGAAGATGCGCATGTCGCCGGTCTCGATGAAATCGGTGATGTCGCCCTCCTCGTGGAGGAAGGCGTTGAGCTTCCTGGCCGCGGTCAGCTTGGTGAATTCGCGCGGCACGATAAAAATCAGTTCGCCGCCGCGCCGCAGGTGGCGCACCGCCTTCTCGATGAAATAGAGATAGAGGTTGCTGCGGCGGTCGAACAGCGTGCTGTCGAGCAGGGCCAGCGTTTCCGGCGGGATGTCCTGCTGGCGCACATAGGGCGGATTGCCGATGATGGTGTCGAACTTCTCCGCCGGCGGCAGGGCGAAGAAATCCATCACGCGCGCGCCCGCCGGCGCCACGCCCGGGTCGATCTCGATGGCCTCGCAGCCGTTGATGCGCGCGCAGAACGCGCCGTCGCCGGCCGCCGGATCGAGGCTGCGTCCGCGCCGCCGGCGCAGGGCGAGCATGCGCTCCACCACCGCAGCGGGGGTGAACACCTGGCCCAGGGCATGGACGTTCAGTTGTCTTGACATCGGAAAAGTCGGCTCCGGCGGGACGGCGAAGGGCAAGGCATTCTAGTTACAATCGCCCCATCATGCTCGATCCGCGCGCCCAGACCCTGCTCAAGACCCTGATCGAACGCTATATCGTAGAGGGACAGCCGGTCGGCTCGCGCACCCTGTCGAAATATTCCGGCCTCGAACTCTCGCCGGCCACGATCCGCAACGTGATGGCCGACCTCGAGGAGATGGGCTTCATCGCCAGCCCGCATACTTCCGCCGGCCGCATCCCCACGCCGCGCGGCTACCGGCTGTTCGTCGACACGCTGCTGACCGTCCGGCCGCTCGACCCGCAGCACATCTCCGAGATCAGGGGCGCGCTGTTCCCCGACGTGCCGCAGCGCGTGATCAGCCATGCCTCGCAGATGGTCTCCGAGCTGACCCACTTCGCCGGCGTCGTCATCGCCCCGCGCCGCCAGGCGCCGAAGATCCGCCAGATCGAGTTCCTCAGCCTGACCGAGACACGCATCCTGCTGATCATCGTCACCGCCGAAGGCGAGGTGCAGAACCGCATCCTGCTGACCCAGCGGCCCTACACGCCGAGCGAACTGGTCGAGGCCGCCAACTACCTGACGCAGAATTTCGCCGGGCTGGACTTCATGCAGATCCGCCGCCGCCTGCAAGAAGAACTGCAGCGCCTGCGCGGCGACATGACCGAACTCATGAGCGCCGCCGCCGACGCCGGCGCGGAAGCGGCCAGCGAAGCCGCAGAGCAATACGTCATCAGCGGCGAGAAGAACCTGCTCGACAGCGCCGACCTGTCGACCAACATGGCGCGGCTGCGCCAACTGTTCGATCTGTTCGAGCAGCGCACCGGCCTGATGCAGCTGCTCGACCTGTCGAACCGCGCCGAGGGCGTGCATGTCTTCATCGGCGGCGAGTCGGGCATCGCGCCGCTCGACGAGTGCAGCGTGGTCGCCGCGCCCTACGAGGTGGACGGCCGGGTGGTCGGCACCATCGGCGTAGTCGGCCCGACGCGCATGGCCTACGAGCGCGTGATCCCGATCGTCGACATCACCGCGCGCCTGCTCTCCTCAGCCTTGAGCCCGACATGACCACCGCCATCCTGCTCGTCAACCTCGGCACCCCCGAGGCCCCCACGCCCGCCGCCCTGCGCCGCTATCTTGCCGAATTCCTCGGCGACCCGCGCGTGGTCGAACTGCCGCGCCTGCTGTGGCTGCCGCTCCTGCACGGCATCATCCTCAACACGCGGCCGAAGAAGTCCGCCGCGAAATACGCCGCCATCTGGACGCCGGAAGGCTCGCCGCTCAAGCTGCATACCGAGCGACAGGCCAAGCTGCTCAAGGGCTTGCTCGGCGAGCGCGGCCGCAGCGACGTGACGGTCGATTACGCGATGCGCTACGGCGCGCCCTCGGTTGCCGCGAAACTCGATGCGCTGACCGCCGCCGGGGCGCGGGGCATCCCCCAACGCATTCTCGTCGTGCCGCTCTATCCGCAGTTCGCCGCCTCGACCGGCGCGAGCGTCTTCGACGCCGTCGCGGGCTGGGCGAAGACGCGCCGCGACCTGCCCGAACTCGCCTTCGTGCGCGACTACCACGACCATCCGGGCTACCTCGACGCGCTCGCCGCCAGCGTGCGCGAGCATTGGCAGGCCCACGGGCGTCCGGGCGAAAAGGACAAGCTGGTGCTGAGCTTCCACGGCCTGCCGCAACGCTGCGTCGATCTCGGCGACCCCTATCGCGACGAGTGCCAGCGCACCGGGCAGGGGCTGCGCGAACGCCTCGGTCTGTCCGAAAAGCAATGCCTCGTCACCTTCCAGTCGCGCTTCGGGCCGGCCAAATGGCTGCAACCCTACACCCAGTCGACGCTGGAGAAACTGGGCCGGGCCGGCACGGAGCGCATCGACATCCTCTGCCCCGGCTTCGCCGCCGACTGCGTGGAAACATTGGAGGAAATCGCCCTCGAATGCAAGGCGGCCTTCCTCGGCGCCGGCGGCAAGTCCTACCACTACATTCCCTGCCTCAACGAGCGTCCCGACTGGATCGCGGCGCTGGCCGATCTTTGCCTTTCCCGCCCTTGAAAACGGGCGGAGCGCCCCCATTGTCCTCAAGGTTTAATTTCAGAGGCCTTTTTCCCATGCAGGAAGAACAGAATCCCCAGACACCCAAGCTGGATGTGAAAGTCGGCCCCGGCGAGACGGCGGACCAAACCATCCAAGCCGACCAGACCGCCTCAGCCACGACGCCCGACAGCATGCCCAGCCTCGAAGAGGCGCTCAAGGCCGCCGAACTGAAAGCCGCCGAGAGCCACGACGCCTGGCTGCGCGCCAAGGCCGAGACCGAGAACCTGCGCCGCCGCGCGCAGGAGGACGTGGCCAAGGCCCACAAGTTCGCCGCCGAGAAGTTCGCCGGCGAGCTGCTGGCCGTCAAGGACAGCCTCGAAGCCGCCCTGGCCGACGAACGGCAGGATGCCGCCGCGCTCAAGGCCGGCGTCGAGCTGACGCTCAAGCAACTGGTCGCCGCCTTCGAGAAGGCCGCGGTCAAGGAACTCAACCCCCTCGGCGAGAAGTTCGACCCGCATTTCCACCAGGCCATCGCCATGGTGGATGTTGCCGGGGCCGAGCAGGAGGCCAACACGGTCGTCACCGTGCTGCAGAAGGGCTACGCCCTGCACGACCGCATCCTGCGCCCCGCGCTGGTGACCGTCGCCAAACCAAAGTCTTGAAGCGACGGGCGATAACCCCATATTGAGCGCAGGTTAGTTTTCTCCACGAATTCAGGAATAAAGGACATCACATGGGCAAGATCATCGGCATCGACCTCGGCACCACCAACAGCTGCGTCGCCATCATGGAAGGCGGCAAGCCGAAGGTCATCGAAAACTCCGAGGGCGCGCGCACCACGCCCTCCATCGTCGCCTACACGGAAGACGGCGAGATCCTCGTCGGCGCCTCGGCCAAACGCCAGGCCGTCACCAACGCCAAGAACACGCTGTATGCGGTCAAACGCCTGATCGGCCGCCGCTTCGAAGAGAAGGAAGTGCAGAAGGACATCGACCTGATGCCCTTCACCATCTGCAAGGCCGACAACGGCGACGCCTGGGTGCAGGTGCGCGACAAGAAGATGGCGCCGCCGCAGGTGTCCGCCGAGGTGCTGCGCAAGATGAAGAAGACCGCCGAAGACTACCTCGGCGAGGAAGTGACCGAGGCCGTCATCACCGTGCCCGCCTACTTCAACGACTCGCAGCGCCAAGCCACCAAGGACGCCGGCAAGATCGCCGGCCTCGAAGTCAAGCGCATCATCAACGAGCCGACCGCGGCCGCGATTTCCTTCGGCCTCGACAAGCAGGAAGGCGACCGCAAGATCGCGGTGTTCGACCTCGGCGGCGGCACCTTCGACATCTCCATCATCGACATCGCCGAGATCGAGGGCGAGCACCAGTTCGAGGTGCTGTCGACCAACGGCGACACCTTCCTCGGCGGCGAGGACTTCGACCAGCGCATCATCGATTACATCGTCACCGAGTTCAAGAAGGACCAGGGCGTCGATCTGAAGAACGACGTGCTCGCGCTGCAGCGCCTCAAGGAAGCGGCCGAGAAGGCCAAGATCGAGCTGTCGTCCAACCAGCAGACCGAAATCAACCTGCCCTACATCACGGCGGACGCCTCCGGCCCGAAGCACCTGGCGCTGAAGATCACCCGCGCCAAGTTCGAAGCGCTGGTCGAAGACCTGATCGAGCGCTGCGTCGCGCCCTGCCGCACCGCCATCAAGGATGCCGGCGTCAAGATCGACGACATCTCCGACGTCATCCTCGTCGGCGGCATGACGCGCATGCCCAAGGTGCAGGAGAAGGTCAAGGAAGTCTTCGGCAAGGAGCCGCGCAAGGATGTGAACCCGGACGAGGCCGTCGCCGTGGGCGCGGCCATCCAGGGCGGCGTGCTGCAGGGCGAGGTGAAAGACGTGCTGCTGCTCGACGTTACCCCGCTGTCCCTCGGCATCGAGACGCTCGGCGGCGTGATGACCAAGCTCATCACCAAGAACACGACCATCCCGACCAAGACCAGCCAGGTGTTCTCCACCGCCGACGACAACCAGTCGGCCGTAACCATCCACGTGCTGCAGGGCGAGCGCGAAATGTCCGCCGGCAACAAGAGCCTCGGCCAGTTCAACCTCACCGACATTCCGCCCTCGCCGCGCGGCATGCCGCAGATCGAGGTCACCTTCGACATCGACGCCAACGGCATCCTGCACGTCTCGGCCCGGGACAAGGGCACCGGCAAGGAGAACAAGATCACCATCAAGGCCAACTCGGGCTTGAGCGAGGACGAGATCCGGCGCATGGTGAAGGACGCCGAGGCCCATGCCGAGGAAGACAAGAAGGCGCACGAACTGGTCGAAGCGCGCAACCAGTGCGACGCGATGGTGCACTCGGTGAAGAAGGCGCTGGCCGACCACGGCGACAAGATCGGCGCCGACGAGAAGGCGAAGATCGAGTCCGCCCTCAAGGACGCCGAAGAGGCCATGAAGGGCAACGACCAGGCGGCGATCGAAGCCCGCACCCAGGCGCTCGCCGCCGCCAGCCAGAAGCTCGGCGAGAAGATCTACGCCGAAGCGCAGCAACCGGCGGGAGCCGAAGGCGGACAGGCGCCCCAGCCGGGGAAGAAAGCCGACGGCGACGTGGTGGACGCCGAGTTCACGGAAGTCAAAGACAAGAAGTGACCGCCGAATGGCTGCCAAACGCGACTACTACGAAGTGCTCGGCGTCAATCGGGACGCTTCGGACGAAGAGATCAAGAAGGCCTATCGCCGCCTGGCGATGAAGCACCACCCGGACCGCAACCCGGACAACCCAAAGGCGGAGGAGCACTTCAAGGAAGCCAAGGAAGCCTACGAGATCCTCTCCGACGCGAGCAAGCGCCAGGCCTACGACCAGTACGGCCATGCCGGCGTCGACCCGCAGGCCGGCATGGGCGGCGGCGCGGGCATGGGCGGCTTCGCCGACGCGTTTTCGGACATCTTCGGCGACATCTTCGGCGGCAGGGGCGGAGTGGGCGGCGGCGGACGCTCCAACGTCTATCGCGGCGCCGACCTGCGCTACAACCTCGAAATCTCGCTCGAGGAAGCCGCACGCGGCACCGAGACGCGCATCCGCATCCCGACCATGGCGGAATGCGAAAGCTGCCACGGCAGCGGCGCCAAAAAAGGCAGCTCGCCATCGGTTTGTCCCACCTGCGGCGGCCACGGCCAGGTGCGCATGCAGCAGGGCTTCTTCTCGATCCAGCAGACCTGTCCCAAGTGTCACGGCACCGGGCGCTACATCGCCGATCCCTGCCCGGCCTGCCACGGCGCCGGGCGCGTCAAGCAGCACAAGACGCTGTCGGTCAAGATTCCCGCCGGCATCGACGAGGGCGATCGCATTCGCCTTTCCGGCGAGGGCGAACCCGGCGTCAACGGCGGCCCGCCCGGCGACCTCTATGTGCAGATCCACCTCAAGCCGCACGCCGTCTTCCAGCGCGACCACGACGACCTGCATTGCGAAATGCCGGTCAGCTTCACCACCGCCGCGCTCGGCGGCGAGATCGAGATCCCCACGCTCGACGGCGTCGCCAAGCTCAGGATTCCCAGCGAAACGCAAACCGGCAAGGTCTTCCGCCTGCGCGGCAAGGGCATCAAGGGCGTGCGTTCGGCCAGCCAGGGCGACCTGCTCTGCCACGTCGTCGTCGAAACGCCGGTGAGCCTCACCGCGCGGCAAAAGGAACTGCTGCAGGAATTCGAGGACCTCAGCCAGGGCAACGCCGCCAGACACAACCCCAGGGCGCAGGGCTGGCTGGACAAGGTGAGAGAGTTTTTCGGGGGGTAATTGACGGAGCCGGCGGGACGGCGATGCGATAATGCCGCCTCGTTTCCCCGCAGCACTTTCGCATGATTCCCCCGCTCTCCCTGCCGACCGTGCCGAAGGCCGGCCAGCGCGCCGTTCTCCCCGATTTCGCCGGCTCCGGCGACGCGCTGGCGATCAGCCAGCTTGCCGGCGGCAAGCGCCTGCTGGCGGTCATCGCCGCCAGCCCGCTCGAAGCCCAGCGTCTTGCCGAGGAGGTGGGCTGGTTCGCGCCCGCCCTCAAGGTGCATCTGCTGCCCGACTGGGAAACGCTGCCCTACGACCATTTCTCGCCGCACCAGGATCTGGTGTCGGAGCGTCTCGCCACGCTGTTCGCCGTGTCGCAGGGCCAGTGCAACGTGCTGATCTGCGCCGCCCCGACGGCGGCCACACGTCTGGCGCCGCCCGCCTTCCTCGCCGCCCACACCTTCTTCATGAAGAAGGGCGACAGGCTCGACCTCGACAAGCTGCGTGCGCAACTGACGCTGGCCGGCTACCAGCACGTCACGCAGGTGGTCGCGCCGGGCGAGTACAGCGTGCGCGGCGGGTTGGTCGACCTGTTCCCGATGGGCACGCAACTGCCCTACCGCATCGAGCTGTTCGACGACGAGATCGAGACGCTGCGCAGCTTCGACGTCGACAGCCAGCGCACCCTCTACCCGGTGCCGGAGATCCGCCTGCTGCCGGCGCGCGAGTTTCCCGCCGGCGAAGCGGGCCGCACCACCTTCCGCCAGCGCTTCCGCGAGGCGTTCGAGGGCGATGCCTCGCGCATCGCCCTCTACAAGGATGTCTCGAACGGCATCCTGCCCGCCGGCATCGAGTATTACCTGCCGCTGTTCTTCGAGGAAAAGGACAGTGGGGCGACCCTGTTCGACTACCTGCCTGCGGACACCACGTTGTTGCTGCACGGCGACGTGCCGGTCGCCCTCGCCGAATTCTGGACCGATCTCAAGTTGCGCCACAAGATGCTCGGCGGCGACCGTTCGCGCCCGATCATGCCGCCGCAGGACATCTTCCTGCGCGAAGATGATTTTTTCATCGCCGCCAATGGGTTCGCACAATACCTGTCGAAAGTCGGGGTTGGCGAGACGGCACTGCCAGCGCTCGCCGTCGATCGCAAGGCCGCCGATCCGCTCGCCGCGCTGCGCGGCTTCCTCGCCGGCTATCCGGGACGCGTGCTGCTGCTGGCCGAATCGGCCGGCCGGCGCGAGACGCTGCATGAATACCTTACCGAACATGGCCTGACCGCGACGCCCTGCGCGGATTTCGCGGCATTCCTGGACGGCGATGCCCGGCTGATGCTCGCCGCCGCGCCGCTGTCCGGCGGCTTCCGGCTCGACGACTTTGCCGTCATCACCGAGAACGAGCTTTATGCCGCGACCGCCCGTCCGCGCCACAGGCGCAGCGATGCCAATCGTAACAGGGGCGCCAACCTCGAAGGCTGGCTGCGCGACCTCTCCGAGCTGAAGATCGGCGACCCGGTCGTCCATGAAAGCCACGGCATCGGCCGCTACCTCGGCCTCGTGCATATGGACTTGGGCGACGGCGATGCCGAATTCCTCCAGCTCGAATATGCCGGCCAAGCCAAACTTTATGTGCCGGTGGCGCAGCTCGAGGTCATCTCGCGCTACAGCGGCCATGGTGAAAATGGCCCCGAGGCCGTGCAGCTGCACACGCTCGGCTCCGGCCAGTGGGAGAAGGCGAAGAAGAAGGCCGCCGAGCAGGTGCGCGACACCGCCGCCGAGCTGCTGCACCTCTACGCCCGGCGCGCCGCGCGCCAGGGCCATGAATTCAAGTTCAAGACGCACGACCTGGAAACCTTCGCCGCCGGCTTCGGCTTCGAGGAGACGCCCGACCAGCTGGCGGCCATCGGCGCGGTGATCTCCGACATGGTCTCGGGCAAGCCGATGGACCGCCTC
>Ga0208735_100057_pt1 | contig 71462 bp, 69 predicted proteins | sample Subbio12Aug_8Aab_FD_184829 | JGI IMG/M metagenome (GOLD analysis project Ga0208735, IMG submission 184829) | Serpentinite rock and fluid subsurface biosphere microbial communities from McLaughlin Reserve, California, USA - CR12Aug_8Aab (SPAdes) | ecosystem: Environmental > Terrestrial > Deep... | reverse complement strand
TCGCTACTTTGAAAACACAGATTTTTCATTAGATGACGTTTATCGCTCCCTCTCGCAGGTTGTTACGTTCCGAGACACACTTAAGCTTTATCTACATAAGCAAATAAAGAAGACCATTGGAAGAAATACAGACATCGTTTACTATGACGTTACCAATTACTATTTTGAGATCGATAAGCAAGACGAATTTAAGCGCAAAGGTGTATCGAAAGAACATCGACCAGATCCAATCGTCCAAATGGGGCTCTTGATGGACACCAAAGGCATTCCTGTTGCATATGACCTCTTCCCCGGCAACACCAATGACTGTGAAACATTGATGCCGGTTCTAGATAGGGTGAGAAAAGATTTTGACATCGGCAGATACGTCATCGTAGCGGACAAAGGTATCAATACAGCAGATAATATTGCTTTTAATTTAGCCAAAGACAACGGTTACGTTTTCTCGCAGACTGTTCGAGGTGCAAATAAAGAGTTAAAGGATTACGTCCTAGATGAATCCAATTACCGTAATACCGGCGAAGGATTTAAGATTAAATCCAGACTCTACCCTCGGGAGATCAAGGTTGCCAATGCAAATGGCAGCAGAAGCAAAGTCCGTATTGATGAGAAACAAGTGATATTTTACAGCGCTGATTACGATCGCAAGGCGAAGTCTGATCGGGAACCTACACTACTTAAAGCTCGGGACCTGATAAACTGTCCATCAAAGTACAATAAGTCTACTTCTTACGGTGCAGCAAAGTATGTAAAGAATCTGACCTATGACAAAGACACCGGCGAGATTGTAACCACGAAGCAAAAGCTCTATCTTGACGAAGCTAAATTACAAGAAGAAGAAAAGTTCGATGGCTATTATGCAATCGTGACTAGTGAATGGGATAAGAGCGACGAAGAAATTATTGATATTTACCGGGGACTTTGGCGCATCGAAGAAGCCTTTAAAGTCACGAAAAGCGACCTTGAAACACGCCCTGTCTATCTTTCATGTAATGACCACATACAAGCGCATTTCCTGATTTGCTTTATAGCGCTTGTAATCGCCAGGCTATTGGCGCTACATCTAGACAATAAATACTCCATTACAAAAATCATTGAGAGCATTAACAAAGCATCCGGTAGTCTTCTCGAAGAAAATTGGTATCTCTTTGACTATGCAGATGAGATTACAACTGCAATAACCCAAAAATTAGGTGTAGATCTAGGTCATAAATACCTGCGATTTGGGGATATAAAAAAAATTTTAGGTGATACAAAAAAGAGCTGATTTCTACAACAACTATTCATAAAACCAAAAAGCATCCGAAGCCCCATTGCATAAGGGCTCGGCGGCTTTTAAATTCATTTTAACTGCAGAATTCAGGCTAAATGCAAAGAGTATTTACCAGAAAAATTTTGGAAAAAATTTGTTAAAGCAAATTGCAAAGTTGTTTGTTGTTGTTAATTAAACGCAAAAGAGAGCAACCGTGAGCTACTCTCTTTTCTCTCCCTAAAGAGGGATATTGCCATGTTTTTTGCGAGGACGATCTTCCTGCTTAGTAGCCAACATTTCCAATCCTTTAAGCAGACGACTTCTAGTCTCCCGCGGGTCGATGATATCGTCTACCCAGCCGCGAGCGGCTGCAATATATGGATTAGAATATAGGTCGCGATATTCCTGAACACGGGCTAAGCGCTCTGCCTTGGGATTTTCAGCAGCTTCGATTTCCTTGCGATAAACAATATTGGCGGCCCCCTCGGGTCCCATTACGGCAATTTCCGCAGTCGGCCAAGCAATCGCCCAGTCTGCACGAAGGCAATGGGCACTCATAGCAATATAGGAACCGCCGTATGCCTTGCGTAAAATCACGGAAATCTTCGGCACCGTTGCTTCCGAGTAGGCATATAGCACTTTGGCACCATGCCGAATAATTCCGCCATACTCCTGGTTGACACCGGGAAGATATCCCGGAACATCCACAAAAGTAAGCAAAGGAATGTTAAAACAGTCGCAGAAGCGGACGAAACGGGCTATTTTGTCGGAGGCGTTAATATCTAGTACGCCTGCCATTACGGCTGCCTGATTAGCAACAATTCCCACCGACCTGCCGCCCAAGCGGGCGAAGCCGACGACCACATTCTTAGCAAAAAACTGGTGAACTTCAAAAAACCTACTGCCATCGACAACACGTATGATAATCTCTCGCACATCATATGGTTTGTTAGGATTCTCAGGGATTATCGTGCTTAACTCTAAGGCGTCCAAAAGAGGTTCCTCTGCCGCAAAGACTGGCGCATCTTCCAGATTATTGGCTGGCAGGTAAGAAAGCAGCTCGCGTATTTTAGCAAAACATTCCGACTCATCGGCAGTCTTAAAATGAGCTACTCCGCTGATTTCATTATGTGTCTGCGCACCGCCCAGCGCCTCAGAACTTACTTCTTCACCTGTTACAGCTTTAATCACCTGAGGTCCGGTAATGAACATCTGGCTGGTGTTTTCCACCATAAAGATAAAGTCGGTAATAGCGGGCGAATAAACGGCACCGCCGGCGCATGGCCCCATAATCACGGAAATTTGCGGAATAACACCGCTGGCAATTGTGTTACGGTAGAAGATCTCCCCAAATCCGTTCAAAGCTTTGACGCCTTCCTGGATACGCGCTCCGCCTGAATCATTTAAACCGATACAGGGAGCACCCGTTTTCATAGCTAAGTCCATCACCTTACAGATTTTAGCGGCGTGCATTTCACCAAGGGATCCGCCCGCCACTGTAAAGTCCTGTGCGTAAATATAAACAGGACGCCCGTCAACAGTGCCATAACCTGTTACAACACCTTCTCCGGGGTTATTTATGCCTACATCTTCAGCATTCTCCAAGCCTGTCTGCACGAATACATCCAACTCAATAAAGCTGCCGGGATCAATAAATTCCCGGAGCCGCTCTCTTGCCGTCTGTTTTCCTTTGCTATGTTGCTCTGCAATTCGCTTTTCGCCGCCACCTGCTTCAACAAGTTTTCTGCGTTCATGGAGAAGTTTTATTTTTTCTTCCATAACAATACCTCCTATTCTTCACGTTCGCATAATTCAAGCAGAGTGCCAAATGTCTCTTTTGGATGGAGAAAAGCAATTTTGGCACCGCCGGCCCCACGGCGAGGCTGCTCATCGATCAGGCGCACTCCTGCTTCTTTTAAAGCAGCCAGGGCTGCCTCGATATTTTCCACACGGAAAGCAATATGCTGGACGCCCTCTCCTTTGGCTGCAATATACTTTGCTACAGGGCCATCCGGATCTGTGGACTCTAACAATTCCACTTTACAGTCTCCTGCAGGCAGAAAAGCCACCTTTACCTTTTGCTCTGCCACCACTTCTGTTTTTTCGATCTTTAAGCCAAGCAAAGCTTCATAAAGCCTGCCGGCTTCCTCAATACTTTTTACTGCAATGCCGATATGATCAATTTTCTTAATCATCTGCTCCCTGCCTCCTTCCGAAATTATACTCTCTCCTTAATATACTTAGCAATATCCTCTGTAGATGTGCCAGGAGTGAAAATTTCGGACAAGCCAGCCTCTTTCAAATAGGGGATGTCTTCCCCGGGAATGACTCCACCGCCGATAACCAATACATCGACTGCGCCTTGCTCCCGAAGAAGCTGCACAATCGGTGGGAAAAGCTGCATATGGGCACCGCTTAAACTGCTGATGCCCACCACCTGCACGTCTTCCTGGATAGCTGCTTCCACGATCTGTTCCGGCGTTTGACGTAAACCGGTATAAATTACTTCCATGCCGGCATCACGCAGAGCTTGGGCAATTACTTTGGCGCCTCGGTCATGGCCGTCTAAACCAGCTTTTGCGACCAAAACCCTGATTCGTTTCTTGCTCACCTGTTTTCGCCTCCTTGAAGTGCTTAAAGCAACATTTGTTGCTGATATTCACCGAATACTTCACGAAGAATATCGCAAATTTCTCCGAGAGTAGCATATACTTTCACCGCGCCTATCAGGGCGGGCATGATATTCTGGCTAGTCTGCGCAACTGTACGCAGGTTCCGCAAAGCATCCGCCACTTGCCGTTGGTCACGTGTATTCTGTAAAATTTTTAGCTTCTCCACCTGACTATCAGCCACGGCGGGATTAACTTTCAAAAGATCTTTAGGCATTTCCGCATCTTGCAAGAACTTGTTTACGCCGATCACTACCCTTTCAGCAGACTCAATCTGACGCTGGTAGGTATAGGCGCTATGTTGAATTTCCCGCTGCATGAAGCCTTTCTCAATAGCCGCTACAGCACCGCCCAGCTCGTCGATTTTTTCAATATAGTCGGCGGCTTCCTTTTCAATTTGGTCGGTGAGCGCTTCCAGATAATAGGAGCCTCCCAGAGGGTCAACCGTGTCTGTCACGCCAATTTCATAACCGATCACCTGCTGGGTACGTAAGGCAATCAGCACAGAGGGCTGACTAGGCAAGGCCAGCGCTTCATCCCGGGAATTGGTGTGCAGAGACTGAGTACCGCCAAGCACGGCGGAAAGAGCCTGAAAAGCCACTCGCATTATATTCACATCAGGCTGTTGTGCCGTCAGCGAGGAACCAGCCGTCTGAGTATGAAAACGAAGCATCCACGATTTTGGATCCTTAGCCCCGAAGCGCTCCTTCATAATTTTAGCCCAGAGGCGACGCGCCGCCCGAAACTTAGCTACTTCCTCAAAAAAATTGAGATGAGCATTGAAGAAAAAGGAAAGGCGAGGAGCAAATTCGTCCACATCTAAGCCCACCTTAATGGCAGCATCCACATAGGCAATACCGTCTGCTAATGTAAACGCAATTTCCTGTACCGCAGTAGAACCGGCTTCACGGATGTGGTAGCCCGAAATTGAGATAGTATTCCAATTTGGCATCTTTTCCGCGCAATAAGCAAAAATATCGGTAATCAACCGCATAGAGGGCTGCGGCGGGAAAATATATGTGCCGCGGGCAACGTACTCCTTTAAAATATCATTCTGAATAGTCCCATGCAAGTTTTCCGGCGCCACACCCTGTTTTTCTGCCAAGGCAATATACATGGCTAGAATAACTGCCGCCGGTGAGTTAATCGTCATGGATGTGCTGACTTTGTCAAGAGGTATCCCCATAAAAAGAAGTTCCATGTCCAGCAGTGAATCGATCACCACGCCCACTTTACCGACTTCACCCCTGGCTAAAGAGTGGTCGGAATCGTAACCAATCTGTGTTGGCAGGTCAAACGCTACTGAAAGACCCGTCTGCCCCTGCTCCAGCAAATACTTAAAACGTTCATTTGTTTCTTCCGCCGTGCCAAAGCCGGCGTACTGGCGCATAGTCCAAAGCCGGCCACGGTACATGGTGGGTTGGACGCCGCGTGTAAATGGATATTCCCCGGGAAAACCTAGCTCATCATAAGAGAATTCACTAATTTCGGCCGGCGTATAGAGAGTTTCCACTGGCAAGTTGGAATCCGTCTTAAACTCTGTTTTCCGCTGAGGGAAACGGTCCAGCTTGCTTGTCACCATTTTCTCCCATTCGGCCTTTTTTATTTTTAATGTTTTCACAATATTATGCTCAAACAAGCGCTACTCCTCCTCGCACTATTTTTTTAGAGCTTCGTCCAACATGCCTGGGACCTGAAATGGCAGTTGGGCCACAGACACCCCCGCTGCTTCTAAGGCCTTAACTTTTCCCTCGAACGTCCCTTTACCCCGCTCAATAATAGCGCCGGCATGACCCATCCTTTTGCCGGGCGGAGCACTCTTCCCTGCCAAGTAAGCAATGACCGGTTTTGTCAGATTTGTTTTAATAAACTCGGCCGCTTCTTCTTCGGCGCTGCCACCGATTTCGCCCACCATGACAATAGCTTCTGTCTGCTGATCTTTTTCCAACTCTTTCAGTACATCAATAAAATTTAAACCCACAACCCGGTCACCACCTAGACCTACCACTGTAGATGTACCGTAGCCGCAGGCGGTCAGGTTGCCAACAATCTCGTAGCACAGAGTTCCGCTCCGGGAAACAACACCAATGTTTCCGGGAAGAAAAAACTGGTTAGGCATAATTCCTATCTTACATTTTCCGGAGGAAACAACGCCGAAAGTATTAGGACCTACCACCGTAGTACCGCGGCTTTTGGCAAAAGCCATAATTGCCAGGGCATCATGAATGGGAATATGCTCGGGGAGCAGCACCAAGATTTTTATGCCGGCATCAATAGCTTCAAAAGCAGCGTCCTTGGCAAAAGGCGCCGGAATAAACAGAATAGAAGCGTCAATGCGCTGATCTATAACTGCGGCCGCCACAGTGTGGTAAACAGGAATGCCATCAAAATTCTGACCGCCTTTACCGGGAGAGACGCCTGCCACAATTCTTGTCCCGTAGCTCACCATCTGTCTGGTATGAAAAGAACCCTGGTTACCGGTTATACCCTGCACCAGAACTTGTGTATCAGCAAATAAATATATAGCCATAGCCAGCCCTCCTTAAGCTCCTTTAGCAATTTCTACAGCCTTTTGCGCCGCTTCATGCATTAATTTATAAGCGTCAATCCCCACATCCAAGAGAATTTCACGGCCCTTATCCTCGTTTGTGCCCACCAGGCGAATTACTACAGGAACAGGAATTCCACTGTTTTGCTTTACATAGGCAAAAGCTTTAGCCACATCGTCACAACGAGTGATTCCACCAAAAATGTTGATTAAAATTGCTTTCGGATTTTTTGAAAGTAACAGCTCCAGCGCTTTAGCCGTCTGCTCGACACCGGCACCGCCGCCGGCGTCAAGGAAATTAGCGGCTGCTCCGCCATAGTATTGGATTAAATCTAGTGTGGCCATAGTGATACCGGCGCCATTAGCCATCACAGCGATATCACCGTCCAACTCTACGTAAGAAAGGCCAAGTTCATGTGCTTTTTTTTCGGCAGCCGTTCGTTCTTCCACAAGCGGCAGAGCCGGCTGACGAAAGAGGGCATCGTCATCAATCGTTATTTTCGCATCGGCAGCAATCACCATTTCTCCGCTTATGACCAGCGGATTAATTTCCACCAGCTCGGCATCCATTTCCACAAACAGCCGATATAATTTACTGAGAATATCTGCAATCTGTTTAGCTAGAGCATCTGTCACCCCTAACCGGCGCGTAACTTCCCGCGTCACGAAAGGCTGCATGCCAATTGTCACATCCAAGGTTATTTTCACCAGCTCTTCTTCAGGCACATCTTCAATGTCCATGCCACCTTGGGCGGAAGCTAAAATAATCGGTTTTCTGGCAGCGCCATCCACGGTAATTGCCAGATAAAATTCCCGGTCAATCTGTAATTTTTTTTCTACTAAGACCGCATCTACTTGATACCCGTTCAGTTCACTGCCCAGCAAATTAGCAGAAAATCGACTGGCTTCGGCATGGTTGTCGGTAAAGCCAATCCCCCCGGCTTTGCCACGTTTCCCGCTGAGAATCTGTGCCTTAAGAACTATGGAACCGATTTTTTCCGTCAGTGCTGCTGCTTCCTCTGGTGTAGCAGCCACACCGCCTTCCGGCACAGGAATACCATACCTAGCCAACAATTCCTTTCCCATATACTCATACAACTTCACGCTTACTCCTCCTTTAACATTATTAGAGGTCAGATGTCCGGACTCGTTGGAATCGGTGAAACACGTCTATTACTTTAATCTTTATATTTTTTCAACTTGTTATAAAGAGTAGCCAAAGAGATGTTTAAAGCATTGGCAGCCTTCTTCTTTCCTTCCAGTGTTTCGCCGTAACGGGCAAGAGCAGCTTTTAGCATCATTTGCTCCATTTTGTCAAGCGGCATAATTTCGGTGCTTTGAGCGGTGGTAATACTATTAAACTGGCCAATGTAGGGCGCTAAATGCTGCTGGACAATTACATCGCCGCCTACCGTAACCATCGCACGCTCAATCACATTTTCCAACTCCCGCACGTTTCCGGGCCAATCATAGCTCGATAACAACTGTAATGCATCGGGGGCTACCCATCTGACCATTTTCCCCAGCTTGCGATTTAGCTTGCTGATAAAATGGTCTACCAGCACAGGGACATCCTCACGGCGCTGGCGCAAGGGGGGTAAGTTCACTTCAATCATATTAAGCAGAAAATACAGCTCCTCACGGAAACGCCCTCTGCGAACGAGTGACTTCAAATCCATACTAGTGGCAGTAATCAAGCGTACATCAGCACGTAGAATCTCTGTGCCGCCTACACGCTCAAATTCCCGCTCCCGTAGGAGTCGCACCAGTTTTGCCTGCAGATAAGGATTCATTTCTCCGATTTCATCCAAGAAAAGAGTTCCGCCGTTTGATAACTCAACTTTACCCAATTTGGTTTTTACGGCGCCGGTGAAAGAGCCTTTTTCGTGACCAAACAATTCTGACTCTAATAATTCATCAGGCACAGAAGCACTACCGATTTTAATAAATGGCTTACCACGACGCTGGCTGGCCTGATGAATAGCGTGGGCGTAGAGTTCCTTGCCCGTGCCGCTCTCGCCGGCTATAAGCACAGGGAAATCACTCTTAGCCGCTCTTTTTGCAATTTCTACCGTAGACATAAACACTTTGCTTGTACCTGTCAGGTCATCAAATGTATATTTGCTGCCGGTGATTTGGTCGATTTTCGCGTAGAGATTCTCAATAATTGTAGTGCTTTTTTGCAATTCATCCATTAATTTTAAAATATCTGTGATAGGTTGAAAAACTACCACCGCTCCTTCCATTTCCCCTTCCACCAAAATGGGGGCGGCATTAGCAATTACTTCTGTGCCTGAGCCTCCTACTTTGGAGCGATAGCCCACCACCGCTTTTTGTTTGACTAGAGACTGAGCTAAAGCGCCGTGAGGAGAGACTTCAAAAATATTTTTGCCTACGCGTTGAGCCTCTGGGATACCGGTAACACGCGTAAAGGAAGGATTAACATATTTGATCAAGCCCTTATTGTTAGCAACTTCAATGGCTTCCTGCATTGAATTCAAAATTGCCCAAAGTTCACTTTTAAGTTTTTTTACCTCCAATAATTCTTCCTTAGCCTGCAGGATAACCATTAACAAGTTACCGGCAAGCGCTTCCATAACGGCGGCTCCGATATGTTTCAATTTGTGAATATTTCTCTGAACTTCAGAGTCGGCCGTTGCTTCGATAATCACATCAATTTCCGGCTTGACAACGAGTTCCTCATAATTTCCGGTTACATAAACTTTGTCTTTGCGAGCAAGAGTTATTCCGGGTGCAGCCAAGTTTCTGTCAGCCACACCTACTATTTGCACATTTTCGATTTCCCGCAGCACACGATAAACAGAACTGCCACCCACACCGGCACCCACTATTGCTACTTTAATCTTAGCCAAGCAATTCATCTCCTCGGGCGTTAGCTTCCACGAATTATTCTCTTATCACCTTTTAGAATGTTCGTAAATTTTAGAAGAATCCCTGCCAACTAGGAAATATTTTCTTTTCTTTAATCAAAAAATTAGAATCTTCATAATTTTAGAATATTTCCTCAGCCATAGCGCTGCTTTTCTTCGCTGCTTTTCTTTGTTGGTCAACTGCTGTCGCTGTGATATAATATTGCCATCACTCTTGCCAAAATTAAGGGAGGTCACCATGCAGGTTTTTGCACTGGTAGGAGCTAGCGGAACCGGTAAATCCCACCGAGCTTCTTATCTCGCCATTAAGCACCATATCCCCCTGATTGTGGACGATGGTCTGTTAATCCAAGGCAGTATTATCTTGGCCGGCAAATCGGCTAAAAGAGAGACTACTAAAATCGGCGCCGTAAAATGCGCGATTTTCAAGGATGATGCCCATGCTGCTGAGGTCAGAGAAAAAATCATCTCAGCCCGCGCTGATAAAATTCTGCTGATGGGCACATCAGTTAAAATGGTATGTACTATAGCCGAGCGGCTTCAGCTTCCCGCTCCGGAAAAATTTATTAAAATTGAGGAAATTGCCTCTCCAAGAGCCATTTCCAGAGCGCTGGAATTGCGCAACAGAGAAAACAGGCATGTAATCCCGCTCCCCACCTTTGCCATCAAAAAAGATTTCCCGGGCTATCTCCTAGATCCATTACGCTCTTTTTGGGGGAGAAGCCACAGGGAAGATCCAAAAAAAGTAGTGATTGATCGCTCCATAGTCCGACCGATCTACAGTTCTCTGGGAAATTTCTATATTTCTGAGCATGTGATCTCACAGATGATTGCCCACGTTGCCGCAAAGACTCCCGGCATTGCCAGGGTAGGCAAAATTGAAGTCAACTCCAAACCTGAAGGTGCATGGCTGCAAATCGACGTAAATCTCTATTATGGACAAAACATCCCTGAAGTCTTGCAGGAAGTTCAACAAACGGTGAAAGAAGTCATTGAGCATCTGACCGGCTTTAACCTGCCCAGACTACAGGTGACCGCACGGCGTATTGAGCTTCCCGGAAGTCAACATCCGGAACCAAGCCACCAAAACTAAGAATAGCTTAATTAACAAGGGCTGCCTCCGGCAGCCCTTTATTTAGAGGTCAATGTCGGAATCGTTGGAATCGGCGAAATAGCTATCGGAGGTCGGAGGTCAGATGTCGGACTCGTGGGAATCGGCGAAATAGCCGATTCCCAGAAATCATCTCCCTGCCCAGCTTATCCCCTCTCCCTGCGGGAGAGGGCTAGGGTGAGGGCCAGCTGAGGCGCATTTTCATCCTTCTGATGGTGCCGCAAGCGGCATGGGTGTCTACCCAACAAATCCCCTCTACTGGGGGGGCTGATCCAGAGACACACTTGACACCGGGGATGAAAGATCAAAGCATTCCGGGCAATGTCGCCTTCCTCAAATGCTACGCTCGCACGTTTTCGCAGCTACGAACTGTCATTCTCGCTAACATGCCAAAACCTCTGGGCTTACTGCATGTGAACCATTGGCATGTCTTAACGCTGCGAATTCCCGTTCGCTAAACGCTGCTGACACTTAACGCTCGCTTCCGCATTCTGTGAAAGTCAACAATCTCTGAAAGGGTTTAGATAAGGCAAAAAAGGTGCTGGTGCCTTTACCTGATGCTTTTTTGTTGAGAGCTTGAGCGAGATGTGGACGAGTGACTAGAAGTGCCCATAACTAAAGCAGCAGTTCTCCAATCAGTTTGCCCGCTTGTTCCACATCCTCCATGCTGACATCGCAATGAGTAACAAAGCGCACCATCTGGCGCCCCATAGGTCCCGCCAACAGTCCTCTACTCTGGCTTTCCTCAAGAAACTGACCAAGAGGCATCTTCTCCAATTCCATCAACAAAATATTTGTTTCCACAGCAGCAGGATCTACCTTCACACCGGGAAGTTGTGCAAGCATTATAGCCAAACGCCTAGCTTTTTCATGATCAACCAACAGGTGGGAGGTATCGGCCAAGGCAACCAAACCGGCTGCCGCCAAAACGCCCACTTGGCGCATCCCGCCACCCAGCAGCTTGCGGCAGCGCCGAGCCTGGGTAATAAAATCTACCGACCCAGCCAAGATTGAACCTACTGGCGCACCCAGCCCTTTGGAAAGACAAAACATCACTGAGTCGCAATATCGCGTCAACTCCTTTGCTTCGCACTGCAAAGCATAGGCAGCGTTGAAAATCCGTGCACCGTCAAGATGCACCTTCAGCCCATATTCCCTGGCAAGGCGGTAAACAGACGCCATTTGTGCTAAATTGATTACCGTACCGCCAGCCCGGTTTAAAGTGTTTTCTAGGCAAATGAGCCTTGTTCTTGGCAGGTAACTTAACGGCTCCCGGATATACTCCGACAAGCTGCCAATACCCGCGTCACTGTGAAGATTTGCCAGAGGATATAGTTGGACACCGGAGAGCAAGCCGGCCGCAGCCATCTCATAGTGAAAAATATGGGCATTGGCATCGCAGATTACTTCTTCTCCCCGGCCACAGTGAGTCATTATTGCCAGCTGGTTCCCCATGCTGCCTGTAGGCACAAACAACGCCGCCTCTTTGCCCACTATTTCAGCGGCGACAGCTTCCAGTCGGTTTACTGTAACGTCTTCCCCGTAGACGTCATCCCCTACTTCTGCAAGCGACATAGCCTGCCTCATTGCCGCAGTTGGCTTTGTCACCGTATCACTACGCAAGTCAATTATCTTCAAAATTACTTCCTCCTGCCGCACTTTCTCGCCTTGACCAGTTCAATAATAACAGCTTTGCCGCCTATTGCCGGCAATCAATCACCCGTTTTTCCGTAATAATCAGCCCTACCCGACGATCCCAAGCCGCCACAGGTATGGCAGGCAAAATCTGCACTTCAAACGTTACTGCAACCAGCGGCACACCCTCACGCAAATGCGTAAAAAAGCGGTCGTAATAGCCACCGCCGTAGCCAAGACGATTGCCTTTCTCATCAAATGCTACCCCCGGCACCACCACAAAATCAACCTCCGACGGCTCCACCGGCCGCAATCTTTCCGCTTTCGGTTCGGGAATATCCCAAAGACCAGGTGCCAGATCATCTACCACATCTAAGACTTCAGATAAAATCAGCTTGCGCTCTTTAACCAATGTCTTTGGTGCCACCACACGCTTAGCGTGAGCCAAAGTCTCGGCCACCATCTTCAGCGTCATTACTTCTTTACCAAAGTTGAGAAAATACATGATGGTGCCGGCAGCAATATATTCCGGTAGTGCAAACATTTTTTTGGCAATTTCCGCACTAAATGCCTCAATTTCTTGCCAGCTTAGCTGGTCTCTTCGTGAGAGCACAGCCTGTCTGAGAGCCTTCTTCTCTTCCATTGTGCCTCCTATAGCCTGACCAGTTCATACTGGCGGCTTCCCATTCCCAGTTTTTCCGCATGGCGAAGTTGCGCTTCGTGGTCAGTGTTCGGGTAAACCCCTTTAAACTTATCTTCACCAGGCGCAAAGTTGGCTGTCAGCCGGGTATTTTCCAGCCCTTTTTGTTGGTTAATCAAGTCGATTGCTGCCTGCTCGATTGCCACCGGATCGGTGGAAGCAAGAATACCAACGTCATTAACGATATAAGCATCGCTCCAGCTATTGCAGTCGCAATCCGGCGTCACATTTAACACAAAGTTAAAGAAGCCTACCTTCCCCACCTTATCTTTTACTGCCCCCCAAGCATATTCTACCATACGCTCCTGCACATCCACCGTTTCACTCTTCCACTGAATTTTAATAGCCCTGGTGGGGCAGACGACAGTACATTCGCCGCAACCGATACATTTAAGCTGATCAATTTCTGCCGTACTCTCACTTACGAGAATCGCTTCTGCGGGACACCACTTTAGGCAAGTCCTGCAGCCGGTGCAGCCTGCCGCGACTACTTTAGGCTTAATGGATGAATGCATCATCTGTTTGCCGCCCCGGTTTCCGCAGCCCATGCCAAGATTCTTAATCGTTCCGCCAAAACCGGTGATAATATGACCTTTAGTATGGGACATGACAATCATACCAGCTGCATTAGCAATGTCACTGCCAATTTTAACCGTCTGAAAATGGGTGCCAGCTATCGGCACATCAACAAAGTTTTTACCAAAAAGCCCATCGGCGATTATGATGGGAGCATTAACCGTAGCATAGGAAAAACCGTTTTCAATGGCAGTCTGGAGGTGGTCAACGCTATTGGCGCGGGAACCAACGTAGAGCGTGTTAGTATCGGTTAAGAACGGTTTGCCGCCGGCCTCCTTCACTCTGTCCACCACCTGACGGACAAAGACAGGATGAATATATGCTGTGCCACCCTTTTCACCAAAGTGCAACTTCAGCGCGATTAGTTCGTCCTTAGCTACCAGTTCGCCAAACCCGGCTGCTCTAAAAAGCTTGCTTACTTTTTGCGGCAGACTCTCATGTTGGGCATTGGCTCGAATATCGGCAAAATATACTTTGCTTGGCAAAAAAGCTCCTCCTCCCACTCTCCAGTTTTATCTAGACCGGCTTAATAGGCGCGAGCGAAATAGACCAACTTAGTCGACTCAGTGCTGCAGTGCAAACACTTGCCGGGGGAAGTCTCCATGTTAAACGGCACGCAACGTATAGTAGCTTTAGTCTCTTCTTTGACTGCTAACTCGCAGGCGCTATCCCCGCACCACCGAGAGAGAACAAAGCCACGCTTCTCTTCGATGATTTGCTTAAACTCTGCGTAATCGTCTGTGCGGTGTGTATTATCATCCCGGAATTTTTTGGCTTTCTCATACATATTAGCCTGGATCTCCGCGAGCAGTGCAGGGACTCTTGTCATTAATTCTTCCAGACTGACAGTCTCTTTCCCTCCCGTATCACGGCGGGCCAGCAACGCTTGTCCCGCTTCCAGATCCCTCGGTCCTACTTCAATGCGCAGAGGAACTCCCTTCATTTCCCATTCATTAAACTTCCACCCCGGAGAATATTCTTCTCGGTCATCCATTTCAACGCGAATTCCCGCAGCTCTCAGCTCCTCATAAAGAATAGCTGCCTTAACCAATACTTCTTCGCGAACTTTTTTAGGAGCGATCGGCACTAAAACTACTTGGGTAGGCGCCACTTTCGGCGGCAGCACAAGGCCACGGTCATCACCGTGCACCATGATAATCGCACCAATCAAGCGAGTGGAAACGCCCCACGATGTCTGCCAAACAAATTTTAATTCCCCATCCCGATCAAGATAAGTAATCTCAAACACTTTTGCGAAATGAGTCCCCAAGTTATGCGATGTGCCCGCCTGCAGCGCTTTCCCATCACTCATCAGCGCTTCAATAGAATAGGTGCGCAGCGCTCCCGCAAACTTTTCATTCTCAGTTTTGCGACCCACAAACAAAGGCACGGCCAAATCATTTTCCACAAAGTCCCGATAAACTTCCAGCATTTTCAGCGTTTCTTCTTCCGCTTCTTCTTCATTCCGGTGGGCAGTATGCCCTTCCTGCCAGAGAAATTCCGATGTACGCAAAAACGGCCGCGTCACCTTTTCCCAGCGCACCACGTTGCACCACTGGTTAATCAAAACCGGCAGATCGCGATAAGATTGAATCCAGCGGCTGTACATTTCACAGATTATCGTTTCAGAGGTGGGACGCACGACTAATCGCTCAGCCAATTTTTCGTTGCCTCCATGAGTTACCCAAGCGACTTCCGGCGCGAAACCTTCAACATGGTCCGCTTCTTTTTGTAACAGACTCTCCGGGATAAACAAAGGGAAATAGGCATTCTTATGGCCTGTGGCCTTAATCCGCTTATCCAAGCCTTGCTGCATATTTTCCCAAAGGGTAAACCCGTAAGGGCGAATCACCATACAGCCTTTTACCGGAGAATAATCCATCATCTGGGCTTTTAAAACCACGTCTAGATACCACTGCGAATAATCTTCTGACTGGGGTGTGATTTCCTTAACAAACTCTTTATCCTGCTTTGACATCTCTTTTTTCCTCCTTGCGTCAGGAAATATTACTCCCAACCTGTTCCATATCTGAAGGGATTATATCATACCGGCGCCGACAGGGTCAATTTACCCGGGCGGCGCGTGTTCTCTCCTTTTACTTTTGCGTTCTCAAAAAAAGCAAAAAAGAAGCGACAGGAAAATTCGCTCCTTTATGAAAGGCACATGGCCCTCACCCTAGCCCTCTTTCAGAGAGAGGGGATTTTCTAAGGGAAATAGTCAATCCGCTTTCCTCCCGCTGGTCAACTTATTAAACAATCCGTCCCTGCAAATCGAAAAAATATCATTAAAACACTCAAAGGGAAGGTAAGGAGTACCTTCCTGCCGGCAATGTTCCGCCAATACACCTTTAGCAAATAACACATCGGCAAAACGGCTGACACATTTATCCGAGTGTCCGTCGCCAATGTAGACAATCTGTGAACCGCTCGCTTTCACTTTGCTGGCATAATCCATTTTACAATTTCCGCAAGCGCCACAATGCCGACTGCTATAAGGGAACTCGGCACGCAGGCTACAGTCCACCACTCGCAGACTGTTCGAGAGATAAGGCAGATCCAGTTTGAACTTGCGAAACATCAAGTCAATATAGAAATCAAAACCGTCACTTAGGACAGTAACAGCTATGCCTGCCTTGCGGCACAAACTTACAAAATCAGGAAATGCTGGGTCCACATGAAAACTGGTCTCCACAAAACGGGTTAATGTTTCCGCAGAAACACGGGTTAGCGCAAAAATCTCGATTAGCGCCTCACGAGAGCCTTTTTCTCCCCGTTGGTAAGCATTTTCCACTTCTTCCCAGCCAGACCCGGCAAAAGTCTCGATAATTTTAAAGCCGATATCCTCGTTTGTGATCGTGCCATCAAAATCACACAACACTTCTAGCTTAACAGGGGAGATCATTTTTTAGCCTCATCGCTTTCCTTTTTGGCAACTTTATCGGTAGTCCGCTGCGAGAGAAACGCTCTTACTCCCCACGATATGGCAATAAAAACGATTAACAGGACCAAAAAAAACCATCTGCTGGAATCCATCACATTTCCCCCTTATTACTCAGCTCGAACACCATACTTTACGGTCTGAAGCAGTTGAATTGCCTTAGGCACCAACTCTTTTGGCACCTTAACGACTACTTCATTTTCCGCACCTTCGTCCAAGCCACCAGATGCCAAAGTTTCGCTGTCGAGCACCACCGGAACCTTGGACGCTTCCAGCATCCCCTTCACAATTTCAGCATCATCAATCGTGGCCGCACTGAAAATGGAAACCCAGCCATCAATCCCTTGGTGTCTCATCAGCCGCCTCCTTCCGAGAAGTAGCTTTCCCCTATTCTCAGGAATTTAAGCAACTGCCTTGAATGAATAGTTACTATTTCTTGCGAAAAAGACCGGCAAACATTGTCTTGCTCGAACTCAGCCCAAAACCTAGCAGGGAACGGTTCTTTTCAAAGATTTCTTCCATTGCCTGCAAAACTACATCAAGCTGTTCTTTTGTCACAATCAGTGGCGGCTCAAGACGGATCACGTTCGGATTATTTAGAGTATAGGCAGTGATAATTTTATATTGATTTAATAAAACGCCTGCGACCATGGCACCAAGGTATTCCGCACTCAGCTTGTTCACCGCCCCAGCCACCTTAGCCAACACACCTTTGGCCGGCTGTTCAAATTCAATACCTACCAGCAAGCCCCTCCCTCTGACGTCAGCAATGATTGGGTACTTTTCCTGTAGTGAACGCAGTCCGCTCATGAGGTAGTCACCCAATTCTGCGGCACGCGCAGACAAGTCCTCCTCATAAATTACTTCCAACGTGGCAATGCCAGCCGCAGCCGCCCAAGTATTGCCGCCAAAGGTGGAAGTATGCAAAAGGCACTTTTCGATGCCGCCGTAGGCTTTATTCCATATTTCCTGAGTGGTGATGACTGCACCAATTGGCATAATCCCTCCGCCCAAGGATTTGGCAAGACAAAGAATATCCGGCTCCACATTATCATGCTCCACCGCAAACATTTTGCCCGTCCGCCCTAGGCCGGTCTGAATTTCATCCACAATCAGCAGCGCCCCGTAGCGGCGACATAAAACCTCTACCTCTTTCAGATAGCCCTGCTCGGGGACAATAATGCCGCCTTCCCCCTGAATCGGCTCGACGATAAAACCGGCCACATCTCTTGTTTTAAGCTGTTCTTCCAGTTCATTCAATCCGCAAAAACTTACCATACTGCAATCAGGCAGCAGCGGTTCAAAGCCCTTTTGGTATTTCTCGCGTCCGGTAACAGACAAAGAGCCTAGCGTCTTGCCGTGGAAACCACTCTTACAAGAAATAATCCGCGTCCGCCCGGTGGCAATTCTCGCTAGTTTAATCGCCCCTTCCACCGCTTCCGCGCCACTGTTGCAAAAGAAAGTATTATTTAATTTCCCCGGCGTAATCTGTGCTAAATTATGGGCCAGCGTACTGGCAGCCATCCCCATGGAAGCTTGGAGAAGATTAGGCATGGTACTAACCTGCTCGAGTGCAGCCAAGATGCGGGGGTGATTATGCCCTAAATTAAGTGAGCCGAAACCGCCCAAAAAATCTAAGTAGCGATTACCCTCCGGATCCCAGACATAAACGCCTTCCGCCCTCACGTAGAGCTTGTCTAAATCCAACAAACCCAGTAATGTACATAGTCCGGGGTTCATATAGTTTTTAAAATTTTCTCGTACCTGGCCACGGCTCAAGCTTGCCAGATCAGCTAGTTTGATTAGCTTTTCCATCTAGCCATCTCCTTTAATGAAGTATACGATTTAATTCAACAGTAAGCAAAATATTCCTGCTTTACCGCACACCTCAGCAGAACATAGACTAATTTATTACGATGTTGACTGCAAAAATAGATAAAGCATTTACCTTTGACGGGCATTTTAAGGAGCATGGATTTGATATTACGGATTACAGGGAGGGACCTGACCCATTTACTTTCAGCCCTTTTTCGGCAAGATTAGAGACCTTACCATACTATCTTGAACAAGATGCTGGTGCAAACGGCTGTTTACATCGGCCAGTGTAACTGATTGAAGTACGTCAAGGTAGGTAAAAAAGTTAATTTGACGAAAATGATACGCTAAAAAATTATTGGCGATAAACTCCAAAGAATTAAAACTTTTCAAGAATTCGCCCATCGCTTTGCGGCGATAATGTTCAAACTGCTTCTCAGAAATACCTTTTGCCTGAGCCTCTTTTATCCCTGCGGTAAGCCTTTCCAACAAACGGTCGGGATCAACCGTCTCGCCGCCCAAAATTGTATGTCCGTAATCCTGCTCTGCTACATAACCAGCATCAAACTCGTCGTCAATCAGGCCTTCTTCATAAAGTTCATTATAGAGCTTGGAGCTGGAGCCAAAGACTACGTCTAGCATCAAGTTTGTAGCCAGTTCCTTTTTAAAGAGGCGCTCACCCTGATAACCCAAGTCTCTCTCCTTAAAGCCTAAGTTCAGCAGCGGCTGCGAAACGACCAGTTCCTGCCTGACGAAATCTTTACCAATTTCAGCCGGCTCACCTGGGTAAATTCGCTTAATTTCCCCCAACTCTTTATAGTTCCGCTTGCTAAGATTTGCTTCCACCTGCGCCAATACCCGCCCTGGGTCGACATCCCCTACCACAAACAGCGCCATATTGCTGGGGTGGTAAAATGTGCGGTAACACTTATAGAGCACATCTTTGTCAATTTGGCGAATACTTTCCACCGTCCCGGCAATATCTACACGAACCGGATGCTCCTGATACATCGCCGCGAGCAGGTTAAAAAAGATCCGCCACTGCGGGTTATCCTCATACATCCTGATTTCCTGTTCAATAATCCCTTTCTCTTTTTCCACGCTTTCTGTAGTGAAGTACGGCGTCTGCACAAAGTCAAGCAAAAGATCAAGGCATTCTGTGAAGTAATCCGTGCAGGAAAAAAGGTATGCTGTATTGTTGAAATTGGTAAACGCGTTGCTTGATGCCCCCAACCTGGCAAAGCGATCAAAGACGTTACCGTCCTCATCTTCGAAAAGCTTATGTTCCAGAAAATGGGCTACGCCGTCAGGCACACTTAACTCTTTATCTTCTCCATCCACAATAAAGCGCGAGTCGATAGAACCGAAGTTAGCTGCATAGGTAACATATTTTTTTACATAGCCTTTTTTTGGCAATACAAAAACTTCCAGACCAGGCGCTATCTGCTGCACATACACTTTTTCATTTAACAGCTGATTCTCTAATATTCGCACCATTTTAAGCGCCTCCCCTTTTTGTCAGGAAGTAGACTGTGTCTAAGTAGACGTTGGCTGCAACCCGTGCCACATCTTCTCTCGTCACCGCAGCCAAACGATTTAACAACTCCGCAGTGTTTTCTTCTCGCCCTACCATCATGCCATCCAGCACGCGATTAATTACCGACCCTTGACTGTCTTCCTCCACAAGAAACTGATTTCTCAGCCCACTTCTGGTGTTTTCCAAATCTTCCTTTGTAAAATCACCTTGGGTCATGTCAGATAACTGTTGATTAATGATTTCCAATGCCTTTTCATAATTATTTACTTCAATGCCTGAAGAAATAAGCATTAACCCTTTATGTTTTTCTAGGCGTGAATAAGTATAATAAGCTAGACTCGCCTTTTCCCGGACATTTTGGAATAGTTTAGAGTGTGGAAAACTGCCGAGGATACCGTTGTAGACAAGCAGAGGAAAATAATCGTCGTCAGCGTAGGTCACTCTGGTTCTGTATCCCAGCACCAGTTTGCCCTGACTCACATCCAGTTCCTCTTTCACATATCGCACATCGCCCATCTTTTTCTGTACTGTGGTAGCAGCTAAAGCTGCTTCTTCGCCTCGCTCAAAACCGAATACCTGCTGGGCCAAGGCTGAAACTGCTGCAGCATCTACATCACCGCTGATATGCAAGTCAGCCCGGCTTTCCCTTAAAAAATCGCGGTAATAGTGATACAACGCCGGGCCGTCAATAGCTTTAAGCCGCTCCACACTGCCGAACTTAAAAACGCCAAAAGGTTCGTGCTCACACATATGCTGTAAACAACGCTCCACTGAATAGGCGATTTTGTCATTAATCAAGCCCTTAATTAGTTTCTCGTGTTGTTCTTTTTCTTGACTAACATAGTCTTCTTTAAAGCTCTCTCCGGCAAGCACTGGATTTGTCACCACATCACTGAGAACTTCCAGTGCCTTTTTGAGCAAGCTGCTTTCACCAGGCAGATACTGGTCGTGCACTAAGTCAAGTGTAAAGGTCACCATCAACCGTTCTCCCTTTTTAGTCACACCTGACATCAATTCAGTTCCGTATAGTTCTTCTAACCGGTTAGCAATAGCCATCCGGTTCGGATAATTTCCACTACCACGTTGGAGCACCGAAGGCAACAATGAACTTTCGGTTACATCGTCCTCTTTGAGAGCCCTATGAAAGATAAGTTGAACCAGAATCGTTTTAAATTTAACTGTGGGATGAATGAAAAGATTTATCCCGTTTGCTAGGCGACTACGCATAAACGTTGGCAATATTTTTCCTCCTTCTGCAACTTTCAGTCCATCCAAAAAATGGACAACACACTATATTCCCATTTTAACCTCGGAATTCCTGCTTATACAAATATTTTCTAGGCCATAACTTCTCCTTATTGTTGATTTTGCCTATTTACTGGCATTTGTCCCACATTCCGACCGGCTAGGAGAATAATCGGCACCCCCGCGTAAAGCAACGTTGTGGCAGCCGCCACTACCCCGGAATCATTAAACAAGAAAGCGGCTGCACTGCCGACAATAATTCCCCAAAACCCAGCAGAAAGCTGGGGAAACTGTCTCTGCATGTCTTGTAGAATGCCGCGCGGACGATAGAAGAGCACAGCAAGCATCACCAGGAAGACTAAAAAGGCACGACTCCACAGAGAGTAGCGAAAAAGTCTGCTGTTCATCTCCGCTTTGCGGGAGACGACATCTTGAAGCACCTGCCAACCGGCTTGCTGAAACAATGTCACAGTCCGTCCCAAGTGGGACTGCTCGGTTTGCGGGAGCCGTAAATTAATGAACAATGCACTGACGCTTATTGCTATTAGGAGAAGTAGCACGACCGCCACACTAAACCAGGACGAACGAATCTGCCCTAACAGCACGAGTGTCACTAAGTATGCCGTCAATGCTGTCACCATCCCTCCGAAATTGGCTCCGCCTCCCGGCGCCACAATCAGCAGCACTCCCCCTAGGAAATAGACACCTGTTAACACTAAGAGCAGTCGCTTAAACCGAGGCCACAATGTGATGATGGCAGCAAAGCCTAAGACGCTACTGCCAACCAGCACACCCATATACTCATTTCCCAAACCGTAGTAACGCGCCCCAGACACCGGGTCGTAACCTAGGACAGAGACTTTCATCAACTCTGCTCCGCGTAACAGGTCGGCCACGATGAGCGCAGAAGTAAACAGCCCCACTAACGCAAACTGAAATAACTGCCCCTTCACTAATTTTTGTAACAGAGCTACTGTGATTACTACCGTAAAACTTGCCAGCACAAACCCTGCCTCCGGCGATAGTAGTTGCAGCGGCAGAATGAGCAAAAGCGGCGGTACAGTTAAAAGGGCTAAAAGCAGTGGTTCAAACCAACTAAATGAGACTAGGCGCGCAAAAAGATTAATTAGTGCCCCCAAAACAATCACTATTTGCAAGAAAACGTAACCTCTTAACAAAGGAACCCGCAGTTGAAAAATCCTGCCAATTTCAGTCTGCATCTCTAGCAGCGCAGACGGGTCGCCGGATCCGCCGGCGCTTATAGGCATCCCCAGCATTGCCATCGGCCTGATCAAGCCTTGCTGAGCCAAGATAGTAGGCGCAAGATCTGTAATGGCTACAAGGCCAAGACGCCGGGTGGTGCCGGAGTATAACAGAGTTCCCGGCGGAAATGGCTCGCCTATCGCCACCATGTAGCCGAACCGACCCCTTTCACCCGCTGGAGACACTGGAGAAACAAGCAGCAAAACATCGGCAGGTGATAACTGAGCAAACACTCTCTCCAAAAACCAGGAAAGATCTTGGAAGATTTCTTGCTCTCTCGCTAAAGCCGGAGCAGGAGCCATTGACGGCCGATATTCGTCAAGCCTGGAAAAATCGCCCCACTCGACCAGCACCACATCTGCTTCCTCAAATACTTCCCGGAAGAAACTCCATACTCTTTCCCGGTCAGTCCGCCAACCAAAGGGAAAAGCATTATCTCGTTTTAGCATCTGCCGGCTCACATCACCTAAAGGTACCTGCCCTGAGCCATCCGCCAAAAATGTTACTGCTTCTCGGGAGACCAGCAACCCGTCAGCATTACCGATAACTGCCGCCACCCTGCCATTTAGGCGCAACATATCCCCCAGCAGCCCCGGCTGTACCGGATGACGTAACGCCTGGTTAAGGCGATTGATTTCCGGCATCCCTAAATGCAAAATTTTCCCTTCCGGGGTGACTGCGGTACGGCGCAGAAACGCCTCCCGGGCAACTGTCCCGTTATGCCGCTCATCTGCCGTAAAAGCCAGCCGGGCACTGTCTGCACCGACTGCTCTAGATCCGGCTCCCATAGTCACATAAAGATGGGCTGGCAGCGGGCGGGCGGCGGTAGAAATGTTCAACAAGCCCACAGAACCGCGGGCAAACCATGGTGCCATGGACTTGTCTGCCGCTGCCTGGAACAGACTGGTACGGTTTATAGAGACAACTACCACTTTCCCAAGCGGCTGAGCGTCAACAGGACTTAACCACAACAATATCAGGAAAACTACCACTAGGGAACCGCCTCGTATTAAGCCGGCCACCTCCCTTCCAGGATGCGGAGATATACTTCTCGCGTTTTCGTAATCATTTCTGCCAGGTCATACTTGGTTGCAAATATTCTTGCCTTTACCGTAATCTGCTGACGCAATTGCTTATTCCGGAGTAACTGGGCCACAGCTTGCGCCAAGGCATGAGGATTTCCCGGTTGAACGAGAAGCCCGGTTTCGCCGTCTTTGATCAACTCTTTCAAGCCTCCCGCAGCGCTTGCCACCACCGGACATCCCGCCGCCATAGCTTCCAAGACTGTAATCCCCTGACCCTCACTCACCGATGACTGAACAAAAAGGTGCAAACGTTGCAAAATAGCCGGGACATCCTGCCGGAATCCGGCAAAATATACTTTATCTACTATACCAAGTTCACCGCACAGTCGTTCAAGCCTCATGCGAAGCGGCCCATCACCTACCACCATGAACCGAAGCTCGGGGAAGATGTGTGCCAGTTCTTTAGCCGCCAAGAGAAAGTGCTCAACCCCTTTTTGCGGAGCAAGTCGTGCCACTGTCCCCACTAACGGCACTTCGGCAGTAAACGGCAATTCCCCAAGGCTAAAGCTTTCACCAGTGTTTAATAATATTCCATTAGGAATGATGACAATCCGTTCTGCAGGCACGCGAAAATCTGCAATAAGCAGCTCGGCCAGCCAATGGGAAACGGTGACATATCCCTCCGCCCAACCTGACAAGGCCCGCTCGGCTTTGCGGTAAACCAGTCTATACTTCGCCGTTCCACCATGAGCCAGATCACCGTGAATTGTGACTAAGCAAGGGACTTTACAGTAACGGGACACCGGCCGAGAGAGCAGCGCCACTTTAAAGCCATGTGCATGAAGCAAGCTGTATTTGTGGGAGCAAAGCATACGGCAAAGCTGCCTAGCTGACTGAATGTCGTAATACGGGTGCAGCCTGCCAACTAGCGAAACCGCAATCACCTCGCAGCCTGTACCCTGAAAATCAGCAACCTGTTCGGGCGGGCAGGCTACAGTAAAATGAAAATCACTTTGCAAATGCCGCAAAAGATTTAACACATGCGCTTTAATTCCGCCTTCTGCTGGACGCACTACTGTCAGTATCCGCCGCTTTTGCAAGAAACACCGCTCCCCTTGCTTCGCTTTGCACTAGTATGCCCCGTCTAATTCCAGTGATTCCCGTCTAAAACACATTCCCGTTTAAAACCGTTTGACTTTCCGGCCTTGGAATGTTATCATTGTTTATGCGTTTGTGCCCGTTGTGAAAGGGATATCACGCAGGCCTCCGAAGCCTGAAATCAGGGTTCGAATCCCTGCGGGCACACCATTTAACTAAAATAAGCACGCCCGCAGGCGTGCCTTTTTTATTTTGCTTCTATTTTCCCTCTCCCCACTCTTTGAGAATATAATCAAGAATCTTTTCTTGGTCAGTAAGGCTCAGCTCACTGAAGCTCAGCCCTAGAATCAGTTGCTCCGCCTCCCCTGTTGAAACCCGCACCACCCTAGTACCCGCTTCTAAAATATGGTCGACTTCTTCAAGCGGAATCCAGACCTTTAACTCATCGTTTTGACTAACCGGCAGGACAGTCAAAACACTCGCACCGCTCCGGGAAATATCGAGCAAACTAGCCTGTTGCCAGACCTCCCCTCCATCACCCGACTGTTTACACAAAGCTACATAAATTAACTTTGCTGTTCTCAGGCGATAATCACTGCGCTTTTCTGTCCTGGTGAGCGGAGCCTCCTGAGTAAGTCGCAGCAGCCGTGCAGGCTCATCGTAATTGATAATTTTAGCACTTAAAGAGTAAGCAGCATCATCAGGCACTACGAAAACCACAGTCAGTTGTTCCTGTGAAAGCAGCTTTAGCGCGTCATTGTCACCAGCAAATAGCTCGAGCAACATCGTCCCCTGCTGAATTTCCACAACCTTTGCCCTGCACTCCTGCTCCGTGCCATCGCAATGCAACCGAACCTGTTTGCCGATATATAGCTTTCTATGCCTGAGCGCCCCTTCGATTGTAATTGCCACAATCATCCTCCCAATCGAGTCAATACTCTCTTTTCGACATTCCAGAGCAACATTGCGGATGTTGCCCCTTTCACTTCAGTAAACATGCCTTCTCTGTCTACACGCTCTTCCACATAGCAGCGGATAGCCTCTTCCGCCACTTCATCCAGGTCCATACGCAAAGCCAGCACATTTTTAATCTCCTCCACCGCATCATCCAGTGTTTGAGTATGCTCCCTCTCCCATCGTGCAAAGTGCTGCACAGGCCTGTAGCCCATAGCATACAGCCAGTTGTGGGGAAAAAGAACGTCTAATGAAAGGCTATAGTATGGTTTTGCCTGAAACTGGTTCCAGATCTTTTCCACGGAAGGGTGGGTTCGCGCACCTGCAAAGCGGCTCAAATATACATGGTGTTTCGCTGCCGCCATTGATTTCTGCAATGTTTCTATATCGCTAACGCCCGGTGTCATAGACGCAAACACCAAATCAAAATAACCATTCCAGCCATATTCAGCTAGTGAAAGCGTATGCCAGTCTGCCTGCACTGTTGAAATAAGAGCTTTACAATCCGGTTTTGCCTGCAGTTTTTCCGCCAACATGTCCAGCATTTTTGCTGCCGGATCGAGCGCCACAACCTCATGTCCACGCTCGGCAAAAGCCAAGCTGAAATTGCCCGGTCCGCATCCCAAGTCAAGAATGCGCAGTTTACGGTTGAAGATTCCATAAGCATCCAGAAAAGCCAGTGTTTCTTCCACTCGCATGTTGCCCGATTCAGTCCCCGCATGATCATTGTAACTTTTTGCTCTGCGGTTCCAAACATCCACAGATTTTTTTGCTTGCTCCCGAGTCTGGTCGAGCGCCAATGCTTCTTCCCAGGCTTTCTGCCAGAAAACAGCGTCAAACAGTGAGCTTACTTCCACCTTGATCCACCTCCTATAAAACACTTCTGCACTAATTTGCATATTTCCTCTAGTTTTACCGAGATTTAGAGCAAAATTTTCGTACATGAAGGCTGCCCTTTTTTCAGACATAGTTGTCAAGAATGCAGAAATCTGGCCCTCACCCTAGCCCTCTCCCGAGGGGAGAGGGGAATTTGTCGGGATGTGAGAAGGGAACACTTATGCCCTCGCTCGTGCCACGTAGGGGCGGGTTTCAAACCCGCCCAAGCAGATGGCAAATGCTATTTCCAAAGTAGCTTATCATAAGCCAAAAGCTGCTTTCAGACGTATGTCTGAAAGCAGCTTTTTAGCTACATCATAAGAGCTTCTGTGAATCAGCCTGCTCTTCTTCCAGCTTTAGTAACGGAAAAACACATGGTTGCCAATCACGACAGTCACCGGTTGTTGACGAACCCACTGGTTTGAGGTCTTGGCCGGATTGTAGAAGCCGGTAGCCCCGAGGGAGGGGTCTCTGCCGCTAATCGCCTCCTGCACAGCTCTGCGGGCAATGTCGTTTGCCGGGAGATTGATTCTGCCGTCAAGTACCGGGCTATATTGATAGAAACCGCTTTCTATCTGAAAAATTACTGCCGTTAAAGTATTGGGATAGCGCGGACTGTCCACCCTGTTTAAAACGCTGGCGGCCACAGCTACTTGTCCCTCAAAAGATTCTCCTGCAGCTTCCGCATGAACCAGCCGGGCAAAAAGATCCAATTCCGCAGCAGAAAAACTCCTGCCGGCACGGGAAACTAACGGTGCAGTTATTGGCGCCGTGCTTGCGCCTCTCGCAGGGATAGTCAACCGCTGCCCCACTGTGATTATACTCGAATTAGCTATGCCGTTTTCCACAGCAATTCTTGCCACAGTGGTATTATACTGCAGAGCAATCCTCCACAAAGTTTCGCCGGCCCGCACCGTATGTACGGTTTGACGAGCTACCGGTTGGATTACAACTGGCGTTGCCGATTCAGCAACAGACTGTCCCGGGATAACCAGATGCTGTCCTATCAAAATGCGACTCTTATTGGAAATCTGGTTAGCCTGCGCCAAACTGGCCAACGTGATGCGGTATTTCCGGGAAATTTGCCATAAGGTCTCCCCCCTCTGAACAACATGCGTTACAGCAAATGCTTGTCCAGCAAACAAAAATACTAAAACAACAGCCAGAATACAGATTACGTTCTTCTTCACACAATACACCCCTTCCATTTCCTCTTATTACATTGTTATGTTAACCGTCTCTAATTATAGTCAAAGAGAGCTTTATCCGCAAACCCGCAGACATCCCCTCTCATTGCGACTGTTAAAAAAGCTTAACATTATGTTAACTTCCCTTCATATTTTAGACTATTTGGAGTAGCTGGGAAATTGTGCTGAAAGAAATACGGCGGAAATTGGCTTTTGCCAACTTCCGCCGCTAGGCGTTAGCATATTCAGAAGTTTCATCATAAATTTCTCTGAACCTATTGCTTTCGCTTTTGAATGCTCTCAGTATCCGCGGGTCGAAGTGCTGGGGTTGCGTTCTGCCATCCCCAACCAGAATAATCCGGCAGGCATCATCATGGCTTAATGCCGGTTTATAAGGACGAGGACTGCGCAGTGCGTCATACTGATCAAGAATGTTAACAATCCGGCCTTCCAGAGGAATTTGTTCCCCTTTCAATCCGAAGGGGTACCCACTGCCATCCCAGCGCTCGTGGTGAGTTAAAGCAATCCGCCTGCTCATGGATAGTCGGGAAGATTCACCGATAATTTTTGCCCCAAAGATGGGATGTTTTTTAACAAGATTAAATTCGTCCGCCGATAACAGACCGGGTTTTTGCAAAATATCCGGATGAATATGAACCTTGCCCACGTCATGCATTTGAGCAGAGTACTCAATAATTCTACAGAACTTTTCCGGCAACTGTAATGTTTCCGCCATCACCCTGCTATATTTATTTAATCGGGACAAATGGGCGCCGGTTTCAGTATCATATGCTTCGGCCGTTCTGGCCAGGATGCCTATCAGGTAAAGAAACGCCCCTTCCACCTCAACCATCTGCCGGGCGACCGAGTTTATCAGGTTGGCTTCCACGGCCATATGGCGCAAAACATTAAGCTCCATCTCCGACACCGAGCCGCTATAATCCCAGGAAGAAACAATATAAGTACCGCTTTTCACAATAATTAAATCTTTCAAAGCAATTCCAGCCTGCCGCAGGGATTGATACCCCTCCAATTTCAAAGCATCCAGCTCAGCCGCAGGCCAGTAACTGACCCCCTGACTTGCTAACCGGCTCAAAAAATTGCGTACATCCTTATTTTGCATGCTTTGCTGGCGCTGCCCATTTCTGATCACCATAACATGCTGTTCCAACGTATCAAAATATAAAATTCCTCTAGGAATCACGGAAGCATTGCAAACAGGCGTTAAAATTTTTGCCGAGAGAATTTGCATGATTTCTCCCGTTCCTACAGTCGAGGAATCCAAATTCTTTATTGCCTGCTCTGCTGAATAAGTCAACTGAACCAGTTGTTCAGTGGCAGAACGAAAACGGTCTGACACCGCTTTGGCTTTTAGTAATGCCTGCACTCGAGCCAGCACCTCTTTGCCGGAGAAAGGCTTATTGATAAAATCGTCGGCACCGGCTTCGATCCCTTTGATCCTTTCTTCTTTATCTTGCAGTGCGGAAATAAAAATCACCGGAATATTTTCTGTCTTTACAGATGCTTTCATAGCTTGACACAGATGATAGCCGTCCATGGCCGGCATCATCACATCAAGCAGTGCAAGGTCAATTTCAGTTTGCGCCAGTATTTCCAAAGCTCCCTGGCCGCTTTGGGTCATGATCACGTTGTAGCCGCGGGGCTCTAGGTGAGCCTGTAACAATAACAGATTTCTCTCCTCGTCATCTACAACCAGAATCGATTTTCCTTTTGGCTGCATTGTCTCCCCCCCTGCCAGATTAATCGCCCACAATTTGACCGCTATGATTTGCCTGCTCCCAGATGCTAGGCTGCCCTACAGGAATAGTAAAATAGAAGGTCGTTCCTTCCCCTTCTTTGCTTTCCAGCCAAATACTTCCACCGTGCAGCTCTACCATATACTTAGACAATGCCAAACCAAGACCGGCTCCCTGTTGTTGCCTCCCCTGCGACGATGTTAATTGGGTAAATTCTTTAAACAAATTTTCCCGATCCGCTGGAGAAATACCGATCCCTGTATCAGCAATGGCAACCTGTAAGTATTCGCCCTGAACCGGCATTTTGCTGCCCGAATCGTTCCTTTTCTCTAAAACAACCGTTACCTTACCTCCGGATGGCGTGAATTTAAGCGCGTTCGTCAACAGATTGATCAATATTTGCTTGAACTTGAGAGGGTCAGCCAGAATGCAGCGCGGCAAAGAGTCAGACATACGCAACTCAATGGCAATTTGCTTTTTTTCCGCAGTCTCACTTACGATGGTCAGCGTTTGCCTGACTAGCGCGTCTGGTTCCAACAGTTCCAGCTCAACTTCCATTTTGCCGGCTTCAATTTTGGCCAAATCCAAGATACTGTTGCTTAAAGCCAACAAGTGATGCCCGCTGGCAGCGACGTTTCCGACGTACTCCCTTTGTTTTGCCGTTAATGGGTCGGTCAAGGAATCTAGCAGCACTTCGGAAAAACCTATAATCGAACTAAGCGGTGTGCGCAGTTCGTGACTAATCCTGGCAAGAAACCTCCCTTTAGCCAGATTGGCTTCCTCAAGATGAGCGAGAAGAAACTGGAGCTCACTCTGCTGGGCATGAAGTTCTTCCTTCTGCAGTTGTAACTCCTCGGTTTGCTGCTGCAATTCTTCGTTTTGTTGCAATAATTGCTGTTCCGCCTCTTTTAGCTGGCTAACATCTCTGGCAACACCTACTAAACCTACTACCTCGCCTTGTTCATTGACAACAGGAGTTTTTATGGTCATAGCAAGCAGCCGGCGTCCGTTTGCTCCGGTAACAATCTGATCATTAATCACAATCATTTTTCTTTCTTTAATTGCACGCTGATCTTCCTCCTGATCCCGGTTCGCCTCCCAGTCAGGAAATAGCTCTGCATCTGTCAGACCCAAAATATCATCCTGAGACTTATTTAGAAAATCAGTATAAGCTTTGTTCACCATCAGATATCTTCCCGCCAGATCCTTGTAAAAGATTAAATCAAGGACGGCATCCATCATCATCTGTCTTAAGTTACGCTGCTCTTCCAAAAGCGCTCTTGTCTTTTGCGCAGCAAGCACGTCTGCCACTTTGTCTAAAGCAGTTTCTAAAGAACGCAACACGTCTTCCGGCAAAGCCTCCTGATAAGCCAGTTCGATCACACCAAGCTCCACACCGTTTTTAAGCAGCGGGATAGCGACCACTTCCCCTGGGAAAACTTCTCCGTATCCGGAGACCAACTTTTGCCTGGCAGTACTTTCCGGCTGACGAGAGCGAACTGTAATTTTTTCAGCCAGCGCTACGCCGGGAACCCCTTCATTAAGGTGAAAGACCGGAGGCTCACCTTTCACCGCCTTTTTCGCAAAGGGGCGGAGCACACCATCGGAAAAAAGGTATAAAATCCCTCCCCAGGCTCCGCTGATATCTGTCAGAATAGCTAAAAGCCGCTTGGCAAATAGCTCATGGCTGCTCCATGGCTGATTCAGAAAGAGCAGAATTTCACGAAAGCCTTCCTCAAGAGCCGTTTTCCGCTTTAAGCGCTCATTTAAATTGCGCTCTTTTTCGATCATGGTGGATTGTCGATAGATAAGCAGAATGATAAATACTAAGATCAGCGCGCCGGCGAGGAGCAAGATATAGAGCATCCTAAGTACAGGAGCAAAGGCAGTCCTGGTTGGCTCTTGGGCAATCAAGCCTAGTTGCCCACCTCCGCTTCCCATCCATGAAGACAATCGTTCTTCATTATTAAAGGGATCAAGAAAAATACCGTATCCAGCAGCATCTCTTGCCAGCAAAAACTGCTGGACGGCCGGATCTGCGCGATAACTGATAATCCCGTCAATACTGCGGTGCGGGTGAAAAACAAGATGTCCGTGCTTGTCTACCGCGTAGATATAGCCGTCTCCCGGCGGGAAAAGCAAAGGTTCAAATAAGTCAGTTGACTCCAATTGGATCACAGCCACACCCAAAACATTATTATCTTCCCTAAGCGGGACGGCAAGGGAAACGACATATCTTCTTGGTTCCGCAGCCCACAAAAAAAATTCAGAAAGATACGGCTGCCAGTCCTTCGATACACCTTTGTACCAGTCACGCTGAGAAAAATCTGCTCCCGCAAGCAGAGGGTCTTCTGGGTAGTCAGCCACAAGTATCCCCTCAGGCGTCGTGACAGAGACCCGGTTAATGATCTGCTTATTTCTCATAAAAAGATTCAGCCTCTCCCGCAACAGCGCTGCGTCGCCTGCTGCGACGGCGTAAAGCAGGGCAGGCTCTGAAAAGGTGTTCTGGGTGTAAATAATCAGATCATCAACTGTGCGGTCAAGTTCGCCTGACACCGCTGAAAGCAAAGAGAGATTAGCCGAGACAATTCTTTCGCGTATCGCCCCGGCAAACAAGTAATAAATCCCAACACAAAAGGAACTAAAAATCAGCAAAAAAGGCAAAAACAGAGTAAAAAAGGTTCTTAGCAAAGACCTTCTTTCCACAAGCATCAACTCCAAAGATAAAGTAGCCAGCTTTAGCCAATTATGTTAAATTTAAGCTAATACTGATTTCGACGAATTGTGGCGAAAGTCCTTTTTTGAACTTTGAATTTTGACGTTATCGGCAGCGCCTGCACAGCTAAAAGAAAAAAGGGGTGTTTGTTTGCGAAAATATCGTATCTTACTTTTACTCAGCATATGGCTCTTGCTCTCGGAGCTCGGGAACTTTTTTACAGTAATGCCGACAAAAGCAGATTCAGAAATGAATTCCGCGCAACGAGAGAAAATTCAGACTATTATTGAAGGAGTAAGCTTGCCGCCTAAGACGACACTGCTTGTCAGTATTCACGACTTTCAAACAGCGCAAAACTTTGCTTATAACGGCACGCAGCGGCTGCATCCCGCCAGCGTCATCAAAACATTTTATATGCTGGCATATCTTGAAGAAGTGAAAAAGGGCAATAGAAATTTGCGCGATGTTCATATTTTCACTAACGAAGATAAATATGGCAGCCCCGGCTCAAGAATAGGTGGTTCCGGCAGATTACAGCAAGCAAAGCCGGGGACACCGTATACTTGGGAAGAATTGCTCGAACTGATGGTTAGCATCAGCGATAACGTGGCAACCAACCTGTTTATTGCTGATTTAGGGAAAGAGCAGCTAAATGAGCACGCTAAACGGTACGGATTGGTAGGCACCAGCATCGTCCGGAAAATTTCCCAGAAAATACCGGGTGATACGCATAGCACGGCAAACGATATGAATCAAGTATTAGTAGCCCTCTATTCACAGGAGCTTGTCTCTGAGGAAGGCTACCTGCTTGCTATTGACTTAATGAAAAGATCCACCAACAAGAACCGCATCGGCAAATACCCACCGGAGGGTACGGTCGTCGCCAACAAGGGCGGGACACTGACCTCTGTGGTGGGAGATTCGGCTTTAGTATTTTTTCCAAACAGAGAACCTATCGCTCTCACAATTTTCGTTGTCGGCAACGATGGTGCCAATGTAGCGCGCTCTCAGGGCGATGACACGATCGCCAAACTGGCAAAAGAAATTATGCAGTATTTTAAAGACAATTAACATGAATTCTTTATTAGTCGTCAATGCGGCAACGCAGTTCGTTCAGCACAGCTCTGACTTTGCTTTCGATCAAATCGCGCACCTGCCGAAATTCTGCCGGCACAAGACCCTTGGGATCCGGGATGCGCCAATCCTCTCGCCATTTAGCACGTACAGTCGGACAAGCATCGCCGCAACCCATTGTGGCCACAAAGTCGTATTCCAGTTCAGGAATCTCGGCAAGCGACTTAGAAACATGACTGCTCATCTCATACCCCAACTCCCGCATCATTTCCACAGCCTGCGGATTAACACTTCCCCCCGGGCGCGAACCGGCACTGTAAGCTTCTATTCCCGCTCCTCCATGCAAGCGGGCAAAAGCTTCAGCCATCTGACTGCGGTTCGAGTTCTCCACACAGACAAACAAGAGACGCTTTACAGAGCTATTCACCAGAACTTACCTCCTATAGAGGGCACTCGGCAGCAGCCTGGCTTCCGGGTACTGCAACAGAGCGGAACGCTAAGAGCCGCGCCAAGAAACGGGCCGAGCAGATATACCCAGATATGATCCAGTTGCTGCGAAAGCAGCGCCGGTGCCAACGACCTTGCCGGGTTCATTGATGCGCCCGAGACTGGTCCGGCAAACAAAGCCGACAACGCAATGACCGCGCCAATCGTTATGGCAACTGTAATTCCTTTTTCTTTGCCAGCCGCCGTGACACTGAGAATCACATAAACAAGTATTAAAGTCAGCAGTATTTCAAGGATAAGTGACTGAAAAGCAGTTCCAGCCGGGATCGTACTGCCAAGGGTGCGATGGGTGGGGAACAACGCAAAAAGAATAACGCTTGCCATTATCGCACCACAACATTGACTAATAACGTAAGGGACGACTGCCTGGCCAGAGAAACGACCCGCCAGATAAAAACCGAAAGTAACTGCAGGATTCAGATGCGCACCAGACACGTCGCCGACAGTGGCAATCATGGCGAAGACAATCAGTCCGAACGTGAGCGCCACACCCAGCTGTGTAACGGCACCGCCGCTGAGCTCATTAATGATGATGGCACCTGTACCTGCAAACACCAAACAAAAGGTACCGAAGCCCTCAGCCAAAAGCTTTTTAGGCAAAGACACTTCCATTTTTTGCCTCCCCGTCCCCGCAATATTACCGCCTAGCCATACAAAGCTGCGCAGAAAATCTCAAAATCACTACTACTCTGGAAAATAGACCCCCTAATTCTCTTCCCTTGGAGGGGTGGTCGATATTAGCTTCTTCACCATAATTAATAATTGAGGCAACTCGTTCTGTACAACATTCCAAACAGTTTTGGTATTCACTCCCATGTAGTCATGAATCAGCACATCACGAAGACCTGCCATCTGTCTCCAAGGTATCTGCATATTTTTCTCTTTAAGCTTTACAGAAATTCTCTTGGTTGCTTCACCAATAATCTCTAGATTTCTATTGACTGCGTCCTGAACAAGTCTTGACTTCATAAACTCTTCTTCACCGGAAGAGGTATAGTTCTGTATCCATTCGATACATTCAATTATATTGAGAAGGTAAACTCGATCGTCTTTCATATTGGCTTTGCCTCCTGAAGAATCTTGTCTTTCAAAGCCCAATGAATAGAATCAACAGTTACTACATCTATCTGTCTCCCTAGGAATTCTTCAAGGTCATATTTCAATGAGATAATATCAAAGAGCGAACACTCATCACTACACTCCACCAATAAATCGATATCACTATCCGGATTATCTTCTTCTCTAAGGACGGAACCAAAGATTTTAACATTATAGGCTTTATTTTTCCTGGCAATACCAATAATTTGTTCCCGCTTAACTAATATCTCATCAATTATAGGCATATAACGTCGAGTAAACGCTCGACTTTCACCTCGCTTTTCAATGAAGTATTGAATGTGCACAAAGCCGAAATGGCGCACGACGCTGACAACTATTACCTTATTTAGACATAAGACAAAGCAGTTTACCCAACTGAATCCTTTTCAGTAAAGACTTTTATTTAAAATCATAATGTGTCCACATGCTAATTATTTTCACTACTTTTTGATTTTCTACAACCTCATAAACAAGCCTGTGTTTGAGATTGATTCTGCGTGAATACACGCCATGCAAATCGCCTTGCAGTTTTTCATACGGTGGCGGAGATTGAAATGGATTCTCGCGAATTAGCTCTATAAGCGCTTTCACTTTTTTATCAAGTTTTGCTGCCTTTAATTTTGGAATATCCTTGATTGTCTTTTTATCATAGACTATCGAGTACAAATTACCATTCCACCTCATTTTCAGGTATACACTCGGAAATGGGTGTTTTCATCCCCTCTATAATTCGCTCTTTCATCTTAGGAATCGAGCAAAGGTACACTGTTTCCATTAAACCGTTGTAATCTTCCTCGCTGATAATCACAGCATTGCCTTCTTTTGTACTAATATTAACTGGCTCATTATACTTAATTGTTTGCTCAAGCAATTTAAAAAGATTCTTCCTGAAATTGGTTATGTTTGTGTTAAACATTTTGGTCACCTCCTGTTAATGTACATTATAGCGCACATATGAGAATTATTCAACTATATCTCGCGCTATTGTGCATACAACAGAAACGCTGCTCCTGCCACAAGTACCACAAGGCCGACTAAGAGCAATATCGGCAGGCCGTAGATAAGCAGCGCACGGCCGGTTGTTACCTGGAATGTTTCGCGCACAGCGATTATCGCAAGCACCATCACCCAGGTTGAGAGGACGAAACTTCCCAGTCCATGGAGAATGCCGCCGGCGATGCCCGGCACAAAGCTAACCAGCGCCAAAGGAGCCATAAAAAATGAAGGTATATTGGCAAGAGCAAACAACGAAAGAAGGTTGGCGAAGCTGCCCCTGGCACCAAGCAGACGCGCCGCGCCAAAGCACACGCCTGCCTGGGTGAAAAGAATAAAAATAGCTAAAGGCATCAGCACTGCAAAGACTACTGCCGAGCCGCCTAGTTGCGCCGCCAATTCAGCATCAGCCAGCACAGTCCCTATGCTCACCACCAGCATCACCAACAAAAATACCGTTAGGGAAAGACGCAAGGACGGCTCTCTGTTCACTGCACGCATCCTCGCTACCGGACTGACGATAATACCCACCACAACTTCTGCCAGACTGCCTTTACGTACAAAATCATCTTTTGATTCTATATCCATCTTCTCTCGAACCTCGCTTTCATCTTCAGTATACCTTTCACGCCTGGCTCCGCCCGTATTACCATCTCGGGACGAGCTGGTTTTCAAGCTGTTGCTGCAAAATCAAACCGTCTTTCCCAAGCAGCGCCAGTGTTATGCGCTCTAAAATAGCGGCGGGGAATCCTCCCAATTCCTCCCACCAGGGCACAGGAGGCAAGATGATCTCCACTGGCTCGGGGTCAGCCACCCCGGCCAACGCAGCCGCCTGCTCGATGGCTGTTTCCAACCCCCCCAAGCTGTCAACCAGCCCTAAGACTTGGGCTTGAGATCCTGTAAAAACTTCCCCCGTTGCAATTTCCTCTACTCTTGCCGCATCAACTTCTCGCCCTTCCGCCACCGCCTGGATAAACTGATTATGCAAATCATCAAGAAAAACTTGCAAAATTTCCCGCCGCTCCGGATTAAGCCGTTCGGAAAAAATTCCCTTGTACTTTCCGGCAGTAAGTACCTCGGCGGTAATCCCCAACTTTTCATAGAGTTCTCCCAAATACATGTGGCTGAGAATAACGCCAATGCTGCCGGTGATCGTGCCCTCTTGGGCCACGATGTGATCAGCAAAAACAGAAATATATAGCCCCCCGGAAGTTGCCATGTCTGCCATCGACACCACTACCGGACGCGGAAAATTACTGATCAGGCTGCCAATTTCCTGCGAAGCGCCAACCGACCCACCCGGGCTGTTTACGCGCAGCACGACTGCAGAAATATTGCTGTCGTCTTCGGCAAGCTCTAAGAGCTTCCTGACCTTAGCAGGAGTAATGCTATCCGGCTGAAGGCTGCCGCCGACAGACTCTGCAATGGGACCGGTAAGAGTAATTATCCCAATGTTGCCTCCGGCCGCCTGCGGCCGGGCGAACACTACTGCCAACACCAATGAACCGATGACAAGTAAAGACAAGCAAAGGAATATCCAGCTAGTTTTATTCACACAAAACACATCCTCTCGTAAACTTAACCCGCTCTGATTTCGAGTTACAACTTATGCTTAACCTGACGGTGGTATTCCTGAATGGATTTAATCTGCAGCTTCTTCCGAACAAGCATCTCTATCGCCGTCACGACAGCCTCCGCCCCCGCCATGGTTGTCGTATAGGACACCCGGTGCTGCAGAGCGCTCCTCCTAATCGAGAAAGAGTCTTGCTGCGCTTGCGCGCCGGTAACGGTGTTGATCACAAAGTCTACTTCCCTGTTCTTAATCATGTCTACGATGTGAGGTCTACCTTCAGCGACTTTATTGATAGTATCCGCAGAAAGGCCTCTTTCTTGCAAGAATTTGGCCGTCCCTTTAGTAGCAATGATGCTGATGCCTAGGCGCACTAGCCTAGCGGCAATTTTTGCCGCCTGTTCCTTGTCTTTGTCCTTAACACTGATGAAGATCTTGCCGGAGGTAGGAATCCTGTTGTAGCTGGCAGCCTGCGCTTTGGCATAAGCTAAACCAAAATCCTCGTCTATCCCCATCACTTCCCCGGTCGACTTCATTTCCGGCCCGAGAATCACATCGACTCCCGGGAACTTATTGAAGGGAAAAACAGCTTCTTTAACTGCGACATGCGGTATTTCCACTTCTCCGTTCGCACCAAGCTCAGCCAAGCTGAGCCCCATAATTACCTTTGTTGCCAGTTTAGCAAAAGGTATCCCCGTCACCTTGCTGACAAAAGGAATCGTCCGAGAGGCGCGCGGATTAACCTCCAGAATGTAAACCGTGTCGTGCTTGACGGCGTATTGAACGTTCATCAGACCTAAGACACTAAGCTCCGGCGCGAGAGCCTTTGTCTGCGCCTTAATTTCCTCCACCACTGTGCGGCTCAACGAATGGGGGGGCAGCGAGCAAGCCGAATCACCGGAATGAATGCCGGCTTCTTCAATATGTTCCATAATCCCGGCAATCACCGTGTCAGTACCGTCCGAAATGGCGTCCACATCAACCTCAATAGCATCCTCTAGGTATTCGTCAATCAGAACCGGATGTTCCGGGGAAGCGGCAAGCGCCCGCCGCATGTAGTCACGCAGGCTTTCGTCGTCATAAACAATCTCCATCGCCCGCCCGCCGAGCACGTAAGAAGGCCGCACAATAACGGGGTAGCCCACGCTGCTGACGGCAGCAAGCGCTCCCTCAACCGAAGTAGCCGTAACGCTCTCCGGTTGCCGCAAGTTTAGCTTATGCAGCAGCTCTTTAAAACGCTTTCTGTCTTCTGCCAAGTCGATCGCGTCGTGAGATGTGCCAAGTATCTTAACACCTGCCTGCCAAAGCGGCAGAGCAAGTTTAAGCGGCGTCTGTCCGCCAAACTGTAAAATCACGCCTACCGGTTTTTCCAACTCAATAATGTTCAGCACGTCTTCTGCCGTAAGCGGCTCAAAATATAGTCTGTCGGCAGTATCGTAGTCCGTACTGACCGTCTCCGGATTGCAGTTAATCATGATTGTCTCGTAACCCAATTCTTGGCAAGCAAAGACGGCATGAACACAACAATAGTCAAACTCTATCCCCTGCCCGATACGGTTTGGTCCCGAGCCAAGGATCACAATCTTTGGACGCCCCGAATCAGACGCCTCACATTGTGCCAACGAAACCTGCCCCTCGGTGTGATAAACAGCTCTTTCGTAAGTTGAGTAGAAGTACGGCGTATAGGCCTTAAATTCTCCGGCACAAGTATCGACCATTTTATAGACAGGCAGGATGCCGTGTTGTTTGCGCCAACTACGCACCGTCCCCTCGGAGACACGCAGCAGCTCCCCTATTCTCCTGTCTGCCAAACCATTTTCTTTGGCTGTACGTAAAAGCTCTGGCGGCAGCGCAACCGCTTCCCCGTCTTTTTTTACTGCGTTGTTTTCGATTTCACTTTCCAATAGCACCAACTGTCTGACGTTGTAAAGGAACCAGGGATCAACGCTGCTAAGCTCACTAACTTCCTCGATAGACAGGCCACGTCTGAATGACTCCGCAATAGACCAGAACCTTTCGCTGCCAGGCACGCGCAGCGACTGGCGCAATTCGTTTAAATCGCCCTCTACACGTTCAAAACCATAGTTTCCTTTCTCTAAGCTCCTGATAGCTTTGCTAAGCGCCTCTTTAAAAGTCCGGCCTATTGACATTACCTCGCCCACCGACTTCATCTGTGTCATCAGCGTGGCATCGGCTTCAGGAAACTTCTCAAAGGCAAAACGAGGAAACTTCACGACTACATAGTCGATTGCAGGCTCAAAGCAAGCAGGTGTTTCCCGGGTGATGTCGTTTGGTATCTCGTCTAAAGTCAGCCCCACAGCCAGCTTTGCAGCTATTTTAGCGATCGGGAACCCTGTCGCCTTGGAGGCCAGCGCCGAACTTCTGGACACCCGCGGATTCATTTCAATCACTACCGTCCGGCCGTTAGCCGGATTGGTGGCAAACTGGATATTGGAGCCCCCGGTATCAACGCCGATTTCCCGCATGATGGCTATTGAAGCGTCCCTTAACTGCTGGTATTCCTTCTGCGTCAATGTCTGGATCGGCGCCACGGTAATGCTGTCGCCGGTGTGAATCCCCATGCCATCAAAATTTTCAATGGAACAGATGACGACGACGTTGTCTTTCTTGTCGCGCATCATCTCCATTTCAAATTCCTTCCAACCAATTACAGACTCTTCCACCAGTACTTGGTGAGTCATGCTCAGCTCGAGGGCACTCTCCAGAATAGTTTTAAATTCCTCAATATTGTAGGCAATGCCGCTGCCTGTCCCACCCAAAGTAAAAGCCGGGCGCAAAATGGCCGGGAAACCAATCTCTCTAATAATCTCCAGCCCTTCGGTCAGCGAATTCACGGCAACACTCAGCGGTACTTCCAGGCCGATCGTGCGCATGGCTTCCTTGAATAGTTCCCTGTCTTCCGCCTTTTTGATTGAATCAAGTCGTGCGCCGATCAATTCAACACTATACTTGTCCAAGATTCCTTTTTCAGCAAGTTCCACCGCCAAGTTCAGGCCCGTCTGCCCGCCGATGTTAGGCAGCAGGGCATCAGGCCTTTCCCGTTCAATAATCAGCTCAATAACCTCAGCGTTCAATGGCTCGATATAAACGGCATCAGCCATTTCCGGGTCGGTCATGATCGTGGCCGGGTTAGAGTTAACAAGCACTACCTGATAACCTTCCTCGCGCAGCGCCTTGCAGGCTTGTGTGCCGGAATAATCAAATTCGCACGCCTGACCGATTACAATCGGTCCTGACCCAATCACAAGTATCTTTTTGATGTCTGTCCTTTTCGGCATCACGCACCACCCTCAATCATTTCTCTGAACTTACGGAAAACATGGAGCGCGTCATTTGGTCCCGGTCCGGCTTCCGGATGATGCTGGACTGAAAAAACGGGCAACTCAACGTGACGCATCCCTTCTTCCGTCCCGTCATACAAGTTTTTGTGTGTCAGGCGTACCTGACCGTGCAAACTGCCTAGCTTGACACAGTAGTTATGGTTCTGTGCCGTAATTTCCACCAGGCCTGTCTCCATGTCCATGACCGGATGGTTCCCGCCGTGATGGCCGAATTTTAACTTGTATGTCTGACCGCCCATGGCAAGCCCCAAGATTTGGTGGCCGAGACAGATCCCAAGCAGCGGCTTCTTGCCCAACAACTTCCTTGCGTTCTCGACAGCATAATTCACCGTTGCCGGGTCCCCTGGGCCATTACTCAACAGCACACCATCACAATCCATCCCAATCACTTCTTCAGCAGGCGTATGAGCGGGGACTACAGTCACCGCAAAGCCTTCCGCCACCAGATTGCGCAGAATGCTGTATTTTACTCCGAAGTCATAAACGACCACTTTGAGCAGATTTTTCTCCTTCACCGTCGATCTGCACCACGGCTGGCAGTCCTGCTGCCACTGATACGGCTTGGCAGTAGATACCTGCTCCACCAAATCAACAGCCGCTATGCCCGGGTGTGAGCGCACCTTCTCCAACAGACGCGGAAGATGGAAATCTACAGTAGAAATTATCCCCATCTGGGAGCCTTGATTACGTAAATGTACCGTCAGCGCCCGGGTGTCTAGCCGTTCAATGCCGACAGTACCGTGATGCTTCAGATAATCGCCCAGCGACTTGCCTCCCACACCGCCTGTGCCAGCCCGCCAGTTACTTGGGAAATCCAGATATTCCTTGACCACAAACCCTTCCGCTTTGACAGAGCCGGCAGACTCCGCATCCTCGCCATTAACGCCGTAATTACCGATTTGTGGATAAGTCATCGACACAATCTGTCCTTTGTAAGACGGATCCGTTAGAATCTCTTGATAACCGGACATCGAGGTGTTAAAAACAACTTCTCCGATCGCTTCACCTGCCGCGCCGAAATTTGTTCCCTCAAAAACCGTCCCGTCAGTCAAAACCAGCAGCGCCTTTTTCATTTTGTCCTCCTCTCTAACAAGCTTCACACTTAAAAAAGTCTAATATTAGTTTCCTGTAAAATAAAAAAACTAACCAAGCAGTTAATTCCGCTTCGCTAGCCCGTCAAAAAAATTATCCCCAACAATCAAAGCCTCCTTTTTAGTCTCACGGGACTAAGTTAAAGGTGCCCACTTGCCGAAATTTTACCATACGACCTCCAAACTGTCAAGAAAAACGCTCCATGATTGTGAACGGACTGTGATACTCTCGCTTCCGCGTTCTGTTAAAGTCAACAATATCACTCCTTTAAATTATTTTTCCGGCAACCATTTCCACGCAATTTATTCTTGGCTTGCAATTGGAGAAAGTTCCCTTTTTGTGAAGAATATACCATATCCTCCCCCGCTTCAATGCTATTATTGTAATATTTCTGTTAATTTTGTGTTACCCGAGTCAATTTGCAATAAATGTCATTTTTACAGACGGGCCATCCCCGCATCCGCAGCGCGGGTCAAGCCTTCTTCGCACGCCTGCCTACGATGAAGAACTATAATAGTCAGCTTATGTCTATAAATAGTATTGATTTTGAATTGCCTCGAATGAATGTGCGTCAATAAAAAAGAGCCTTTGTTTCCGAGGAGACAAAGGCATTGATTTGAAAGTTTTCCGACTCTAAAATGACTTACCAAACGATATGCGAATTGCAGTGTGATTTTGCTGTGTTGCACCTCAAAACGGAACCCGTTACCTGTGAGGCTGCTATTCTTTTTCAACTCTCTCCATTATCGGCAGAGAGATAATTACCTCTGTTCCCTTGCCCTCGACACTATTTAACTGCAAGCCACCCTTATGGGTTTCCACAATATGTTTAACAATGGCAAGTCCTAGGCCTGTTCCACCAAAGCGGCGAGTTCGAGCTCGATCAACACGATAAAACCGTTCAAAAATTCTCTCCTTGGCTTCCTCCGGTATCCCAATCCCATTATCTCTGACCGAAAGCAATATTTCCCCGTCCTGCTGTTTGGCACTGACAGCAATGAGTCCTTGAAGTTGAGTATATTTTACCGCATTGTCTAATAAATTGTGAAGCGCCTGAGCCAGCAAACCTTTATCTCCCTGGATGGGTGGCAAGTCGTCCGGGATGTCTATTTTAATTTGATGTTTTTTCATCCTTTCGTGAAGACGTCCCATCACTTCATGAACCAATTCGAGTACATCTACCGATTCCTTAGCAATAGCTACTCGCCCGCTCTCAATTTTAGAAAGTTTGAGCACGTCTTCAATCAGCTCAGATAAGCGTTCAGCCTCATTGTGAATAATCTGTGCAAAACGAAGCGCCGATTCCGGCTGGCTATATGCGCCGTCTAATAAAGTTTCCGCAAAACCACGAATGGCGGTAAGTGGAGTGCGCAGCTCATGTGATACGTTGGCAGCAAAGTCTGCCCGAATATCTTCTAACCGTCGTAGCCTGGTAATATCGTGGATCACTGTTAAGACGCCGGCTTTTTTGATCATTTCAGCACGCAGAGGCATCAAAGAAATGCTGAGAACTTTTTTATCCGGTAAGAAGGTGCTCATTTCATGTTCTAAAAATATCTTTTCCCTGCTAACAATGGATACTTTTTCATGCAGTTCGGCGCTGCGGATAATTTCCAGGTCGCGTCGTCCACGCCAAGTATCTTTTTGCAACCCCAGCATCTCTTCAGCAGCTGGGTTGGCCATTACCGCCCTGATCTCACTGTCGAAAACAATTACTCCTTCCACCATGGTGGACAAAATAGCTTCCAACTGGTCTTTCTTTTCCATGGCTTGACTAACTTGAACCTGAAGTGAATCAGCCATTTTATTGATCGTATCGGCAAGTAAACCGATTTCACTTTTGCTCTTTAAATAAATTCTGCTTTTTAAGTTGCCTCCGCCAATGTGCCTCACTACATCAACCATTTGTGTCAAGGGTGACGTCAGACTGGAGGAGAGCTTTAAGCTAATCCCATAAAGCAGAAGTAATGTTAAGAGCAGCCCTGCCAGCAGTCCGTACTGAATCCGGCGGACAGCACTGTTTAGCTCTGAGAGAGGCAAAGCTAAGCGCAAGAAACCGAGCCGCCGGCCGTCAATCACCAGAGAAATAGCAATATTGAGCACTTCAGTGCCTGCAACAGGGGAGAGACGGACGAAACTTCCGACACGGTCATCCCGAGCTGCGAGAATTTCAGGCAATAAAAGATAGTTATCCAGCAAAGGTGCCTCGCGAGCAGAATCAAATAGCACCACCCCACTAGGAGCAATGAGCGTAACTTGAGCGTTAGTCTGTTTTCCAAGCTTGCTAATAACTGCATCTATCTGCTCAAGATTAAGTTCGGGGTAATCTACCAGTAACGGCAGTAAAAGCTCCCCGATCACACGTGCCTCATCTGACAAGCGGGTGCGGATAGTATCTAAATAGAAGGAGCGAAATGAATGAATCGTGCCTGCACTAATTAACAAGACTGCAAACAAAAACAAGAATCCATACGTGGCAAATAATTTGGCACTAATGGATTTCATCGATCCGGCTCCTTGAATTTATACCCTATGCCACGCACCGTGAGCAGCAGACTCGGATTGTGAGCGTCTTCCTCCACTTTCTGGCGCAAGTAACGAATATGAACATCCACAGTTCGGGTGTCTGCAGGATAATCATACCCCCAAACCTTATTTAAAATATCTTCGCGCCGAAAAACCCGTCCAGGATGGGAGATCAGCAAATAGAGCAATTCAAATTCTTTAGGGGGTAAATCTAGGGTCTTTCCATCCTTTTGAGCCAAGTATCGATCCAAATCGAGAGACACGTTGCCTTGTCGAACAATTCGGTGTCGTTCTTCCAGCTGGACAGGTTTTACTTGTCTGGATCGCAACTGGGCTTTTACCCTGGCGGCCAGTTCCCGCGGCGAGAAAGGTTTAGTAACATAGTCAGAAGCTCCCAGCTCTAAGCCAAGGATTCTGTCTACTTCTTCACCGCGTGCTGTCAGCATAATCACAGGAATATCCGCCGTTTCGGGATTATGACGAATTCTGCGGCAGATATCCAGGCCGTCTAACCCGGGCAACATCCAGTCCAGCACAATCAAATCAGGTTTCTTGGCCGCAATTTTTATCAGCGCTTCTTGTCCATCAATAGCAGTATCGACAATAAAGCCTTCTTTTTCAAGATTGAAAGCAATTAGTTCAACAATCGTTTCCTCATCATCAATAACTAGAATACGTGCCAAGTAGACCACCTCTTTTTAATCTTTACTGCAGCGGCGTGACACTATTCTCTGCTATTTCTACTCATTCAAATCAATTCGCTTACCACTTACCAGATAGATGACACTTTCGCTGATGTTTGTGGCATGGTCAGCAATGCGCTCTAGGGAACGGCTGACAAAGAGCAAATTAGTAGCTTGAGTAATTGTCCGTGGATTTTCCATCATGATTATCAGCAGCTCCCTAAAAATCTGCTTGTGATAGGCGTCAACCCGATCATCATCTTTGCCTACCGCTTTAGCCAGTTCCACATCCTCTGCGACATAGGCATCAAGTGAATTTTTGGCCATTTCCTGTACGATACGAGCCATTTGGGGCAGGTCTATCAAGGGTTTAATCAGTTTTTCTTTGCCGATTCTCTTAGTAACCTTTGCTATATCTACCGAATAATCTCCCATGCGCTCCAAGTCAGTAATAATTTTGAAGGCAGAAGCAATTTTACGCAAGTCCTTAGCCATCGGCTGCTGGGTAGCGATTAAACGCAGACAGGTTTCCTCAATTTTCCGCTCTAACTTATCTATTTCTTCTTCCACGGCAAAAACTTTCTCCGCCGACGCTAAATCCTGTTTAGCCAAAGAATCAACGGCTCGAGAAATATTTTCTTCTACCAAGCCACCCATTTGCAAAATATCCTGTTGCAACTCTTCCAGAGATTTTTGATATTCACTACGTTGGATCATCTCTCCCATTCCTCTCCTTTAACCGAATTTACCGGTAATATAATCTTCAGTGCGCTGATCCAGTGGGCGAGTAAACATAATCTCCGTATCCCCCATCTCCAGCACTTCGCCGTTAAGAAAAAATGCCGTGCTGTCAGAAACCCGGGCTGCCTGCTGCATATTATGAGTGACGATAACAATAGTAAACTTCTCTTTCAATTCCCGGATTAAATCCTCAATTTTTTGCGTAGCAATTGGATCAAGAGCAGATGTTGGTTCATCCATTAACACCACATCAGGTTCGACCGCCAGTACTCGGGCGATGCATAAACGTTGCTGTTGGCCACCGGAAAGTCGTAGCGCTGAGCGGTTCAAATCATCTTTTACTTCATCCCAGAGCGCAGCTTCACGTAAGCTCTTTTCTACGATCACATCCAGCTTTTTTCTCTCTCTAATCCCATGGACTCGCGGCCCGTAAGCTACATTCTCGTAAATTGTTTTAGGAAAAGGGTTTGGCTTTTGAAAAACCATACCTACTTTTTTACGCAGTGCTACCACATCGCAGGATTTATCATAAATATTCTTGCCATCAATTGAAACACTACCATCAATCTGTACGCTGTCAATCAAGTCGTTTAGCCGATTCAGTGTGCGTAAAAAAGTGGACTTACCACAGCCAGAAGGACCGATGAGCGCTGTCACCTCCTGTCTGCTAATTTCCATATTGACTTCTTTTAAAGCCTGAAATTTGCCATAGTAAAGATTCAGTTTTTTTACCTGAATCACTAAATTAGTTTCCATAACAACCTCCTAACCTCTCATTTTTTTGCGGTAATGAGCCCGCAATAAAATAGCAGACATATTCATCGTCACTACCAGCCCAATCAGCACCAACGCAGTCCCATAAGCGATAGGCCTGACTTTTTCAATACTGTGATGCTGAGTAGACATAATAAACAGGTGATACGGCAAGGCCATAAATCTTGAAGAAAGGGAGTTAGGCAGGCTTGCCAAATAAAAAGCAGCCCCGGTGAAGAGAATTGGAGCCGTCTCCCCCGCAGCTCGAGAAATGCCGAGAATCATCCCAGTGATAATGCCTGGTAATGCTGAAGGTATCACATTTGTACGAATCGCCTGCCACTTTGTAGCGCCTAATGCCAGCGCACCCTCCCGAAACGAATCTGGCACAGCTTTTAGTGCTTCTTCAGAAGCAGTAATTGTAACCGGCAAAGTCAGCAGACCTAGCGTCAAGCCTGCTGAAAGAAGGCTTGTACCAAGTTCCAACGCGCGAACAAACAGAGCTACCCCAAAAAGACCGTAAACAATAGAAGGTACGCCGGCTAAGTTGCGAATGGAAAGACGAATAACTCTTGTAAACATATTCTTTTTAGCATACTCATTCAGATAAATGGCAGCAAAAACACCTACTGGAACAGATGCCGCAGCCGTAATTAAGGTAATATAAACCGTCCCGAGTACAGCCGGCCAAATACCGCCTTCTGTCATCCCCCGCCGCGGCATGGCAGTGATAAACTCCCAACTTATCATGCCGACGCCTTTGCTGAAAATATCATAGAAAATAAAAAATATGGCGGCAATCACAAGGAGCATTGACAATCTAAGTAACCCAAAAGCCAATCCTTCTACTAGAGAGTGATGCCCCCTGCTACGTCCGTTGTCTGCTGCCAGCTCGCCGAGAGGTGCAGGCAGTTGAGATTTTTTCATAGCTTTTTCACCTCACTTGCCCGGTGCAGGAAAATATCTGCCAACAGGCTAACCAAGAAGGTCATGCTAAAAAGAACAAAGCCGATGGCAAACAGCGTATAGTAGTGGGTAGTATGTGCCGGAACTTCGCCTAGCTCAATAGCGATAGTGGCAGTCATGGTACGCACAGAAGAGAAAAAGTCGCTTGGAAATTGCAGGGCATTGCCTGTAGCCATAATCACCGTCATAGTTTCTCCCAGAGAGCGGCCTATCCCCAGCATGATGGCAGCGGTAACGCCGGAGCCGGCAGCCGGGATAATGATCCGGGATAATGTCTGCCAGCGAGTGGCGCCCAATGCAAGCGATGCTTCTTTGTACTCCTTTGGTACTGCAGTCAGCGCATCCTCAGCAATACTGATGATGGTCGGTAATGACATCAATCCCAGCAAAATAGAACCGTTCAACGCATTTAAACCGTTTGGCAAATTGAAAATTCTGGCCAGCAGAGGTGAAAAAACAACAATCCCAAAAAAACCCAGTACCACAGACGGAACTGCTGCCAACAGTTCAATCACTGGCTTGAAAATCTCCCGCTCCCAGGAAGAAGCCACTTCAGCAAGATATGCTGCGGTAGCAACGCCAAGAGGTACGGCAAATAACATCGCTCCGGCTGTAACCATCAGCGTTCCCACAATTTTAGTAAAAATCCCAAACTGCGAGGAAACAAAACCGGCTGGATTCCAGACCCGTTCGGTGAGAAAACTGATCAACCCCACATCCTGCCAGGCTGCAAAACTGCTGCTTAGTAGCAAGGCGAAAATCCCTACTAAAACAAAGATGACAAAAGCACCGTTTAACGTAAAAAAATACGCTATGGCAGTTTCAAGCTTTCTGTTCAGAAATAAACCCCCTTCCGTTTTTATACATGGGGAAAGAGAGCCGGACACGGCTCCCTCAAAAGAAAGTCAACAGCGGAACTTTGAGCCTAAACGGTAAACTTTGCTTAGTTCAGGTAACTTCGGTTCTCTTGCATAAATTCGACTGTGGCAGGCAGAAATCCTGCTTCTTCGACAATAAGCTGCCCTTCTGCGCTCAAAACAAACTCAAGGAACTGTAATAATGCCCCTGCAGGCTGGCCGCTATAGTACTGATAAAGCGGACGTGTCAATACATACTCCCCTGCTTTTACCTTTTCAAAATCAGTTGGCGTTACAAAAGGACCTGCATCCGTTTCGGCAAGGGCTACTGCCTTAATACCGGTAGTTCCTTGAATGAAACCCATAGCTACATAGCCAATGCCGCTTACGTCGGCGCGAACACCTTCCACTATTTGCGAATTGCCATTCATATTTTTCTTTGCCGGGGAAAAGTCCCCTTTGACAACGCGTTCTCTAAAAAAGACGTAAGTGCCGGAGTTGCTCTGTCGTCCGTAAAGTGAAATAGGTGTATTCGCGCCACCAACTTCACTCCAGTTAGTGATTTCGCCGGCAAAAATTTTTCCAACCTGTTCGACAGTCAAGTTTTCCACCTGATTGTCAGCGTGGATAATCACAGCTAGTCCATCCATAGCAAAAACGATTGGAGTCGGCTCCACTCCATTAGCTCGGGCGCTTTCAATTTCTGAAGTGCTCATCGGCCTGGAGGAGTTGGCTACATCAGTCTCGCCTGCAATCAAGGCAGAAATACCAACGCCAGAACCGCCACCGGTTACTGAAAATTCCACATTAGGGTTTATTTCATAAAATGCTTCCACAAGAGATTGCACCACATTTACTTCACTGTCAGAGCCACTGATTTGATAAGAACCGCTTGGCATTTGTTCTGCCGGATCAGGAGTCACATTGCCATTACCGATGGGAGGTTGAACTTGGTTGCCTCTGCCGCACCCACTCAAAAGTCCGACTACCAGAAAAGCCAGCACAAGTACAACTGCAACCTTAATTTGTGAAAACTTCTTCATTTTCTCATTTCTCCTCCTGAAAGAATTTTTGTCTTTCTTGTTTGTCTGTAACTATTTTTTTCAATGACAACATTGTTAATTATAACAGCGCTTTGTTAAAAACGGAAGGCTGCACTGTTAATTTTGTGTTAACTTTATGTAAGTTTCATGATTTTTCGTCCGGATCTTTTGAGAAAGGATTTCTCTGTGTGGCTGTGGAATACTTGCTGATAACAGTCTGCCAATAAAGGAAAATTTGGGGGTGAATGATTTGCGGCATGAACTAAAAAGACTCGCCATTCTGACCGGTGGCGGCGATTGTCCGGGGCTAAATGCGGTGATCCGAGCCGTGGCAAAAACTTCATTTCATCGCTACAAAGTGGAAGTAATGGGTATTATGGATGGGTTTGGCGGCCTAATCGAGAATAAGTCTTTTCTGTTGCAAGACAAAGATGTTTCAGGTATTTTACACCGCGGAGGCACCATTCTCGGCACTACCAACCGCGACAATCCGTTTCGCTATCCGGTAGGGGAGGAAAACGGCAAAACAATTTGGGGCGATGTCTCAGAACAAGCAATCGCCAATCTTGCCGAAATGGGTGCGGACGCGTTAGTGGTAGTCGGTGGTGACGGCAGCCTAAATATTGGCAATGAGCTACACAAAAAAGGGGTTCCGGTTGTCGGTATTCCCAAAACTATCGACAATGACTTATCTGCTACTGATGTTACTTTCGGTTTCGACACAGCATTGAATACTGCTACAGACGCTATTGACAAACTGCATACAACTGCAGAATCCCATCACCGAGTAATGATTTTGGAAGTGATGGGCCGTGACGCCGGCTGGATAGCACTGCATAGCGGCATTGCCGGCGGAGCTGACGTGATTCTTATTCCTGAAATACCCTTCTCCTATGAGGCGATCTGCAGAAAAATTGCTGATCGCCGCCTGCGCGGCAAAAAGTTTTCTATCATGGTTGTAGCAGAAGGAGCTAAGCTTCCAGACGGACGACATATCTTCCAGACGGAAGTAAAAGATAACCCCCACCATAATAAGCTCGGCGGAGTAGCTGAGATAATTGGCCGTGAAATCCAGGAATACTGTGGGGTAGAAACTAGGGTTACAGTACTTGGCCACTTACAGCGCGGCGGTACACCCACACCGTTTGACCGCATTCTTGGCACCCGCTTTGGAGTTAAAGCTGTCGAACTTGCTCTAAACGGAGAGTTTGGCAAGATGGTCTGCCTCTGTAGCAGCACCGTTCAGTCTGTATCGCTGGAAGCGGCAGTTGCAGAGCAAAAACTGGTGAAGCCGGATTGCGAGCTGGTTCGTGCCGCAAAATCTGTGGGCATTTCCTTTGGCGACTAGGGGTGAGACCATGTATAAAGTATTGACTGTAGCCGGTTCAGATTCTGGGGGCGGTGCCGGCATCCAGACCGATTTGAAAACATTCGCTGCCCTTGGCGTTTACGGCACCAGTGTAATTACAGCTTTGACGGCGCAAAACACCCAAGGTGTCCACGGGATCCATGCGGTACCGCCAGAGTTTATCGCTTGCCAACTAGAGGCAGTTCTTTCCGATATACCGGTCCACGCTGCGAAAACCGGCATGCTAGGCGATGCCGATGTGATTAGCATCGTAGCAAACATCCTGACCAAGTACCGAATCACAAACCTTGTGGTAGACCCTGTGATGATTGCCCAGAGCGGGCATAGACTCCTGCCAGAACATGCCGTTGATGCGCTGCGGGATAAACTGCTTCCTTTAGCCATGGTCGCTACGCCAAACTTACCGGAAGCGGAGATTCTTTTAGGCAGAGAAATCCTTTCTGTAGCAGAGATGGTGGCTGCCGCCCGAGAAATCCGCCGACTGGGTCCGCGCCACGTATTAATCAAAGGCGGACACCTTCGAGGCACAGAGATGGTAGATGTTTTCTTTGATGGCAAGGATGTACACTTGCTCAGTGAAAGAAAGCTTGACACCATCAATACCCATGGCACAGGCTGCACCTATGCTGCTGCTATTGCCGCCTATTTAGCCAAGGGATCAACTCCGCTAGATGCCTTCTCCAGAGCGAAAAAATTCATTACTAACGCAATTTCCCACGGTATTTGTGTGGGCAGCGGCTACGGACCCACCAACCCCATGGGAGCCTTATTTAATGAATTGGAGCTAGGACGCGTTTCACGGGAGCTAACAAGAGCTCTTTCGCTGTTGCAGAAAACAAAACAAGTAGTCAATTTAATAGCAGCCGGCCGTACCAATCTCTTCTGCTCCCCAGAAGGAGCCGGTAGCTTGGCTGAGATCATCTCCTACCCGACCCCTCTGCTTATCTGTCACCGACAGATTGGCGCAGTGGGCGAACCAATTTATGACGGTCGCCTCTTTCCAGCCGAATACCTGCTGGCTGCTCACAAACAAAACCACCGTATACGTGCCATGATTAACTTGCGTCATTCCCCGGAAATAGCTTCAGCAATCAACGCGATAAGTTGGCAAGCAGTAACACTAAATACACCATTTTCAGCTCTCGCTTCTGTGCCAGAAGTTCTGATTTTAGAGGACACCCCGGACAAGGAGCCGCAGCTCATCCTTTTTGCCGAGACAGTTGAGGAAGTAGCCGAGAAAACCGCCGCACTCGCCCGTTCCTTCTGCGGTTGCTGAAGTTTTGCCTAAAAAAGCTAATTTTAATAGGCCCTTGGGTCTTATTTTTTTCCCTTGTCGTAGGGAATAGGGATATATTGAACGGCGGATCTGATTTTTATCGGCTGCGGGAAATGATCCATCAGTTCATAGATTTCTTGTGGCAGGAGACCACAGGCATTTAACCCCATCTCACCTAATTCTGTGCAGGTAATCGGGTAGTCATGGGTCCACCGGCCCTCCGTCAGCTGATTAGCAACTTCCTCGGCTTTCTCTGCACTCAGTCTTGCCAACAAAATTTCCTTGACGGTCTTTTTTACTTGTTTAATAGCTTTTTCCGCCACATCCGCCAAAATCAGCGTTTCATCATCTACCTCATTTACATCCTTAGCCTGAACTGCTTTCAAAATTGAGACAGCGGGATAGCGACCTAGCTGGGGATCGACCGGCCCTAATACTGCGTTACCGTCCATGACGATTTCATCCGCAGCCAGAGCAATCATAGTGCCGCCGGACATGGCATAATGGGGGACAAAAACTGTTACTTTGGCAGAATGTTTTTTTAGTGCATGGGCGATTTGCTCGGAAGCCAGCACAAGCCCACCTGGTGTATGTAGGAGCAGATCAATTGGCATATCAGCAGGGGTCAGGCGAATGGCACGCAGAATCTGTTCTGAGTCTTCCAAATTGATATAGCGAGTAATTGGAATACCAAACAGCGCAATCGATTCCTGGCGATGAATAAGAGTAATCACACGGGACTTGCGTTTTTCTTCCAGACTGCGAATTAAGCGAATCCGGGCGGCCTCCAGCCTTGCCTGCCGCAGTGCTGGAGTTAAGGCGGAAATAATAAAGAATAACCAAATAATTTGAAAAAAATTGAATCCTTCGCCCAAAATAGTCTCCTCCTTTAGATTGTCCAGCCAATTTCCAAACAGTCACCATGCTTAACAGAAGTAGTGAACTGAGCTTCACGGCCGTTAATCCGCATCACCAGTTTGTTCTGACCAAATGACGGTGTGGCCTGAAAGTTTATCATACTGAGGATATCAGCCATGGTAATTTCGTGGTTGACAACATTGATTTCCAGTCTATCCCCCGCGGCGAGAGGCGTTCCCAGAGGCACTTTCTTGCTATTTAAAGAAAAGTATACGTCTTTTAGAGAAACTTTCACAAGCTTGTCATTCACAGTCAATTCGATCTGGCGCGGCCGTTCTTCTGTAAGACAATCTACAGTAGGATAAGTTCCGTCATCAGCTATTTCCAGGACATCTCCTGCTGAAACGTTACTATCAGGTACTGAAACTTTGCCATTAACGCGGATAATTCTTGGCCCAAAGGGAATTTGTTTATCCTTGCCATTTACTGTCACGACGATAGAGCCGCCGCGTAATTCATCTGCTAAGCCTAGTTCGGTCAAGACCCAAGATAAGGGCATAGTTTTTAGAATACGTAGCTTGTCCCTGTCAAAGAGCTCTGAAACCAGCGTCAATTGTTCTTCTCCACGAAAAACTGGTGGCTGCAGTAGTTTCTCTTTGCCGTTAAGCAGCAGAGCAAACGGAGTAATACGGGTCAAAACCGCAGCAACAGAAGCTTTGGCGTCCGCGCCAGGTTTAGCCGAAACAAATAAGATTTTATCTCCTGCTGAAATGGTACTATCTAGGCTAACTATTTCACCGTTTGCCCAAATTTCCGCCATTTCCCCCATTTCTCCCTGAAAAAATGTGATCTGGCCGTTAATTTCCAAGCTCAGACCCCGCCCTGGCAGGCCAACCAGTTCCCGTGAACTTATACCTGCTGCTAGCAGTGCATCCGATACTCTGCTGTTGCCTAGATCCATCACATCCACCGCTTGGTTATTAACTTCCACCCGGTAAAAGTGAAGCGCATCACCTGAGATTGCAGTATGGGCGATTCCGAGCGGTGTAACCAACTCCGGACCTTGGTATCTTTTTGTTTTCCCAGGGAGCAAGCCTAGCATTTCTTTGCCTTTAATGGTGACCCGGCTTGGATCCATGGACAACTTATTTGCCAAAGCAGCTGTCAGCCCTGGTGTTAGACTGCCCCCACCTACGCAAAATACTACCTGCGGGGCAACCCCGTTTTTATCCAGAATTGCCTGAGCAATTTTCTCCACCAGAAAATCGATTGCTCCCTCAATCTCTTCCAGTATTTTTGCGGCGGGTAGGGAAACTTTTTCGTCAAGAATATTTTTAAACGTTAGTAAATCACTCTTTAGTAGTTTCCGTTTAATATCTTCTGCTGTCATGAAATTCAGCAACAATTTTTCCGCCAAAGCTTCGGTAATTTCATCCCCTGCTACAGAAACCATCTCATACGCAAATACTGTGCCATCTCTCGTGATCGCGAGATCTGACGTGCCGGCACCAATATCTACCAGAGCCACATTCAGTCGCCGCATCTCCTCCGGTACGACCATCCGCAGCGCAGCAATTGGCTCTAAAGTTAAGCTTTGCAACCTCAGCCCAGCCAATTCCAGTACACCCCGCAGAGAATCTACAACCACCCGCGGTAAAAATGTCGCTATCACTTCACAAGCAATCGAGCCGCCTCGTTGCCCAACTAAATTTTGAATCAAAGAGTTGTCGAGTTCATAACGGACCACACTATACCCAACACAGTTATGTTTTTCAGCAAAACTTGTTCTGCCAACATGTCCCGAAAAAAGTTGCTGCTGTGCTTGCTGAATGGCTGCATATTCCAGGCGCAGCACGTCCTCTGGCAGCAGGCGCTTAGATGATGCGGCCGGCAATTGTGCTCGGCCACGTTGCGTGTAAAGTGATCTGCCTGCGGCAGCCACAGCAGCCTTTGAAATTTTACATTGCCCCTTTTGTTGTAAGACTTGATGTACTTCAGAGACCACCTCTGCCACTCTGGGAATATCATGGATTTGCCCATCTAGCATGGCACGGGTTCTATGTTCCCTTGTTTCCACAGCCAGGATCTCAAACCCTTTCTCTTTCTTTTCCAGCAGCATGCCAGTCACTTTTCGCGTTCCTACGTCAAGGGCCAGCAAATGTTTATCGCTCATAAAGCACTCCCCACCAGTTTCTCTTGCATAGTTTAATTCTCTCCCCGGCCAGTGTTCTCCTTTTGTTTGGAAAATTATCTGGTTTTTCCTGATCACAGATTGGTTTCGCTCAAAGACATTTGATGAATTTTTGGCTCGTGAATATTCCTCTCTCGAGTGTCAAATACTAGAGAAGGAAATTACCACAAAGGAGGGATAAAATGCACCATCTTACACAACGCGAATTGATGTATCTGGATGACTTTCTAAAATCAGAACAGCTCACCTACAAGTCTATGAATTTTTTCGCAGACCAATGCACGGATCAGTCAGTAAAACAACTATGCCTAGACTGCGCACAATCCCACAAACATAACTTCCAGACGATGCTGAAACACATTAATAGCGGCACACTTCAATAATTTCACGGTCATTCTGCCAAAATTTTCAAAGGAGGGATAAAATGCAAAAACTTACGGATCAAGAAATTGCCCAATCTTTATTGAAAGAGGAAAAATTAGTTTGCGGGATGATTAACACAGCAATTCTGGAAGCAAAAAGTGATAATCTTCGGCGCGACTGGCAAAGCTGCTTGCAAAGCTCATATCAATTACAAAAAAAAGTTTTCGACACTATGAATCAACGAGGCTGGTATTCACCGGCGAAAGCAGATATGCAGCAGCTGACTCAGGTGCAAAATCAGTTTCAAAGCAGTCAAATGCAGTAAGTCAATGAGCAGAGAAAGGGTTTTACAGCCCTTTCTTTTTTTATGGTAATTCTGCCATAGTTTAAGATGCAACATTTTTCTGTTTAGGAGAAATACTAAAATGAGTAACACAGAATTTTTTCATCAAGGGGGTGTAACCAGATGTCTTTTATTCCTGAACCATGGAAGCATGAAGGAAATGAAGATATAGAAATTGCAGAGGAACTTTCTGCGCCGGAGGCACTGGACCCGCTACATGGAGCACAAGCGGCTGCTCGCGCATCTTTCTTCCGCCGTTATTGGGAAAAGTTATTAACTAGTAAGCATAGGTGAAGCTTGTGCAGACCATTTGTATCGCTATGGATGACAAAATGTTAGCTGCTGCACTGGCGGTGCCGAGAATCTCACGACCAATTTGTCCAGAAGAAACCTTGCGCATCCGGCAGCATTTCCACCAGGCTAGGAGCAGAGCATACCCGGCCTGGTACCTTTTTGGTTGCCGAGCGAAGGAAGTAGAAGGCCTTGTTGAGCTATATTTGCGGCAGGGGTATCAGGTTTTTCTTACACCTGCAAGCCTGTTGCAGCCAAAGATCCACTATCAAATCATTGATGTTCAGTTTTGTGGACTGTCCTTCTCTACGTATCAAGCACTCATTCGTCAACAAATTCAGGTATTGGGTTACCTGCCGGAGAAATTTTCATCCAAAGCAGTGTTGGCAGGCTACCTAAAAAAAAGTGGTGGACAAAAATACCTGCCTGCTCAGAAGGTCTATTACCACAACTCAGCCCTTTTTCTTCCACAAAGCAAGGACGGCGTGTACATCCTTAAATCTCCATTCGGCGCTGCAGGCCGTAATAATAACGGCAACCATTATACCGTCTGGCTAAGGGAGGCACTGGAAAAAGAGCTGCCGGCTGTTTTAGCCGGCTTGCCGGAAGGGGAAGGAGTCATCTGCAGTGAATTTATCATTACTAATGATCCGTCTGCGGCACATGCAGACCATGTCGTACATAAAATGCATTTTATTGGCGCCAAGCCTTACGGAACAATTTGTCAGCGGTTTATACACTGGTGTGACTGGCAGAACTTGCGCAAGCAGGGGGTTTTAGCGCTGCCCGACTTTATTGGTGAACCGTTCATTACAATTGGCACAGTAGAGCAAATCACTGGATTTTATGACTTTGCCGCGGCGCTGGCATTTCAAGCAGGTCGCATCATTTATTCTGCAGATTTTATGGTTCCAAGCGATGGTATTCCCCGTTTTCTTGAAAGCAATAAGCTGGGAGCCACTTTTGCCGAACGCTTTGATCCATCAATGCCAGCGCTGATTGATGCCTACGCTGATCTGCCTATTGGCAAGTTTTGACCGACTCGCAAAGATTCGACTCAAATTTTAAGAAGCGCCACTTTCCACAAATTTTTTTATTAACTTTCTCTGTTTTTCCATTTCCTTTAGCTCAATACGCCGAATTTTGCCACTGATAGTTTTTGGTAAGCTGTCTACATACTCAATTTCACGCGGATACTTATACGGAGAAGTCAGTTCTTTTACGAAATCCTGCAGCTCTCTAGTCAATTCTTCGGAACCTTCATAGCCTGCTGCTACAACAATAAACGCTTTAACAATTTCACCACGAACCTCATCCGGGCTGGCAACTACCGCTGATTCTGCAACTGCTGGGTGTTCAATCAGAGCGCTTTCAACTTCAAACGGTTCAATTCTATAGGCAGAGCTGAGAATTGCATCGTCAACGCGGCTCACAAGAGTAATATAACCGTCTTCATCACAAACGCCGCGGTCCCCGGTAATATACCAGTCACCGCGCAGTGTCGCCGCAGTTCGTTCCGGTTCATTGTAATACTCCTTAAAGATGCCAACCGGACGCTCTGGCTTTACACGCACCGCAATATCCCCTTCTTGGTTAGCCTCAACTTGGTTGCCTTCGAGGTCAATTATCGCCACATAAAACCCTGGGGAAGGTTTGCCCATAGAACCTATTTTTAGATGATTTGCAGGAAAGTTAGCAACGAGTAACACTGTTTCTGTCTGACCGTAACCATCATAAATCATAGTTCCGGTGCCTTCTTTCCAAAGCTTAACAACTTCCGGATTTAATGGCTCGCCGGCGGCCACACAATGACGCAGGGTATTAAAGTTATAGCTCTTCAAGTTTTCCTGCACAAATAACCTGTATGCTGTCGGGGGGCCAGAAAGAGTAGTAATCGGGTACTTGCTAAGAATGCCAAGCGTCCGTTTGCCGTCAAACTTACCTGCGCTATCATGGACAAAAACACTTGCTCCGCAGTTCCAAGGACCAAAAAAACTACTCCAAGCTGCTTTAGGCCAACCGGTATCAGTCAAGTTCCAGTGCAGGTCACTCTCTGTCAAATCTAGCCAGAATTTTCCGGTAACACGGTGCCCGATCCCATACGAAGCATGGGTATGGACAGTCATTTTTGGCATACCGCTAGTACCTGATTTGAAATATATAAGAGCATTGTCATCTGACCGTGTGTTAACGGCCTCATATGTTTCGCACGCTTTTTCCAGTTCATCATCAAAAGACAACCATCCTTCACGCCGGCCGACTAAAACCTTAGTTTTCAATGTAGGACAATTTGCCGCTATGGCATCAACTTTTTCAGCAGTTTCCTCGTCCACAATTATGGCTGTCGCTCCAGAGGCAGCAAAACGGCTCTGAATGTCCTTTGCAGTAAGTTGTGCGGAGCCAGGCGAAATTACCACACCAGAGCGAAGAGTAGCAAGCATTGAAATCCAAAATGCAGGCCGTCTCCCTAAGATAACGATAATTCTTTCACCTGGCAGAATATTATTTGCTTTGAAAACATTAGCCAGCTTGCAGGAAAGCTTGGATAATTGTCTAAATGTGAGCTTTGTTTCACTGCCAAAATCATCTATAACCCATAGGGCTAACTTATGCGGATCTTCTCCCCAGCGGTCAAACTCATCGCGTGCCCAGTTAAAGTATTCCGGTACTTCCAGCTGAAAGTTTCGGTAAACTTCATCGTAATTTTTCATATTTGCCACAGGCAATTCCTCCTCCTCCAGATAAATAATAATAATATTCCAATAATTTAAGTCAAAAAAAATGTTGTCTTTCCTCGATAGAACATTATATCACAAATTTAGCTTCCCTGTTTATGCTGTTTGTTTTATACTTACTTCAAAAACAGGGAAGCTAAGCGGTTAAAGCGAATATTAAATAGAAATCAAGAATAGATCGCAGGAGGTTTGTCATGCAAATTATTACGCTGTCAGAAGAAACGGCGATTCACTACGGCGCACTTTGGAATGGTGTCGATACGGAAATTGCGGGTCCGGGAACTCTCTTTACAACAGCTGGGCTGATCAGTGACCAGCCGGGCTATCAGCCAAACTCCTTAAACTTTAGCCATCTTACGCTCATGCCTGCAATGACCGACTGCCATGTCCACCTGGCAATGCCCTATGAAAGCAGCGATTCATTTGCTGAGCGGGTAAATACTACCCTAATGGCCGGAGTAGCAGCCGTCCGTGAGGCAGGTTCCCGCAACGAAACTTTCTTTAGCGACCCACGCCTGCTGATTGCAAACTGTTGCCGTGCCATCAGTAAGAAGGGTTACTACGGCAGCAATCTTAGCAAAGCTGTGAGCTCTTTGCCGGAAGCGTTAACTGAAATAAACCGTCTTGCATCCCACGGGGCACAGCATCTCAAGCTGATAACTTCAGACGTTTTTAGTTTCAGTCAATATGGAGAAACTGGTCCTTTGCCTTTTACCCAGACTGAACTCACGGCAATGACGGAACTGGCAAAAAAACTTGGTCTGGCAGTAATGGCGCATGCCAGCGGAGACGAAGCGGTGCGCCGCTGCATTGCAGCCGGAGTCAACTCTATTGAACACGGCTATTTTATGCAGGAAGAAACACTGCCGGAACTGGTAAAGCACGATATAGCTTGGGTTCCCACATTAACGCCGGTGGCAGTCCACCTGAGCAATCCTCACTTATCTTCCCTGCTCTCCCCATCTGAAAAAAATACGATCAGTCGTTCTCTTGAGCGACAGATCGAAATGGTTGGCCTAGGTGGTGCCCTAGGAATACGCATCGGCGCAGGAACTGATGCGGGAGCAAAAGGTGTTCCTCACGGCTCCTCCCTAGTCGGCGAAATCAAACTGTTCCGCCAGGCTGGACTAACAGGGTCTCATGCTCTGAAAGCCGCCACATCTGACGCTGCCAAAATCTGCGGTTTTAAAAATCTTGGTGTTATTCAACCTGGTAACAGGGCACTACTCTTGGCCGTAAGGGGAAATCCATTAATGCAGCCGGAAATATTGGCACAGCCCGAAGTGCTGTTGCTAGCTTAATAGAGTTTCAACTCCGGGGCAAACTAAACAAAATCGCTTGGAGGGTAATATGAACCATATCTGCCCATACTGTAACGGACTAAAAGTGCTGGAAATCATTTGTCCGTCCTGCGGCACTGTCCTGGATGATTGCGGCACACTTCAGGAAACACTAGGACCCTACGCGCCATATGAAGAAAGTACTTTAAGTAATGCACAATTTGACTGCGTACATCAAGTTTATTGCCAAAAATGTGAAATTAAATACTTCTACACACTTCCTGAATAATTATATTTGCCTCTGCTTAAATATGCAGTTTAACTGGAAGACTCTAAGCACCCATGCTCTTTTTGTTCTTACCCTGCAAATATTCTTCGTAAATATACATCAACTCTTTATCAAAGAGAGTCCTCTTTAAGTCAACGGCCGCAGAACGAACCATGGCAAGCATTTCTCCTGCCACATCATCAGAGAGCACAATGCCGTATTCCTGAAATTTCAACACAATAGACCGGCTGCCGGAATGCTTGCCAATGATAATCTGACGTTCCAACCCCACTTCTTCCGGATGAAAAGCCTCATAGGTAGCGGGATGCTTGATAACGCCATCAGCGTGTATTCCCGATTCATGAGCAAACATGTTGGTACCCACAATTGGCTTGCAAACCGATAAAGTCCGTCCGGAAGCAAGAGCCACATATTCAGAAATTTCACGAAGCTCCCGCGGCTTCACGTGGACGTCGATTTCATAAAGATATTTAAGTGCCATAACTACTTCAGCAAGAACGGCATTACCGGCTCGTTCGCCAAGGCCGTTAACGGTGACACCTACCAAAGAAGCACCGGCTCTCACTCCGGCCAGGGCGTTAGCTGTGGCCATGCCAAAATCATTATGTGTATGCATTTCAATGTTCATACCAGTAATCTCAATTAGCTGCCTGATCACGTCATATGTTTTAAACGGCTCCAAAATCCCTACTGTATCGCAAAAACGCAACCGGTCAGCACCACACTCTTTGGCGCGCAAGATAAACTTAATTAGGAAGTCAAAATCGCTGCGTGAAGCATCTTCAGCGTTGACAGAAACATATTTATGATGTTTTTTAGCAAAATCAACCGCCTTTGCCATGTTGTCAAGTACCCATTCACGAGATGTCTGCAGCTTATGAGTAATATGGATATCGGATGTGGAGATGGAAATAGCCAGTGAATCTGTTCCGCAGTCCAGTGATTCCTTGATGTCGTCAATATTTGCACGGTTCCATGCCATAATACTTGCGTCAAGGTTCAAATCCACAATTGCTTTAATCGCTTCTTTTTCATCGCCGCCCATCACAGGAATCCCTACTTCTAACTGATGAACCCCAAGGGAATCAAGCATTTGAGCAATCCGAACTTTTTCTTTATTTGAAAATACCACGCCGGCAGTCTGTTCACCGTCGCGCAACGTAGTATCCACAAGCATAACCTCATTATTCTTCATTCCTTCAAAAAAACGCTTCATAATAAATACCCCCTTTTTTCTTAACTGAATATTGCAGTAACATTCACTTTTTGACCACCATATTGTTTCTGTGCACAGCCTCCGAGCAGACACGTTGTAGCACTTCAGCCGCTTTTTCAGTCCGCAACCCTTTCACCTTTGTGAGTTCCGGTGCACTGTAATTCACAAGTCCCCTGGCAAATTCATTGCCACAGCAATCCTCAATTACGACCATCTCACCCAATTCAAAATCTCCGAATACTTCCAAAATGCCGCTAGGCAACAAGCTTTTTCCCTCTATCAGTAGAGCCTTCCTTGCTCCATCGTCAACGACCAGTCGGCCGTGGATTGCTTGCCCGTAAGCTATCCAGCGCTTCCTGCTCTCCAAACATTTTTCTTGAACGCAGAAAAATGTCCCCACGTCCTCGCCTGTTAGAATCTGCTGCAGTACATCGGGCCTAGCACCGTGCGCGATCACCATGGGTATCCCAGAATTTGTTGCCACCTCAGCAGCTATCAGCTTAGTAATCATCCCGCCGGTAGCCAGAGATTCAGAGCTCTCTCCCGCCAATTTCCGGATTTCCGGCGTTATTTGTTCTACCACGCTGATTATCTTTGCACTGTCATCCACTTTCGGATTGGCAGAATACAACCCATCAATATCGGAAAGGAGAACCAACAAATCGGCATCCAGAATACTGGCAACCATGGCAGAAAGAGTATCATTATCGCCAAACTCAATTTCCTCTACAGCCACCGTATCATTCTCGTTAATCACAGGTACAGCTCCATACTGCAGCAAAGACAACAGCGCATTGCGCGAGTTCAAGTATCTCTTCCTGTCATTAAAGTCATCACGGGTTAGAAGTACTTGCGCCACCACCAACCCGTATTCTGTAAACAGCTTTTCATACATCTGAATTAACAAACCTTGACCAATCGCTGCCACCGCCTGTTTTTCTGGAGTGGTTTGCGGCTTGCTTGGTAGTCCAAGCCGCCCTATACCGGCGGCTACCGCGCCGGAAGAAACCAAAACCACCCTCCGGCCTTGATTGGCTAAATCAGCCAATTCTCGCACCACTTTTTCCATCTGACGCAAATTCAATTTGCCTGTGGAGTGGGTTAAAGTTCTTGTCCCCACTTTAACTACCACAGTTTTTGCTTCCTTTAGAGAATTTCTGCGAGAATCCATTAGTCACCTAACTCCCTAGAACGCTCCGTTGCTTTCTTGACAGCTTTTTGCACTGCGCCGCGGAAGCCATCTTTCTCCAATGAATATAATGCTGCCGCCGTAGCTCCCCCCGGTGATGTTACCATCTCTCGCAGCACCGCCGGATGCTCCTCTGTCTCCAGCACCATCTTTGCCGCACCAAGTACTGTCTGCGCAGCCATTTCCAAAGCCATGGCCCGCGGCATTCCGCCCAGCACACCGCCGTCTGCCAAAGCTTCAATCAGCAAATAAACATAAGCCGGACCACTCCCGCTCAAGCCTGTAACAGCATCCAGCAACTTCTCCGGCACAATATGCACCATCCCCAGTGTTTCCAGCCAGGAAGCCACTTGGTGCACATCTTCGTCCTCCACATGCGCGCCAGTGCTAAGCGCCATGGCTCCCTCACCGACTTGGCATGGAGTATTGGGCATCACGCGAATTACCCCTACTTTGCTTGTAAAACATTGTTCAATTTCTTTAATACTTATTCCCGCCGCCACAGAGACGATAACTTGTCCGTCAATCATTATTGGTGCGATATGCCGTAATAATGGCTTCATATCTTGCGGCTTTACAGCCAGAAAAATTACCTTGGCGGCCAAAGCCACATCGCGCGCATCCAAAGCAGCTTGAATACCAAAGGCGTCAGACACCCCATCCAGCTTTACCTTGAGAGTATCGAAAGCCACAATTTCTGCAGGAGCAACCCCTTCAGCCAACAAGCCCTTCAGAAGCGCTCCACCCATAGTCCCAAGGCCAATAAAACCTATCTGCCCCATTGTTTCACCTCCTGTAAAATATCAAGCCAAGCGATTTCCTCTATTCTATTACACCTGCAACCCATTTTCAAGATATAACACCTATTAATAAGTTTCTTGAAGGATAATGTGCTATCGGCGAAGAATAAGAAAAAAATTCAAAACAAAATCCAGTAATCATAGCTGGAAATATTTTATGGTAGGTGGAATCAATGAAGTACACATTTTTACAAATAGACATTCAAGCTAAAATTGCGACAATAACTATCAACCGCCCCGAGGTTCTTAACGCTCTGAAGTTTGAAGTGCTTGGTGAGCTGCGTGACGCCATGCTCGCTCTACAGGATGATGCAGATGTAAAGGTCGTTATAATTACAGGCGCCGGGCCAAAAGCATTTGTGGCAGGAGCAGATATTGCTGTTATGGCAGAATTGGGCTCGCTGGAAGCACGCAAATACATCCTTGCCGGCCATGAAACTTTTGACTTAATTGCCGGCTTTCCTAAACCGGTAGTAGCCGCTGTCAACGGATTTGCCTTAGGCGGAGGATGCGAACTGGCACTTTCCTGTGACTTCATTTATGCGGCAGAACATGCACGTTTCGGTCTGCCGGAAATCACACTGGGTATTATTCCTGGTTGGGGTGGTACGCAACGCCTGCCACAGCGCATAGGCAGCGGATTAGCAAAAGAAATGATCTACACCGGGAAAGTGATTGATGCCGCAGAGGCAAAGGCTATCGGCTTAGTAAACAAGCTTTTTCCGGCAGAGGGTTTCCTTGATGCCGTAAAAGAAGAACTACAGGCCATTGTCAGTAAAAGCATTGTGCCGCTGATCATGGCAAAAGCCGCAGTTAATACCTATTTTGACGGAGGCGGAGCTGCAGGTAAAGCTATGGAAATCCAGTCCGTTTGCATTTGTTTTTCCGCTCAGGATCAAAAAGAAGGCATGGCTGCCTTTCTGCAGAAGCGCAAACCAGAGTTTACAGATAAATAAATTCACATTTTTGCTGCCACTTTGCTGCTTGGCATCAGGTGTTTTTTTTAAAGCCGGTCGGCTTTGTCTAGAAAAATTGTTCCGACAGTTTGACTTTAGCTTTGGCGCGCACAACGTTTGACAAACCCCAAAACTTACGCTACAATAACTATGGATGCAGGGGAGTAGCTCAATTGGTAGAGTAGCGGTCTCCAAAACCGTTGGTTGCAGGTTCGAGTCCTGTCTCCCCTGCCACAATAAAAAGTAACCAAACACCGCAATTTTTTGCGGTGCTTTTTATAGAATAGGAAATTATATCGTTCAGGGAAGCTACGATCCTATGCGTTGGGGTTTTTCTTGCTACCCTCACTTTTTCTGCTAATTGTCCGGTCGCTGATTATAATGGGAGGTGCCTTTGATGAGCAAAGCTGTCGTCCTACTGTCCGGCGGGATGGATTCAGTTACAGCGTTGGCCTTGGCAGCCAAAGAAAATGAGGAAGTATATGCTCTCTCTTTTGACTATGGACAACGGCACAGCAAGGAATTAGCATGTGCCCGTTGGCAGGCTGAGTATTTTGCTGTAAAAGACCACGTGTTGCTTGAACTGGATATGCGCCCGATAAGCGGTTCATCGCTGCTAGACAAGGCGATTGCTATTCCTGATGAAGAAGCTGACTGTATCCCCAATACTGTAGTCCCTGGAAGAAACATGATTTTTTTGTCCTTTGCAGCAGCTTACGCAGAGACTAAAAAAGCCGAAAAAATCTACCTGGGGGTAAGTCAATTGGACTATTCCGGCTATGTTGATTGTCGTGAATCATTTGTAAGAGCTATGGAAAAAGCAATCAACGAAGGCATTACATGGTGTGCTGAAGGGCAAGGCATGATCAAGGTGATAGCCCCTTTCATGCACATGTCCAAGGTTGATGAGCTAAAAATTGGACATGAATTAGGCGTCGACTATTCTAAAACATGGACATGCTACAAAGGCGATGAACAGGCTTGCGGCGAGTGCCCAAGTTGTAGGCTAAGACTTAAAGCCTTCAAAGAAGTTGGCTTAATTGATCCCATTATTTATAAAGAAGAGGTTTGCAAATGTTAAGCATAACCAAAACATTTAATTTTGATTCAGCCCACTGGCTAACAGATTATGAAGGTTCTTGCGGCCAACTACATGGTCATAGATTCAAATTGGAAATAACTGTAGCCGGAGAGCTAGTCGATGGTATGGTGATGGATTTCGGTGAACTAAAGGAGATAGTCAAACCTGTAGTAGAGCAGTTGGATCACAAATGCTTGAATCATATTTTGCCTTTCAGAACTACTGCTGAAAATATCCTTGGATATGTAGTCAATGAGGTCGCCGGCAAACTGCCAGCGAGAGTCAGTTTAAAAAAAGCACGCTTATGGGAAACCCCAACCAGTTATGCGGAATGGGAGAAGTAAGATGCGGGTGGTTGAGATTTTTAACTCTATCCAGGGAGAAGGCGCTTATACCGGTTATGCAGCTTCTTTTGTCAGGTTGGCTGGATGCAACTTACGCTGCCACTGGTGCGATACAAAACAAAGTTGGCATCTCTCTGATGGTTATGAGCTAGCAACCATTGAGATAGCAGATAGATGTCGGCGCCGCATAGTCATCATCACCGGCGGAGAGCCATTGCTTCACGATTTGTCACCTTTAGTTACCATCTTGCACGACCGTGGGCAGCGGGTGCATTTAGAAACCAACGGCACATTGCCTTTACCTGACGGCATTAACCTAAATTGGGTCACAGTCTCCCCTAAGTTCCTTAGCGGCTATACACTGAAACCGCAAAAAATTGATGAAGTAAAGCTGGTAATGGATGAACATGTGAATGACCGGTTGATCGCTCATTTGCTAAAGAATTATTCGCTCGTTTATCTGCAACCGGAGAACATGAACCCCCAAAGTATTAGTCGCTGTTTGGAGTACATAGACAAATATCCAGAGTTAAAACTAAGTTTGCAGATTCATAAAATTTTAAACATAAAATGATGAGTTTTTTTGTTTATAATCAGCTGATTTATCCTCGCAACCGCGATACAGAGAGTATTGACATAGTTTTCCATCTATGGTAATGTCTAAGCAGAACATATGTTCTTACTGATCCCCAATGAGGCCAATTTATTCTCGATATGTTTGTTTTAAATTATCTGAAATTGGGAGGTATTCAGGATGGAAAAAATTCTTCAACAAATCCTTGAAAAGGTGAATTCTCTCGACGAAGGTCAAAGCGCTATCTTAGCCCGCATGGATAATCTTGAAGAAGGCCAAAACGCAATTCTTGTCCGTTTGGATAATCTTGAAGAAGGCCAGCACAAGCTTGAAGCTAAACAGGACATTATGCAACTAGAAATTAATGAGCTTCACAGAAAGGTAACAGTCGTTTTTGAGCAGACAGCGCAGTTAACTGAGTTTAAAATGGAGATACTTCAGTTTAAAAGTAATACAGTGAAGACATTGCGCCGTCATGAGACTGATATAGAATTCCTAAAAAAGGTATACATTCGCTAGTCTTCCCACTTCTCAAACCAGAAGATAATGCAGTCGCCACCCATTTCCTGCTCATATATTTCTCCATACTTTAAGCTGAGGGCATTCTCGCAATAAGGGCAATAGATGGGTTCTTTATTTAAGTTTTCCTGTTTAGCAAAGTGGCTTAAATCTTTTTTACATTCCGGGCAGTCAACATAATAAAACATGAGATCCCCTTTCTTACTGGTTAGATTTGTCCGTTTTTATTTCGCCAGCAGCAAAGCTTTTCCTGCTTATCCACTGTGGTGAAGGGTTTGCCGTGATATTGTTGCTTAAACTAGGAAGGCCTTCCGGCATTTCTTTTACCCCGGGCCTTAAATTGTAAATTCTGTAAACTTGAATTTTTTCACCCTTGACGGTTAGATTGAGCAGCAGCGCCATTCTGTGCATAAACAAATTGTCTTTGGCAAACCAGAGATAAAGTTGCAACTTATCAAGGGTGGCATCTTCCTCAAAGTGAGTCAGTACTTGCAACTTTGGGGACGGAATCTGCAGGAAGTATGTTTGACATGCAATATTTTCCACCAACCTTACCGGGCCTGCAACAGCACTGACTTGCTTGTCGGAGAGCAGTATTGACAGGAGTGCAAATGGATCCATTACTAAAAAAGATAACCCGTCAAGCTCAGCTGCTTCTACCTCCTGCCATTCATCGATAACTTCACTGCCTTTCACAAAAAACTGTTCCTGGTTACCGTATATTTCCAGGTCGTACGACTCAATTTCTCCATAAATAAGACCGTCAATTATCTGTCCTCTAAAACGCAGTGAATAACCTGGTCCTCTTTCTTCCACCACCAGTCTGTAATCATTAAATTCTGCGGCTGATGACACCTTGTTTAGGATAATTTCCCGGTTGATGGTCGGATTTGCATCTTTCTCCTGTCGGCTGGAGTAAATTATTAGCCAAGACACCACAAGAACTCCTGCCGCCAATAAAAAGAGCAGTAATTGCCTAACAATTTTAACTTGTTTTTTGGAAATTTGCGGAGCTTGTCTCACCGGTGCACCTCCAAATTTACATTTCAGTGCAGTCTATGAAACCGGCGAGCAAAATAACACAAGAAAAGTAGTAGGGCGGATTCGCCTTTAAGACCGCGGGTGCTCAGGAACGAAGTTCCGCCGAAGGGGCGGGTTTTATACCCGCCCTTGCAGATAAATAAAGCGCGAAGCGTCTTTTTTACTGCCCTCACTAGGAAGGGTTTTTTGTTTTTTCGGAAAGCAATTCGCCGCCGACACCCACATCTTCTCGGGCCACATCACGCAAATAAACAACAAAACTGCTTTGTGGTAATCCGGTGGCCTGGCTTGCAACTTCCGTAAACTCTTTAGCTAAAATCCTTTTCTTTTCTGTTGACAGTTTTGGACCGTAGAAAAAAATGGTAGGCATCATTTTCCCTCCTGTGTTTTTTCTAATTCTTGAATTATTTGTAAGGCGGAACTAGTCCCAAGCCTTGTCGCCCCTACTGCCAGCAGCCTTAGTGCAAGCCGGGCATCCCGAATCCCTCCTGAAGCTTTAATGCCAAAGCCGGGAGCCGCCTCCGCTAACAAGCGGATATCATCTTCTGTGGCGCCGCCAAAAAAACCGGTGGATGTTTTTAGCATGTCGGCTCCGCTCTCAACAGCTATCCGGGCTGCCAACCGCTTTTCTTTTTTCTCTAAAAGTGCAGTTTCCAAAATCACCTTTAATGTAGCGCCGGCAGTAACCCGACGAACCAAAGCAATTTCTTCGCTTACTATGCTTAGCAGGCCTTCTTTAATTGCCGCAATATTAATCACCAAATCGATTTCTCCGGCGCCGTTTTGTACTGCCTCTCCAGCTTCAAACACTTTAACGGCGGTGGTATTGGCTCCTAAAGGAAACCCGGCCACAGCAGCCACAGCTACGCCCGAACCAGAAAGGAGTCGCGCCGCATTTGTCACATGCCACGGATTTATGCAGACAGCAGCAAAGCGAAACTCTTTGGCTTCCGCACACAGCCGAGTTATCTCCTCTCCTGTCGCATCAGGTTTTAACAGTGTGTGATCAATTGTAGCGGCAAAGCGGTTAATCTCCATCACTCATCACCCTCTCCTTTAATTACAGCCAGCGGTCTTAACCGTGCCACAATATTTGTCAGGCCGATTTCATTTAATGTGGCCACAACTTCACTGATATTTTTATAGGCAAATGGCGCTTCATCAAGAAGTTGCCGCAGATTTCTGGTATTGAGCATTACTTCGCCCATGGAAGATAAAAAAGCTTCCGTAGTAATGTTTTTGCGCGCATAGGAGCGCGACATCACTCTGCCTGCCCCATGATTGACAGAGCAAAATGTCTCGCGAACCGCATTCCTGCCTGTTAAAATATAGGACGGCGAATTCATGCTGCCGGGAATAATAGCGGGATGCCCAGTATTTTTATAACGTTCCGGATTTTGCGGATGCAGGGGTGGCAGTGCCCTGGTGGCTCCTTTCCGGTGGACGAGCAAGTTTTGCTCAAAATGTTCTTCAAACTTTGCAATATTATGAGCAACGTCATATACCACATTAAGTACTACGGAAGAGCCAAAAATGTCGACAAATGCATCACGAACGTCGTGAGTAATAAGCTGACGATTGGCAAAAGCAAAGTTGACGGCACAGGCCATGGCTGCCAAATAGTCGCGTCCTTCCTTTGAATTAATGGGGCAGCAGGCCAACCCCTTAGTAGGAAGGTCAATCCCGTAGCGCCGCGCCGCTTTTGCCATAATCTCTGTGTAATCAGTACAAATCTGATGTCCAAACCCGCGGCTGCCGGTATGAATCATGACGGTAACCATTCCTTTTTGCAGACCAAAAGTAGTAGCAGTATCACTGTCTTCCACCTCATCCACATAACCAAACTCCAAAAAATGGTTCCCGCCTCCCAGCGTAGAGAGTTGTGCCGCTCTTTGCAGAGCACGTGGTGGCACGGCTGCCGGGTCTGCACCTGCCAGCCGTCCACCTTCTTCAGTGCACTCCAGATCATCAATCCTACCGTATCCTCTCTTTACCAGCGCCAAGGCACCATCCACCAAAACATGTGGTAAGGCCTCCCGACAGAGGCTGTCGTGGCGTGATTTGCGGCCAATACCAGTAGGCACTCTCGCTTCCACCGCCTCCATCAGAGCGCGCATAGTTGGTTTGTCTAAAGCAGCAAGAGAGATATTAGTAGAGAGCAGACGCACACCACAGTTAATATCCATTCCTACTGCGCCGGAAGAAACCACACCGTCTTCAGCCCGCATCGCCAACACCCCTCCGATCGGCAAGCCAAAACCTGCGTGAATATCCGGCATGCCCAGTACGGGACCAAAAACACCTGGAAGGGTGGCAGCATCGCAGAGTTGCTGAAGTTCCTGACCGCCATTTTGCAGCTTGGTATAAAGTTGCTCATTCAAAAAAATAAGGGCATCCACCCTCATTGCTCCCTCTCTAGGCAACAAATAGCGGTTATGCCCTTGTTTGATAAAAGTGGGCAAAAGATTCACCCCCTATACTTCATAAATCGAAAATGTTAATTCGTTATCCTTTTTTGCTAAGCCAAACATAAGGTTGTGGGTTTTTAGATTCCGGTTTAGGAAGTCTACTACCCGATAAAATTCTTCATTGTTCTTAAGCTTTAGAGTTGCCATAAGTTCTAGTTTGCCTTTGCTCTCCATTTTTGCCACTTCCCCTTGCCTAAAGTTCAATGTTCCATCCTTTAAGGCTATCGATAAGTTTATAATTAGTAAGATCGTGCTGAATAGGCGTTATGGATATTTTAGACTGTTTGATAGCTGCCACGTCACTACCTTCGTCATGCTCGGCATCAACAAGTTCTCCTGCCAGCCAATAGTAACTCCTGCCGCGCGGGTCAGACCTTTTTTCAAAAGCATTTTTATATTGCCTAACACCCAATTTAGTGATGACGATGCCTGAGACCTTCTCCCTGTCGCAACCCGGAACGTTAACATTCAAGAGTGTGTCACAAGACACTCCCTGTTTTAAGAGCACAGAGGCCAATCGTGCCACAAATTCGGCGGCGTATTCAAAGCGCGGTTCGTAGTACTCTGTCAGGCTTACGGCGATGGCAGGTATACCGAGAATTACCCCTTCAATAGCGGCTGACACAGTTCCGGAATAGAGCACGTCAGTCCCTAAGTTAGCGCCCCTGTTTATCCCTGAAATAACAAGATCCGGCCGATACGGCAGAATTGACTCTACTGCCAGCTTTACACAGTCTGCCGGCGTACCGTTCACAGCCCAGGCCGGCAAATCAGTCGAATGCAGGAACTTCACACTTTCGGCGCGTAACGGCCGGTGCATGGTTATGGCATGACCTGTGGCGCTCTGTTCATGGTCTGGTGCAACCACATGTATTTCGGCAACCTTCCTGACTTCTCGGGCAAGGACATGCAAACCTTCAGCAAAAATACCGTCGTCATTAGTTAGAAGTATGCGCAAGCCAATCCCCCCGTTGATTACAAACTTCTTTCAATTATAGTTTATACCATTCTCTGTGTCAATTTTGGCGATATCAGAAAAAACGTATAAGAAACTTGGCAAATTCAAAAACTAAGTTAATACATCAAGGAGGTGAAAGTTTGAAACCACTGTGATTTAGATGCTATCCCCAAAAAGGACACAAGAAAGCAGACCGCCTGGAAATGGCCGTCAGGCAGTATTGCAAAACGTTAAGCGGAGAGCGCTGGATGCGTAATCAGATA
>Ga0208735_100056_pt1 | contig 72049 bp, 67 predicted proteins | sample Subbio12Aug_8Aab_FD_184829 | JGI IMG/M metagenome (GOLD analysis project Ga0208735, IMG submission 184829) | Serpentinite rock and fluid subsurface biosphere microbial communities from McLaughlin Reserve, California, USA - CR12Aug_8Aab (SPAdes) | ecosystem: Environmental > Terrestrial > Deep... | reverse complement strand
CTTTCAATATATTGCTGTAGCTGTTTGTCCAAAGCGTGGGCAGTTTTGTTGTCAGGTGTTTGAATTCTTTACGAAGTATCCGCGAAGTATGACCTTTAATTTCTTTAATGAGTTTGTGGATTCCATACTGCGGATTTACTTCGACAAGCAAATGAACGTGGTCAGACATGATCTCCATTTCGATAATTTCTGTTTGACGTTCGGCGCAGATACTTGCAACCAACTCCTTTAATCGCCGTTCTACATCATCGCCCAAAACCTTCCTGCGATACTTAGGACACCAGACCACATGGTACTTGCAAGAGTACACAACCTTGTTGTTCGACTTGAATTTAGTGTTCACATATGTATTATGCTACATATTTCCATATTATACAATCAAAAGATTTAAACCTATTGAAAAACATCGAGTTTTCCAATAGGTTGTGCCTTATATCCCCATAGCTGAAGCAAGGGGCTTTACGGCACTTTCGGTAAAGAAGCATGTACTCCCGTGAAGAATATCACTTTCTACGGCATTCATCAACCCCAAAGTTTAGGGCTTACGTGAAAAAGAACCCTAGAATAGAGCCATTAAACAGAAAATTGTTCTAAGGACGCCCGTATCCGCAAGAACATCTGCTCAGCTGTCAGACCATAATGCCCCAAGAGCTCTAGCGGCTCGCCCGATTGCCCGAAGCGGTCATCGACGCCGATGAGAAGCACCGGTGGGCGGGCGGAGTGCAGAGCTAAATGCTCGAGACAGGCACTGCCCAAGCCCCCTGCTTTCTGATGTTCTTCAATTGTAACCAGCAGCTTACACTCTGCGGCCACTCGATCGAGCATGGCGGTGTCGAGAGGTTTAATACTGCTCATGTTGATGACCGAAGCAGAAACACCTTGCTCTCGCAGGGCCTCTGCCGTCTTCATGGCCTCGCTCACCATCACGCCGCAAGCGATAAGGGCGACGTCGCCAGCCTCGCCAAAGCGCATGGCCTGACCGGGCACAAAATTGTACCCCGGAGGCGAAACGGCAGGTACCGGCTGCCGGCCTAGGCGCACGTAGACCGGTCCCTCCTCCTTGGCGGCAGCAATAATCATCTGGTAGGCTTCCTCGCCATCGGCAGGCACCCACACCTGCATATGCGGCAGCACGCGCATCAAGGCAATGTCCTCCAGGGATTGGTGTGACCCTCCGTCGGGGCCGACAGTGAGCCCGGCATGGGTGGCGGCGATGACTACCGGCAAATGAGGGTAGGCCACGCTATTTCTCACCTGGTCGTAGGCACGGCCGGTGGCAAAAATGGCGAAGGTGCTGGCAAAGGGCTTAAGCCCCGCGAGGGCAAAACCACAGGCGGTGCCGATGAGGTCGGCCTCACTGATGCCGATGTTGAAGAAACGAGCGGGATACTTGGCGGCAAAGACGGCCGTCTTGGTCGATTTCGATAAGTCGGCATCGAGGACCACGACCTCGGGATTGTGCTCTCCCAAGTATAGCAGTGCCCGTCCATAGGCATCCCGGGTGGCCTCTAGCTTACCTGCCATTGTCCTCACCCCCACTTTTCTCTAGATATTCTTTACACTGCTCTTTGGAAGGGGCTTTGCCATGCCAATCGGCCACATGCTCCATGTAGGAGACGCCCTTGCCCTTGACGGTACGGGCGATGATTACTAAAGGGCGTTCGTCCCGCTCGGTGTGAAAACCTCGGTAAAGGTCGTGGTACGAATGACCATCCACAGTGACCGTCTGCCAACCAAAGGCTTGCCACTTCTCAGCCAGCGGCTGTAACGACTTGACATCGGCCGTCAGGCCATCAATCTGCAGACCATTATTGTCGATGACGGCGGTGAGGTTGTTCAGTCTGTAGTGCGCCGCAGTGAGGGCGGCCTCCCAAACCTGGCCTTCCTGCAATTCGCCATCGCCCAAAATGACAAAGACGCGGTTTTCCTTCCTCTGCAATCGCAAGCCAAGCGCCAAACCATTGGCGATGGAAAGCCCCTGCCCCAAGGAGCCGGTAGACATTTCGACCCCGGGCAGCTTGCGCATGTCGGGATGCCCCTGCAGGCGAGAGCCAAGCTTTCTTAAAGTCCGCACCTCGCTGATGGGCAGGTACCCCTTACAGGCAAGGGCGGCATAGAGCACCGGCGCGGCATGGCCCTTCGAAAGAATGATGCGGTCTCGCTCCGGCCAGAGGGGGTCGCTCTCATGCAAGTTGGCCTCGTAAAAATAAAGATAGGACATCACCTCGGCGAGCGAGAGCGAACCACCGGGGTGTCCTGAGCCCGCCTCGGCAATGCTCTCCATAATCAAGCAACGCATTTCTTGGGCCTTTTCTTTAAGCAAAATAGTGTTCATGGTTTTTCCTTCCTCTCTTGCCGCCGGCAAAGTTCCCCGATCACTGCCACCATAAACTTGGGCAGAGTGAGCATCCGCTTGTAACGCCACGGTTCTTTATATAAGCGGTAAGCCCATTCGAACCCCGTCCTCTGTAAGAACAGGGGCGCGCGCACCGCATGCCCCGCTAAAACGTCAAAACTGCCACCCACCTGCAGGGCTGCACAGCTCAAGGCCTCCTTATGCTCGGCCAGCCAAAAATCCCCGCGCAGTCCCAGCGCCGCCACCAGCATATCCGGTGCACAAGCGTTAATTTCGCTGATGACGGCCCGCGATTCGCCGTCCGCAAAGTAGCCATGCCTAGTGCCGACGATGTTGAGCCCCGGGTACAGAGCCTTAAGTTTGTCGGCTGCTTTTTCGGCCACGCCGCTCTTGCCCCCCAGCAAATAAACCCGCAAACCCAAGTCCGCTGCCCGCCCGGCTAATTCATGGAGCAAATCATAGCCGCTCACTCGCTCCGGCACCGGGTCGCCAAGGAGGCGAGAGGCCAAGACCACGCCCATGCCATCAGCAGTGACCAGCTCTGCGGCGTGCAGTGTGGCCATAAACTCCGGTTGCCGATAGGCGGTATAAATAATTTCCGCATTAGCGGTGACAATTTGCCCGCGCCTCTTGGCAATTAGACTAAGCGCCTCTTCGACAGTCTCGGCCATGGTGCGCGCGGACACTCGTACCCCTAGGATCTGGACTGCTCGGTGCATACGCTACTTCCCCCATTCTAACACTAGGTCGACGGCCCGCGCCGCTCTTTCTACTGCGAGCGGGACTGCTGTTTTGAGGTGTTCTCGATGCTTTGCTCGGTCGGCATAGACATTCGTAACAACTTGGTCGAACTCCGAGGGCGAAAAGTGCTCTCCCCAAGGGGAAACCAAGGCCTTCAGCCCTATACTGGCAAAAAAGGCTAGCACCTTCGGATCATAGGCCAAACCGATGACAGGAGTAAATACCCCGGCCGCTAAAATCGCCGCGTGCAAGCGCATCGCCAAAACCAATTCGGCACCGGCCAGATGTTCACGAAGCTCCCCGAGGCTAGGCCTGGCGAGCACCGTACCCCCCGTTGCCGCCGCAAACTCAGTGGCCATGGCCACATCATCAGGATAGTGCATGACGACAAAGACGTATTCGAGCCCTAATTTCTCCTTGAGCGCGCAGAAAACCTGCAAAAGGGCCGCTTCACGCCGGCCGGCACCTTTGACCGACCGGAGCGCGACCACCACCCGCCCGGGCACAGGCGGGCGCTCGAGAACCGGCAGTAACAGCGCCGGGTCAGCCACCAGCACAGGACGTGCGGCGGACACTAACTTCATAGAACCTTCGTCGCGTACCGTGAAGGCATGGGCAGTGAGCGGCACTATCAGGCGGACTAGAAGTCTGCCCAACCAGGTGCGCAAAGGGCCAACCCCCTGCGCATGGTAGACCACGCGACAGCCCAAGAGGCGGGCGATTAGGGCCCGCGATAGCCAGAAAGGGACGATGCGGCGCTCGCCGTCTTGCAAGAGACTCCCGCCGCCGAGGACGAGTAAGTCACCGCGGTGCAAAGCGCGCGCAAAGTGCAGTAGGCCCCTTAGCCCCCCTATAACCGGCAAAGCTAAGACAGAGTGGGCGTCGGCCGTTTCGGTTGGCCGCCAAGAAAATACGATGGGGTCGGGGTACCCTCTGTCGCGCCACCGCTTCAGTGTGCCGGCGAGAATGGCCTCGTCCCCTAAGTTGCCGGCGCCAACGAAAGCCATGATCAATGCCCGTCTCATAACCCCAGACCTTCCATGCAGTTGATGATGGCATCCACTTTTGCCGACCAAGAATTCTCCTCCGCCACGCGCCGGCGGCGTAAGCCGAGGTCGGTATTTTCGCTCGCTACTTGCTCTAAGGCCTCCACGAAGTTTTCCGGGCTGGTCACTGGGTAGACCAAGGGGCCCCAGCGGGTCAGTTCAGGGATATCCGTCACGAGCACCGGCTTGCCGGCGGCGAAATACTCATATAGTTTAAGGGGGTTGACGCTCAAGGTCAACTCGTTATTCTTAAAAGGGATGAGCGCCACATCAAAATCGGCCAAGATCGCTGGCAGATCATTGTAATCAACAAACCCCGGCATCAGGACATTAGGCGGCAAACTCGGCACCCTTAAGCCGCTTTCAAACGGCCCGGCCACATAAAAAACCCAAGTAGGTGCGAGTGCAGCCGCGCGAGCGATGAGCTCTAAATTAACCCAGGGACCAATCCCCCCGTAAAAACCGGCTACTCGACCCCTCACCCCGGTTGCTCCCGTCTTCCCGGCTGCTGCCGGAGAAAAGTGCCGCATATCTACACCGTTACCCACTAACAAGGTGTCCGAGCGTAACCGCCGACAACGCTCCCACAGCACTTGCGAGGTTGCTAAGACCACACCGGCGCGCACTGTAAGCATCTTCTCGAGTTCTATTACTAAATCCTTCTTCCAAAGGGACGAATACTCACTAAAAGCCGCATGGTCATCCACGCAGTCATAGACAATGGGTGCCCTCCCGGGATAATCAGCCGTGCCGGGCAGGTGAGTGAGGATAATTCCGGGTGGCCACTCTAGGTGTCTGAGTGCCGCCCCCACACTCTGGGCCAGGCACCATTGGTTGACTTGGTTGAGGGCGCGCCAACGGTAGCCCCCCGGCAAAACGGGGGGCGGCGTCAGACAGCCGAGCTGTGCCCCTAAACGCCGCACCTTCCCGAAATGAAGATGTCGGGCGAGCGCGGGCTTTTTCAAGGGCGAAAGCCAAGTAATTGGCGGCTCGACAAAGAGCACCCGGTTGCCCCGTGCGGCGAATTCCCTTGCTAGGTGGTGCGGACGGGCTACAATCCCCTGCCAAGGGATGGCGCTATAGATGACTATGGTCCTAGACATAGAACTGCCAGCCCTGTTCATAATTGACCTCCTACCTCTGAAAATTCCCGATAGAGGGACCCTGGCTCAAAGTGGTCCGTAGCAAAGCGTAGAGGAACGCAGAGGAGGGAAATATTTATATTGTCTTTGCTGCGTCCCACTTAGAGCACACGTTCCCCTGTTCCTACCCCTTCGTCCCTACGTGACTACGCTCCACTCTTTATATAACGCTAAAGTCTTATCGCTCATGGCCTGGGCTGTGCCATGCTGCAAGAACCATTGCTTGCTTCTGGCTGCCCTTAACTTGGCCGCCTCTCTCTCTTGCAGACAGGTGGATATGGCTTCTGCCAAGGCCTGTGGATGGCCCCGCGGCACGAGGAGAGCTGTTTCGCCCGACCACACTACTTCAGGTATACCACCCACCGCTGTCGCCACCATCGGCACTCCTGCGGACAGGGCCTCAAGGAGCACGATGGGCAGACCCTCCATATCCGAAGACATGACAAAGACATCCGCACTGCTCAGGATGGCCCGCGCATCCCGGCGATACCCCGTAAATATCACCCGGCCTTCAATCTTGAGGTGCTTAGCGAGAGCCTCTAGGGATCCGAGTAGCGGTCCTTCCCCGACCAACAGGAGAGTGGCGGCGGGCAGGGCCGTCTGAACAATGGCCATGGCCTGCAGTAAGACATCAAATCGTTTAACGGCGACAAAACGCCCCACTGCGCAGATAATTGGACCCGCTGGCAGTGAGAATTCTTTGGCTAGGGCGATGCCGCTCCCCTCCCAGGGGGTGATGCCGTTGTGAACGACCGCGACTCTGTCTGACCGGACGCCCCTCTTGTTTAAGGAGTGGCCCAAGTCCCGCGAGACGGCAATAAACCGATCGGTGAGCGACCAGGTGAGCCTGTCCACCAGCGAAAACCAGGTGTTGTGCCAGGCCTTGCCATAGTCCAAATCACTGTAACTGTGCACCGTGGTAACCACACACCTGACCCCGGCCAGGCGCGCAGCTAGGCGACCGTAGAGGTTGGCCCGGCCGCCATGGGTGTGAACTATATCCGGCTGCTGCTCACGCAAGAGTCGGAGCAGCGCCTTGAAAAGACGCAGTGACATCATCCGGCTCACCCCAAGACAGGTGGTAGGGATGCCGGCCGCCCTAGCCTCTCGGGCCAACAACCCCTCCGAAAAAACAATCAGGGAGGCGTCACAACCAGCTCGCCGTAGCTCGGGCAAAAGGGTGACGAGGTGGCTTTTGCCGCCACCGGTCTCCCCACCGCCGTTAATATGAACCACCTTCATCGCCCCTCTGTCCTCCCGGTCATGCCCACATAGAGGGTGATCATTTGCCGGAGGACGACGATGGCTGCTAACCCGAGGATGGCACCAATCCAAAGCCCATGGAAGGTCCTGAGCAAGGAATGCGCCAAGGGAGTGCGCAAATGCATAAATGTATTAACGATAGAGACTTGCGCAATAGCCACCACTACCAGCCCTCCCTCAAACATTAGACGGGAGAGATTGCGCCTAAAATACAAGATTACGAGCAATACCGGGTGGATGAGAATTTCCTTGAAACGGGGACGGGCGATCAACACTTCTTCCATCCAAAAGCGCAGATTGATCTCAAACTGACTGATGGAATGCACATGCCCCGCCCGCCAGACATAGATGACGACCGCCACGGCAAACAAAAGCACCAAGAAGACCACCCCAGCAACCCCGATACGCCTAACTTCCTCACGAATTTCACCAAAAAGCTCTCTAAAGCGGGGGACAAAAAGCAACCCCGCTAGGATGACGAGGGGAGCGGTATACTGCAATTTGACGCCGCGAAAATACTCAAATTCGGCAATAAAGTAGTAATCACTGAGGTAGCTGGCCACCAGGAGGGCGAAGCCCAAAGTCGTGGCATTTATTAATAAGAAGCCCCACCAAGGGTTTTTTTCGTCCTTCCACAAGGCTAGTGCGGCGAAGCTGGCCATAATGGCCCCACCTAGGGCCACGCTCAAGCGCAAGTAGACGCTCCACGGGGTGAGGAGGAGGATTTGTGAGACTACCACCGCACCTGCGCCTAGGTAGCCAAGCAGCATGGGCAGCTTAAATTTGCGCACCATAGCTAGGCCGAGCAAAGCGATGCCCGCTGCCACGAAGAAGAATTGCCATGGGCGGGGGTAAAATCGCCCAAAGGACTCGGCCGAACCCAAGGTAAAACCAGCCTTCCGGACGCTGGCCGCCAAAAGACGCACATACTCCTCGTTGTACTCGATATCCGGAGCGCGATAAAAAGGGCGCATGTAGATGGCACGCACATTGTATTCCTTGATTGAACCAAGCCAGCGGTCGGTCATGCTGTAAGGGGTGACGAGGGGATTGTTAGTTTCAAGGCGCGAGGGACGAAAGCCGCGAATGATGCGGCTTTCGTCGGTCAAAATGCCCTCCACACCCACCAGCGGCACATAGCCCCGCAAGGTGTCGTGGCGTTGTAGCCAGTAGATTCGCAAATTGCGCTCGGTAATGACCCTTTTTAGCTCCTCCACTCCGGAGAGGTCGTCGGCCAGACGGTTACCGGTGAACATCACCCCGGCGAAGTCGCGCGTGGTCAAAAACTCGGCCATAGCGCGCACCGAGCTCCCGGTGTAGGGCGAGAAAACCGGCAAAAAAGCTAGACCCACCTCATCAATCGCCGCGATGAGCGCGGGCGGAAAACCTAGGCTCGCCCGCCGCAAGCGCTCCACCGGCATTTCGGTGTAGACGACCGAACCGAAAACAGTGACCTCTTGCCCCAGCGAGAGCTCCTCGACCAGTTTGATGATGGGCTCTTGCAGTTGCTCATCTTTGATATGCAGCAGTGACTGGGTCGGCAAGGGGCTTCGCAGGCCCAGTCCGGCTGCGTACTCCCGAGCATCGGCCCCCGCCCCGCGAATAACCACGTCGCCCAAAATTGCCATGTCGCGCAGCGGCGTCACATGGCTGGCAATACCATAAAGACCCGCCTCCTTCAGCCGACGCAGGTAGAGGGGCAGGTCGAGGGACTCTTGCCTGGCGCGATAGTATAAATCGGTGCCATCCATGAGAAGGGCCACTTGCCGATTCTGTCGCTCTACCAGATGCCTCTCCCAAAGGATGGAAGAAGCAGCGAGGACGACCAAGACGAGCACCAGCACATATAGTCGACGGACCATGCACAACACCTTTCACCTAAACTACTGCAAGACACGGGCGCTAATAATAAGTTGCCCAGGTTCCATTTTAACATCTATAAGTTCTAGAGGCAGAGGGGCTGCCGCCAAATCTATCACAAAATGCGTGTCCCGCAAGGCCGCCTCGACTATGGCTGGCGGAATCAGGAAACCTGAAATCTCGACCGCTTCCGGCACAAAGGCTATTTGTTCCTGGCCTGCGGCGACGAACTTGCCCCGCACTGCGAGGTCCAGCTTAGCGTTTAACAAGGGCACTTGGCCGAGCACCGTGGCTGACCCCGCATGGATTTGGATTCTCCAGCCACGCAGAGCTGGGATTCTCTCCCACAAATACTTGCTTAATTCGCCCTCGCCCACCGCTATACGCACCTGTAGTCCGGCTTCGCTCCGAAAACGCACTTCCCTTCGCGCCAACAAATCGCGCATGTTGAGGACCACATTCTCCGCAACCAGAGCGTATTCATTGACCACCAAGCCGCCGAGGGTGACATTCTTAGCCTCTATAGCCACTTGGTCAAATTGCCCGAGCAAGAGGCGTAGCGTCGGGTAGGACGCGAGGCGCACCGCCACATCCGCCCCCAAAGTGCGTTTTAACCCCATCTCTAAACCGCGGGCGATGACATACGGAGCGGCAAAAGTGGTCACTGCCAAGACGAAAGCTACGAGCAACGCCAAGAACAAGGCCTTCTTCATGCACATATTCCCCCTCTATGTTTTAACCGCGACGGCCCGCGGACAACATCAGAAGAACATCCCGACCAAACTTCCCCACCCTTCTAGCGCGTGGCCTGCCAGCGCAGGTAGGCGTCGATGAATTGGTCGAGCGACCCATCCATGACTGCTTGCACATTGCCTGTCTCGACACCGGTGCGGTGGTCCTTGACCATGCTGTAGGGGTGAAAGACATAGGAGCGCACCTGGTTGCCCCAAGCGATGGCCCCAATATCCCCCCGCAGGCGATCTATCTCTTGCTGTTGCTCTTCAACGCGCAGTTCAGCCAGTTTGCCGCGCAGCATGCGCATGGCGGTGTTTTTGTTACTGAGCTGAGAGCGCTCGTTCTGACATTGCACCACAATATTCGTCGGGAGGTGAGTGATGCGCACTGCGGAATCAGTCTTATTGACATTTTGCCCGCCCGCCCCGCTGCTGCGGTAGGTGTCAATGCGCAAATCCTCGGGGGATATTTCCAGAGCCACTTCTTCGTCAATTACCGGCAAGATTGAAACCGAGGCGAAGGAGGTATGGCGACGACCCGCGGCATCGAAAGGCGACAACCTCACTAAACGGTGCACACCCTTCTCGGCATGCAGGTAACCATAGGCATAGTCCCCCCGCACCTGAAGGGAGACGCTCTTTAATCCGGCTTCATCCCCCGCCAGGTAGTCGAGAACATCGACAATAAACCCGCGTTTTTCGGCATACCGAATATACATACGCATGAGCATGGCCGCCCAGTCCTGCGAATCCACGCCCCCCGCCCCGGGGTGCAGTTCCAATATAGCATGATTCTTGGCATAAGACCCAGAAAGCAGCAACTTCAACTCTAGCTGCCCAAGTTGCTGGTCGAGCAGCGCCAGGCGCGCCGGGACTGCCCCGAGCGCCCCCAGGTCATCCAAGGCTTCAGCGAGAGCGATGAGCTCACTGATATCGACAGCTTCGTTCCTAAGGTCCTGCCAGGCCCCTACTTCGCTTTGCAAGGCGCTTAACTCGGCGAGGGTTTTTTGCGCCAAGGCCACGTCCTGCCAAAATTCTAAAGAGAGAGTCGCGGTCGTCAGCGCCTCAATGCGCAGTTGTTTTGCCGGCAGGTCAAAGAGACCCCCGCAAGCTATCCGCCCAGAGAAGCAATTTTTCGGCCTGCGCCCGCCACTCGACCATGCCTAACAAAGAAAACCCTCCTTATACATCGCGTCCACAACATTTCTTGTACTTCTTGCCACTACCGCAGGGGCAGGGGTCATTGCGCCCCAGCACCTTACCCGACTGCGTCTGGCTCGACTGCGGCAGGCGCGATGGAGCAATAGGGGCCACCGGACGCGCCCGCGCCACCGGAGTGGCCTCCGGGTCGCTGACCACCTGCACTCGAAAGACATAGCGCACCACGTCCTGCTTGACTTCGGCGATCATCTGCTGAAACATATCGTACGATTCAAGCTTATATTCCACCAGTGGGTCTCTCTGTCCATAGGCACGCAGGCCTATCCCTTGGCGTAGTTCCTCCATGTTATCGAGATGGTTCATCCACTTGGTATCGACCATGCGCAAGATGACCACCCGCTTTAAGTCCGCGAACAGTTCCTCGCCGACCTCCGCTTGGCGCGCGGCCAAAGCGGCTAAGCATAGGTCGTTAATCTCTTCCTTCAGTCCACCCGGGGTAAACTCGCGCCAGGAGTCGGGCAGAACCGCACCAATGGGCACAAATTCCTCGATGGCCGCCTTAAGCCCCACCACATCCCATTCTTCGGGGTAGGACTTTTCGGGAATATAGGCAGCCATGGCCAGGTCGATGATGTCGGCAAACATCGCTTCGACCACACCCTCTAGTCGGCCACTTAAGGCTTCAAAGCGCTGCCGATAGATGATCTCCCTCTGCTTGTTCAAAACATCGTCATATTCGAGGACATGCTTGCGCAGGTCAAAGTTACGGCCCTCGACCCGTTTCTGGGCGCGCTCAATGGCTCCCGAGAGCAGGGAGTGCTCGATGGGCATATCGTCTTCCATGCCTAATTTATCCATAATATTGAACATAGTCTCGCCCCCAAAGAGGCGCATGAGGTCGTCGCCGAGGGAGATAAAAAATTGTGAGGACCCTGGGTCGCCCTGCCGGCCGGCGCGTCCCCGCAACTGATTGTCGATGCGGCGCGCCTCATGGCGCTCGGTGCCGATGATGTGCAAACCCCCAAGCTTGACTACCTCTTCATGCTCTTTGCGGGTCAGAGCCTTTTGCGCGGCCAGCTCGGCCAAGTAGCGTTCCTTTTTAACAGCGGCATCCGCCTCAGCGAGGTCCTCGCCCAAGAGCACCTGGCGGGCTAAGAATTCGGGGTTGCCGCCGAGCAAAATGTCCGTGCCGCGCCCCGCCATATTGGTGGCAATGGTGATGGCCCGCAGGCGGCCGCCCTGCGCGACAATCTCCGCCTCACGCTCATGGTACTTGGCATTGAGGACTTGGTGCGGCACGCGGCGCTTCTTCAAAAGCTCACTCAAGCGCTCGGATTTTTCGATGGAGACGGTGCCCACCAAGACCGGCTGGCCTACGGCGTGACGGGTGACGATGTCTTCGATGACGGCGCTAAACTTGGCCTGTTCGGTCTTAAAAACCACATCGGGCATATCTTTACGCACCATGGGGCGGTTGGTCGGCAAAACCACGACGTCCATTTTATAGATATGGCGAAACTCTTCTTCCTCGGTGACGGCCGTGCCGGTCATGCCCGACAATTTGGCATAGAGGCGGAAGTAGTTCTGAAAGGTGATGCTCGCTAAGGTCTGGCTTTCCTTTTCGATTTTGACGCCTTCTTTGGCCTCAATGGCCTGGTGCAGGCCGGCGCTGTAACGGCGGCCAAACATCAGGCGGCCGGTAAACTCGTCGACGATGACCACCTCGCCCTCCTTGACCACATAGTCGCGGTCCAGTCGCATGAGGGCCTTGGCTCGAATGGCCTGGTTTAAGTGGTGCTGGAGCGAGATATTGTTGTTATCGTAGAGGTTCTCGACCCCAAAGGCCTTTTCGGCCTTGTGAATTGCGACTTCGGTCGGGGTGGTGGTTTTCATCTTCTCGTCGACGGTGTAGTCGACATCTTCGCGAAAGCCCCGCACCAAGCGGGCGAACCGATGGTACAAATCGGTGGAATCATCGCCCTGGCCGCTGATAATGAGCGGGGTGCGCGCCTCGTCGATGAGGATGCTGTCCACCTCGTCGATGATGGCGTAGCAGAGCTTTTGCTGCACGCGGTGCGCGTGGTCGAGCGCCATGTTGTCGCGCAGGTAGTCAAAGCCAAATTCATTGTTCGTGCCGTAGGTGATGTCGGCGGCGTAGGCCCGCCGGCGGCCGGCAAAATCTACCCCGTAGGCGATGAGCCCGACCTCAAGGCCGAGGAAGCGATAAATTTGTCCCATCCACTCACTGTGCAGCCGCGCCAGGTAGTCGTTAACGGTAATGATATGCACCCCACGGCCCGTCAAGGCATTGAGGTAGGCCGGGAGCGTCGCGACGAGGGTCTTGCCTTCGCCGGTTTTCATCTCGGCGATGCGCCCCTGGTGCAAGACCATGCCACCCAGTAGTTGCACATCAAAATGTCGCTGGCCGATGGTGCGCTTGCTCGCCTCGCGCACCACCGCAAAGGCCTCCGGCAGCAGTTCGTCTAAAGAAGCGCCTTGTTCTAGGCGCGTGCGAAATTCCGCGGTCTTGGCCCGCAGAGCCACATCAGGCAATGCTGCCAAGGTCGGTTCAAGAGCGTTTATCTCTTCGACGACCTTCTCTAAGCGCCTTATTTCCCGAGCATTGGAATCAAATATCTTTTTAAAGAAACCCAGCATGCCAACCCCCCTAACAAAAGAGGCTTTCGCGCGGAAAGCCTTGCCCTGTTATTTATTGTATCATTGCCCGGTGGTCCTCGCAAGGTAACTGTAGCCGGTCGCGGCCGCTTCCTGCGCAAAGACTACGACATCGGGGTTCTCCCTGATGAACCCAGCCATGGCCTCGACCACGAGGGGGTCAAATTGACTGTGACTGCAGTGCCTCAGCTCAAACAGCGCCTCGGCCACGGTCCGCGCGGGCTGGTAGGAGCGGATGGTGGTCATGGCGTCAAAGGCGTCCGCCACGGCGATAATGCGCGCCCCCAGCGGAATTACCTCACGCTCAATCTTGCCCGGGTAGCCGCGACCATTGTAATGCTCGTGGTGGTGGCGGATATATGCGGCTTCTTCTTTTAAGAAGCTTATCTTGGCCACAATTTCGGCCCCTATTTGCGGGTGGTTGTTTATTTCCTCCCTCTCCTCCGGGGTCAGGGGGCCATTCTTGGTCAAGATGGCATCCCTCACCCCCATCTTGCCGATGTCGTGCAACAGCCCCACAAAGTAGAGTTGCTCGAGCCGGTCGCCCCGCCACTTTAAACGGCGGGCGATTTCTACCGCGTAGACGGCGACGCGCTCGGCATGCCCCCGCGTGTAGGCATCCTTGGCGTCAATGGCTTGCGCTAAGGCCTGCACCGTCTCGACATAGTTCTGCCGCGTGTCGCGGTAGAGCTTGAAGACAATGCGCGTGAGGAAGAGGGGGAGCAAGAAGAGAATGACCCCGAGGTAGCCGATGTGCAGATAGCTGAGGGCCATCAAGAGGACGAGGGGAGTTGTCGTGAGGTAGGCCGAGAGACCGCCCCAAGCGAGCAGGGAGCGCAGAACTTGCCACAGACTGAGACGGTTAGCGAGAGCGATGGCCATCCCCGTCAACAGGGCATTGATTAGGTAGGATATTAACAGCGCTCCAATCAAGGCCACAATGGTCAACAAAGAGAGCCGGCCGAGGTCGCCGCCCAAGGCGGCAAAGAGGTAACCGGCAGCGGCCGCCGTTATGGACACTTGGGCGGCGTTAAATATATTGCGATAAAGCGGCTTGCCGCCCCTTAACTCTTTAAGATTTAAGCCACCGAAAAGTCCCACCCAGGCGCCGCCCCTAGCCCCAAGGAGTAGGGCGGCGACACCGACGGGCACCGCGCTGACCGAAAAGGTCGCCTTGCCGAGGGGAAGCTCGATGGAGTAGTTTTCGAGCAGCATGCCGAGAAGAGCAAAGAGCATCATGGCCACGATTTCTGCCCTACTTGCCGGCCACCCGAGCCGGACCAGCATCAAGAGCCAGCCTATAATGACGGCGCCCACATAAAGGCGCAATTTTAGTCCCATGCTGCACCTGCCTTTGTCTTAAAAAAGGGGGGGCGGGGTTCTACCATTTCAAATACCCAGCACCAACCAGGGACACGAGAACCTTAACTACCTTCTTCACAATAAAACCTCCTTCGCTCGGTCCTCTGCCCCGCTCCGCTAGTTGGGGACAGGAAGCCGCTCCGCTCGAAGAGTTCTATGTGCCCCCCCAAACTTTACCCTATTAAACGCTGCCAGCGGCGATTGACCGCATCGAGCGTGGCTCTAACGACGGCTTCTTTAGCTTCCTCCTTGACGAGGCTTGAGCCCACCAAGGTTTCTTCCTCGGCGGGGGTGATGAGGGTCAAGGCGACGACCACTGCTTCGCCACAGGCGAAATTAAGGTAAGAGACGTCTTCCACCACAAACTCGACCAAGCCTCCGAGAAGCTTCTTCAGCGAGGCGAGGGTGGCCGCGGCAACTAAGCGCCCCTGGTTTTGCCGCGAGTTGGGACCCGACAAAAGCACCTCGGCTGTTTTTTCGCCCAGACTCAGGCCGACGCTGACTTCCGCCGTAATTTTATGCAATTTGAAGCTGATGCCCTGCAGGCTAATTCTCGCTTCGCCTGCTCCCGGGTCCTTGGCAAACTGCACGACGCTGATGCGCTTGTGGTCGATGTTGATACCCATCTTGACGAGCAGTACAGTCTCGATGTCCCGCACAATTTGTCGGGGGTTGCGCTTGTCGTCACTGAGGATATGCAGTTCCGTAATCTCGCCTTGGTCGTTTAAGACCGCCCGCGTTGACTGCACCCCTTGCAGAGAGCCAACCCACTCTTCTATTAAGACCGTCCTGTCCCTTTCCACCAGAGCACCTCCTACCATCGCACCAAGGTTAGTTATTCTTTGGCCCTAGGTGTTACACCTTGTGGACAACGCAAATTTCTACAATGTTTTTGTTTGCTCGCGCGCGGGGCCGAGCAGGTCGAGCACCGCCCACAGCCCCCCGCTGACGAGGGAATGCCCGCCGAGAATGACGGGTATGGCACAGTCGACGGCGGCGCGGGTGAAGTCTTTGAGCCAGGGGTGGGTAATTTCTTGGTACAGGCCTAAGTCCGAAAGAAATCTTTCCGACTCGCTAAGCCGCAGCCGGCGATGGGCGAAAAGGACCCGCGTATCGAAAAAGCAAACATCGCAAGTCTTGCTCAAATAAGAAAAAAAATTTTCCACTCCCACCGCCTCGATGAAGTGCCCCAGTAGACTGACCACTTGGCCGCTCTCGATGCGGCCAAGCGCCTTCATGCCCCGCTCCTCAGAAAATACGCGCAGGCGGGCAAAGGTGCGGCTATTAAGCTGCACCATCACTTGCGGGCTAATGCGACCGATGAGGCCCATCTCGCAGTGCCTCTGGCTAAGGCGCTGTAGCGCCGCTCTTAGGCGGGCCGTCGGCCACTGTAGCTTGGCCAGCGCACCTTGCACCATGGGGCCGTTATGTTCTGACAAGGCCATGAGCAAAACATCGGTCGGTGTATCTAGGTCAAAATGCACCCCGAGGGAATGCGGCAACAGCTCGCGCCGTAGCCCCGCCTGGTCACGCAGCACGGTGGCGAGGGCATTGTCTTCTCGGGGTGGCTCCACCCTGAACACAGCCGTGGCCGGGGTAAAGGCGATCAGGTCGGCGGACTGGGGATTGTTGGTGAGGACGATGTTGTCCTCACTTTCCAGGCTCGCGGCGATGGCCTGAAATTCCGTTATGGTGAGGTACGGAGCCGCCGCCCCGCCCAAGCAAATGACCCCGTCCGCATCGGTGCGGCGAATTATCTCTTGTAGCTCCCTCCCGAAGTGAAAGGAACCGCTTTGTTCATGCACTGTGACCCCCACTGCCCTCGCCCGCCCAGCGAGATCAGTATAGTTCGTCGCCAGGACAATGGAATCTATCAGGGGCACTTGGCGTATTTTGGCGATGGTGTCTAGGGCCACCGCGGCGCGCACGGCGGCGAGGGCCTCGGTCACCCAGTGGTCGGGGTGCCCGCCCTCAAAGATGATGGCGATTATTTTTTTTGGCATGATAACGCACTCCTTTACGGGGGCTTGCAACATCTATATGTAGGAAACACATGCTCCTTGCGACTCCCTGTTCGGCATGGCGTGGGGATGTACTCAGGCCCCATCTAGGTTTTGCGGCCATAATTGACATTAGATTGTCGCTCTTAGTGGTGCTTGTTATGGCCGTCATACTAGGGTGGCACTCCCTCAGGGTTCTCAAGGATGTGCGGTCACCCATCCGCATACAGATGTTAACCTGTGGAAGACGCTCTTGGTCACGGCCATAACTGGGGTGCCCGTGAGCGGCCTCTGGTCTTCAGCCACTCCACCAATTCGGGTTCACCCATATTGCCTTCTGCAATTGCTAACATCAGACCAACGATCTCCGGCTCTGGCGCCTCAATCTCATATCCATGCAAACCAAGAAAAGTATACATTGCCATGAAGGCGACTCGCTTGTTGCCATCGATGAAACAGTGGCTCCGGCACAATGCATAGCACAGCACCCCTGCGAGCACAAATATATCAGCGTCTCCCTCATGCAACCACCGATTCATGGGACGCGCCAATGCGGACTCCAATAGATTCCTGTCGCGCACTCCGTAGTGTCCCCCATGTTCGCGTATTTGACGCAGGTGTATGGCCTGAACTAGAGATGCAGTTAGCCACTGCGGTTGCTCGCGCATTACTTAGCAAGCTCCCGCAGGGCGTTGCGATACTTGGCTGCCCCGCGCTCATACACTGCCATAGCCCGTGCAAAATCTGGCTCATACGGCGTGATGAGAATGCCCTCTGCAGTCTCTGAAACGCAGACTTCATCACCCTGCTTCAAGTGAAAACGATCCGCGATTTCTTTAGGAATCGTAGCACCTATCGAGCCACCCATTTGCCTTAGCACCACTTTTCGAACCATCAAGCCTCACCTCCATGCATTGTATGCCCATCGTAGCACATATGTGCTACATAGTCCAGCGACCATGTATTCCGTTTTCTAAACTGTAACCTAGAAAACGAACAGCGCAGGTTTTAAAAACCCTAATTGTCCTTGCCAAAGGGTAGGGCGTATCGTGGCAAAGAACCATCGGAACCCTCCCCAAAGCGCGACATGGGCAACGAGGCCTAGCAAAAAGCACCCCCGCAATGGCGAGGGTGCTTTCTTAAGTTATACTTGTGGTTCGATGAGCCCGTAGTTACCGTCCTTGCGGCGGTAGACGACATTCACCAGTTCAGTCTCGCCATTGTTGAAGACGAAAAAGTCATGGCCCAGCAAATTCATCTGCATGACCGCTTCATCGAGGTTCATCGGCTTCATGGGGAAGCGCTTCGTGCGCACCATGCGCGGGGCATCATCGGCCTCGGCCTCGGTCGACAATGGGGTGGGGGGCAGTGGAGCCCGCAGGCGGCGGGCAATCTTGGTGCGATAGCGGTCTACCTGCCGCTCTAGTTTTTCGACCACGAGGTCCACCGAAGCATACATATCCGGCGATTGTTCTTCGCCCCTTAAGATTAGCCCATTGACCCCGATAGTGACCTCTACGCGGTGGTGTTCCTTGGCGATGCTGAGAGTCACTTGCCCCTCACCGGCGCCATCGAAGTAGCGGTCGAGCTTTTTCAGCTTTTTCGTGACGTAATCCCGCAGTGCATCAGTTACTTCTACGTTTTTCCCTCTGACGCTCATCTGCATACGCTCATCCCCTTTCCTACTCTTAAGATACTATTCTTCTCCCGGCGGATAAATCCTGCCGGAGCGGCAAATTTACCATCAAACCGCTGTCGTGGCTTAAAAGGGGTCACAAAAAAACCGAGAGGCCATAAAATGGCCTCTCTATACCCTAGCGCTTGGTCACATTGGCGGCTTGTGGGCCGCGGGGGCCGTCTACCACTTCGAACTCGACATCTTGTCCATCGTCGAGGGACTTAAAGCCCTCGCCGCCGATAGCAGAAAAATGTACAAAGACATCTTGCCCACCATCAGTTGTAATGAACCCGAAACCCTTTTGTTGATTGAACCATTTTACTTTTCCCCGTTGTTTCACAGAAATACCCCCTAATAATTTTTTGATCTAGGAAGAGCTATGGCCAAGACTAAAACCACAACCTCTTTCGCCCCTGCTGCCCTGAGCGTCTCTGCACACGCTCGCACGGTATTCCCTGTCGTGAGCACATCGTCAACCAGTAGCACGCGCAAATTAGCGAGATCGGCAGTAGCGCGAAAGGCGCCAAGTAAGTTACTTTGCCTAGCTTTGCTCGTCAAAGTATGTTGCGGCAGCGTGTTCTTGACCCGCACCAGGAGTTCGCGATAAGGCCAACCTTGGGACAAAGCTAGCTCACTGGCTAGCAGTGCTGCTTGGTTATATCCTCTCTGTAGAAAGCGGCTCCTATGCATCGGCACTGCGGTGACCACATCAACGGCTAACTGTTCGAGCAAGCCGCTGCGCCCAAAAGCAATCGCAAAAAGGCGGGCGAGGTGGGGCTGACTTAAGAATTTCATGCTCTGTACTTGGCGACGGACCTGTCCTTCATAGGGCCAAAGAGCCACCACCCGGTCCACGCCTCGCCAGTCGCCGCGAACCCACTGCGCCTGGCCGAGTTGGACACGCTCGTGGCAACTGCGGCAGAGTGGAGCAGGAGGACGAGCACAAAGCATACAAGTTTTTCGGTCAGGGAACAAAAACTCTAAGAGGGAGTCGACCAGTCTCATCTAAAACAGCCAGCCCTGTTGCATGAGAAAAGCCAGACTGGTATATCTTTCTTCGAGCTTGTTGTTCTTCGTAGCGATGGCCACGGCCTTCTTGGTGCCCACGAGCACCACCAGTTCTTTGGCTCGCGTAATGGCCGTGTAGAGGAGGTTGCGCTGCAACATGATAAAATGTTGCGTGGTAATGGGCATCACCACCGCGCGGTACTCGCTGCCCTGGCTCTTATGTACGGAAGTCGCATAAGCGAGAGTCAGTTCGTCAAGCTCGCTGGGGCCGTAATCGATGTGCCGGATTGCCTTGCCGTCAGGATAGGCGATGGTGATTTCGCCATCGGCGTCGATACTCACAATCCTACCGATGTCACCATTATACACTAGTTTGGTGTAATTGTTACGCACTTGCATAACTTTATCCCCAAGACGATAGATTACCGCGCCAAGTTGCAGTTCTCCCTTTCCAGCGGACCGCGGATTGAGCCTTTCCTGCAGGAGGAGGTTAAGATTTTCGACCCCACAGGTGGAGCGCCGCATGGGCGAGAGCACTTGAATATCATCGATGGGGTTCAAGCGGTGCAGGCGGGGCAACTCGCGGCTCACCATGTCCAGGACTAACATAACAACCTTCTCCGGCACTTCCTCGGCCACGAACATAAAGTCGCGGCGATTGGTCGCGAGGTAGGGAAACTCTCCCTTGTTGATGCGATGCGCATTGGTGATGATTAGACTCTCCTTGGCTTGCCGAAAGATGGTGTCTAGGCGCACCGTCGGCACGAGGCCGGAAGCAATAATATCGCGCAGCAGGTTGCCCGAGCTGACCGAAGGCAGTTGGTCGGCGTCGCCCACTAAAACCAGGCGACAACCGCTTCTTAGCGCCAAAAGCAGGTGCTGTGCGAGCGACAGGTCGAGCATGCTCGCCTCATCAAGGATGAGCAAATCACACGGCAGGGGGTTATTTGCCTGGCGCAAGAAAAGCGGCTTGCCCTCAGCTTGACTGTACTCGAGAAGGCGGTGCACCGTCTTGGCCTCCTGCCCGGTGGACTCACTGAGCCGCTTGGCGGCTCTGCCGGTCGGGGCCGCCAAGTAGACGCTTTCTTGACGAGCCAGACAAAGGTGGAGGAGCGCCCGCAGCAAAGTGGTCTTACCGGTTCCGGGGCCGCCGGTAATCACCGTAACGCCGTGCTCGAGGGCGGCGGTAATAGCCTCTACTTGCAAAGGGGCCAGCTTGATGTTATGCCTGGCCTCAAATTCGGCGAGTGCCGGCCCGTTATCCTGATGCAAAAGGGAAGACTGTCGTCGGCTAAGGTCCCTCAATCTATGGGCCACCGCCCTCTCGGTGGCATAGACCGGGGCACGATACACCCTGTTCTCATGGTCGATGTTCATGAGGACGAGGCTCTTCGCGACCGCTAAGGCATCGATGACCACGCCCACCCGCTCGGGTGGCAGCTTAAGCAGCTCTGCCGCGCCGCTTTGCAGCTTCTGGAGCGGCAGGTAGCAATGTCCGCTGTTCTCGGCCTCGCGCAGTACATAGCGCAGCCCGGCGGCAATACGCCTTTGGTCATCTTTATCTAGCCCCAGTTCTTGCGCCAATTTATCGGCTAGGATAAAGCCCACCAGTTGCACTTCGTCGGCCAAACGATAGGGGTTGTGGCGAACTATTTCGATCGTTTTATCGCCATAATGACGGTAGATGCGCGCGGCGTAACCGGGGGTGATACCATGCCCCTGCAAAAACACCATGACCCGCTGTATTTCTCGCTTGCCCTGCAAAGCCTGGCCAATGAGTCCGGCCTTGGCCTCCCCCAAACCCGGCACCTCGCGCAATTTCTCTGGGGCGGTGTCTAGAACCTTGATGGTTTCCTGGCCAAAGTGTTCGACAATCTTCTGCGCGGTGCGCGGTCCGACGCCCTTGATGAGGCCTGAACCCAGATACTTTTCTATGCCGGCAATTTCGACCGGCACTCTCTCGGTGCAGGCGCTGACCACAAATTGCCGTCCGTACTGCGGGTGGTCGCTGTACTCGCCCTCCAGCTCGAGGTCCTGCCCGGGGGCGACGGCGGGAAATGACCCGACCACCGTGAGCAGAGGCTTGTCCCCTATTTTTAGGCGCAGGACGGTGTAGTGGTTGACGGCATTGCGAAAGACAATGCGCTCGACGACTCCCCTAATCTTGACCAACCACTTCACCTCTCAACAGGATGCCTACATTCCCTTTTGGCGGCACCGCAATTGCAGCCGCTTGCGCATTTCTAAAGCCGTGCGCTCGGGGGGAAAATCATCTACCTTGATAAAATCCACCGTTGTTGGTGTTTGGGCGTAAAGATGGATAGGAATGTACTGCCCCAGGCGCATGGCAATGGCGTGACCCTCGGCGTTCAGAGCGGCAAAGTATACCGAGAAGTCATAGATTCTGTCGCGCTCTACCAGGGCGGCTAAAGTGCGCAAGGTCATTTCTACTCTCTCCGGCGAGTTGGCAAAATCGATGCCCATCTCCTCTGCCGGCAACCGCGCCTTATCATCCTGTGGCCAACGGTAGAGCGCCAAGACTAAACCCACAAACAAGAAGGCCCACCACATCTTCGCCACCTCCCTGCCCTACTATATGCGGGAGGCTGGCCGGAAGCTAATTGAGGTACTGCTTGAGTATATTTACTTTGTCTAATCTTTCCCAAGGCAGATCGAGATCGGGGCGCCCAAAATGCCCATAGGCGGCCACTTGGCGGTAGATGGGGGCCCGCAAGCCGAGGTCACGGATGATGGCGGCCGGGCGCAGGTCAAAGTGCCGCGAAATTATCTCGGCCAAGACATCCTCCCCGAGCCGTCCTGTGCCAAAGGTGTCCACAGTAATGGATACCGGTTTGGCCACGCCGATAGCATAGGCCACCTGAATTTCACAGCGCTCCGCTAACCCTGCGGCCACGATGTTCTTGGCCACATAGCGAGCTGCGTAGGCTGCGGAACGGTCGACCTTGGTGGGGTCCTTGCCACTAAAGGCGCCGCCGCCATGCCGAGCGGAACCACCGTAGGTATCGACGATAATTTTACGCCCCGTCAATCCTGTATCCCCTTGGGGCCCGCCGACGACAAAGCGTCCGGTGGGGTTGATGTAATACTTGGTGTTGGCGTCAAGTAAATCACGCGGAATGGTCGCTAGGACCACCTTGTTGATAATATCCTCCCTGATGGTCGACAGGGGGATGTCTGGTTTGTGCTGGGCCGATACTACCACCGTATCCACCCTGAGCGGACGCGAGCCCTCGTACTCTACCGTCACCTGCGTCTTACCATCGGGGCGCAAGTAGGGGATGAGGCGCTGTTTGCGCACGAGGCTGAGGCGCCGCGCCAATTGATGGGCCAGGCTGATGGGCAAAGGCAGGTACTCGTCTGTCTCCCGACACGCATAGCCGAACATCATGCCCTGGTCCCCCGCGCCAAGCATGGCGGCCTCGTCATTTTCCGTCATACCTTCGCGCTGTTCAAAAGCAGCATCTACCCCCAGCGCAATGTCAGGAGATTGTTCGTCTATAGCGGTAAGCACGGCACAGGTCTCGGCGTCAAAACCAAACTTGGCACGAGTGTAGCCAATGTCGCGCACCGTCTGGCGCACCAACTTGGGTATGTCCACGTAACAGGTAGTCGAAATCTCCCCCATGACGAGCACCAGACCGGTGGTGACCGCCGTTTCGCAGGCCACCCTGGCCAAAGGGTCCAAGGTCAAGATGGCGTCAAGCACCGCATCCGATACTTGGTCGGCAATTTTATCCGGATGACCCTCGGTGACCGATTCGGAAGTAAAAAAATGCCTAACCCCATTCATATAGCTAACCCCCCAGGTCGACCAAGAGGGGGTTCTCTTTTAACAAGAGAGGCGTCCCTGTGGTCGTAGTAATGCATTAAAGCCACGCTGACATAGACGCTCGCCACGTGGGTGCCGATGGCGGTGACGAGCCAAAGCACATCCCCAAGTAATTGGGAGAGAAGCAAGTTGCCGCTCCATTGCAACATAAATACCCCGCCAACGACCATAAAATTCGCCGCGGCGAAACGCACACCGCGCGCCATGGCCGGCCACAGGCCCAGGTCGCCGAGCGCTACGGCTCGCGCCCACATACTGAGCAAGATGGTGCTGATGATGAGGAAGAAGCCCACACCCGCCACCCGCCAAGCATGGGCCATGAACAAGGTCTGCACCTGCCGGTTTGAGAGAACCGTGATGGTTTCCCCCATGGTGATAAGCTGGGCGTAATCAACAAGGAGCGGCCACCCCAAGCCAATAATTATGGCGGCATACCAGAGGTAGCTGAGGATGCTGCCGGCGAGAACCCTCACGAGGAGGTGGCGCACGCCGTACAAAAAATGCCCGGTGTCCACCCTAGCGCCCCGGACGGCCTGGGCCTGCCAGTACATACTTCCGGCATTAACACCGGCCAAGACCATCACGGTGCACGCGGTCACAAATAGCATGGCACTCCCGGCGGTCAGCATGTCCGGCAGGGCCGCTCCGGCGTCTATGGACGCAATCTGTAGTAGCAGCACTACCAAGAGCAAGACCACAGCGGACATGGCCGTGCCGAAGATAGGCGGAAACCAGACCAACACAAGATTATTCCTGATGGTCTGATGCGCTTGGCGAAAACTGGTTGCTACGCTTGCTATCATAGATTCAAAACCACCTCTTTGGCGCTAATTGTAGCATGTTAGCGCCAAGAGGCGCAATGACGCCCTACACGCCGTGCTTTGCCCGGGTGTTTTGCATGCGCTTTACTTGCAAGACGAAGCTCTCGAGCCGCGCTTCAATGACGGGGGGAAAGGGGCTGCCGTCGCTCTCGATGCTGATAAAGGGTAGGTGCGGGTGCTCGGCGACGATTTTTTTGACTAGCTCGGAATCACTGCCCATGGATTGTTTTTCGGCATCGATACACTGCTTGATTAACGATTCGGCAATGCGCGCCGGCATGCACCCAAAGGGACCTATGGAGATGACCCCATCGACGCGGTCAACGATATCGTTTAACGCGCAGGCCAAGGTGAGGATGGCCTCTCCGGTCAGCTCCGGGTTGATGATATGCGCCACGCTCTCCACCAGGCGCCTGATGTCGATGAGATGGTAGTCGTATAGATTCGAAGCCACAAATATGCCCTTAATTGCCCGCTCGTAGTGCTCCATAACTTGCGCCTTGCCCCATGACTTTAGCGGCTGCATAGCCGTCACCGGGCCGCGCAGACCCTTGGACGCTAGGTAGTTGGTGTAGTACACCCACTCGACCACCGGGGCCATGAGCACCACTATGCCCTTTTCTGCCAAGCGCTCCACGAGGTAACGCTGGGACAACCCGTCCCTACGCACATATATCTCGCCCACGAGGGCCACCTTCGAAGCCTGGGACAAGGGAGTGTGGAGGGGAATGCCGCTGAGTAGCCTGGCCACGTCCTTTAGCGTTTTCACCAAGTCGCGCCAACCCATGGTGGCTATGGCTCGCAGCAAGATGTCTTCAGCCTCTCTATAGGTGGCTAGGGCCGCTTGACGATCGCGTGATAAAGTCAGTACAGCAGCGCGAATCTCTTCCATCACATCGCCGATATGTGTCGCCCACAGGGCGCGCAGGGTAAACATATTGCCCATGCCGCCATAGCTGTCCTTAGAAGAAAGGGACATGAGAGCTAGGTCGCTAATTTGCTGTTTTTGTATGAGCATCTTGGTCAACACATTGTACTGGGCAAAGCGGCAGGACCCGCTGGTGGTGGGCATGAAGTAGACGGTCTTTTCCCCGCTTGGCCTTTGGTCTAAGTAGTTATGGAGGCTCCCAATGGTTAAAATGAGGGGCAGACATTCCTTACAAGTGGTGTAGTTCTTGCCTCGCGCCAAGTCGGCTTCACTCGGAGGGGGCAAGGGAATGGCGGTGACGCCGAAGTGGCTGAACATGGACGCCAAAAGGCGGGTGCTAAAATCACCCATGGTCGGGATGAGGACCTTAACTCGGCTATCAGTCAGGCGCAGTCGCTCGCCGTCCGAAGAACGAAAGACCCATGACGTTCCTTCTTTGATCATTTCCGCAGGTACAACTAGTGGCGCGCTAGCGGAGATCGCCCCCCGGATGCTACCAAACCTCTTGATGATGTCGAGGAAGGCGTCAATGCGGGTGTCGATGCCGGCATCCGCCGTGTGTGAATCTAGTTCCAGCGTCAATGAGGGCTTGTCCTGCATTATCTCCCGGAAGTAGTTCAGGATGAAGGAATCCGGTCCGCAGCTAAAGTTAGTGATATAACAACCGAATAGGTGTGGCTGCTCCTTGACAACTTTAGCCGCCTTCAAAATGCTCATGCCGGCCGCCCAGTGCATGGTGTCAATCGGCGGTTCTTCATCACAGTCTAACATTTCGTGCGGCAACACCATGATGCCGCGTGAGGCAAATTTATGGGGCACGCCCATGTTGGCGAGGTCGAGAAAAGCATTATATGACCTGCCAAAGAGGACTACCACCAGCACCTGTGTCTCTGCGGAACGCAGCAAGGCGGCTCTGCCCATCTCCTTGAGCTTGTCTAAAAAGTCATTTTGCGCCCGGACGGCAGCGCGAAAAGCACGCCTGGCTTCCCCTTGGCTCACGCCGAGCAGGCCCCCCAGCCGGAGCATGTTTTTCTCGCCTTCCTCATAAGTGCTCGGCATATTGAGTACAGGCGTCAGCAACTTAATGCCTTGGAGTTCACTCTTAAAGATGCGCCGCAAAACATAAGGCTCCCCCTGAATCAATGGGCAGGTGGTGCTCGGTTTCGCGCCCCCCGTCACCGGAGTAGCCCGCACATGCGGCATCAAGATATAATCGGGACGCTTGCGCAGCAGGTTCATCATAAAGCCATGCGCCATGTCGAGGGGGTAGCAGAAGGGGGCATTGCGCCGTTCTATGCCCTCGCCATCGAGGCCGTCGGAGAGGACTATACTGAAGCCGAGATCAGCCAAAAAAGCGTGATAGAAAGGATAGAGGCTATTCGTCATAAGAGATTGGCTGATGCCCACGGTCCGGCCCCGCGGTTCGGAAGGGACAAGGGGTCGGTCATACAAAAGTTTCTGCCGCAGAGCCACCAGATTGAAGGATGCCGTGTCGTGCTTTTCATGGAGATGCTCGTTATAGTATTTATTACAGGCCCCGCCGAAGGGGTAAATCCGACCATCAACCTTGATGCGCGCTATGGAGCATTTGCGGTCGCAGCTATCCTTGCCGCCGGCACACTCGAACACCGCGCCATACTCCACCTCGCGCGTAGCCAACTCAGCCAGGTCAAATTTGCCCGGCGGGAGTAGTCCGGCTTCAATTTTGTGCCAACATTCGAGCGCCACACCAAAGGCCCCCATGAGTCCGGGGTCGGGCGGAACGACGATGTCGCGATCGGTGATGAGGGCCATGGCCAGGGGCACCGCCTTGTTATAGCAGACACCGCCCTGCATGAATATTTTCTTCCCTACTTTGCGGCTGCCCTTAACGCGGGTGACATAGTTGAGGCAAATGGCATAAACCAAGCCCGCGGCGATGTTCTCGCTCGAGATACCTTCCTGGATGGCGGTCTTGATATCGCTGCCGATGAAGGCAGCGCATTGGTCGTTAAAGTTAGGCGGCCTGTCCCCTTGGAGAGCAGAGTGAGCAATCTCCTCGGTCGCAATGCCTAAGGTTTCTTTGGCCGCTTCTTCGAGAAACGAACCTGTGCCCGCCGAACAGGCTTCATTCATGGCATAATCCGCAGGAACGCTGTTCACGATGTAGGTGTACTTGGCGTCCTGCCCCCCAATTTCAAAGAGCGTATCGACCGCGGGGTCAAAATGGGCGGCCGCGGTAGTGTGGGCGATGATCTCATTGATGATGCCCCGCGTCAGGCCATGCAAACCGACTATCTGCCTGCCTGAGCCGGTCACCCCTAGCCCCACTATGGCTAGCCCGGGTGGCACCTGCTCCGCCAGGGATAGGTAGCATTGCCGCGAGGCTCGCACCGGGTCGCCGTCGGTTCGCAGGTACTTACCGGCCACTATCGCTCGGTCGCGGGTGCGCATCAGTACCGCCTTGGTCGTGGTCGAGCCGGCATCAAGCCCGATGATGTACTCGTCAGCGAGCGTTACTTCTCCCCACAACTGCTCCTTGAACGTCACGCGCTGCGCGGCCTGGGCAAGGGGTGGTAGAAACTCAAACGAGGATGCGTCCTCCTTAAATAGTTGGGTGCTGAGGCACTGGCCGTGCTCTTTGGCCCAGAGCGCCGCCCCCAGAGCCTCGAAGGAGTCGGCACTCGCGGGGATGGTGACATTGAACCCATCGCGGCGCAGGAAGCTTATCACCGTGCTGTTCTTGGTCACTCCGCCCACGAGGAGGATATCCTTAGCATTCGCCTTCTGTAATAGCTCCGTTATCTTGCCCGCCATCATCCGACCTAAGCCCGCTACTACCCTGCCCTTCTTCGTGCCCTTGTTCAAGGCATGGGTACAATCACTCTTGCTAAAGACCGAGCAGCGGTCAGCAATCTTGTACGGGGCGTCAATGTCGGCCTGCTCGCCGGCCTCGGCTGGACTGAGGCTCATGCGGCGAATCTGCTGCAAGAAAAATTCTCCGGTTCCGGAGGCACATTTGTTGCCCACATGGACCGTCGCAATACGCCCCATACTGTCGAGCGCATAGACAATAAAGTTTTCGCCGCCGGCACTGACAACCGCCTCGACCTTCGGCAATTGCGACTGCAAATGTAAGAGGGCCATTTCAGTGGCCTCCGGCTCGGAGATCACCGGCAGCAGAACCTGTTCCTTGAGCTTGTGCCCGGTAAGGGCAATGCGCGAATGGGGCAGGACATACTCACCGAGTAACTCCTGCAGCACTTTTCTGGCATTGCCGCCGTGCGGGTGACTAGCCTGACGCAGAAGAAAAAACCCGCCGTCCCGTACTTCACCTGTAACAATTTTGATATTTGAAGAACCCAAGCATATGCCGACTACATGTTTTTCGTCCAAACAAATCACCTCTAACCGCTATCTTGTCAGGGGCCAAGCCCTCTCTACACTTTTTGACACTAACCACCGTTTTCCTGCTGCGGAACGCCGGCTGCTGCCCGGAAGTACAGCGCCAAGCAAGAATATGAGCGTTTAATGCGCTAACATTAAACGCTCATTATGCTTGCGCTAACTATTGTGCCTTGAGGCCGCTGACATATTCCATGGGGATGACCGATATCGCTACCGTCCCCGGCCCACCATGCACGACGAGGGAGGCGGTGAGGTCGGTGACCAGCAAATAAGTCACTTTTAACTCTTTTTCTGCCAGAAGCTGCAGTTGCGAGGCCAGCCCCGGGTCTTCGGCATGCATAATGGCCACCGCCAAAGGCCTTTGGCCATACTTCTCTTTTAGCAAGTTGACCATCTCCTTTAAGGCCCCGGGCATGCTGCGCGACTTTGACACCACTTCGACTAGGCCGGCATTGATGCCCATGATGGGTTTCACTGAGAGGAGGGAGGCGATGAGGGCCTTAGCGAAGTTGACGCGGCCGCTTCGGGAAAGGTACTTGAGCGTGGGAACGGTGAGGAAGGTGGCCACCTCGGCCCTAGCCTGCTCGGCAGCCTCTACCACCTCTGCGACCGTCGCTTTTTGCTTCGCCTTGAGAGCCGCGGCGATGGCCTGCCATCCCCCGCCGAGGGCAGCTTGCTCACTGTCTACCGTTACAACCTTAGCCTTGGTGGCCATGGTAGCGGCTAGGCAGGCGGATTGATAGGTGCCGCTGGAGCGCGCGGTAATATGAATGGAAACAATTTCTCCACCGAGGTTCTCATAGACGGTCAAAAAGTCTCCCGGGGAGGGCTGACTGGTGCCAAGCTGCTTGGACTGGCCAATTTTTGTAACCAACAGACTGCGCGAAGCATCTACCCCTTCGCGATATGTTTCGCCATCAATCACAATGTTTACGGGCACTACCGAGATGTCCAGCAGCGTAACTATATCCTGCGGAATATTTAAGGCGCTATCAACAACAACTTTTACGGTCAATGGAGTCACCCCTTTCATGAGTTGTGACGCTCCGGCAGAAGAGAAGTGTCGTAACACATTATGCCAGCCGGGCCTGCCACATGCACCATAAGTGGCGCGGCAACACCCCGGCAATGGACCTACTTCTTTAGTTATCCTCCTTTAGCGCCCAGCACAGCCGACAACGCGCTTCGTAAGACTCGACTCCCCCAACTTGTATTTGGGGGTCATGCATGGAAGCGGGGCGTCCGTCCACCAACCGCTGGCTGATATAGCCCTTACTACCACACCTGATGCAGATGGCGCGCAGTTTATCCACCTCATTGGCAATGGCCAAGAGATGCGGCATGGCCCCAAAAGGCCGACCGGCAAAATCCATGTCCAGACCCGCGATGATGACCTTCTTGCCGAGGGAGAGAAGTTTTTCTACTACTTCGATGGTCGCTTCTGAGGCAAAGAACTGCACTTCGTCAATCGCCACGATGTCAACTTGGGGGGACACTAAGGGGAGGATGTCGGCGATGTTGGTGACTGCTACGGCTTCGTGCTGGCGGCTATCATGGGCCACGATATTCATCGAGTGGTAACGACCATCGAGAGATGGCTTAAAGAGCATGACGTCTTTACGGGCATACTTGGCCCGATTGATGCGGCGAATTAACTCGCTGGATTTACCGCTAAACATGCCGCCGCAGATGACTTCTAAATATCCTAACAAAAAACCTCGCCTCCTCTGGCCGACGCCCCCATGTGCAAGGCATGGCGCAAGCGCGCAGCGATGAGCGCAATGGCCGCGTTGTTTAACCCACCTTCTGGGATAATGACATCGGCGTGGCGCTTACTAGGCTCCACATACTGTTCGTGCATTGGCTTGACCGTGGCGATGTACTGCTCTACGACTGACTCCATCGTGCGCCCTCTCTCGACTAGGTCGCGGGTGAGCCGACGTAGTATGCGAATATCGGCGTCCGTATCCACAAAGACTTTCAAGTCGTAGATCTGCCGCAAGGCGGGATGATGCAAGGCCAAGATGCCCTCGACGATAATGAGCTCGCGCGGCTCTAGACACTGCCGAGTACTTTGCCTGGTATGGGTGGCGAAATCATAAAGCGGCCCCCACACCACCTGGCCTTGGCGCAAAATCTCTAAGTGTTCGATCAAAACTTCATCTTCAAAGGCTGCGGGGTGATCATAGTTCTGTACCACCCGCATTTCCATGGGCAGTTGAGATTGATCACGATAATAATTATCATGCCTAATTAAGAGGGTCTGCCCAGTAAAATGCTTAATCATATTTTCCGCCAAGGTGCTTTTCCCCGAGCCGGTGCCCCCCGCTATACCCACTATATACGGCAAATCGCTTTCCCCCTCCAGTCATAGTTTCATTGCCTATAGTACTATAGCGCCGAGGATATTACCAGACAAAAAGGGTGTGCCCGCGGCACACCCTGAGGTGAACATTTCGCTAGTTTGGCAGGTCCGCGTCCCAAACCCTGGGGTCGTCTACAACGCCAAGGTAGCGGCGTGACACGGCACGCCGACCCCCTCGGTCCGGCAACCCACGACGAAAAGGATGTGGTTGGGCGAGGTGAACATCTTAGCTAATGCTTCTTGTGGTAGACTATCCTCTTGCCTTCCACTATATAGGCAACTGACTCGGCGATGTTAGTGGCATGGTCGGCAATGCGCTCAACTTGAATGGCCACAATGAGCAGCGGCAGGGCTTTCGGTACGAGCGAGGCGTCTACCGACATCATGCCCCGGAGCTCCACCAAGATGCGCTCGCACAATTCATCTACTACATCATCGCGGTGCCAGACATCATTAGCTAGGGCCACATCGGAATTGATTAGGGCGTTTAGTGAGTCCACCAACATCGATGAGGCCACATCCACCATCTTGGGGATGTCGACGAGCGGCTTGAGGAGAGGGCGCTGCAAAAGACGGGATTGCTCGACAATATTAGTAGAGATGTCGGCCACCCGCTCCATGTCAATGGCCAGACGCATGGCACCAATAATGCGCCGCAAGTCCTGCCCCACCGGTTGTTGCTTGGCTATCAGTTCAATGCAAAACTCATCAATTTCAACGGCCATAGCATCGATGATTATCTCCATGTTGTCTACAGCCTCGCCCGGTTCCGGGTGCCCGCTGCGCAGTGCCTCTAGGGCCAGCCGCAGCATTTGCTCAATGCGCCCGCCCATAGATAGCAGCTTCGTGTGTAACTCCGCTAAGTCCTTCTGAAAATTTTGCCTCAGCATATTACTCCCCCCCTCCTTTTTTTAACCCATTCTACCGCTGATGTAGTCGTCAGTGCGCTTATCTGTCGGTGCGGTGAAAATCTTGCGGGTAATGTCGAACTCGACTAGCTCCCCACCCAAGAGAAATGCCGTAAAGTCGGAAACGCGAGCTGCTTGCTGCATATTGTGGGTGACCACGACTACGGCTAGATGTTCTTTTAGCTTTAACATTAGGTCTTCGATCTTGGCCGTAGCTGCCGGGTCAAGCGCTGAAGCCGGCTCATCCATGAGCAAGACCTCGGGGTCCACGGCTAGCGCCCGCGCAATGCATAGTCTCTGCTGTTGCCCACCGGAAAGGGCGAGACCGGAAGCGTGAAGCCTATCTTTGACTTCGTGCCATAGGGCCGCTTGGGTGAGCGATCTTTCGACGATGCCATCTAGTTCCACCTTTGATTTCTGGCCCTGCAGCCGCGGGCCATAGGCGACATTGTCATAGATGCTCTTGGGGAAGGGGTTGGGTTTTTGAAAGACCATGCCGACCCTCCGCCTAAGAGCAACCACATCAACCGAAGGTGCATAGACATTGCTCCCCAAAATATTAGCTTCGCCCTCAACACGCATGCCGGCGATATGGTCATTCATGCGGTTTAGCGAGCGCAACAGAGTGGATTTACCGGAACCCGAAGGACCGATAATGGCAGTAATTTCTTTATCGAGGAAGTTCATGCTCACACCTTTGATGACATGAAGAGCACTATAATATATTGATACGTCGCGCAACATTATCTTAGTATCTTTCCCTTGCACAGCTACCATTGCTTCTTTCTCCTCTCTTGTTCCCGCCAGATGGTGGCCCCCACCTGCATGGCGAGAACCAAGAACAGGAGGATTCCTGCCGTCGCCCACATGCGCTCAGGCGGCATAGCCGGTATTTGGGTGACGGAGATGTATAGGTGGTACGGCAGCGCCATGAAACGACTCATGAAGGAACGCGGCAAGTTAGGCAGTGCGAAGGCCGCTCCGGTAATTAGAATCGGGGCTGTCTCCCCCGCCGCGCGCGCGAGCGCCAGCAAGGTTCCGGTCACCACACCGGTGCGGGCACAGGGCATGATGATGGTCGAGACCGTCTGCCAGCGAGTCGCCCCGAGCGAAAGCGAGGCCTCGCGAAAGGACATTGGCACCCCGTAAAGGGCTTGCCGGGTCGCCGTAACCACCAGGGGCAAGGTCAAGGCGGCCAGCGTCAGGGAGGCCGACAAAATCGAAGGCCCAAACCCGAGCATAATAACGAAGATCGTGTAGCCGAACAAGCCAAAGACGACGGAGGGGACCCCCGCTAGGTTAACCAGCGCCATTTCGAGGAGCCGCGTCAAGCGATTGTTCGGGGCAAACTCCGCTAGGTAAATCCCCGCTCCCACCCCGATGGGCAAGACCGCCAGGGTCGTGCCAAACATGAGCCACAAGGTGCCGACAATCGCCGGCAAAATACCGCCTTCAATGCCGCGTCTTGCTGGCATGGAAAAAATATATTCGAAACTGATCCCCGGCAGCGCCTGAACAAAAATATAGAGTACGGCGGCGAGAGGCGGTAGTACGGTCAAGAAGAGCGCCAGCAGACAGGCGATTTCGCGTGCTTGGTACTTAGTGCGCACTCTGCTACCTCGCTTTCTTGCCGACTATGACCGAGGCGGCAATGGCGTTTACGGCAAAAGTAATCATAAATAGAATTAACCCGGCGGTAAAGAGGGCGTGATACTGGATACTATTGCGAGCCGCATTATTAACTTCTGACGCAATAAGTGCAGTGATGGGCCGCATGGGGTCGAAAATGCTCGTGGGCATTGCTAGACGCCCACCGGCAATCATGAGCACCGTCATGGTTTCACCGATGGCTCGTCCCATGGCCAAGAACACCGCTGCCCCAATGCCCCCACGCGCGGAGGGCACAATTACCCGCCAAATTGTCTGCCACCTGTTGGCCCCCAAGGCATAGCTGGCCTCGGCATATTCACGGGGGACGGCGCGCAAGGCCTCCTCGGACAGACTGACCAAGGTTGGCAGGATCATAATACTAAGCACCAGGCCGGCACTAAAGCCCGTTAAGCCGGTAGGCAAGTTGAAAAGTCCCGCCACAGCGGGTGCGACGATTTTAAGGCCCAAAAAACCAAAAACCACAGAGGGAATGCCGGCGGTCACTTCGAATATGGAGCGGAAGATTACGCTTACGCCGGGCGGCAGTAGCTCTGCTAAGCTAATCGCCGCCAGTACCCCAAAAGGGACACCGATGATGATGGCCACGCCGGTAATAATGCCCGAGCTGACCAAGAAGCCTCCGATCTGAAAAACCGGAGGAAGGGAGACCGGCAACCACCGATCTCCCGTAAAGAATACTAGGCTACCGTGCTCACGCACGAAGGGCCACGATTGTTGCACCAAAAAAACGAAGATCAAGGCGGTGATGAGCAACACGGCGTATCCGGCCAACGTGACTAGTCTCTGTTGGTACGGCAAGGGGTGAGCCTCCTCCCAGTTAACGAATAGGCACGAACTCTAGGCTACGAACTACCTGCTGACCCTTGTCGCTCAGGACAAAGTCAATGTAGGTCTTGAGGGCACCCTTAAGTTCACCAGTGACAAAGAAAAAGAGGGGGCGAGCCAAGGGATAAGACTTGTTGAGCACCGTATCGACCGTAGGCCACACCGGAGCACTCGCAGCATCAGCTTTAATACCGATGGCTTTGACGGCTGGACGCAAATACCCAAGACCGATATAGCCGATAGCGTTGACATTGTTTGAAATCTCTTGGAAGAGCGCCTCCGTGGAAGGCATCATCATTGTATCGGGGTGGTACTCGGCATCCCTTTTAGTGCCGCGCTCTTGCACGACAAACTCGCGGAAGAAGACGAAGGTGCCCGAGGTGGTGTCGCGCGAGAGAATGACTATCGGGGCATCGTTGCCGCCTAGGTCTTTCCAGTTTCTAATTTCGCCGCGGTAGATTTGCGCTAATTGAACGAGCGTCAGCTCATTGACGGGGTTAGCCGGGTTTACGGCAACAGCCAAACCATCCCACCCGACGACAATCTCATGCAAAGCGCCGCGCGCCGCTGCCTTTGTTCTTTCTTCTGCGCGCAGATCGCGCGAAGACTGGGCGATATTGGTTCGACCATCAATCAAGGCCGCAACCCCGGCACCGGAACCGCCACCGGAAACTGCTATTTCGATGTTGCGATTAGTCTTCATAAACTCTTCGGCGAGGGCCGCGCCCAAGTTGACCATTGTATCCGAGCCTGTGACGTCAAGAGTTGTCTTTTGGGGCCGACAGCCAACCGCGACCGTGGCTATGAGTAGCGCCAACGCCAGAATGATTGCTTTTTTCATGCGTATCCTCCTAAAATCATTATGTCCTTCTTCATCCTACTTCAGGGAAGTTAACGCCACAAGAAGGACAAGTTAAAGTAATGTTAAATCACCGTTCCTCCATACCTACACAAAGCTAACTACAGGTAGCTTGCTGCTGGATTCCTGCTTCACCGAGGCCGGTTTCGTCTTGAGCTCGCGCCCAAGGCCAGAGCCTCCCTCTCCACAGGCTGCCACGGTGGAACTCACCGCCAAATTTTTTAGGTTGGTTGCTGCATTCACATCGCGGTCATGAACTGAACCGCAGGCCGGGCAAGCCCACCCGCGCAGCGCCAGCGGCAGGGTTTCGAGCTTGTAGCCGCACGCTGAGCAGGTCTTGCTGCTGGGATACCAGCGATCCGCCACCACCACCACGCCACCGCGCTGCGCGGACTTGTACTGCAGTTGCCGCCGGAACTCGAAGAATCCCATGTCGGCCACCGCCCGCGACAGGCTCCGGTTTTTGACCATGCCGCGCACGTTCAAATCCTCGATGCCGATGGTGTGAAACCGACGCGTCAGATCCGTCGTGAGTTGGTGTAGCGCATCCTTGCGAATGTTGCCTATGCGAGCGTGCAGCCTTGCCAGTTTTCGCTTTGCTTTCTTGCTGTTCTCGGAGCCTTTGACTTTGCGTGACAGGCTGCGTGAGAGTCGTTGCAATCTGGACAGCAAAGCCTTGTGCGCCTTCGGCCCCGTGATGCGTTCTCCCGTTGAGAATGTCGCCAGTGCCGATACGCCCAAATCCACACCCACCGCGCCTTGGTTTTCGGTCTTAGGCAGGTGCGAATCATTTAGGGTATCGACGGTGATGCTGACAAACCAACGGCCGGCCACACGGGAGACCGTGGCCGACATGATCTTGCCATTGAAGCGTAACGTCTCACGCATCCGCACCCAGCCCAGACGGGGGATGCGGATGCATGGACCATCAATGTTGAACTGATCGTTGCTCAGATTAAACCGGTCGTAGACGCCTTTCTTGCGGAACTTCGGGTACTTGGTGCGACCAGCAAAGAAATTCTTGAATGCCTCACCCAACTGGATGATCGCCATCTGTGGCGCGTTCTTGGTGACTTCCAGCATCCACGGGAATTGCTCGCCTTTGATGCCGTTGAGTTGGCGGCGCAGCGCCATTTGCGAAGGTTTTGGCAAGGAGGGGTCGGTCTTGCACGCCTCATATTGCCGCTGCCACTCGGCCAAGGCCCAGTTGTAGGCGAACCGCGCCGTCCCGGCGGCACGGGCAAAGTACGTCGCCTGCGCGTTATTTGGGTCGAGCGCGATCTTGTGGGCGGTCAACATGATGTCTCCTCCACAGCCCGCTTCACGCCATCGAGCAGTTTCCGGTTCTTGCGAGAGCGGCTGCCATACAGCCGTGCCGAAAACACCGTGATGATCTCCAGCACGTCTTCCGCCAGGTCTTGCTCGAAGGTCGTGTCTACGCCTTGGTTGATGATGAGCACCTCCACGTCTTTCGCTTCGCAAATTGCGAACACCAGTTCCGCGCCAAAGCGCAACAAGCGGTCTTTGTGGGCGACGACTAGGCGACCGACGCGCCCTTCGATGATTTCTTCGAGTAGCCGCTTCAAGCCTTTCTTGTTGTAGTTCATGCCGGAACCCAGGTCGGCAATCACCTCGAACGTCCAGCCTTGCTTGGCGCAATAGAGTTCTAGCACCTGCTTTTGCCTTTCCAGATCATCTTTCTGGTCATGACTGCTAACACGGGCGTAGGCGATGGTTTTACGGTCTTCCTGCGCGGCATGGAACCATTCCGGCTTGAGCTTCGCCAGATCATACCGGCGCTGCCGCCCCGCTGTGCGCTCCGGGATCAGCTTGCCTTCAGCCTCCCAGCGACGCAATGTCGTTATTGACACATCCAACGCTTTAGAGGCTTCGCCTATTGCTACATATCTATCCATAATGGGAAGTGTAGAGCAGTTTTGGGTAGGTGTCAAGCAAACTGTTCAAGCCTCTCTTGCCACGAAACCCACTCACTTGTGCACATTATAGCATATGGCTACGCAAGATTTGACATTGAGCCAAACATTGCTGTGTGCTCAAACTCCGACTTTGACAGCCCATTGCGAAAAATACGGCAATGTCCTTGTCAATACAGAGTTTACGGCTAAAATATTTTTCACCTCGCCTAGATAAAGCCTTTTCTTGGTGAAGTCGAGGAAACTGCCGCGACCCGCACGGGAGGTTGTAGCGCCGGCACACGGGGGCTAGTACCTTTCTCTTTTGCAAATGTCCGCAGTCGGGCATAAAACCCGGCTTTAACAGCCCCCCCGCGAAAAAAGGCCGCAATGCCCTTATAGATGCTGGGCGAACTAAGTTGACTACGCAATATTTGACATCGAGCCAAACATTGCTATATGCTTAAACACACTTTCAGAAGCGCACTCTCCCCTTAGTGCCCTTCGCACATCGTAAATCTGAACACTAGGAGGTCCCTTTGATGACAGACACCCCTACCTACATACGCTTTTGGTCAGGCCTTACCTCAATTGGCGGAACGGTCATCTCCCTTGATAATGGCTGCCACCGCCTCATCTTCGATTTTGGCCTCAGCTACAACCCGGGCGAAGCCTACCTTGACGGGCAAGTAAAGCTCCGCCCCACCGCTTTAGTTCAGGACCACCTGCACCTCAATATGATTCCCCCCATTGACGGTATTTATGGCCGCCGGAACATCGGTCCGAGCCTTGATTTGGTGGCAGCAGAAGAAAGTGACCGGCAGAGTGCCGTCCTCATTTCCCATTTGCATTTAGACCATATGGGCGCCATGGGTCTGGTGCATTCCGACATACCCGTCTACCTGACGGAGGATTCCCATCGCCTTTACCAAGCCCTAGAGCATATTGGCGAAGGCGTGGCCGGGACGAGAACGTATTCAACTTGCGAGTTCGATACGCCTTTCCCCCACGGCCCGTTCACCATTACCCCACTCGCTGTGGACCACGATATACCCGGCGCCTGTTCGTTTCACATCCGGACACCGCACGGGTCACTATTATACACCGGAGATTTTCGTCTCCACGGCCAACATCCCGAGATTGCTTACGAGTGGTTAGAAAAGGCTAAAGCTCTGGGCATTGACATTCTCATATCCGAAGGAACGACACTCCGCCCTCACGAAGAAGGCCAAAATGAGCCCTTGCTTGGTGACCCTGCCCACCCGGAGACACTCACTACGGAAGCCGCATTGCCTGTCAAGATCCTGTCGATAGTAGGAGCCACCGCTACTTTAGCTGTCTTTAATATCTACCACCGCAACTTAGTCCGCCTCGCCACCATGTTGGAAGTTGGCCAGATGAGCGGACGTGTGGTCGCCTTAGAACCTGAAACAGCCTATTTAGCGAAAAAACTGCTCGGCAGAAATGATTTTTCGGTCTATATAGGTGAAAATACGCATGCGGAACAACTAAGCGGGCAACTTACACCATGGAAAAAGGCCCTGCTGGCCGAACTACCACAGGTAACGGCCGCTATGTTGCGGCAAAATCCATCCGGGTACTTTGTGCAAAACAGCTACCCCAACTGCCTGGAGATGCTTGATCTACTGGGCATAGGCGGCTGCTACATTCACTCTAACGGCATGCCGCTAGGCTCGTTTGACCCAGCCTACCCACGCCTAAAAAAGCTTTTAGAGCGCCTTAAGCTTGACTACCACTATGTGGGCACTTCCGGCCACGCCATTATGCAACACCTGCAGTATGTGAGCGATGAACTTGCTCCGCGGGTCTTGGTGCCGCTCCACAGTTTTAACCCCCATCGCCTGCAGGCCAATCACGGGCAGCAACTTCTGCCTACTGTTGGCGTGGTTTATCAGATTCAGGAGGGCCTTCTCCAAGAAATCGATCGTAGCCACTAAGACGAACATTTTTTGTGTCGTCCAAAGAGCAGGGTCACCCAAAAAGGGTGACCCTGCTCTTTAATACTTACTGATACTTACTGATATTTACTGAGCACTATGGAGCAATTGTGTCCCCCAAACCCGAAGGAGTTTTTGATGGCGGCGCGTATTGGCAGCCGCCGCGCTCCCTCTGCCACGTAATCTAGGTCACATTCAGGGTCGGGATGTTTTAGATTGATGGTGGGGTGAACCATGCCTTTTTGGATGCTCAAGACTGTGGCAATAATCTCTACTGCTCCTGCCCCACCAAGCAGATGCCCGATCATGGATTTGGTGGAGCTTATGGCTAGGCGCGATGCTTCTGTCCCAAAGACGGCCTTAATGGCCTTTGTTTCCAACCTATCGTTGAGGTCGGTAGATGTGCCGTGGGCATTGACGTAGTCAATTTGCGAGGGCGACAATTTGGCATCGCGCAAGGCCAATTTCATGCAGCGCGTTGCTCCCTCGGCGTCCGGTTCGGGGGAGGTGATGTGGTAGGCGTCGTTGGTGGCGGCATACCCCACAATTTCCGCGTATATCCGTGCGCCGCGAGCCAACGCATGGTCAAGGCTTTCGAGGACGAGCACCCCAGCCCCTTCGCCCATGACGAAACCATCTCTCTCCTTATCGAAGGGACGACTGGCGGCAGTTGGGTTATCGTTATTCGTGCTCAAGGCGCGGGCGGCATTAAAGCCGGCAATCGCGAGCGGTGTAATGGAGCCTTCGCTGCCACCGGCCAGCATCACTTCACAATCCCCTCGCTCAATGACGCGAAAGGCATCACCCACCGCTTGGGAGCCGGCGGCACAAGCAGTGACGATATTGCCGGAAGGCCCCTTGAGGCCAAAGGTGATGGCGACTTGACCGGCACCCATATTGCCTATCATCATCGGTATGAAGAAGGGGCTTATTTTTTGCGGGCCTTTTTCCCGGAGCAGCGCTGCCTGCGCCTCCATGGTCTCGAGCCCGCCTATACCGGAACTGATGTAGACGCCGATGCTGGTTTTGTCGATAATATCAAGATTGATTTCGGCGTCCTTAAGGGCCAAGGCCGACGCGGCTACGGCAAACTGGGCAAACCGGTCCATGCGCTTGGCTTCCTTTTTGTCCATGTAGACAGCTGGGTCAAAATTTTTGACCTCAGCGGCAATCTGCGTGGCAAAGCCAGTCGTGTCAAAGCGCGTGATTTTAGCTACTCCGGACTGCCCAGCGAGCAGCGCTGCCCAAAAATCGCTATGCCCAATGCCAATGGGCGTGATTGCTCCGAGGCCAGTTACAACTACCCTTCTCATCATGCCCTCCCCTTAAGCCAATTTCGCGCTGATATAGTCTAAGGCATCTTGCACCGTGCTGATTTTATCCATGTCCCCTTCGGGGATACTAATGCTAAAAGCTTCTTCCAACCCCATGACTAACTCCACTAAGTCTAGGGAGTCCGCGCCGAGGTCTCCCTTAAATGAAGCACCGGGAACTACCATCTCTTCCTTTACGGAGAGCTTGTCGATAATAACTTGACGTACACGCTCAAATATGTCCATCTGTACACCTCCTTTCATTGTATTTACATAGCGTTTACATACTCATGCCGCCGTCAACACGCAGCACCTGCCCGGTGATGTAATCGGCCTCGGCACTAGCCAGAAAGGCTATCGCACAGGCTACCTCTGCGGGGGTGCCGGGACGGCCTTGGGGAATTGTCGCAAGAAGTGCTTTTTTAACTTCTGCGGGAAGAACAGCCGCCATGCCGGCATCAATGAAACCTGGCGCGACAGCGTTACAAGTGATACCACGCCGAGCTAGTTCCTTAGCCAGGCTCTTAGTAAAACCAATTAGGCCGGCCTTGGCCGCGGCATAATTGGCTTGTCCGACATTACCGGTGAGACCGACAACCGAGCTGACGTTTATTATCTTGCCAAAACGTTGCCTGAGCATCACCTTGGCCACAGCTCGGCAAACCAAGAAAGCCCCGGTGAGATTTACTTCTAATACGTCTTGCCAATCAGACAATTTCATGGTCAATACTAAGGAATCGCGAGCGATGCCGGCATTGTTCACCACGACATCAATCCTGCCGTAGGTCGCAACAATGCTCGCCACCATGGCGTTGACCTCGGCTTCATCGGCTAAGTTGGCACGACAAACCTCCGCACCAAAACCCTGACTCTTAATGTTTGCGGTGATAGCTAGGGCCTCGTCTTGGCTGGCATTGTAGTGCACTAACACCAGGTAGCCGCGCTCAGCGAATAGCTGACAGGTAGCTCGCCCAATGCCGCCAGCCCCCCCGGTCACTAAGACGACCTTCATCTTGGCACCTCGAGAAATTTCTCGATGTTTTCTGCCGTATCGGCCGTATAAACAGTGGCGCTTTTTTCAATGCGCCTGACAAATGAGCCCAGTGTAGCGCCCGGACCAATTTCCACAAAATGCATGAAACCATCGGCCAGAAGGCGGCGCACACAGTCCTCAAAACGCACCGGCGAACTGACTTGACGCACTAAGAGGGAAACGAGGTCGTCGCCGGTAAAATACTCAGCGGTGACGTTATTGACCACTGGAATTTGGGGTGGTTTGAGCTCTGATTTTTCTAAATGTGGGCGGAGTGCTTCCCCGGCCCCACAAAGCAAGGGAGTGTGAAAGGGCGCGCTCACCGGTAGTTTAACGACACGTTTGGCACCAAGCGCACTACACTTTTGCATCACTATTTCGACTGACTGCACTTCCCCCGCCACAGCCACCTGACCGGGGCAGTTGTAATTCGCTACGAGCACTACCCCGGCGGTGCCGGCACAGACTTCCTCGACGAGGGGAGTAGCTAAACCCATAATAACGGCCACCGCCCCTTGACCTAAAGGCACTGCCTCCTGCATGAGGCGGCCGCGTTGGCGGACCAAGCGTATGGCAGTGCTAAAACTCAGGCTATCCGCCGCCACCAAGGCGCTGTACTCCCCTAAAGACAGACCCATTGCGGCCCTTGGTGAAATTCCGCCGGCAGCAAGGACCCGAGTTATAGCCACGCTTACGGCTAGAATAGCCGGTTGGGTGGTGGCTGTTTGGGCGAGATGCTCTGCGGGGCCGTCCCACATCACCTCACGCAAGGAAAAATCCAGCGCCCGGTCCGCCGCTGCGAAAACATCTGCCGCCACTTTGTACTTAGTGGCCAAATCCATACCCATCCCGACATACTGGCTTCCCTGTCCCGGAAAAAGAAATGCTAGTTTGTCCATATGCGCCTCCCGAGAATTTTTTCCGCCTCCGCGAGAAGTGAGGCAATAATTTCTGCAGCAGGTCGTATGTCTTTGATTAAGGCCGCCGACTGTCCCGCCATCACCGAGCCATTGTCCATGTCGCCTTCGGCAAATGCCAGACGCAGACGACCGCTGCCAAGCACGCTCAAGTCGCTGTAGCTGGCACCGTTTTTCTCTAAGGCCGCAAGCTCCCGCGTCAGGTTATTTTTTAGGGTTCTGACGGGGCGGCCTATCGAAAGCCCACATACCACGGTATCCCTCTCGGAGGCGTCCACGATAGCGCGCTTGTAATTGATATGGGCTTCGCACTCGTCCGCACAGATGAAACGTGTCCCAAGTTGCGCGCCTTCTGCCCCGAGCACAAAAGCAGCCGCCATACCCCTGCCATCCGCAATACCGCCCGCCGCAATGACCGGAATACTAACGGCATCAACAATTTGTGGCAACAAAACAATGGTGCCGACCTCGCCGATATGACCACCGGCTTCGCTGCCCTCGGCAACGATAGCATCGGCCCCCTGCCGCTCGACACGGCGCGCCATGGCCACCGATGCTACCACGGGGATGACCTTACAGCCGGCGTCCTTAAGCGTTGCCATATAAATGCCGGGGCTGCCCGCACCTGTGGTCACTACCGGCACGCGCTCCGCGGCGACCACCCCGATGACCGCTTCTGCTTCGGGAGACATCAGCAAAACATTCACTCCGAAGGGTTGGTCGGTGAGGGCCCGCACCCTGCGGATCTCCTCTCTGACCCACTGCGGGCTTGCATTCCCAGCTCCAATAATGCCTAAACCGCCCGCCTCGGAAACGGCTGCGGCAAGGGGCGCCGTGGCCACCCAAGCCATACCACCCTGAATAATGGGGTATCTTATGTTAAGAAGGGATGTCAGTCTCTGCACTTTTCACACCTACCATTCCAATAAACATGCTCCCCAGGTCAACCCGCCGCCAAACCCAATCAGCATGATCTTTTGCCCGGGCTGAAACATCGGGGCGAACTCATGCAGGGCGATAGGGATCGAACCAGAGGACACGTTGCCGTATTTTTCGACGTTGATGGGAATTTTAGAGAGCGGCAATTTCATGCGCTTCGCAAAACCCTCAATGATGCGTAGATTGGCTTGATGTGGAATAAAATAGTCAATATCACCATAATCTAAACCCAGCTTAGAGAGAAGCGCGTCCGCGGCCTCGCCGACGATGCGCACGGCGAATTTATATACTTCCGGCCCGTTCATATGCACAAAGTGCTGCCGGGTGAGGACCGACTCGGCCGTAGCCGGACGCCTAGAACCGCCAGCCGGCAAGGTGAGCACCTCTCCTTGCGAGCCGTCAGCCCCAAGATGTACGCCGAGGATACGTGCCATTATGTTTTTTGCGTGAGGAACTGTCACCTCATCGGTCGCCATCACCCGGCTCACCACCGCCGCCCCGGCTCCATCGCCAAAGAGCACACAGGTGTTGCGGTCCTCCCAGTCCACGATGCGCGAGAGGGTTTCTGCTCCAACCACGAGGACATGTTGCCAACTGCCGGCAAAAATAGCCGTTCGCGCCAGTTCCAAGCCATAGATGAAACCTGTGCACGCGGCACTAAGGTCAAAGGCCACTGCCTTGCTTGCGCCTAACCTGGCCTGCAAAATGCAAGCGGTGGAGGGAAAGAGCATGTCCGGGGTCACGGTAGCTACGATGATGGCATCTATATTCTCTGCCTTTAGCCCGGCTTGCTCTAAGGCGCCCACTGCCGCGTAGTATGCCAAATCTGAAGTCGCCTCTTCCGGCGCAGCAATACGACGCTCTCTAATGCCCGTGCGGGAAATTATCCACTCATCTGAGGTAGCCACGACACTTTCCAACTCTTTATTCGTCACAATGCGTGAAGGCAAGTAAGCACCGGTGCCAGTAATGACGGCGGTAAACAAAACGCACCCCCTCAGGCAAAATTTATTTACAATTTACCAAGTGGCAGTGTGCACATTTTGTGCACACTGCCACTTTACACCCTCCAAATTGTTTTGTCAATAGCGCTGTAAAAACTTAAGACTAACGCATAAAAGCCGCCGACTTTCGTCAGCGGCTTTTATTGCCCTCAGATGAAAGGCAGACTATCTGCCGGGAGCAATAAAGAGTGTCTCTGGGAACGATAGGCCACGTATGCCCACCACTCCGCCTTGAATGCGGTTATGGATGCCTACCACGCCATTTCTGGCCTGCAAGAAGATGTAGGGCAACAGTTGGTTCAAGCGTACATCAAGTTGCTGGTAGATTTTCTTGCGTTCGGTCTCGTCCATAGTGGTGCGCCCGAGCATAATAAGGCGGTCGACTTCGGCGTCATTCAATTGCATGTTGTTCATACCGATATTGCGCCTGGTAACCGGGTCTAGGCCTTGGCTGGAGTGGAAAATGGTGAATGAATCGGGCTCCTCGGCAAAACTCCAGCCCATGATATTCATATCAAAATTCACCACATTGAGCCTTTCCACGAGGACAGACCACTCCAATACCTCAGCACGCAGTTCTACGCCAATAAGACGCCATTGACTGGTAAGCATAGCTAGGGTGTCGTGGCGCTCCGGTATGCCGGTGCGGATGAGGAAACGGAAAGACAATCTCTCCCCGGCAGCGTTGGTACGAATACCGTCCCGACCGACGGTGGTAAAGCCGGCCTGCCGCAGAAGATCAATGGCACGATTACGGCTATGCGGGTACCTGTAGAGATTGGGGTTATGGGCCCAGTGTGAGGGGGGAAGATGCCCGTTAACGATGTCAGCGCGATGGTTATAGACCGAGCGCACAATGGCTTCGCGGTCCGCTCCGTACATAAGTGCTTGGCGCACCCTAATGTCCCGAAGAATAGGGTGGGTTAAGTTAAGACCGATATAGTCGTAGCCGAAAATCGCCGGAATCTCGAAGAAGTTGGCCCTGTTAGCAAAGCGTGCCATGACGGTATCGATTTGGTCTGGAGGGATGGCGGCACCCCAGTCAATGTCCCCATTTTCCCAAGCGGCATGAAGGACGCTGGAATCGGGATAGGTCTTAATAATGATTCTCTCGATGAAAGGACCATCTAAGTGCCAGTTGGGATTGCGCGCTAATTCAACAAATTGACCCCTGACCCATCTGACAAATCTGTAGGGGCCTGTCCCTATGGGATTAATGCTAAAGTTATGGGCAGCCATATCTCTAACCGCGGTTCCCTGAAAAACATGCTGCGGGATAATACCCATGGACATACGCCCTAAGAATGGGGCATCTTGGACTCTCAGTCTAAAGTCGACGACATGCTCATTGACAACCGTAATTGCCTCTACAGCGGCTACATCGCCCCGACGGCGACCTGTGTATTCCGGATGAAGAATGGTGTCAAAGGTAAATTTAACGTCATTGGCAGTCAAGGGCCTGCCGTCATGCCATACCAGCCCCGGCCGCAACCAGAAACGCCAAGTCATGGTTTGGGGGAACCACTGCCACCTGTCAGCCAGGGCGTTGATGATCTCGCCGTTTTGATCGCGACGCACCAGACCGAGGTTGGTACGGGAGAGGACAAAGGCGGACTCAGTGTCGTTAGCCAAGATTGGGTTTAGCACTACCGGGTCGGCGATGCGACCATGGGTAATGACGCCGCCGACCTGCGGCAGAGTGGGGAGGGTGGCAGCAACGGTCACGGTATTTGTGGCCGCGACCCATTCAACCTGCGCTCCCATGCTCTCAGCGATAAAGCGCAGCGGCACCATGGTGCGGCCGTTGATAACTTGAGGAGCCACATCTAAAGCCACCGCAGGGCCGTTAACCCAAGCAGTACGGCTGCCGATGGTGAGGACCACAGCCTGCCGCCCTCTGTAACCGGCAACAGTGTTTGTGGCTTCATCCCAGGTCACCCGGGCGCCAAGAGCCTCAAAAATTGCGCGGAAGGGGACCAAGGTGCGCCCATTACGAATAACAGGAGCGACGTCGGCGACGAGGGGACGCCCGTTAAATGTGATGTTGATGGTACTGGCGCGAGCCGGAGAGGCGCCTAGTTCGAAGACCGTGAGTAGGACAGCCACCAGGACGAGAATCGTTAAGATTTTTCGCAAAGCATTTCCTCCTTTTTACTTTTCCTGTCGATGCGAAGAAGAGTATGTACACCTACACAAGGACATTATAATCTATTTCCCCGTAGAGAATATAGCAAGCATGTAAAACTTGCATTAAATTGACCCCATTTCACTTTTTTTAGGCAATGTGAATCCAAAGGTCGACCCCTCGCCAAGTTTACTGCGCACATACACGGAGCCGCCATGCGCTTCGATAATGTGTTTGACTATGGCCAGCCCAAGGCCGGTGCCCCCACCGCGACTAGGGGAACTCTTGAAAAAGCGCTCATAGACCCGAGGCAAATGCTCGGGCAACACTCCCGCTCCGCGGTCTTTCACGGAGCAATCTACCTCGTGGCTGTGTTCGCGCAGGCCGACGGTAATCGTGGAACCCTCCGGCGAAAACTTGCTCGCGTTGTCGAGAAGATTGATCAGTACCTGTTTGAGTTTTTCTCGATCACCCGATAAAGACAGCTCCGGTTCTCCCTCTAGGACGACATTTTGCCGCCTGCTTACAAGCAACCCCTGTATGGTGCCGACTGCTTCTTGCACCAGCTCCCCGGCAAGAAAACCACCCATACGCAACTCTTCCTGGCCACTTTCCAGTCGTGCCAGCTGTAGCAATTCCATGACCATCTCCGTGAGCCTCTCAATCTCGCCCGCCATGCGCCGCAAGAAATCCTCGGCCACGTCGCGCTCGTCTAAAGCACCGCGCAAGAGGTTTTCGACCATCAGCCCGAGCGAAGTGAGCGGGGTGCGCAGCTCGTGCGAGACGTTGGCCACAAAATCGCGGCGAATATCTATGGCGGTATACACCTCGGTAAGGTCTTGGAGGACAATTAGCATTCTCTTTGACTCCAGCGGCAGGACCGCCGCCCGAATGTGGCGTACTGCCTGTCCGCCTAAGAGAATGCGCCTATAACAGGCGCTAACTTCTCGCCGCGCTTGCCGCAAGAGCTCACTGAGCTCAGGGTGGCGCAGTAGCAATGTATCCCGCTTGCCCAATACTACTTCCACGTTAAATCCGAGCATTTCCGCCGCTCTTGGGTTGATCAGTTCGATATTCTCTCTGTTGTCTATGAGGAGCACCCCATCGCGCAGCGACCCTAGGACGGCCTGTAATTTTTCGGCGGTCACTTGTACCCTATGTAGCTCTCTCTCCAAATTGTCCGCCATATTATTTAGAGCCCTTGCCAATTGCCTGATTTCGGTCGGGCCACTCACATCTGCCCGGCGATGAAAGTCGCCATTGGCAATGCCTAAGGCCACCTCTGCCATCAGCCGCAATGGTTTGCGCACGGCTTGGGTGTAAATAATAGCTAAAAGCGAGCCGACAATGAGTGCCAAAAGGGCGCGGAGTTCCGTTGTCAGCCACACTCCCAAGACTCCGAGAGACAGGGCCATTAAAAGCATCACCATGACGGAAAGCCTGGCCCTGAGACTCTTAAGCATGAAGATGCTCAGCCAGTTTGTACCCGACGCCGCGCACTGTGAGCAAGACCTTGGGGTCGCTCGGGTCCTTTTCTATACGTTTACGCAACCAAGTGATGTGCACATCTACTGTCCTCGTCTCCCCGGCATAATCTATCCCCCACACCTTTTCGAGGAGCTCGTCGCGGGAAAAAACCCGGCCGGGGTTGCGGATTAGCAGATGCAGTATGTCAAACAACTTCGGGGTCAGCAATAGATCTTTTTCGCCCCAGTAGGCGACGTACTTTTGGGGGTACAGGGTAAACGGGCCGTAACTAAGACCCTCATCGGTCGAGCCCTCCGGCACAGCCAGAACCTCTTTCCGACGCAATACTGCCTTGATCCGGGCCAGGAGAACGTTCAAGGAAAACGGCTTGGTAATATAGTCGTCTGCACCCACTTCCAGACCAACGACAGTGTCCATCTCGGTGTCCTTGGCCGTGACCATGATGATCGGCACATCCGACTGCGCCCGCAGCTGGCGACAAACCTCAAGGCCATCCAGCCCCGGCAACATGCGGTCGAGCAGGATGACATCTGGGTTGACTTCGCGGGCCTGCTTTAAGGCATCTAGCCCATTGTCCGCGGTATAGACCTCGTAGGACTCGCGTTTCAAAGCGTAGCTAAGCCCTGACCGAATATTCTCCTCGTCATCCACAATGAGTATTTTGCGCGGCATAGCACACCCCCTCAAAAATTGTTCCCAGCGACGTGGCTAGGCACCTCCGTACAGCACTTATTTCAGCGCAAAAAGGAGTTGCCCCGAGGCGACTAATTGATCGCCGACAAAAGCCTTAGCCATGCCTTTGCCAATACCAAACTTGAGCCCTTGTAACTCTACCTCTAAGCGCAGACCATCCCCCGGACGCACCTCGGCCCTAAAGCGCACCGCATCTATGCCCGCGAACAGGGCCAATTTACCCTGGTGTTCCGGCACGGAGAGCAAAGCCACTGCACCTACTTGCGCTAAAGCCTCGACAATCAGGACGCCCGGCATGATGGGATAGTCAGGGAAGTGACCGCCAAAGAATGGTTCGTTGATGGTCACTTGTTTGTGACCCACCGCCCTTACCCCAGGGGTAAGTTCCGATACACGATCGATGAGCAAGAAGGGATACCGATGGGGGATAATCTTTTTGATGTCATCTATGTTGAGCATGCTATTTTCGCTCCCGCCGAGAGTATTCCATGGTGCTACGCAGGGCCTCGAGGTTCTCGAGGGCCACTCCGGTACCGCGGGCTACGCAGCTTACGGGGTCATCCGCCACCGCACAGGGCACCTGGGTCACCTCGGCAATCAGCTTGTCCAGCCCGTCGAGCAATGAACCCCCGCCCGTCATGATAATGCCCTTCTCGACAATGTCCGAAGACAGCTCTGGCGGCGTGCGCTCAAGGACGGAGCGCACCAGGGCTACGATGCTGTTGGTCGGTTCGGCAAAGGCGTCTAGGCACTCAGTCGAGCAAATACTAATCGCCGCCGGCAACCCCGATACTAGGTCACGACCCCTGACCTCCATGGTGGCATTGCGCCCACTCGGAAAAACCGTTCCTACTTTAATTTTGATTTCTTCCGCGGTGCGCTCGCCGATAAGCAGGTTGTAGCGCTTTTTGACGTAGCGCACCATGGCTTCGTCAAATTTGTCGCCACCAATGCGCACAGCGTCGCTGAGCACGATGCCGCCAAGCGACATCAGGGCCACATCGGTGGTGCCGCCGCCAATGTCCAGGACCATGTTCCCATTGGGCTTAGTGATATCTATCCCTGCGCCAAGGGCCGCCGCCACCGGTTCCTCAATCAAGAACCATTCTTTAGCACCGGCATTACGCACGGCGTCTTCGACCGCCCGCTTCTCAACCGAGGTAGTATTCGAAGGCACACAGACGATGACCCGCGGCTTGAATAAGGGATTGCTGCCACAAACTTTATGGATGAAATGCTTAAGCATGCGCTCGGTGATATCGAAGTCCGCAATAACACCCTCCCGCAACGGTCGTACGGCAATTATATGCCCCGGCGTGCGACCAATCATGCGCCGCGCTTCCTCACCAATGGCCAAGATGCGATTAGTATTGCGCTCAATGGCCACCACGGCGGGCTCATTGAGCACTACCCCCTTGCCCCGCACATAGACCAGTACGGTAGCAGTTCCCAAGTCTATCCCGATGTCCTTTCCTCCGAACCACACATCATTGACCCCCTTAAAATGCTTGTCTGCAAACAAAAACCGCAATGCCGACTGTCAGCTTGCCACATGATATGTTCTACACAGCCGGCGCTTTCCCTGCAAGGGTGTGCGGCGATAATGGAACGGCGCTGGGCAATAAGCCCCGCGCCGTCATTCTCCCTTATACTTGCGCCTAGTGGCGTCGCCGCCACGCAGATGCCGCGTCGCTTTGTTATAGCTTAAGACTTCGCTTACCTCTTCATACATTCCGGCATTAATGGCGCGCAGTCTTTCGGTGATGTCCTTGTGCACCGTGCTCTTACTGACATTGAAGTGGTCAGCGGCGGAGCGTACGGTCGCCTTGGTGTCGGCGACATACTTGGCAATCTCCAGCACCCGCTCATAGATGTGGTCGTTCACCGCAAATCTCCCCCATCGCTCACAATCTTCAGTACATGTATATGAGCGCGGAAATGGGATATGCCTGAAATCAATTGCACCTGGCGGATTGGGAGCACCCGGCTGTTGACTTTCAATGGCAAGTTACAACCTGGGGCTATGCGATGAAAGTGACGAACTTAGGTTAAAAGGCCTGCTATCCCCTGCACCACGAAGTACAATGCCAATAATATCGCTACCACTTTGCTGGCATGGCTAAAGATGGGAACCTTCATTGCCCTCTGGATGGACACCGCATCAAGTCCGGCATGCATCGCACCCACTAAGATTAGCATCGGCAAAGCGAAGGCCAGATTGTAAATGAATATGTTCTGCGCAAACACGAGCGGCTCTGCCTTGGCCAGGTACATCACTATGGGCAGATAGACTTGCCCTGTGCAGACGAACTCAAAACCAGAGGAAAGCACCCCCAAAAAAAATACCGCCAAGTAACCCATCTTGGGGTGGCGGAGAGCATTTATACGCCTAGCCAACGCTAACTTGAACCTGCCCAACAGGCTGGGCGGCGAGATTGCTAAGTATAATAAGCCCGCGCCGCCAAGGAGGTACATACCCGCCCTTAAGGCGGGCAGCCCACGCAAGGGGGACAATACTTGACCGAGCCCCAACCCAATCAAGAAATAGGTGCCAACGACACCCAGTATAAACAGCAGCCCCGTCTTTAAGATGTTTTTCCGTCCAACCACTAAACTCATGGACAGCAACACTAACAGTACATTCAAGGTGCAGGGGTTTAGACCATCGGCCAGACCCGCTGCCAGCACCCCAGCCAGGCCAAGCTCTGGGGATGGTGCGGGCGAGGTTGGCAGGTCGGCGGCACCAAAAACCCCTAGCATCTGCGCTTCACGAGTAAAAAAGGCGGGAACGGTGCCCGCCGTCTCTGGGGGAAGATTTCGCGCCTTTATTAGACTCACCATGAGACGCAGGTTTTCTGCTCTATTGATATCGAGGACGATTAGCTCTAGACCCTTCTCTTGACTTAATCGCTCGACAAGGGGCAAAAGGTCTTCACAATCTCGGCATCCCGGGGACGTAAAATAGACTGCGCGGTCGCCAAATGGCCAGGTAGGATGAGGAGCGGCGGCGATGGTCGTGCCTAAGTGGTTGCCACATCAGCCTTGGCTGGTCGCGGGCAGGCGCTCCACAGGAAAGGGCGGGCACAAGGCGGTGGACGCCTGGCCCACTGTCCTCGCCACCTGGGTCCTCCCAAAATCCAGCACCCGGCCAATGTTGGTGTGCGGAGGCATCGCCGGCAAGTCGCCTAAATCGACCTTACTGCCGTAGTTGCCATGAAAATCACTGCCTGCGGTCAATATCAGGTGGCGCTGTTTGGCGAGGGCGAGTATTGTTGCCTTGTCGACGGGACTGTTGTCGCAGTGGTGGAGCTCGATGCCGTCTAGACCGGTGTCCCATAGCTCCTCAATTAGGTCAAAGCTACTTTCCTCTTGCCCGGGATGAGCGAAGATAGCCTGCCCTCCGTCTTCTTTAACCGCCTGAATAGCCTCGTGCACGTCTACATAAAGGATGTCGCGGGCGCAGAGGCCATCTTTGCCAAATAACTGCCGGTACAATGTCACGTAATCGCTTTGCCCATATCCTTTATTGATGAGCACTTCCATCATGTGGGCCTTATAGATTGAAGTGCTATGGCGAGCCTTCTCCAAGACTTCCGCAGGCGAAATATCGTAGCCTAGGCTGCTGAGGGTCGCTAACTGCCAGAGGGAGTTCTCGCGCCGTCTCATTAAGAGCGGAGCACAAAGCCTGGTGATGGCCGGGGCCGGCAGGACGAAGTTGTAACCTAGAATATGAGCCTTTTTCTTCCGTTTAAAGTCAAAGGCCGAGATTTCAACGCCGGGAATGACACTGATGCCCAGCGCCTTGCCTAACTCGAGAGCACGCCCTACGCCAGATACCGTATCGTGATCGGTGATTGCTATGTGACTGACTCCGCGTGACTCTGCCAACCCAAGTGTCTGGGCAATGGAGTAGTCGCTGTCCGAAATGTGGGTGTGGACATGCATGTCGATACTCATCTGCCACCTCTTATCTCAAATTTTGGGCCGTTAGCCGGCCTGCACTCATCGCGAGGACTCTGTCGCAAACGCCATCCATAAACTCAAGGTCGTGAAAAATGCCGAGCAGAGAGGTGCCTTCAGTTTTGAGCTTCACTAGCAGTTCTTTAACGCGGGCTTTTGATTCATGGTCGAGCGAGGCGGTGGGCTCATCAAGCAGCAATAGGCGCGGTTTCTTGGCCATGGCCCGGGCGATGTTCAAACGGAGTTTTTCGCCGCCCGAGAAGGTCTGCGGGAAAACATCCCACAAACTTTGGTCCAACTCAAAATGGGCGAGCAACTTCTCTGTCGCCTGGCGCACCTGTGGAAGGTCGAGGCCGTCGTCGAGCATCGCGCTTTCGACAATTCCGCGGGCGGTGATGCGCGGCAAGACGCTAAGGAACTGTGACACATACCCAATTTCCTGCCGCCTCAAGTGTGCGATCCTACGCTCACTGGCTTTTGCTAAATCCAGTGAGCCGAAGCGGGCCGAGTCGTACCAGATGTGCCCGCTTTGGGGTAAGTAGGTGCGGTAGATACACTTGAGGATGGTCGATTTGCCGGAGCCGCTACGCCCGGTAATACCGACGAATTCGCCTCGCCCGAGCACTAGGTGGACGTCTTGGCAACCAACCAGCACCTTCGGCCCTGGAAAAAGGGCAAAGTGTTTGTTAAGCCCGCTCACTTTTAAGACCTCGCCCATGATTTTACCTCACCGTCCCATGCTTGGTGACAAACTCTTCTGGGGTGAGCAAGAAGTCTTGGAAACGCTCTTTAATTAGCTCATACTCCCAGTCCCACCACTTAATTTCCTGCATTTTTTGGGCTATCGCCGTGGAGAGTCTCTCCCGGATGAAGAGGGCTGGCACCCCCCCGACAATTGCGTACGGTGCTACGTCGCGCGTGACCACCGCACCGCTACCCACCACTGCGCCATGCCCAACGGTAACCCCGGGAAGGATGATAGCATTGTGACCCAGCCAGACATCATGCCCTATCTCTACCTTTTGAGCCTGCCGCCAGGCGAAAAACTCTGCATCGTCCTCGTCGGCCAGGCCATAGAGTTGGCGTCGATAAGTAAAATGGTGCAGGGTAGGTCTATCGAGAGGGTGTTGCACCGCGCCAATCCTCACCATCGCGGCGATGTTGACAAACTTGCCAACCACTGCGTTTTGCAGCTGATTGAACCCGGAAGTATACGAAAAATCGCCGAAAACCACATTGTCCCAAACATTATAAGGACCTACTTCCGTCCAAGTGCCAAGAGTGACGTTGTGGAGCGTGCAATCGTTGTGTATGGTTGGCTGAGCCGACAATTGCTTCTGCCCGATCATACCGCCACCCGCCGGCGGGAATAGTGGAGCTGCGAAACTAGCTGCCCATCGACCCAGACCGAGGTAATCATCGGCAGGCAATCCTCTCCTTGAGCAATGATTACTAGATCGGCCTTCTTCCCCTCGGCTAGGGAGCCGTAGTCTTTGCTAAGGCCAAGCGCCTTGGCTGGATTGATGGTAATGAATTTAATAAATTCGGCTAAACCGTAGCCCAGTTCCTGCTCCAGCAAAAAGACGGCGTGCAACAGGGACGCCGGGTAGTAGTCGCTACAGAGGATATCGATGCATCCTTCCTTGATGGCCTCTTTGGCCGAGAGATTGCCGGAGTGCGACCCGCCCAGCAGCACATTAGGAGCGCCGGCCACGGTGAACATGCCCCGCTCTTTCGCGCCTCGAGCAATGTTCATAGTGACGGGGAACTCGGAGATGGTGGTGCCCAAACTTTTTACTAAATTTAGTTTAGCCAGCGAGTCATCATCATGGGAGGCTAGGGTGACGCCGTTTTCTTGGGCGATTTTACTGATGTGCATGATTGTGGCTAAGTCAAGCTTTTCCTTATTCTTGGCCTCCGCAATGTGCGTCGCTAATTCACACTCCGTAAGCTGGCAGTAGCCATTCACCGTAGCCTTATAGGTCTCTAAATCCCGATACTGCCCTTGACCGGGGGTGTGGTCCATGAAAGAGAGCAGGTGAATCCTCTTGTCCCTGAGGTGAGCGATTAAGTAGGGGACTTCGTCGACATTATCGATTTCGTAACGCGCGTGAAAGCGATGGTTGATGAGGTTAACACTATGATTTAGTTCCTCTATTAGCTCGACTAGTTTTTTAACGCTTTCTGACGTTCTGATTTTTTTGGGGGTAAAGATGGATTCCTTATAAAGGGAAAGTGAGTGGTACATGGTGGTAATGCCTTGGTTGATGAGCTGCTTTTCTGCCTCGCGCAGGGCCATCTTGAGGTCGAGCACGCTACTGGGACGGGGAGAGGCCATATGCTCGATATAGTCGGAATGCATGTCTATAAAGCCGGGGGCAATGAAACTGCCTGAAGCGTCGATCACTCTGTAGCCGTCTGGGTTGATTTCGCCCTCTTTGGCAATTCGTGCAATGCGGTCGCCCGAGATGAGGAGGTCACAGGCATTTTGCAGGCGGTCTTCAAGGACTAGAATGCCATTTTTAATCAGGTACACAATATTTCCTCCCTCTGCTATAGCAGCGATTGCACCAATTTCTGGGTGTAAGGGTGTTGCGGATCCTCTAGCACTTGGTCCGTCAACCCCTGCTCGACAATTTTTCCATCGAGCATCACTATGGTCCGCTCGGCCAGCATGCGGATCACTGCCAGATCATGCGAGACCACAATCATACTAATACTGAGCTCCCGCTGTATCCCTTTGATGAGATCGAGGACTTTCGCTTGAACGGAAAGGTCTAGCCCGGTAGTAATTTCATCTAGCAAGAGAATGGGCGGGTTATTCGAAAGTGCCTTGGCTATTTGGACCCGTTGCTGCATGCCCCCTGAGAAAGTGGCGGGCGTCTCCAGGAAGCGATACGGGGGGATATCTACTTTGTGTAGCAGTGAGGTGGCCCTACCTGTCATCTCGTCAACAGAGCGCCCGCCTGCGGCAATGAGTTTTTCGGCGATATTGCCGATGGAAGAAAAGCTCATGCGTAGGCCCATGTAGGGGTTTTGGTAGACCATGCCGAGATGGTAGTTGCGAATATATCGCTTCTGTTGGCCGGTTTCGGTAAAGATATTAACTTGCCCACTTTTGTAACCCTGAAGAAAGGCCTCTCCGCTGCTGGCCTCCTCATCGAAGTACAGGCAACGGAGCAGGGTTGATTTGCCCGAGCCGGATTCTCCGACCACACCAAGAATTTCGCCGCCGTAAAGCTCCAAAGAGACATCCGCACAGGCGTAGGTCGTGCGACAGTTGGGGCAGTAATTCCGCTGCAAGTGCCTCTCGTCAAGGTCAGCACATTTTTCGCAACCGCTGCCAAACTGTTTGCGAAAATTCTGGAGAGAAAGTACAGCTCCTTCGTTAGTCTCCACTTTGCTCCCCCCTGTCTAGGCGCGACTTACTGCTTTGCCTCTGCCGGCAGTAGCCGGTATCATTGCACTCATAAAATGGTCCCGCTCCTGCCGCTTGAACGGACTCGTCGAGAAAAACGCCCTCGGCGCCACAGAGACGACAAATCTTACCGTGCATGCTCTCGCTGACGAATGGGCGATCGACAAAGGCTAGTGACTCTACCTTGGTGTAGGGCGGCAGAGCATAAATCTTTTTTTCGCGGCCCGCGCCAAACAAGATTAGAGCCGCACAATCATTTAGCCTCCTGTTATCATAGCGCGGGATGGGGCTTGGGGACATCACATAGCGCTCATGCACCATCGTCGGGTGGTCAGCTCCGGTCGCAGTACACCCATACTTCATAATCTGCTCAAACAGCGATAGCCAGACTCCGCTGTATTCCTTTTCGGCATGCAATCTTTTGGCCCTTAGTTCGCTTTGCTCCGTTTCCCGCAAGGGCTCAGGTATCGGCACTTGGAGAATGAGAATCTGCTCGCCCGTAAGGGGCACCTCCGGCACACGGTGCCTGCTCTGCACGATGCTGGCCTCGCTTGTTTCGGCAGTCTCGAGCACGCCCGTCATCTGTTGAATAAATTTTCTGATGCTTACTGCATTGACGGAGTCGTCTGACCCTTGATCAATAACCTTGATGACGTCCTTTTTGCCCACTATGGCCAACATCACCTGCAAACCACCTGTACCCCAGCCGCGCGCAATAGGCATCTCGCGCGAGGCAAACGGGACCTGGTACCCAGGAATGGCGACGGCCTTGAGCAGAGCCCTTCTGATTTCACGTTTGGACTGTTCATCAAAGAAGGCGAAATTATACTTATTCATCGTTCACCCCGATTGATCCGACGCGCCGCGTCCAGTTCAGATTGGAAGGTTACATAATGTGGCAATTTCAAGTGCGAAATAAAACCGCTGGCTTCAACGGAATCAATGTGGGTTAGGACAAATTCCTCGTCGTGAACGGGAGAGTCAGGGATAGGGTGTTCGAGACAATAGTCTAGGACACTCATGGCAATGGCCTTACTCTCGTTCTGGCCGAAGCACAGGCCGTACCCGAGGCGAATTTCTATTTCTTGCTTACCGCCCTGCCCTTTCTTGGCGGCGGGGATGATGGCATCTACTTCGGTCACGCGCACTTGCCCGAGGTACAGGGCCTCGTCGTCGCTGTCACACGCCCCTAGTGGGTAATCTATCGTTATGGCTACTCTACCAACCATCAACGCGGCGACAGTCGGATGAGCCGCTAGGCCGTAGCCACGTATTGCAGCGTAGCCAAGGGCCACCACCGCACCGCTTTCGCCGCGGGTCAAGGTCTGCAACCGTTCGCTGCGCTCCGCCGGAAAGGTCATGCTCTGGCGGGTGATGTCGCGCGGAGCGGTATCGTCTTGCTGCATACGCCGTAGTAGCCCTTCACTCCGCAGTATGTCCGTGACGCGGGGCAGTTCTACCCGAGGCATGACACTAGGCTTTTCGGCTTCCTGCTCCCTTTGAAAAGCGGCCAGCCACGCGCGCACATTGGCTGACGTTTCCTTTTCTAGGTTAAAGTCGAGCAGGCGATGCGTATAGTCGGCCGATGCCCCTAGTAGCTGCCCGCCGGCAATGTCTTTAAAGGCAGCTGATATTCTGCGCTCCACGAACATGGAGCCCATCGAAGTAAGGCGTGAATAGTACTTGCGCGGCAAGGTGGAGCGGTAGGCCCGGAGGAGGAAGGTGGCTTCCTCTGGGTTGCCCTCAGCCTGCTTGATGGCCAAGGCCGCCAATTCCTTCGCGTACAGACTGGCCTCGGACATAACTCTATCCACCAAGGCGCGCAGACCGCTCCTAATAGCCTTGACGGCAATCGTCCGGCGCTCTCGCAATCGCTCGTAACGCAATCGTTTTATTGATTCGGCAATGGCTGCTTCCCCGCCCTTGACTGCAACGTAGGCCAAGAGCCTCACCTCACCTTCGATATTGTCGTCGTGCGCGGGATGGCGAACAGTCTATGGTCCTCGTCCACAAAAAGCATTTCGATGCCGAGGGGGTACTCCACATTTTTTGCCGCCCGCGAATCAACAAACTCGGCATCAGTGATTATACTGGTGGGAGAAACCCATTGTATGCCAGGACCGCTCAACAAGAGCTCGTCATGGGCAGTATTTTTCTCCACCTCGACGATAACAGTGGCCGAAAGATGTGGAGCGACAAGATCTCCCAGCTTGCTGGCCTGGATGGCCTCTATTAAGGCGCCTTGGTCTCTGTCTTTCAGGACGAAGACAAAGTCGGCCTCCCCGAGCGGGGACACCCGCGCACCGCAGAGCTGGGTGACGTACCGCTCGGCATCCTCCTTGCGGCGACCGATGATGTGAAATGAAACCTCCGGATCTAAAAACATCATCATGAGCATCATCGTCGATTTGTAGCACGCTACGGGCAAGTCAAGCGCTGCGCTCTCGGGCCTGAGCGAGTGCATCGTGCCGGGTTTGGCGAGACAGTCTAGCAACTTGCGGTAGGCGGTCTGAACGCTGTGCACATAATCAACTTTCATCTCAGTGTGCTCCTTCGATATTCATCATTGAGAAATGCACCTTGGTGCGCTCGAGAGTGAGAGCCTCGCCAGCCTGTATTCTTGCCAGGTCATCTTCTGCCGCAGCCAGTTGCCCCTCCCACTCCTCTACCTCAGGTAGCTCCGCTTGGTAGGCCGCATCAATCACCGCTAGATGATAAGCAACTTTTGGCTGATGGTCCTGCACCAGTCCAATGCCAAGCGTGGTCCCTATTTGCACGCGACACTCGGTTACGAGCACTTCGCCCAGATAAAATAACTTGCCTTCGGCCTGGTCGCGCACCTTGACCATCACCAGTCCATTGTGGGGAGGCACAATGACCGTGACCTCATATTTTTGCAGGATCTGCTGTGATAACTTTTGGCAAACGGCCAGGCCGCTTTCGATTAGAATCTTGGTTCGTCTGAGGCGCTGCACAGCATTCCCCTCGCTTTCCTTAGCCAAATCTGAACTTGAACATATCGCCCCGATATTTCGCTTCGTAATATTCAATCGGGCTCAAAGAGGCGATGTCGTAATTGACCCCCTTTAAATTTACCAGCGGGACTTGACGTGGGCAGTTAAAGACCTTGGCGTCTTCTTCCGTAGCAAGGGTAATGTCCAGCAAGAAATCTCCGCAGCGTAGGCCCTCAATGTGATAATTTTTAAGGGCCGCAAACAACGATTCTGTCGCCACAAAGTTTTCGAGGTGGGCGAATTTTGCTTGGGACAAGTAGGAGGTGTGGGTGGCCACCACCAACCCCTCTACTCTCCGGGAACGCCTAAGCTCATACACTAGGTCTGTTTCAACCAGGCCCAGTCTTTGTGCCCAGGCCCGGTCAGCCACCCGGGTGTGGAGTGAAAGCAGCTCACTATGCACCTGCCATCCCTGCGCTTTGATCTCGGCGCTGAACCCTTTGCCGGAGTTAAGAGATACTTCGAGGCCGATCTTCTTCTGAGCAGTAAAGTGTCCGATACCTTGCTTGCCGTAAAGATAACCCAAATCTTCCAGGCGAGCGTAGGCTTTCTGCACCAAGGAGCGCGACATACCGAGCTCCTTCGCCAGGCCATGCTCGGAGGGCAGCCGTAGCTCGGGCTGGTGGCGCGTTGCCTCTATGGTAGCGAGAATTCTTTCCATAATATGGGCGACGCGCTCCTCGTTCCCGCGCATCTACGTCTGGACCCGCAGGCGCACTTTGATTTGGGTAGTGATGGTTTCGAGCACTAGAGCCACCGCCAAAACCAAGTAGGTGATGAAACCTACCTCGCGCAAATCGAAGTAATGCGCGCTCGCCAAAAACAAATCAAAGCCCAGGCCACCCGCTCCGGCGGCAGCACCCATGGCCAACGCCCCCACAAAGTTGATCTCAAAACGGACAAAGGTCCAAGACAAGAGGTAACTCTGCGCCGTCGGCAACACCGCTTGGCAGACTATTTGCCACCAACTCGCACCCGTGGCCCGCAATGCTTCGATAACGCCGCTGTCGACTTCTTCGAAGGCCTCCGAATAGGCTTTGACCAAGTACCCCACCGAGTGAAATGCCATGCCGGTAACCGCCGCCACGCTGCCTAGGCCGGCGGCGATGGCGAAGATGAGCACCCAAAGAATGGTCGGCACCGCCCTTATAAAGGCCACGCCCCCCTTGATTAGACTGGAAACTAGCGGCGAGGAAAGGTTCTGCGCCGCCAGTAAGCCAAAGAATAGCGCCAGGATAGCGCCAATGACCGTGGTCAGTAGCGCCAGGCTCAAGGTAATGAGCATGCCTTCAGCGGCTTCTACCAGGCTAAAATGGGTTAGTTGGGGGCTCAACATCAGCACCCGGAAATTGTCTATTGTCCCGAGGAAAGCATTATAGATATTGATGCCTTGGTAGTCGAAACTGGCAAAGGCGAGAACAGTAAGGGCCAGAAATGTGGCCATGGTCAGCCGCATGAAGAGTGTGCCCTTGTCGAGGGGTTTGTTCAATGCTCGGTGTTGGCCAAGACGAGGGCGGACTTTGGGTTGCCAGAGTGGGGCGAGAGACTGCTCGCGTTGCATTACAAAATCACCCTCCTAATGTGATTCGAGATATATTCGATTACCAAGATAGTCACTACGATGACGATGACCACCAGACTGGCGGCGTGGTAATTCATGCTTTTGTAAAAAAGCGCGAAGGAGAAGCCGATACCGGTGCCGGTGAGTATGCCCAGCAGGGTAGCGTCCCGGATATTGGTTTCGACCATGTAGAGCATCCAGCTAATCATCTGCGGAAGGCTGGCCGGAAGCACCGCCTGAAAAATTATCTGCATGTAGCTGGCACCGGTCGCGGTCAAGGCCTCGATGGAACTCGCCGTGGTTTCGTCAAATGTTTCCATGAAAACCCTAGTTAAAAACCCAAAGGTAGAAAAAAACAAGGCGAGGAAACCCGTTAAAGAGCTCTGGCCAAAGGTGAAGAGGAGGATCATCGCCCAAGCAACAGCAGGTATATTGCGCAAAAATGAGGCTACACTGCGGCTCATGAGGCGCAAGGCATCGTTTACCTTGGTGGTCTGTGCGCCTAACAAGGCGAAGAAAGTGGCAGAAAAAGCCGCGACCGTGGTTGCGGCTATAGACATGAGCACCGTTTCTCGCAGTCTATTTATGATGGATGGCAGACGAGTGAGAGACTGCTCATTAGGGTAAAAATTGGTCGCTACCCAGCGCAGAGCGTCTAGACCGCTAATCAACCCGGTCACTGGGTCATACTCGGTGATAAACGCCGCCGCAAGGGAGAGAAAGCCTAGGCCCAAGAGAACTTTCAGGGTGTTGCTTCTTTTTTTGATGAGGTAATCAGCCGACATGGTTCCCTCCGCTGCCCAATAAGAGGTCTCCCGCCTCAGACCCGTAGATGTCATGGATGGTTTCGGCAGTTAGGTGCTCCGTCAACCCATCATAGACGACGCGGCCACGCTTAACGCCAATGATGCGCTCCGCATAGGCGAGGGCAACATGGACTTGGTGCAGGTTGACGAGACAGGTTATGCCAAGCTCGGTGTTTATTTTTTTTAAGTAGTCCATAATCACCTTGGAGGCATTGGGGTCAAGTGAGGAGATGGGCTCATCGCAGAGCAAAAGCTTCGGGTCTTGAAGCAAAGCGCGGGCAATGCCCACCCTTTGCTTCTGCCCGCCGCTCAGCTGGTCACATCTTTGGTAAACCTGCTCCTCCAACCCTACCAAACGCAGGACTCGCAGCGCTTGGGCCTTTTCTTCCTCACTGTAGATACCCAAGGCTCCTGCCCAGGTCGATTTATATCCAAGCCGGCCATGCAAGACATTCTCGAGCACACACAGGCGGTTGACTAGATTGTAGTGCTGAAAGATCATACCTACTTTGGTGCGCATTTTGCGCAACTCCCTTTTGTCGAGAGAGCCCACATCGAGCCCGTCAAAAGTGACGACACCGCTGGTGACCTCGACAATGCGATTGATGCAGCGCAGCAAAGTCGATTTGCCGGCACCGGAGGAGCCGATGATGACGACAAACTCCCCCGGCTCAATCGCAAAAGAAACATCAGAGAGAGCTACAATGCGCTCGTTATAGTGCTTGCTCACGCCTTTCACCGTTAACAGTGACATTTTGAGCTCCCCCGATCTACTCGTTTATTTTCCGCCCAGCGCTCTGATAGGGTTGAACCACGCGTCGTCAACTACGAGGAAGCGCTGTCCTTGACGATAGAAACCCTTGAAGGCTGAGCCGCTCGGGATAAAGATGCGCTCGTTCTTGGTTACTTCTTCGCTGGTAAATAAAGTGCGCAGGGCGGCGAGGTCTTTGGCGTTAACGGTACCTGTGTTGACGACAAACGGGGCGTTTAGCACCGGGATAGAAGAGATTAAGACGAACCTTGCACCCGGCATCGTATTAAATGGTGCGGGAGCGGTGTCTCTGACACGGTAAACGGCGCCCGCCTGGTTATGAGTTCCAGAGACAAGCTCGATGTCGTTGGCAATGCAAACGTCGCAAGTGGCGGCAATGTCCGCGCGGTCGGAGAGGACATTAAATGTCGAACCTTGATGTGAGCCCCCGTAAAGCACCGCACTGAATAATTTGCCTTGGCCACCTTCGGTAACATCCTCTTGTTTTATGTTTTGCCAAGGAGACTTTGCCGAGAAGTGATTGACGATGGCCGCGGCAGGCACCACAAAGCCAGAGGTTGAAGCGGTGGAAACAAATGAAAAACGCTTGCCGGCAATATTGTCCAGCGAAAAGGTATCGCCGGTTTTATACTGACCCTCATTGCCTTCTTTGACAATCATCCAGCTATAGTACACGGCATCAGAGAGTGTGCCGGAGCGTCCGCTGTTCACCACAAGCGGGAGCACCTTAGCATTGCGGGTGTTGGCCATAATGTAACCGACAGCACCCATGAAGGCGAGGTCAGCCTGGCCGGAGACGATAGCCTCGATGGCGATGACGTAGTCGGTGGTGAGCTTGTGCTCTACCGTCTTGCCGGTGGCCTGTGCTACTATTTTGCCGATTTCGTCGCGAGCGTCCTTGACGTCCATCCCAGATTCATTCGGGTACCACACCATGGTGATTGTTTTGTCCTCGACTAGACCGCAGCCGGTAAGGAGAGAGGCAAGGAGAGTCACTGCCACGAGAATGAGAGCCAATTTTTTCATCGGTCGACCCCTTTCTATCTACTCTGCCTACACCTTACCACCCAACAATTTTGCACAAGTTAACCTACTTTTAATTTTTTGTAATATATTCGGCCTCACTAACTTCCCCCACCTTGCCTTACAGCATGATGGGGGAAATTAGGCTAGACATGTTCGTTATGCTCAATTTTACTCCTTGGCCATCACTTGGCTAAAATTGCCCTTACTTCTTCGGCCGTAGCCATCCGCAATATCCGGCGCGCTAACCCCTCATCTCCATCACTGTTGCGGATGGCCTCCTTGACCATGGGGATGGCTGTCGCGCTCATGCTCAACTCATCGAGGCCCATGGAGGCGAGTAACTTTGTAGCCTGTAAGTCGCCAGCCATCTCACCACAGAGACCCACCCAAATGCCCCGAGCATGGGCCGCCTTTATGGTCATCTCGATGAACCGCAAGACGGCAGGGTTAAAATGGTCGTATAAGTAGCTGACGGCTTGGTTCCCTCTATCTACCGCCAGGGTGTACTGGGTCAAGTCGTTCGTGCCAATGCTAAAAAAATCGCATTCCTCGGCGAGCGTCGGTGCCATGACGGCGGCCGCCGGCGTTTCTACCATGATACCCACGGGAACATAAGTTGACACGGCGACCCCCTCGTCTAAGAGTTCGCTCTTGGCTCGATTGATAAGCCCTTTGGCCGCCAAGATTTCGCTTTGGTTGATGATCATAGGGAGCATCAACGCCACATTGCCATGAGCGCTCGCTCGGAGAATGGCTCTGACTTGGGTCAGGAAAAGATCGGGGCGCTGAAGAGAAATTCTGATGGCCCTTAAGCCGAGGTACGGGTTCTCCTCTTTTGGTATGTCTAGGTAGGGCAAGGGCTTATCGCCGCCTATGTCTAGTGTCCTGATAACACAGAGATGCTCTTGGCACCTTTTGACAACATAGGCATAGGCCTCATACTGCTCCTGCTCGCTGGGCAGACTGTCCCTTCCCATGAAGATGAATTCGGTGCGCAAGAGGCCCACGCCCTCACAACCATGCCGCACCGCGGCCTCAATTTCTAAGGGATTGCCTATGTTCGCCGCCACAATAATCCGCTTGCCATTTGTTGTCTTCGCGGGCCAGGAAGCGGTTTTCGCATTCTCTGCCGCCAACACCTGCCGCTCATGCACGAGGGCCTGATAATGGGCTACCTCTGCCGGGGTTGGCTCGACGATGATCTCACCCTTTATGCCGTCGAGGATGACTGCTGTGCCCTCGGTCAACTTGTCTAGCTGTCCTTCTACAAGGCCAACAATCGTCACCAGTCCCCGCGCCTTGGCCATGATGATGGCATGGGTAGTCTCGCTCCCCTGCCCTAGGATTAACCCGACAACTTTGTCCTCCGGCAGGTTGGCAACTACGGAGGGGGCAATTTCTGCAGCGCATAGTATAGTCGCTTCGTCAGGGAATTCTAGGGCCGGTACAGCCAACAGCAGGCTCGCCATCTTACTGCCAATATCTCTAATATCTGCGGCTCGTTCGCGCAGGTAAGGGTCTTTTAACCCTAGGAACATCACGGCAATTTCTTCGCAGGCCGCCCTCACCGCTAGTGGGGCGGACGCGCGACTATTAATCCGGCCCAGAATGCTTTCCTCTAAGACCGGATCGGTGATAATGCTCTGGTGAGCCTCCAGAATAGTGGCTGTCTCAGTGCTACCGGTGGCTTTCGCCTTAACAACGGCATCGGCAATGCCTTGTACCGCCTGCCGATGAGCAGCGTGGTACTTTTGGGTCTCTTCGGCCACCGTCCCCTGTTGGTACTGGGCCAGGTACGCGTCCCACGCCTTGACGGGAAACATAATCTTGCCGATAGCTACGCCAGCCACTATCCCCCTACCTTGCAAAGTATCCATCAGTATCCTCCCGCCTGTGAGTCGCTCTACCGTCTTTACTATTCCTCATAAAATTTATGGGCAATGAGGTCGGTGATGGCTTGCAGGCACTCGTCTTCATCCGGTCCATCCACCGCAATGCGCAGCTCTGACTGAGCAGTAAGACCCAGCGCCATCACCATGAGGATACTTTTGGCGTTGGCGGTCCTATTGTTACCCTGTATATGCACTGTGCTAACAAACTTTGCTGCGGTGGTGGTCAAGAGCGCCGCAGCGCGCGCATGGAGTCCTAGCTTATTGGTTAGCACTACCCTGGCCTCAATCATAGCCTCTCCCCCGCCCGCTTAATCTTACTTAGGACAGCCCGCTTAGAGGCAGTCAAACTCCTACTGCGAGGCGCCGCTATTCGCGTGACTGCTGTTTGGCGCGTTTTGCCCAAACAGCACTGTGTTTCCGGTGGTTGCTTCAACTACTTGCAGCAACCTTAAGCCGGGCATTTTCCTCCGCCCTGCCAGAAAGGCAAGTCTCCACCCGTCATCACTGCCACGAACTGCAGCAGTTTGCTTGCTCGCCTGTACTCCGATTGTATCGATATCAAAGAATTAGGTCAAGTCCACTGCCAGCATGTGTGTCGTCGGACAGTGGTTGTCACCCTGAACATTTCTTGAGATATTGCCGTTGTCGTCGTAGATGTGGCTAGTGACAGTGCCGGTGTTGGTTATAGACGGCAGCACGTTGGTAGTAAGACCTGCGCCAGTACCCTTTTGGCACGCATAAGTCGTAACATGCGTAGCTGTCGTGCTGATAATAGACGCCTGCAGACGGCCCAGGAGGTCGCAAGCATAGCCGATAGCCCCTCCACTTTTTAGTGTTACCTTGGTTGACGGTTGTCCTTATCGAAGGTGTGGTTGGTTACGACTGGGCCGTAGAATTCGAGCTCAAACAGCGAGTAGCCAAACACATCCCCTTTCTTTAGAACTTATTTCTTGATTCCACTGCAATAACTCCGGCTCTGCCGCAACAAATCATAAGATAGCCAAACAATGGTGCCTATAAAGCGTTCCCAATAGTAATAGATTCTAAATATGCGAAAATAACACTCTAATGGCATGTCGCCACGACCGATAATCATGTTTTTCGTAGCGACGGTGTATTACACCGTCGTCCTTGGAGCAGGACTGAGAGTAATTAAGAATGAAAAAAAGTAGAACTTACTTAGTGCAGTAGAATCATTTCTTTCCTTTACGAAAACGGTTATGCTGATAGGGCGCGCTGATAGAATATAAAAAAGGCGGAGGAAAATATGTTTACAAATGGCATAAATTCCTACAAAGTATTTGCAAGCAAAAGATATACGTACTTCTTTTTGTTGTACGCGTTATTCTTCCTCGCAAGCGGTCCTCTCGAAAAAGCAGTTCCTCTAGTTATCGCCTATCACGGATTTTCTGAAGCGACCTACGGCATCTTTTTATCGATGGTTTCATTTACTTTTATCTTTGCTCCTACGGTAATTGCTTACCTATCAATAAAAAAGTTCGGTCCATATGTGCTTGGGGTATTAGGTTCATTCATAGGTTTCTTAGGTGCGATAATGCTAAGTTTGGATTTATTACCTGCTTGGCTTGTCTTTTTGTTTTGTTATATGATTTTACTGGCAAGAGTAATTTTTAATTACTCAATCGGAAACAAAATCAATACAGTAATCGAAAGTCACAATCGGAGCAAGTATTTTGCACTGCGTGATCTTTTCCTTTTTGGTGCTATTTCAGTTGGTCTATTAGCTGGTGGATTCTTGACAGCGAGATTGAGCGTGCTGCACTTATATTTCATTTTTTCGTCTCTTTTCGTGCTAACTTGCTTATTCATTTTTGTCATGAGAGCACAGAGCATATTGGCTGATAATAATGGCACCCTTCATTCAGTTGAAAATTCAGACGACATTAAAAAGGTAAGCGAAGAACTTACGCTTACTTCGGTTTTGAAGACGAAAGTATTCTGGGCGTTTGTTCTCATAAATGTTTTTACCTCTATTTATAGCATCTCGGCGCGTTTCTTACCATTACTTGGTCTTCAGCTTGGATTTGACGTCTCAAGCCTGTTGACTTTGGTAGGAGTTGCAACGATTGCGAACGCTATTTTTGGTCTGGTACTGGGATATTTCTTTGACATGCGGAGTAGGAAACTGATTTATCTTATTGATATTTTTGTAGACTTAATACCTGCCTTGACCTTTGCGTTCACGGGCAGTACGGTGTTCTTTGTTATAGCTTATATTATTACTATATTAAAGGACGTATTTGCGCCTATATCATTCTCATATTTTTTTGACTGCTTCCCTGAAAGCAACGCTCAGTTTGTTTTGGGTTTGCTTTCATCTATCGATGGGGTAACTTCGACTATTGTACCAATTTTAGTCGGATTCTTGTGGCTAAAATCGCATAGACTTGTTTTTATTGCGGGAGCAGCTGGTATAGTGGGTGCTTTTCTAATTGCTTTTCTCGTCTTGCCAAACGTAAAAAAGGAGGCTTCTTGATGAAAGCATTGTGGGACAATTCTATTAGCATCTTAATCTAATGGCGAGATTAGTGACGAGGAATTCTTCGAGAATATACTTAAATTTAAAAGACTGGCTTTCAGCGACAAGTTTTAGCGAGAAAGCCAAAATGAACATTCTAGCTGCTTTGAGTTTGAGGGATATCAGACAAAAGGGACAGTCCCCTTTGCCCCCGGAAGACGGCGCCCCCGGGCGCATCATGACCGCCAAACTCGTCAGCGGTGAAATCGTAACCATCCCCAAATTAAAACACCACCTTTGCTTAAGCAGGGTGGTGTTTCTTTGATCTGCAATTTCCGAATGTAGATGTGCTTATCAATTTGGAATTGAGCCAAAATAGCCATTCGGGCTAATTGAAAAGTGAGCCACTTCTAGTGATAGCCCTAGATGCTTAAGGTGATGCTTGCTCATCACAATCATCGCCCCTGCCTTAACTCTGCAACTTAAAGGAGCAACATGGCGAGAGAAATTACCGCTCCGGTATACAGTAAAACCATCGTGCAATAGCCCATGATGTCTTTAATGCCTAGCTTGGCGATTGCCAACAAGGGTAGTGCCCAAAAAGGTTGAATCATGTTCGTCCAAGCATCGCCCCATGCAATGCTCATAGCCACTTGCGATGCCGGGACGCCCAGCGCCACTCCTGCTGGGATATTGATGGGCCCCTGCACAATCCATTGTCCACCACCGGAAGGAACGAATATGTTGATCAGACCACCTGCCCAAAAAGTAAAGAGTGGGAATGTCTCTGCGGTAGAGAAGGAAATAAACCAGTTGGCAATGATAGCTGCTAGCCCCGAGGCCACCATAATGCCCTGAATTCCTCCGTACAATGGGAACTGAAGCGCAATGCCACCTGCTCCTTTAATCGCGGCATTAATCGCTTTAACGTAGCTGATAGGTCTTTGATGCAAGATAACCCCGGCGATTAAGAAGATAAAGATCACGATGTTTAGCGTGAGCGAGCCGCCTTTCATAAAGAAATTGACGAGATACACAACACCCATCAAGCCAAACAACATATTCAACACGACGTTGTTCTCTAGTTTCGTGGCAAATGTGACTTCCTCAACCACCGTTAACTCCTCTATTTTCTCGTCTAAGAGGCGCGGATCTACTGTTTTAACATCCTTCTTATCCTTAGCCATAAAATAGAAGAGAATAGGCATCGTAAAGATGATAAACCAAGCTAGAAGAAGGTTCCACGGCGCAAAAATTGTCTCTGCCACCGGAACAATGCCTACTAAGCGCTCTACTATGCTTGGACTAGTGGCTATAGCCAAGGGAATGGAGCCAGAGAGACCCGCATGCCACACTACAAATCCAGAATAGGCTGCGGCCACCAACATACCATAGTCTACTCCCTTAACCGTCTTAGCTACTTCGCGGGCCAGCAGCGCGCCCACTACCAATCCGAATCCCCACTGCACCCAGCTGGCAATTGCGGCAACAAACACGACCAACATGATCCCCTGGACTGGACTTTTCGGCAGGCTAGCGAGAGCTTTGAGTACTCGGGTCACTGGCTTACTGCTAGCTAAAGCATGGCCGGTAATCAAAATGAGGGTCATCTGCATAGCAAAGGCTAGAATGCACCACATGCCCGCACCCCACATCTCGATCAACTCGAGCGGGCCTTTACCGGTAAGTAGCAAGGCTAAACCATACGCAAGAAAAGTCAAAATCAACGCGAACAGGTATGCATCGGGCAAGTAGTTGCGGCTGAGCCGAACAAAAAAATAGCGTGGCTAGTGCCGGCCTTCTATGCGCAGCCCCCCAAGAACAGCACTCGCATTGGCCAGTCAAGTCCATCCTAGTGTGTAAATTCCCTCGGCACAGTTCGCTAACAGCAACTCGCTTTCTTGTGCAACCTAAAGCATTTCTGGCGTGAAAGGTCCTTGGCAAAGAGGCCTGACACGGCAGTAGACAGTGGATTTCTCCACCATAGCGGCCCGTTCCTGCTGGGAAATTAATAAATTTTCAGTGAAGTTCACGTTATTTGTTCGAATGGACGTAAAAGAGGGGATTTGAGCCTTTGTAGGGCAAAAATTGAGCATGCAAAGGAGAAAGGGTGAACCTGTCGAATGGAGATGTTGTCAAGTCTTGCGCAACATCTGCTAGGTCGGGGTTTTCGCCCATCACGGTAAAGATATAGTTTGCTCACCTACACTGGTTAGCGACCTGGAGGAAAAAATAGGGGAATATCAACGTGGCAGCTCGTTCTATAAAACCAGCTCGTGCCAACCTGGAAGCAGTGATAGATATAGCGCTTGGGTATAAAGCTATCGATTGTTAGCAGTGCGGGATATCAACCGCGGTGGCTCAAGCATAAAACGGTATGAAGGAGCACTGAAATGAGGAAGAATAGCACGCACTACAGAAGCCTAGCGCTAATATTCTCCGAAAGAGGCTTCCTGCCAGTTTGGTTGGCGGGGCTATTTATAAACATTGCTGAAACTGCATTAGCGATTACAGTCACGTGGACCACTTGGGAATCTAGCGGATCTGCGACTGGTGTGGGGCTAGTGATAACGGCGCTTTCACTGCCTAGGCTCATTCTGGAGACTTTTATAGGTGAAGTTGTAGATATCTCAAGCCGAAGGAGTCTAATGATAATAGGGTGCTTCGGTACTCTGTTAGTCTCTATACTATTGTCCGTGTTCAGTGTAGCGGGCTTTATGCACAGGGGTTTGCTTACCGTTTTAGTCGTTTTGTTCTTGCCAGTGTGTAGTATGCTATTTCACCGTGCGCGTTCATCGCTGCTACCAAAACTTTTCCCTGATGCGACCACACTATTGCAGGTTTACTCCATACTCAGCACCACAAGCGAAGGGATGGCATTTGTTGGGGGAGGTGTTGCTCTACTGATTTCGTTCCTGGGTGCATCTAGGGTTATTTTCGGTGTCATAGTATTCGCTCTGCTCGCTACACTATTTGCTGGCTTAGTGCCCGATTGTGATGCAGATAGGAAACAGGTTAGGGTAAGGTTACCTTCACGAAAGACGCAATCTGAATCACTTGGTAAAATACTTCAGAACAGATTCCTTGTTTGGTTTGTCGCAGTCATTGCGCTTTCTAATGTTCCTCACAAAGCCATCAACGCTATGCTCATCCCGTTGGCTTCCTCCCGTTTTGAGGCGGGAGCTCAAGGGTACGGGCTAATGGAACTGGCACTTAGCCTGGGTGCAATCAGTAGTTATCTTCTCTCAGGAGCACTTTTCGCTAAGAAATGTCCATACCGCATGACCATATTAGGTCTCGCATGGAGTGGAGTCGCTGTTACCCTTGTACCCTTATCGACGAATTATGCCATGATCATTCTTCTCGTAACGTATGGGCTCTCTGAAGGCTTCTTCTTGCCTGCTTACACGAGGTTCTCACTGGCCATTAACGACAGTTCCCGCGGAAGGGCCTATGCCCTATTCAACAGTATAGCTCTAGTACTATCGCCAATAGCGCAAGTAGGGGCAGGGTTTGTGGTGGACAGGTTTGGTGTGTCAGCGTTGTACACTTTCTCTGGCTTTCTCTTAATTGTCATTGCAATTGCTGCTTGGGCGTTCAATCCTCGTCTGAAGAAGTTGCCAGAAGGGATAGTCAGCTAGAAGCTTTAATGCAACCCTGTTGCAACCCCCTCTAGATGCCCTGTTACTTACGTGCTTGCCTGTCCGAATTGCGCCATGTCCAGTAAAAAAGTGGTGGAAACCATCACAGAAAAGAAGGCTGATATTAAGAGATTCTACTACCTTGATATAAACAAATGCTTAGACCCCCAGGTTGATCGGATTGATGTAGTTCTATCTATACCTGAAGAAAGACAGTTAAAATCGGATTTTGGCAGAGTAATCGACCTCGATTTTTCAACTCGTAAAAAAGAATTTGAACAGCATAATGCAGGAAATTCGCTTTTTGGATAAGCTGATCGATGAGTTAGCAAAGGGAAAAGCAATGGAGAAAATATTACGAAAATAATAATAAAAAATTCGGATTAATCGAAAAATAGGGGGTAAAGCATTATGAGTAACTATGGGAGTCTCCATGAAATAGAAGGAAGATCCGTTTTGGTTTTTGAACGTAAATATCCATTAAGTCCTAAAAAAGTTTTTCGTTATATAACGGATCCTCATTATTTCACTCAGTGGTATCCATTTGCTACTGGGGATATGGATCTTAGCGTGGGTGGAAAGATTAAATTTGATGATGGTGAAGGGTCAAGCTATGAGGCGGTTATTACCGAATTCATTCCACCACATTCCTTTTGTTTTCGGGAGGTTGATGATTTGTTAGAGATCAGCTTAGACGAAGTTGATCAAGGGTGCATCTTGACGTTTAGTCATACGTTCGATGATCGGGCAATGGCGATTTATACTGCTGCAGGATGGCATAGATGTTTGGAAGTTCTTGGTCAATTAATTCATGGTCGCACAATCGAGTGGGAAGATAATGCTCTTGAGTTACGTGAATATTATAAAATAAAGTTTGTTTAGTCGGGTACTAACATTTAAAGAGGACATACGTTCCTTTATTCATTGAAAAACTAGCCATTTCTTTGTTTATTAAGGCAAATAAAGGAACTGATGTCCACTCACTCTCGAAAAAAGAGGCTTTTTTGAAAAATAAAGTACTGTATGTCCGCAATAATCATTTCAACCACTTTAGCAGGACTGCATATGTCGGTGACGTTTTACACCCTGATTCGGCGAAAGTTGACAGTTGCATCGCGAAGATTTGACATCTGCGTCGCAGAGGTTTGACATTGACGAGCAGGCCTGGAGTTGATACGCTCAAACTGCTTTTGTTCACACGCAGGATAGGGCAACGCTGAGGAGCGACCTGAGAGGCGTGTGAGATTTGGCAGGGAGAGCGACACCTTCTGGTATCGCTCTTTTTCGTTTGTACATATGGTTAGCATATTGCTCTCCCTGGAAAACAAATCGATATTATGTAATGCTTTAGATAATAACGCTTATCGAAAGCTGTACATTATCTAAAGTGCCCTCATGAAACCTCGGTGTGAACTGTAAAGATGTCGCATCAGCTTTTCATAATGTATAATCTCCT